>VFSW01000894.1_pt1 | contig 44123 bp, 44 predicted proteins | sample 5358111 | NCBI WGS metagenome assembly VFSW01 (sample SAMN11554181, study PRJNA540505) | mine drainage metagenome | isolation source: sediment from site ElyBrook_90M | place: USA: Ely Copper Mine, Vershire, VT | collected 2017
GGACTGTCGAAGAACGCCGTGGCCTCGTATTCGCTCGGCCTGGAAAGTTCCAACTCGGGTTCGCGGACAGGCGCGGCCACGGGAGTCGTGGGGGCATGCACCGTCGCGGCGGCCGGGGGCGGAGGGGCGGTCTTTTCAAGATCGTAAAGGCGCTCCTGGGAGCTTTTTACCGCGCCTTCGAACCGCTCGTCATCCCGCGCGGCGGCGCGCACCGCCTCGAAGGCCCTTCGTGCGCCGGCGAGGTTGGCCCCCTCGATCGCCTCGTCAAACTCCTGCAGCGCGGTCAGGACGCGCGACATGATTACTTCGGTGCCCTCGCCCGGCTGCACCGGCGGCGCGGGAGCGGAAGGCTCCGGGGGCGCGAACATGTCGGCGACCGACACACGCAGACGCGAACTGCCACCCGTGCCTTCGCGGACTTCCAGCGCGGCCGAGCGCAATTCGAGGGCCAGAACCTTCGCCGAGTCGTAACGTTGATCCGGCTTCTTCTCGAGCGCCTTGGCGAGAATCGCCGCCACCGCGGACGGCGCGTTCGGTATGACGGAACGCAACGGATCGGGGGCCTCGCGCACGATCCGCTTCGGGATCGATTCGCCTTGAAATGGATGCGAGCCGGCGATCAGCTCGAACAGAACGATGGCCACAGAGAACAGATCCGATCGCGCGTCGCAGGGTTTACCGAGGATCTGCTCGGGCGCCATGTAGTTCGGCGTTCCGAGCACGCGCCCCACCATGGTCAGGCTCGAGGTGGCCGTGCGCGCGATCCCGAAATCGAGGATCTTCGCGCGCCCGTCCTCGGTGACGAAAATATTGCTGGGCTTGACGTCGCGGTGAATGATGCCCTGCGAGTGCGCATGTTCGAGACCTTCGCAGACCATCGCTCCGAGGTCCAGCTTCACATCGATCGGCAGCGGGCGGCGGTCGGCGATGATCCGCCGCACGTCGGTGCCGGTGAGCAGTTCCATGGCGATATAGGCGGTGCCGTTCTCCTCGCCGAAATCGTAGATGGTGACGATTGCCGGGTGCTGCAGGCGCGCGCAGGCCCGCGCCTCGCGGTAGAAGCGCTCGCGCAATTCTTCGTCGAGGTGCGCGCCGGGCAACACGGTCTTCAACGCCACCTTGCGGTCCAGCACACGGTCGCGCGCGACGTAAACCGTGCCCATCGAGCCCGAGTTGAGCTCTTCGAGCACCTCGTACTTGCCGAGCGAGGTGATCATGGTTGCCCGCCTTCCGCGCCATACCGCAGCAGAATGCAGGACGCGTTATCCGGCGCGCCGTTTTCCTTCGCCGCCTGCACGATCTGCTGGCCGGCGCGCTCCAGATCCAGCGTCGAAAACAGAATCGAGCGGATCGCCGCCTCGTCCACCACGCCATGCACGCCGTCGGTGCTCAACAGCAAAAGATCTCCGTCTTCGAGCGTCTGCTCCACGGTATGCACATCGACGTTGCTTTGGCTGCCAATAGCCTGAGTCAGCACATTGCGCATCGAGTGCTCGCGGGCCTGCTTCGTGGTCAGCGCGCCGCTGCGCACCATGTTGGCGACCCAGCTATCGTCGGTCGAGACCTGTCTCAGTTCCCCTCCCCGCAAAAGATACGTCCGGCTGTCGCCCACATTGCCCACCGCCGCGCGGCTGTCCGCCACCAGCACCGCAACCACCGTAGTGCCCATGCCGGAACGCTCGGGCGACTCTTCGGCATTCTTCCACACCTGGCGGTTCGCCAACTGTATGGCGGTCCGAAGGCGGTTTTCGTCGAGCGACAGATCGACTTCGTAGCCGAACGGCCAGCTTACGTCGAAGCGGTCGCGCGAGGCCTGAATGTAGTACTGCGTGGTCACCACCGCAAGCTCGGCGGCGACCTCGCCGTGGCCGTGGCCGCCCATGCCGTCCGCCACGACGTAAAGTCCGGCCGCGTCGTCGACGAGAATCCGATCCTGATTCGTCGTTCGCACGCAGCCAATGTCCGAAACACCGTATGCCTGAATCACGCTAATCCGAGTCCACGAGTCCCCACTGCGCCGCCCTCGCGTTCCACCACACGCTCCGGTACGCTTGATTCTATCACTGGTCGCAAGGCCGGCAGCTTCAGCCTTTATCATTCAGCCTTTATCATTCAACCTTTATCATTCAACCTTTATCATGGAATGCGGAATGGAAGACTCCGTATCGCGATTCACAACGCGGGTGGACGATTATGTCCGCTGCCGGCCGACGTATCCTCGCGCGGCGATCGCGCGCCTCGAAGGGACGTGCGGGCTTGCGCCGGGCGTGCGCGTCGCGGACCTGGGCTCGGGCACCGGCTTATTCACGCGCCTCCTGCTCGACGCGGGGGCCGAGGTGTTCGCCGTCGAGCCGAACGAAGCCATGCGAGAAGCGGCCGAGCGTGCGCTCGGCGGGCGCCCCGGATTTCACGGCGTCGCGGCGCGGGCCGAAGCCACGGGCCTCGCGGACGGCTCGATGGGTCTGGTCACCGCGGCGCAGTCGTTCCACTGGTTCGACCAGGACGCCGCGCGGCGGGAGTTCGCGCGCATTCTCGCGCCAGGCGGATGGGCGGCCGTCGTTTGGAATCATCGCCCGGAGAGCGGCACGCCATTTTTCGACGGCTACGAAAAACTTCTGCTGGAATTCGCGAACGACTACCGGCAAGTCTCGGCGCGTTATGCGGACCGTGCGCGGATGGCGGGGTTTTTCGCGCCCGCGGCCGTCGAGGAAGAGAATTTTCGCCATGCGCAGACGTTCGACTTCGAGGGCCTGCGGGGCCGCTTACTGTCGTCGTCCTACGCGCCGCGTCCGGGCGAGTCCGCCTACGCGCCGATGATGGCCGCGCTCGAGCGGCTCTTCGAGGAGCATGAACGCGGCGGGCGGGTGAGGATGGAATACGAATGCCGTCTGTATTTTGGACGGATTGGCTGACGGAGCTTGCGGCGGAAGGGAACCGGCGGCGCGCGAATGCGTATCTCATCTTCGAGAGGAGTGGGGAAACCATGTACTGCTGCCGCTGTGGAGTTGAGATGCCGGGGCGGGCGAAATTCTGCTCCGAGTGTGGCGCCGCCTCGGCGCTGGCCGGACCGCCGTCCGGGCAGACGCGCCTGATCCGGCCCCGCGAAGGGAAGAAGATCGCCGGAGTCTGCGCCGCCTTCGCGCATTACTTCGACGCCGACGTGACGCTGATCCGCGTGGTGTGGGTGGTGTTGTGTTTGTGGCCGGTGCCAACGTTCGGGGTGCTGGCGTACTTCGCCGCCTGGTTCGCCATTCCGCGCGAGGCGGCGATCGCGCCTCAGGCCGCGGTCACCCGCGCCTGACCGGACGAAGCGGTTGCGCGGAGACGGCGGCGCCGCGCCACCGAACGGCCCGGCGGCCGCGGGCGGGCGGCATGGGAATGCGGCGTTCGTGGGATAATGCGGACGTGGACGCATTCAGCGGCGACAACGATTTTCACCTTAGCCAGCCGGTCGAACTGTTTGCACGGATCGACGAAGAGGGCCTCGGGGCGGCCGAGGGCAGCATCTTCCTGACCACCATCGACAAGGCCATCAACTGGGCGCGCAAGAACTCGATCTGGCCGATGCAGTTCGGCTTGGCCTGCTGCGCGATCGAGATGATTTCGATGGTCGCCTCGCGCTTCGACATTTCAAGGTTTGGCGCGGAAGTGATGCGCGGCTCGCCGCGGCAGAGCGACATGATGATCATCGCCGGGCGCGTGGCGAACAAGATGGCGCCGGTGATCCGCCGGTTGTACGAGCAGATGCCGGAGCCGAAGTGGGTCATATCGATGGGGGCCTGCGCGACCTCGACCGGGGTGTTCAGCAACTATGCGCTCGTGCCGGTGAATCAGGTGATTCCGGTGGATGTCTACGTACCGGGCTGCCCGCCCCGGCCGGAGCAGTTGATTTACAGCATCATGCTGCTGCAGGAGAAAATTGCCCAGGACCGCGGCAGTCTTCTGAAGACGCTCAACCTGGACTGAGGCGGCGGAGCCATTCAAGCTTGGCCCAAACAGGCCGATAAGCACTCCATAGGAAGACGAAGGGCGGTACAAAGCGGCGCCTAGGATGCTTTCGCTCGAACGGGCGGAAGGGGAGGCGGCGCCGGGTGACGTCCGTCCGTTGGAGGCATGGATAGCCGATGAACATAAATCCGGTAAGTTCGGCGCCGCCGGTTGCGAACTCTCAGCCGCCGGCCAACGTTCCGACGAGGCGCGACTTGATTAACGCGGTGAAGGCGATCAGCGCAACCGACGTGTTCGGCAACGACCGGGAGTTGGCGTTCGTGCTCGACCGGAGTTCGCAGGAGCCGGTGATGCGCGTCATCGATCGCAAGACGAACGAAGTGGTGATGCAAGTTCCGGCGGCGTATCTGTTGCAGATCGCGAAAGAATTGAAACAGAAGCGTTAGGCGGCGCCGATAAGACTTCTGGAACGGCCCATGGCTAACGAAGCATACACCCGATACCGCGAAGACGAAATTCTGCATGCCAGCCCGCTGAAGCTGGTAGCGCTGCTTTACGAAGGGGCCGTGGAGGCTCTCGGCTGCGCCCGCTCCGCATTGCGGGCCGGGCAGATTTTGGAGCGAACCCAGGCGGTGAACCGCGCCGTGCGGATCGTGAACGAACTGGCCGGTTCGCTCGACCGCTCGCAGACGGGCGATCTGGCGGAACGGCTGGCGGACTTGTACGCCTACGTGCAGAAGAAGATTCTGGAGGGGAATTTCCGCCAGGCCGACGCGCCGTTCGAGGAGGCCGAGCGGCTGCTGCGGACCCTGCTCAGCGGTTGGGCGCAGGCGGCAAGTCAGGAACAGCCGGCCGAAGCTCCGCACGCTTACGCGGCGTCAGCCGCCAGCACGGACTACGAACCGATTAGCTGCGCGGGGTAAGACTTTCGGCGATCATCTTCGCCAGCCCCAGGCCGCCGTTCTGAGATAGCGCCCGCGCGAACTGCTGCTGTCCAATGTCGTCCATCATCGCGCCCGAGGAACCGTCCTCGCCGCCGAGTCCGTCTCCGTCCTCATCCTGGGCGCCCCTCATCAACTGCCCGATCAGAAGCGCCTCGAACTGACGCGCGGCGTCGAGAATTTTGGCGGGCGTGTCCTTCGAGCGCGCCTGCGCGGTCCCGGGGGCGGCGCCGGCCTGAGGGGCGGAAACGGCTGGCGCCGCGGATACAGACGGCGGAAGGGGTAGCGGGCCCGTCATATGACCTCGAGTTCGGCTTCGAGCGCCCCCGCCGCCTTCACGCTCTGCAAGATCGCGATGACGTCGCGCGGCGTGGTGCCGATGCCAAGCAGTGCGCGCACCAGTTGCTCGACGGTCGCGCCCTGTTTGATGGCGACGTTGTGCGCGGGCGCGGCCTGAGCGCCCACGTTCACCTGCGGCGTGACCGTGGTCTGCCCCTGCGAGAAGCCCTCGGGCTGCGACACGTTGAACTGGGTCTCGACGTCGATGGACAGCGAGCCGTGGATAATCGACACGGGCGCGATTTTGACGTCTCCACCGAGCACGACGGTTCCGGTCCGTTCGTTCATGACCACTTTCGCCGGGCGCGACGCTTCGACCGGCGTCTCCTGAATCGCCGCGATAAACTCGACCGACTTGTCCCGCCAATTGGGAGGCGTGGTGACGGTTACGAGACCGGCATTGTCGGAGTGGGCGATGGGCGGGCCGTCCTGGGCGAATTTCTGATTGATGGCGGCGCTCATCCGGGCGGCGGTCGTGAAGTCGGGAAGCCGCAGTTGCAGCCGGACCTTCGTGGTCGGCTCGACCGAAGGCGGCGCCTGTTCGACGATGGCTCCGTTCGGGATGCGCCCGGCGGTTGGATGGTTGACGGTTTGGCTATTCCCGCCGCGGCCGGCGACGAAGCCGCCCGTCACGACCGAGCCCTGGGCCACGGCATAGGTGCGCCCGTCCGCGCCCTTGAGCGGGGTCAGCACAAGCAATCCGCCCTGCAGGTTCGTGGCGTCGCCCACGGCGGCCGCCGTGACGTCCACGCGCTCGCCCGGTTGCGCGAAGGGAGGCAGGTCCGCGGTGACGAGCACCGAGGCCGTATTGCGCACGATCACCGCCGCCGGGGGGACGTTCACGCCCATTCGATTGAGCAGGTCGGTGAGACTCTGCGTCGAGAAAATTGTGGTTAGCTTGTCGCCGGTGCCATTCAGGCCGACGACGAGGCCGTAGCCCATCAGTTGGTTGTCCCGGACGCCTTCGATCGAAGCGAGCGTCTTGATGGGCGTGCCGGCATGGGCGGCCGCGGCGGCTGCCAGAAGGGCGAGAATGCGAGTGCGCACGAACATAAGGTCAGAAAGGAAGCAGGCCTAACAGCAGGCGGTAGAGGATAAACGGCCGCTTGATGGAGTCGGCCACCACGCCCTTGCCGTTGACCAGCACTTCGAGTTGAGCGAGGTTGGTCGAGGGGATCGAATTCGTGAGGCTGAGATCGACCGGACGCAGGATGCCGCGCACGATCACTTCCTGGTGCTCGGAATTGATCACCACCCATTTCTTGCCTTCGACGATCAGGTTGCCGTTGGGAAGCTCGGCGACGACTTGAGCCGAGACATTCGTCGTGACGGCGGTGGTTCGGCTGGTAGTGCCCTGGCCCTGAAGCTGCTGATTGTTCGAAGTGCTGGCGAGGTTCTGCCACAGACCGTTAGCCCGCTGCGGTCCGCCAAGCGCGCCGATCGAGGCCGCGACGCTCGACTTCCGTTGCGTGTTTACGACCCCGGACGACAGCGCCGAGGAGTTCTCGCTGACCAGGATCGTGACGATGTCCCCCATGCGGCTCGCGCGCACGTCGCGGGCGGCGTCGGCAAGGCTGCCGCTGGGAGTGAAGATCGATCCGATGGATGGCGGCTCGGGCGCGAGTCCGGAAAGCGCTTGCCGGATATATTCGTTGAGCGGCGGCGCCTGGTCCTGCTGCAGGCCATCCGGGTTTTTCTTCTTGGCGGCGCCGGCCGCGACGACTGGTGCGCCGATCAGCGCCAGAATCGCGACGGTCGTCAGGAGTCGCATCACTTTCCCTCGCTTTCCAGCCCATGCACGACCACGGAGGACCTTCCGGCGACGACGCCGCGCAGCTTGACGTGCGTCTCCGGGTTCTCGACCACCACGGGATCGCCTGCCAGCCCGGTTGAGCCGGCGATGGCGGAAAAACGCAGCACGAGGCCGCCGTCCTCGTAACGGACCGCGACCAGATCGCCCCGGCGGACGGACGGCGCCTCGGCAAGCAGGGCCGCGGTAATCGCTTCACCCGCCGCCACCGAGCGCCGCGGGACGCGGCCCACCGCGTCCGCAGCCGCAAGCGCGGCCGCCGCGGGGAAGGGGAACACGCTCCGCGGCTCCGTGCGAACCTGCGCAGGCTCGACCAGAGAACCCGCGCTCAGCGGACCGGCCGCCACAAGCACGGGACGGATGGTTTTCAGCCTTACGCGCGCCCAGACTCCCGCCGTGCGGTGGTCTCCGTACAGAATCCGGCCGAGCCACTCAACCGCCACGCTCGAATCTCCCCGGGGCGGATAGCTTAGGCCGCCGAGGGGAAATTCGATCCTTCCCGCGGGCACCGGATATTGGCTGAAGTCGACGAGATCCATCTCGATAGGCGCCGGTTTGCCGGCCGCCGACGCATCGGGTCCGAGAGCGTCGAGGAGAGCCTGCTCGACCTGTTCCCGCGTCAGCGTCATCATGGGCCGTTCGAAGCAGACGCCGGCGGGCGGGCGCGGGAGATCCAGCCCATCCCGCCGCGCGAGGGCCGCGATCTCCTGGGGTGTGAACACGCGGCGCGCGCCGGGCAGGGGAGCGAATCCGGCGCGAGCCTCGGGATCGAGGCCCCGGAATTCCGGCACGGCGCGCGCGAGATCGGCATTGCGGATCGCATCCCCGGCCACCGAAAGGCACGCGGCTGGCGCGGGACTCCCGGCTTGCGCGAGGACGAACAGCAACAGTGGCGCGGTCATGGCGTGATGTTATTCACCTGCTGGTACATCTGATCGGCCGCCTTCACCACCTTCGAGTTCGCCTCGTAGGCGCGCTGGGCGACAATCATGTTAATGAATTCCTCGACCACGCTCACGTTCGAGCCCTCGACGTAACCCTGCTGCAGGGTGCCCAAGCCCTCCTGGCCCCCTGGGACTCCAATGGTCGGCTCGCCCGAGGCGTCGGTCGGCGTGAAAAGATTGTGGCCGATGCCACTGAGTCCGGCCGAATTGGCGAAGAGCGCGATCTGGATCTGGCCGGCGATCTGCGCCGTGGTCTGCCCGGGCTGCGTGTAGCTGACCGTTCCATCCTGCGCGATGGTGATCTGCTGAGCCTGCGAGGGAATCGTGAGCGGAGGCTCGAGCGGGTTGCCGTCGGCGGTGACCACGTTCCCGTTGCGGTCGAGCTGGAAGCTGCCATCGCGGGAGTAGGCAAGCTGGCCGGTGGGCAGACGGATCTGAAAGAATCCGTTTCCCTGAATTACCGCATCCAGCGGGTTATCGGTCTGCTGGAAGTTGCCCTGGGTAAAGATCACCTCGTTCGACGCGGCGCGGGTTCCGAGGCCGAGCAGCAGGCCGGCCGGGACCGTGGTTTGGGAGCCGGACGCCGTGCCCGGTTGAATAACGCTTTGATAGAGCAGATCCTGGAACTGCGCGCGCCGCATCTTGAATCCGTTAGTGTTGGAGTTCGCCAGATTGTTGGCGATGTTATCCAGGTTCATCTGTTGAGCGTTCATTCCGCTGGCGGCGCTGTAAAGTGCGCGGGTCATTCGGTTTTACCTTTCCTGGGCGCCGCGGTGGAATGCGTGCGCCGAAGTTCCTGCCTCATGGGGTTCCGTCCGGGGGCGCGTTAAACAACCTTGGCGACCTCCTCAATGCTGCGCCGGTTCATGTCGGCGCCGATGTTCATCGCCTTCTGCAACATCTCGAACTGGCGCATGATGCCCACCAGGTGAACCGCCGCCTCGGCCGGCTGCGCGTTCGACGTCTCGAGCGATCCCTGATGGATCTCCGGCGTGGCCAACTGGGGTGGAAGCGCGGACACGCCGAAGCGGAAGTAGTTCTGCCCCTGTTTCTCGAGCGCCGCCAGATCGGAAAACGCGGCCACGCCAAGCTGGGCGACCTCCTGGCCTCCCTGGCTAATCGTTCCGTCGGGCGCAATATCGACGGCCTGCGAAGGATCGAGCGGGATCGGCTTCCGTTCGGAGGAAAGAACCGGATAGCCCTCCTGGGTTTCGAGCCGTCCCGCCTGCGAAAGCCGGAAATTCCCATTGCGCGTGTACAGCGTGCCGGATGGCGCTCCGACCAGGAAGAATCCTCCGCCGGAGAGAGCCAGATCGAGCGGATTGCTGGTCTTGGCCAAGGTTCCCTGGGCGAAGTCGGTCCAGTGACGCTCGATGACGGGTAGCTGCGACGCGGAGTCGGCGCTCGCGGCGTCCGGCTCGGCGGCGGTGTAAAGGTTATAGAACTCGCGGTCGGCCTTAAAACCCGCCGCCGATGCATTGGCGATGTTGTTGGAGAGCATGTCCAGGCTCTCGGCCCGCGAACGGAGTCCGCTAGCGGCGGCGGTGGTTAGAGCATCCATGTGGTGAGAGCATCCATTTCGTCAACGCTCGGCCTGTCCACGAGCAAGTCGCATGCCGTTTTTGAAGTTCGTTCAAATAAAACGGCCCAGCGCCGATAAGATCCATACGCGGAGTTTCGTTTCGGCAAAAAAATGCCGGAATGAAACGGCTTGACGGAAAATTGACGGAGAATTCGGGGAAAATCGCGGGAATTACTCGGACTTTGGCTTGGCACGAGGCGTGCTGTCTACCGCTCCGTGAATGTGACGCCCGCCGCCGCCCCAGCATCGCCCGAATCGCACGCACCGCTGGCGGCCATCTCCGGCGGCGCGGTTCCGGGATCGTTTTTATCGCATCTTGACCAGCAGTCGGCCCTGGCGGGATTCCCCGATCCGCCCGAAGCGCCCCGGCCGGCAGGCGCATCGAATCTCTCCGGGAATGGCAAGCCGGGGCAGGCGCCTCTGGCGAGCGCTCTACCCACGCTCGCGAGATTTTTCGAGGGCGGCCTGACGCCCGCGAAACTGACGCGGATTCCCAACTTGAGCGGCGCCACGAGCTCAGGCGCCCGGACAGGCGATCCCTTATCCACGGCCTCGACGCCGGCCTCCGCGCCTGGCGTATCTGGAGCGCCCCTCATTAACTCCGATGCGGCCTCGGGCACGGCGAATGCGGGCGGCGCCTCGGCCGCGGTCCTCGCGTCGAACTCGGCCACCCTGGTGGAGGAGTTCCTGGCGTCGCTCACGGGCGCCCCCGCGGCGATGCCGCGCAACCTGCCGTTAGAGAATGCCCTCGCGACCGCGGCCGCGCCGGCGACGGCCTTATCCGGCGCCTCCGCGACAGGAACGCCGGCCGGTCAGGGATCCGCTCGCGCCCTGCGACCCGGCAAGCCGGCCAAGGACGCGCCGGACGCAAGTTGTGCGCCCGCCGCATGCACCCCCACACCAGCGCTGGATTCGACGCGCATGGCCCTGCACCTGTCCTTGAGCAGCATGGAGCAGGGCGGTGAGCAAGCGCCCGCCACGGCCGCGGAGCCGCGCCACATCGGGAGCGCCGCGCCCACGGCAGCGCAACCGGCGGCGAGCCAGGCCGTGCCGGGCGGCGAAACCCCCGGGACATGGATGACGGGGTTCAATCTTACGTGGCGCGCGTTCCCGGATGGCGCGACGCCTGTTCCGGCTTCGACGGCCGGCCAAGCGGCGGCATCGGGCGCGGCGGAAGCGGGCGGCGTGGCGAACTCCGCGGCAAGCGCGGTCCCGCCGCCGCTAGATGCGAGCGCCGGGGTCAGCCCATCGGGCGAAGACCCCGCGGGCGGCAGCCCCCGGTCCGGGGCTCAGGTCATCGGCTCGGAACGCGGGAATGGAACGGACCCTTCCGCTCCCAACGCCGATTCGCACAATCCGGTCCTAACCAAGACTCCGGCGAATGCGGACCAGCCGGACAGCGGCTCGGACCAGCCGCAGCAGCAAGACAGCCGGCCCGGCGCGGAGCCCAGGACAACGGCCGGGCCAGCCGCAGGGCCATTTTCCGTGGATTCGAAAGCCGTGGCCGTTACACCCAATCCGGGCCCGGGCGGCGAAAGCGCGCCAGCCAGTCCGAGCCAGTCCTCGCTCGTCGAACCGCCGGCGGACGCCATGCCTCGCACGGCGCGGGATCTCTCGCTCCGGCTGGAGCAGGACAATGCCCCGGCCGTGTCGCTTTCCCTGACCGAGCGTGGAGGCGGCGTTCATGTCTCGGTTCGGACCGCGGACGCGGAGCTCGGGCCGCGCTTGCAGTCCAACCTCGACCAGCTTGTCAACTCGCTCCGCCACCAAGGCGTGGAAGCGGAAGCCTCACGACCGGGCCTGGCCGCGCCGCTCGGCCGCCCTGGCGCGGGCGAGCAACAACGCTTCGACGGCCACGCGGGCCCGAACCGCGATTCCCCAGGCGGCAGACAGCGCCAGCGCCGCCAGAATCGGGGTTCTCAGGAACCGGCGCAAGACTTTTCTCTGAATCTCACCGAATGAAAAAGACCCCCAAGGAGCACCCATGATTACCTCATCTTTTTTGCCGGCCACGAGCGCGAATGTCGCTCCCGCGGCGCCCACTACGCCGGGATCGAGCGGATCCTCCGCATCCACGCTCGGCGGGTCGCTGAGCCCGGCCAACATCCAGCAACAGTTCTTGAGCTTACTCGTGGCCCAGTTGCAGAATCAGGATCCGCTCAGCCCGCAGGATCCGACCCAGTTTCTCACCCAGCTCACGAGTATCAATAGCGTGGAGCAATTGGTTCAGGTGAACCAGCAGCTCACGACGATCCAGGGCGACCTCACGGCCAGTCAAGCTTCAAGCGGTACGGGCTCGAGCGGCGCGGCTTCCAGCGGATCGGGAAGCTCGACGAGCGGCACGAAACCTGCCGCATAAACCATCAGGAGACAATCATGTCATCATTCTCGACAGCTCTATCGGCGCTGAACGCCTTTTCGACCGGCATCGACGTGGTCGGCAACAACCTGGCCAACCTCGACACAACCGGATTCAAGGACAGCTCGGTTTCGTTCCACGATCTGGTCACCCAGTCGTTAACTACCGGCCTGAGCGACACGCAGGTCGGTTTTGGCGTGGGTACGCCGAACACGATGCGAGAGTTCACGCAAGGCGCCATCCAGACCACCGGCGCGCCGCTTGACGCGGCCATTCAAGGCGACGGCTTCTTCGTCGTGCAAGACCCATCGAGCGGCGCCGTCGAGTACACACGCGCGGGAAATTTTCAGGTGGATCAGAGCGGCAATCTCATCACGACAACCGGCTCGCTCATCCAAGGATGGACCACGCAGAACGGCGCGGTGAACACGAATGGCCCGGTCGGCGATATCACGGTTCCCACCGGCACGGTAAAGCCGCCGGTCGCGACGCAGAACTTCTCGCTGGATCTCAACCTCGACTCCCAGCAAAGCACGCCCGGAACGCCGAACACGTTCTCGACTTCGCTTCAGGTATACGACTCGCTCGGCAACTCGCACGTGCTGACGGTGCAGTTCACGCAGGGAACGACCGCCGGGCAGTGGAACTATTCGGTCAGTCTGCCGAACGCCGACGTGACCTCGCCGTTCACGCCGGTCACCGGCACGCTCACCTTCGACCAGAACGGCAACCTCACCACGCCGGCGGCGACGGATCCGGCTCCGCAGATCCAGATTCAGGGCCTCGCGGATGGGGCGGCGAACATGACTGTGAACTGGCAGCTCTACAACAACGGAACGCCGCGGGTCACACAGTACGCGCAAAACTCCGCCGTCGCGGCGCTGTCGCAGGACGGTTCGGCGGCGGCCCAGTTGACTCAGGTCGGCATTGGCAACGGCGGCCAGATCGTCGCGCAGTATTCGGACGGCCAGCAGAGCGTGGTCGGGCAGATCGCCATGGCTACGGTCCGGAATCCGGACTCCCTCGTCGCGGTAGGCAACAACAATTTCCAGCTCAGCGCGGCGAGCGCCATCCCGGCTGTCGGGGTGCCCGGCACCGGCGGACGAGGGACCGTCGTGGGCGGCGCCCTCGAGTCGTCGACCGTGGACATCGCGACCGAATTCACGCATCTGATCGTGCTTCAAAGCGGGTATGAATCGAACTCGAAGGTCATCACGACCATCAATCAAGACGTCCAGGCCACCATCAACCTAATTCAATAGCTCTCCCCGCGGCCGACCACGCTATGAATCCCACCCAACCGCCTGCCGGAGAGATCGCCTTCCTGGCCGACGTCCCGCTCGAGATCGAAGTGGAGCTCGACCGGAAAGTCATGACCATCGAGGAGATTCTCAAGCTCGACTCGGGCAGCATCATCCGCATGTCGCGGTCGGCGGGAGACAACATCGACATCCTGATCGGCGGCACGCTGGTCGGCACGGGAGAGATCGTGATCATCGAAGAGACCGTGGGCGTTCGCATGACGGACTTCAACTGCGAGGCGTAGTCAGGGCGCCGCGAACGAGAGGAGATACGAGAAAGCCGTGGATCTCATCCAACCTTTGGCGGCCGCGGGACTGATTGTGTTCCTGGCCTGGGCCGCCACGCGCGCGCTGCGCAAGCGCGGCGCCGCCGTGGGCCGCGGCGCCGGGAGCGCAACGGCGTGGCGCTTCGGGCGTCAACCGGACCCGAGGACGCTCGCCTCGGAAGCGCGGCTCGCGCTCACTCCCCATCACGCACTGCATGTGGTCCGTGCCGGGGACCGTCGCTTTCTGGTGAGCACGCATCCGGGCGGCCTGTCCACGATCGCCGAGTGGAATGAAGCCCGGGCGGATATCGCGGCCCGCGCCGCCGGGCAGGGGCCGGGCGCCGCATGAGATTCGGTTGGCTGGTTCTCGCCGCGTCTCCGGCCATGTGGGCCGCGCCCGCTCCCGGCGGCGCCGAGAAGCCGAACGCCGGAGGGCTGATGCAGACGGTGCTGCTGCTGACGCTGCTGACCATGCTGCCGGCGATCTTCATGGCGATCACCCCATTTCTGCGCATCACGGTGGTGCTTCACTTTCTCCGCCAGGCCCTCGGCACCCAGACGACGCCTTCCAACCAGGTCCTGATCGGCCTGGCGCTGTTTCTGACGATTCCGCTGATCCAACCGGTGGTCTCCGACGTGTATACGCGGGCCTGGGTTCCTCTCGAGCGCGGCGATATGAGCTGGCAGCAGGCCTGGGACGAAGGCTCGAAGCCGGTGCGGACGTATCTGTCGCGCTCGGTCCGCGAAAAGGACGTGCGGGTATTTCTCGAAGCGACCCACGCGCCAGCGCCCGCGAAGCCGTCGGACCTGAGTCTGGCGGTACTCGCGCCGGCCTACGTCCTCTCCGAATTGCGCACCGGATTCGAGATCGGCGTCGTGCTGTATCTGCCATTTTTGATGATCGACCTGATCGTGGCGTCGGTGACGCTGTCCATCGGCATGGTCCAACTCCCTCCGGTGATGCTGTCGGCGCCTTTTAAAATTCTTCTATTCGTGCTGGTCGATGGCTGGAACCTGATCATCGGCTCGCTGATCCGGAGTTTTCCCACCTGATGACCGAACAGGCCGCGGTCGACTTATTCCGTAACGCCCTGACGACGGCGTTCTGGCTCAGCATGCCGCTGCTGCTGCTCGGGTTCGTCGTGGGCATGGTGGTCAGCCTCGTTCAGGTGATCACGTCCATGCAGGACGCCAGCTTCGGCGCCGTTCCCCGGCTTTGGGCGTTCTACCTGGGGCTCGTCCTATTCTTGCCCTGGATGACGATGCGGCTGGTCGCTTACACGGCAACGCTGCTCGGGGACTTCAGCCGCTATGCCCACTGAACTGCCCATCGCCCCCACGACGCTGCTCGGATTTTTGTTGGCGCTCGCGCGGATCGCCGGGCTGTTCACCTTCGTGCCAATTCCCGGGCTGCGCTACGGGCCCGACGCGGCGAGGATTCTGGCGGCGCTGGCGCTTACGGCGGGCCTGTACCGGTTTTGGCCGGTCCCGCCGTCGGCCGATCCGACGGGTGGCGAATTGACGGCCTGGGTGCTGGTGGAATTGTCCATCGGCGTCGCGGCGGGGCTGGTCGTGGCGCTGGCGCTCGAAGGCTTTCAGATGGCCGGGCAGTTGATCGGGCTGCAAGCCGGCTACGGATACGCCGCCACGATCGACCCTTCGTCGCAGGCCGATTCGGGCGTTTTGCTCGTGTTCGCGCAGCTTCTTGGCGGTTGCGTCTTTTTCGCCTCGGGCGCCGACGCCGCGCTCGTCCGCCTTCTGGCGGGCAGTCTGGCGACGATGCCGGTAGCGGCCCTTAGCATCCGGGGACCGGCCGTCGAGGGCATGATCCGCCTCGGATCGGAGGTATTTTCGCTCGGACTTAGAATCGCGATGCCGGAGATCGCGCTGCTCGCGCTCATCGATCTCTCGTTCGGAGTCCTGGGGCGTATTCTGCCCCAGATCCAGTTTCTCGCGCTCTCGTTTCCCGTCAAGATGATCGCCGGCTTGCTCGCGCTGAGCGCCACGCTGGCGGTCTTCCCGCGGACCGGCGTGGGCGCGGCCACGCACGGGCTGATCCTTCTCCACGAGCTTTTCCGAGGCAGATGAGCGGCCCAGGGCAGCGCAGCGAAAAACCGACGCCGCGCAGGCTGCAGCGGGCGCGCACCGAGGGGCGGTTCGCGACGAGCCGGGAGGCGACCTCGGCGGCGCAGTTCGCCGCTTTCGTGGCGCTCGCCGTGACGCTCGGGCCAGCGGCGTTCGTGTATTTTTGCCGGCTCGTGCGATACCTGTTCGCCTTCGCTTTCCGTCCGGTGGCCGCCTCGGGCGAGACCGGCCTGCTCGTGCCGGTCCTGTTCCGGAACTGCGTGCTCCCGCTGCTTTGGTGCGCCACGCTCATGGCGCTGGCGGGCCTCGCGACGCAGCTCGCGGTGACCCAGTTCGGCTTCGCCCCGGGCCGGGTGGCGCCGGATCTCTCGCGCTGGAGTCCGTGGCGGCGTCTGCGTGACCTTCCGTCGCAAAACATCGCCGCGGGCGTGCAGGCGCTTCTGCTCGGCCCCGTGCTCGGCTACGCCGCCTACGAAGTTGTGCATTCGAATCTCGCGGCCTACCTCGCGCTGCCGCTCGCCAGCCCGCGCGGGGGCATGGCCCTGGTCGCGCTCACCTGGAAGAGCTTTCTCCTCAAGGCGGCGTTTGCCGTGGTGGGCATGGGCGCGCTCGATCTGGTGCGACAGAAGCGTAAGTACACCCGCGAGCTGCGCATGAGCAAACAGGAGATCCGCGACGAGGCCAAGGAGTCCGAGGGCAATCCGCAGATTAAGGGCAAGATCCGCCGGCTGCAGCGCGATCTGGCGCGGCGCAGCATGATGAAGGAAGTTCCCCTCGCCACCGCCGTGATTGTCAATCCGACGCACTACGCCGTGGCGTTGCGCTACGAGTCCGGAACCATGGCGGCGCCGAGAGTGGTCGCCAAGGGCAGGAATTATCTCGCCCTCAGAATCCGCCAGATCGCGATCGAGCATCAGGTGCCGATCATCGAGAATCCTCCGCTCGCGCAGGCGCTTTACAAAGCCGTCGACGTAGGCCAGGAAATTCCCGCGCACCTCTTCCGCGCCGTGGCCGAGATTCTCGCCTACATTTTCCGGCTGATGAATCCGCGCGCCCGGCAGGGAAATGCCTGAGGGGAAAGGGAACTTTTGAAGGAAGTGAGCAAACACGCGCGATGACCCAAGCAGAGCCCATCCTGGCGGCGCCGCCGGCGCCGGCATCGAGACCCGGAGCGGAGAAGCGATCCGGCGGCGCGCAGACGCGGACGAAGAAGCTCCCGCCGCCTACGGGCAAGTCCGGCGGCGGACTGCTCCCGAAGGCGAACTGGGGCGAGTTGTCGATCCCTCTGGCGGTGCTCGCCATCGTGCTGGCCATGATCACGCCCCTGCCTCCGATTCTGCTCGACCTGTTGATCAGCGCCAACATCGCCGCCGCGGTGATCGTGCTCATGAGCTCGATGTACATCCGGCGGCCCGTCGACTTCAGCGTCTTTCCGACCGCTCTTCTGCTGATGACGCTGTTCCGGCTGGCGCTCAATGTCTCGTCGGCGCGGCTGATTCTGCTTAACGGCAACACCGGAACCAGCGCCGCCGGCGAAGTGATCCAGGCCTTCGGGGCGTTCGTCGTCGGAGGCAACTATGTCATCGGCGTGGTCATCTTTCTCGTGCTCATCGCCATTCAGTACGTCGTGATCAATCACGGCGCGGTGCGCATCTCGGAGGTCACGGCGCGGTTCACGCTCGACGCCATGCCGGGCAAGCAGATGTCGATCGACTCGGATCTCAACGCCGGGCTCATCGACGAAACGGAAGCGCGGGCGCGGCGCAAGCAACTGACGGCGGAAGCGGAGTTCTTCGGCGCCATGGATGGCGCCTCGCGGTTCACCCAGCGCGACGCGGTGGCGAGCATCCTGATCACGGGCATCAACATCGTCGCCGGCTTTCTTATCGGCGTGCTCCAGCATGGTCTCGACCTGCAGCACGCGCTCGAAACCTACACCGTGCTCACCATCGGCGACGGTCTGGTGACGGTCATTCCGGCGCTGATGATCTCGGTCTCCGGCGGATTGATCGTAACGCGGGCAAGCTCGGACAACCGCCTCGCCGCGGACTTCCGCCGTCAGATCTTCACCACGTCGGAGCCGCTGATGCGGGCGCGCGGCGTGCTGTTGGGCATGGCCCTCCTGCCCGGCTTGCCGAAGTTGCCCTGCTTTGTGCGGGGCGGAGGGCTGGGCGCGGCGGCCTGGCGCCTGCGCGGCCGCCCGGCGGAGGACGCGGCGGCCGCGTCGCCAACCGCCGCGCCGAAGGAGAATCTCGAATCGCTCATGAAGGTCGAGCCGCTGGCGATCGAGGTCGGGCTCGGGCTGGTGAAACTGGTTGAGGGCGGCCAGAACTCGCCCCTGCTGCGCCGCATCGGAAGCATCCGCCGCCAGCTCGCCACGGACCTCGGCTGCATTCTCCCTCCGGTGCGCGTCACCGACAACCTGGCGCTGCGCGCGCGCGAGTACGCGGTCTCGCTCAAGGGAGCGGAGATCGCCCGCTTCGAGATGCCGCAGGGATGCGAACTGGCCATCAGCCCGGGCCCGAATGCGCCGCCGCTCGACGGCATTCCAACCCGCGAGCCCGCCTTCGGGATCGCCGCCGTATGGATCGCGCCCGAGTCGGCGGAAAAGGCCCGCGCCGCCGGCTACACGGTCGTCGACGCCACCAGCGTGGTCGGCACCCATCTCGGCGAACTGGCGCGCCGATACGCCTGGGAGCTGTTCTCGCGGCAGGACGCCAAGCGGCTCCTCGATCGCGTCGCCGAAGAAAGCCCGAAGACGGTGGAAGACCTGGCGCCGAAGCTGCTCAGCCTGCCGGTCATCCAGAAGGTCATGCAAAATCTCCTGCGCGAGCGCGCGCCGATCCGCGACGCCGTGACGCTCCTCGAATCGCTCGGCGAAGCGGCGCCGGTCACCCGGAACCCGGTGCTGCTGACCGAGTACGCGCGGCAGGCCATCCGGCGGCAGCTCCTGAAGCCATATCTCAATCCGCGGGGCGAGCTGTCGGCCTGGTTCCTCGACCCGGCCATCGAACAGGCGGTCGAGAACTCGGTCGAGCACTCGGAAACCTCGAGTCATTTCACACTCGCCCCGCAGCGGATTCGCGATATCGTCCAGCGCATCCAGGCCAGCGTGGGCGCTCCGGAGACCGGCGCCGTGCTGCTGGTCGGCTCGGGTTGCCGCTATTTCCTCCGCCAGGCCGTCGAAGCTTCGCTCCCCAATCTCGCGGTGGTATCCCACAGCGAGGTCCCGCCGGGAGTAAAAGTCGTTTCTCTCGGCACGGTGAAGTAATGTTTTGGCGCGAAGCTGCCGAAAGTAAGTGTGAGTGCGTGGTGGAGTGAGGTAACTAGAAGATGAGAATTAAGTCATTCTTCGCAAGTTCGGTGGACGCGGCGCTGTGCGAGGCGCGGCGGGAACTCGGCCCGGAGGCGATGCTGATCGAATCCCGCCGGAGCGCTCCCGAAGCGCGGCGCTTCGGCGATTATGAGGTTGTTTGCGCCGTGACCACGCCCGGCGCCGCCCCGGCGGCCAAGCCACGCGAAGCCGGCGGCGGGGGGCTGCGCGCCGAACGGAAGCCGGAGGCGAATTTGCCGAACGGCGTGGAGGCATTGGCCGGCCGCTTGGAGCGGCTCGCTTACGCCCTTCACCGCGCCGAGTCGATCGCGCTGCGCCTGGGGGTCTCCGCCGAGCTCGAGCCCGCCGTGCGGGAGCTCGAGGCCGCCGAGGTGGATCCGGAGTGGATCGCGGTCATTCTTTCGCGCGCCGCAGCGGCTGGCGCGCCGCCGAGCGCCGAACAAAGTTCGCCGCTGGACCGGATCCTTAGCGCGATCGCCAGCCTGATCCCCGTCGAACCGAAGCTCGGGCCGGGCAACTCGCTGCGCCAGATCGTCGCCGTCATAGGCCCGCCGGGCGGCGGAAAGACGACGGCGCTGGTGAAAATGGCGGCCCGCCACGCCGTGGCGGCCCGCCGTCCATCGCTGGTGATCTCGGCCGACACGCAACGCGTCGGCGCGACGGAGCAGCTTCGCAGCTTCGCGTCGATCCTTGGCGCGGGCTTCGTTGCCGTCGAGAGCGTTCGCGCCCTGCGCCAAACCCTCGACGAGCACCCGGGTAAGGAGTGGGTGTGGATCGATACGCCCGGCTGGAGCCGCGATGACGCAAGCGACGGACAGGCGTTGATGGAGTGCCTCGCCTCGCTGCCAGGCATCGATACGCATCTCGTCTTGCCGGCTTCGATGCGGACCGGAGACCTGGCGGAATGCACCGGCCGCTTCCTGATCGCGGCGCCCGCGAAGTTACTCTTCACGCGTCTCGACGAAACGCGCGTCTATGGTCCGATCCTGAATGAATGCGCACGGACGGGGCTGCCGTTGTCTTTCTTCTCGACCGGCCCGCGGATCCCCGAAGATCTGACGACGGCCGGCAGCGAGCAGGTGGCCGGATGGATTCTGGGCGTCAGCCCGGTGGGCCGGGCAGCGTCGGCGGCCGCCTGAAGGAGAAACTTGTGGCGGCCAGCCCGAAACAACAACGCGGATACGACGAAGCGTCCTGGATCTCGCCCGAGGAACGGGAGCGGCTGATTCTCGAGCACCTGCCGCAGGTGCGCCTCATCGCCCGCCGGATTCACGACCGTCTGCCGGAAAGCGTGAACCTGGACGACCTCGTCTCCACCGGGATCGTAGGCCTGATCTCGGCCATTGACCGCTTCGATCCGGCTCACAACGTGAAGCTCAAGACATACGCCGAGTACAAGATCCGGGGCGCCATCCTGGACAGCTTGCGGGGACTCGATTGGGCGCCCCGCCAGCAGCGCCGGCGCACGAAACAGATCGAGGCGGCGATCGCCTCCGCCGAGCAGCGTCTGCACCGCGCGCCGGCGGAAGAGGAAATCGCCAGCGAGCTCGGACTAACGCTCGAGGAGTACCACGAGTGGCTCATCGACGTGCGCGGCGTGAACATGGGCAGCCTGGAAGGCGCTTCGCCCGAGGAGGACGGCCGCGATCTGCTGAAGTACATCTCCGACGACGAAGAACATTGGCCGTCGCGGCTGCTCGAGCGCTCCGAGCTTCTACGTTTGCTCGCGGCGGCGATCGACAAGATCCCCGAGGTGGAGAAACTGGTTCTGACCCTGTACTTCCATGAGGAACTGACCCTGCGCGAAATTTCGAAGGTTGTCAAGCTCCACGAATCGCGCATTTCGCAGTTGAAGTCCCAGGCGATCATGCGCCTGCGGACGTACATCGAGAAGCGCTGGCCGATGCAGAGGGGGGCCTAGCGATGGCCGAGACGCAAGGCTCGCTCTGGATCGCTCAGGAACTCGCCAAGGGCCTCGCGCTCGCGGTCGAGTCGATGACGGGCTCGAAGCCTGAGAGCCAGATCGCGGAAAGCCCGGGCGATCCCGCCGAATTGAGCGACGCCGGGACCTTCTGGTGGCAGCAGCCATTCAGCCATGCGCCGGAAGCCCCGATCCGCATGGGCGTGCTCGAAAAGGACTGGAAAGCCATCGGCGAGGCGGTCTTGACCGCGGCGCTGGTCGAGGACATCGAACCCGCGATGGCGCGCGACACATTCCGCGAAACGGCGGCGCAGGCCTTTGAGGCCTTGGCTCAGGCCATTTCGGTCCGCCTTGGACGGGAGGTGACGTGCGGTAAGCCAACCCTTTCGGCGCCCGAAAACCCGGACGCCGCCTACGCGATCGATCTCCGCCTCGGCGGCTCGCCGGCCCGGTTCTATTTCGCGATACCGGATCTCTTGGCGGCCGTTGGCGCCGCGCCAGCCGAGGCGCCAAGGGCCGCCTTGGCCGCGCCGCCCACGCCGGGTGCGGGGTCCGCGCCGCCGCCATCCACTCAGCTCGATCTGCTGCTGGACGTCCAGCTCCCGGTGAGTGTCTCGTTCGGGCAGTCGCAGCTTCCGCTGAAGGACGTCCTCAAACTGACTACCGGCTCCATCATCGAGCTAAACCGCACGGTCTCCGAGCCCGTCGAGGTGATCGTCAACAACTGCATCATCGCGCGCGGCGAAGTGGTGGTCGTGGAAGGGAATTTTGGCGTCCGCATCCAGCATGTTGTGAGCCGCCAGGAGAGACTGAGGACAATCCAATGATGCTCGCCGTACCCCTCTGGGCCGTGTTCACGGCTTTGGGTGTGGAAGCGCTCGGTCTGCTGGCCGGGTTATTCCTCTTCCTTTCGCTCAAGCGCACGCCGGATGGCGGCCGCGGAGGCGCAACCGAGGCGCTGAAGTCCGAGATCGAACGCGGCCGCCGCGAATACGAGGAGCGGATCGAGTCGCTCGAGGCCAGAATCCGCGTCAATGAAGACCGCTCGGGCGGGCTCGTGCCGCCGTCGCCCCTGCGCTCCGGATTCAACCTCACCAAACGGACTCAGATCCTGCGAATGTCCCGCCAGGGAGAGAAACCGGCAGGCATTGCCGCCGCGCTCCAGTTGCCTCGCGCCGAGGTCGAGCTGCTGCTGCGGGTCGAGGACATGGCCGCGCCCAACGTCTGACCCGCCCGGCGCCCGGCGTGGGAGGACCGTCCCTCGCGCCGCTACTCCGGATGGAAGCGGACCGGGGTCGCGGGCGGGGGCTCTCCCGCCCAAACCGCGGAGATCTTCACTGGCTTCCGGTCGCGGGAAATCGAGATCGCGCATGTGCTCCCGGCGCGCGCCGTCGCCTCGGCATTGAGTAAGTCGCCGGTCGTGGCCACTTTTGACTCGCCCACGCGGACGATCACGTCGCCCGCCTTCATGCCAGCCCGATCCGCCGCCGAGCCCTGCCGGACGGCACGCACAAGTACGCCGGCCTTCACCCCAAAGTAATCGGCCAACTGCGGCGTCAGCGTCTCGACTTCAATCCCCAGAAGGCCCGCGCCTCCCAGCGGAAGCCAGCCGGGAAACTCTCCGAATAGCGGGTTGGGGACGGCCGGGTCCGGCTCGGGAGGCTCGGCGGCCGCTCTCGCCGCGGCAGCCCGCCGCCTTCCCAAAACCACCGCCACGGTCGGGGACGAGCCTGGCCTGCGAACCAGCAAGCGAACCCTGCGGCCCGCCGGCGCCGATTGAACCATGTGGACAAAGGGCAGCACGCCGTCGACCGGCCGCCCGTTGAACTCGACCACGACATCCTCGGCGCGCAGCCCCGCGCGCGCTGCCGGGCTGCCGTCCTCGACGACCGTAATCTCGACGCCGCGCCCGTCCGGGACGCCCAGCGCCGCCCCGAGTTCCGGCGTCACCTCGATCACGCCGACTCCCAGATAGCTGGCGGCCGAAGCCGCTCCTGGCGCGGCCTGGGCATCGCGCCCGGACTGCGCCCACACCAGACACCCGAGCGAGCACAGACCCACGCACTTCGCGATACGGCCGCCCAGCGGCATTCTCAGAACGTCCCTTCCGACGCCTTCCAGGCCCCGAGCACGCGCTCGCAGCGCTCCCGCACATCCTGGTTCCCTTCCTCGCGAATCATCTCCTGCAGGATGCCGGCCGTGTCATTGCTCTTCTGTTGAACCAGCAGGTCGATCGCCTCGCCGCGCACGCCCGGGTTCCGGTCCCTGAGCAGCACGTGAGTGAGCGTCTCGCGCATGGCCGGGTCGCCGGCGAAGCTCTTCAACCCTTCGAGCGCCTTCAACCGCACGCCCGCGTTCGGATCGTGCTCGACCGCGTACAGCAGCGCTTCGCGCACGTCGGCCGAGGCAAGCTGGCCCTTCAGCAGATCGACCGACTCGACACGTAGCCCCGGGTCCGCCGGGTCCCGCGAAGCGGCCACCAGCAGCCGGCGGATCTGGTCGTCATCCGGCCGTCCGGTGAGCACCCGCTGCCGCGCTTCCTCGACCACGATGCGCACGCGACCCGCGCTCTCCGGCTCGACGTAACGCACGCGTGAAGCGAGCGGCGGCGTGAGCGACGCATCGGCCGTCGGCCCAAACCCAAACGGCGAAACCCGCGCCCCAAAGTACCCGACGAGCAGCAGCGCCACCGCGCCCAACGGCTGCAGCGCGGGCGCAACCAGCTTCCAGCGCAACCCCAGCCGCCCGGCCAACCGCGCCACCGCGCCCTGCGCCTCGCGCGAAGCCGACACCCGCGCCATCAGGTCCCGCCGGCACGAAGCGAGCATGCCCGGCTCGGGGACGTACTCCGCCGCATCCCAGGCGCCGTGCATCAGCCGCTCGCGCTCGAGCGCCGCCCGGCAACCCTCGCAGCCCTGGAGATGCGCCTCGATTCGCTCTTCCTCGTCGAACTTGAGCTCGCCGTACAGATGCAGCGACAGCCGGTCGCGAACCTCGCCGCAGGTCATACGAAATCTCCCAGCGCCGCGCGCATTTTCTGGGTGGCGCGGAACAGGCAGTTCTTCGCCGCCTCCTCGCTGGCGCCCAGCGTCTCGCCGATCGTCCGCAGACGCAGTCCCTGATAGTGGCGCATCTCGAAGACCATCCTCTCGCGCGGCGTCAGCCCGCCCAGCGCCTCGCCGATGCGCTCGCGCAATTCGGCGCTCAACAGCGCCCGCTGCGGATCGCCGTGCGCGCGCTGTTCTTCGAAACGCTCGATGCGATCCACCACCGCGCCACCCGCTTCCGCCACCGCCGCCTCCTCGCGCCGCACCTTCTTCCGCCGCATCGCGTCGAGACACAGATTGGTCACGATCCGGTACAGCCAGGTGTGAAAGCTGCAATCGAATCGGAACGATTTCAGGTTGCGAAACACGCGCAGGAACGCTTCCTGATACACGTCCCTCGCGTCGTCGGGCGAGCGCAACAGGTTCATCGCCAGCCGCAGCACCGCCTGATCGTGCATGCGCACCAATTCCTCGAAGGCGCGCTCATCGCCCGCCTGGGCCGCCCGGATCAACGCCGTTTCGTCCATTGGCCGCGGCGGCGCCGCCGCGCAGGAGACCAAGCTTTCCGCGATTCCTTGCACTAACCCGTTAGACGCTCCGCACCCGGAAACGTCACCACGCCGCCCACTCATCATAGAATAGGAACCTGCCAGGCGTTCGAAAACCCGAACCAAACCCACGCAAGTCGCCATGAGCGTTCACCGAGTTACCGCCCGCCTCGCCGCCTGCGCGTTACTCGCCGTCTCGACCGCCCCGGCCGCCGGGCCCGCCACGCTCGCGCTCAAATCCGGCGCCATCTACACGGTCGACGCGGCCCGAAGCTGGGCCCAGGCCGTGGCGATCGCGGACGGACGCATCGTGTACGCCGGCCCGGACTCGGGCCTCGCGCCGTTTGCCGGGCCGCACACCCGCGTCATCGACCTCGCTGGGCGCATGGTTCTTCCCGGATTTCACGACTCCCATGTACACCCGATCCAGGGCGGCCGCGCCCTAGCCCTTTGCGATCTGAGCGGCGCCGAATCCGCCAACCAGGCGCTGACCATCGTCGCCGCTTACGCTCGCGCGCACCCAGGCGCCGGATGGCTGACCGGCTCCGGCTGGCAGCTCCCGCTGTTCCCCAACGCCAATCCGGGCAAGGCGCTGCTCGACCGCATCGTGCCCGATCGCCCCGCGTATCTCGAATCGGCCGACGGGCACTCGGCGTGGGTCAACTCGCGGGCGCTCGCGCTCGCCGGCCTCCTGCGCTCGACGCCCGACCCAACCAACGGCCACATCGAGCGCGACGCCTCGGGCGCTCCCTCGGGCACGCTGCGCGAATCGGCCATGAAACTCGTGGCCGCGAAGATCCCCGCGCGCACGCCCGGGGAAAACGCGGCCGATCTCGCGCGCGGCCTGCGCGAAGCCAACCGCTTCGGCATCACCTCGATGCAGGAGGCCGACGCGGACGACGCGATGCTCGCAACGTACTTCGCGGCGGACCAGCGCGGCGAGCTCACCGCGCGCATCGTCGCCGCCATGCATCTCAGCGCGCATCCCGGCGACGCAGAAATCGCCGCGCTCGCCGCCAAGCGCACCCGCTATCGTGGCCGCCGCTTCCGCGCCACTTCGGTAAAAATCTTCGCCGACGGAGTCATCGAACCCGGCACGGCCGCGTTGCTCGCGCCCTATGTCGGGCGCCTGTCCGCGCACGGTTCCGGCGTTCTGAACTACGATCCCGAACGCCTCGGCCGCATCGTGACCGAGCTCGATCGCGCGGGCTTCCAGGTACACATCCACGCCATCGGCGACCGCGCCGTGCGCGTCTCGCTCGACGCCCATGAGGCGGCTCGCAACGCGCTCGGCGATCGCGACCTGCGCCCGCAGATCGCGCATCTCGAACTCGTCGATCCAGCCGACATCCCGCGCTTCCGCGCCCTGGGCGTCATCGCGGATTTCCAGGGCTTCTGGCACTGGGCCGACTCTTACATCACGGAGCTCACCGAACCCGTGCTCGGCCGCGAGCGTTCGCGCTGGCTCTACCCGCTCGCCAGCGTCGCACGGACCGGCGCGATGATCGCCGGCGGCAGCGACTGGCCGGTTAGCTCGCTCAATCCGCTCGATGCGATCCAGGTCGCCTGCACCCGCCGCGGCGTGGATCGGCCCGAAGGCCCGGCCTGGATTCCCGAGGAACGGGCCACGCTCCCGCTCATGATCGCCGCGTACACCATTACGGGCGCGTGGGTCAATCACGAGGAGACGATCGACGGCTCGATTGAAGTAGGCAAAGCCGCCGACCTGGTTGTCCTGGACCGCAATCTGTTCGCCATCCGGCCCGAGCAAATTCATCGGACCAAGGTTGTGCTAACTCTGCTGGAGGGCCAGGCAGTATATAGCGACGGAACCCTGATGGCGGAGAAATAACGTGAACCTAATCGCAATCGGCGAGATTCTTTGGGACGTGTTCCCGGCGGGCGAGCGGTTGGGCGGCGCGCCGTTCAACTTCGCCGCCCACTCGGCGCGCCTCGGCCACCGCGTCGCCTTCGTCAGCGGCGTGGGCCCGGACGCGCGCGGCGCCAAGGCGATCGAAGAAATGGAGCGGCTCGGCGTGCCCCCGCATTGGATGGCCCGCTCATCCACGGCCCCGACCGGCTATGTGACGGTCGAGCTCAAAGCCGGCGAGCCCGAGTATGTCATCCACCGCCCCGCCGCCTACGACTTCCCCTCGCTCACCGCGGAACGGATCGCCGCGCTGGCCGCGTTGCCGCCGGATCTGATTTATTACGGAACGCTCGCGCAAAGCAGCCCCGCGGTTCGCGACACCACGCGCCGGCTGATCGCCGCGGCCCCGGGCGCCGCCACGTTCTACGACGTGAACCTCCGGCCCGGCAACGCGGACATGGCGCTCGTCGCCGAACTGCTCGCCGAGGCGCGCATCGTGAAACTCAACGAAGACGAATCGAAGCGCCTCGCTTCCGCGCTCGGTCTCCCCGCCTCGCCGCTTGAAACGTTCTGCCGCGCATTGAGCGCGCGCGCCGCGTGCCGCGCCGTCTGCGTCACGCTCGGCGCGCGAGGCTGCGCGCTGTTGCTCGACGGCGCGTACGCCGAGTGCCCCGGCCGCGCGGTCGAAATTCATGACCTGGTCGGCGCGGGCGACGCCTTCTCCGCCGCGCTCATCGACGCAATATTCCGCCGGCTTCCGCTCGCCGACACCGGCGCGTTCGCTAACCGGCTCGGCGCGCTGGTCGCAAGCCGCCCCGGCGCGATTCCCGATTGGACTCTCGCCGAGGTGCATTCGCTATAATCTGGAGATATGGAACGCACGGAACCCGGCAGTCACGCACCACGCGGTAACACTGCGCTGCTCCTTACGGTGGCTGGCGTGCTCGGCCGGCTCATCCCGCATCCCCCGAATTTCGCCCCCGTCGGCGCCGCCAGTCTGTTCGCCGGCGCGAAGCTTCCCTGGTGGCAGGCGTATCTGGTGCCGCTGGCCGTGATGGCCGCCACCGACCCGATTCTCGGCGCCTATTACGGCGTGCCGGCGTTTTCGCGCGCGCAGATCTTCATCTACTCGAGCTTCTTGCTCAGCGTAGTCATTGGCCGGCGCATGCGGCGCTCGCCGGGCGTGGCGATGATCGCCAGCGCGGCGCTGCTCTGCGCAACGCAGTTCTTCCTGATCACCAACTTCGCCGTCTGGCTCCTGAGCGCCCAATACCCGCCCACGCTCGCCGGCCTCGCCGCCTGCTATGTGGCCGGTATCCCGTTTTTCGGCTGGACGATCGCGGGCAACCTGGTTTACAGCGCGGCGCTGTTCGGGCTCGAAGCCTGGATCCGCAAGTTGACCGCATCGCGCGCGCAGCCCGCCGCCGCCTGAACCATTGCAAATCCCCGAGAGCCTTCGCGCGGCCATCGAGGACCACACCGAGCGGTTTGCGTATCGCGATCTCGCGACGGCCGCCGCGGCCTTGCCGGCGGCATACCGCAACCAGGATGCACGCACGCCGCGCCGCTTCTCCGCTCTCGATGCGATCGCCTACGCCATCACGCGTATGCCGGCCACTCTCGCCGCCGTCGGGAGCGTGCTGCGCCGCTCCGGCTGCGAGGGGCGTACTCTTGTCGACATCGGCGCCGGCTGCGGCGCGACAGCCTGGGCCGCAGCCGCGAGATGGCCGGATCTCGAACGTGTCGTCTGCGTCGAGCGCGATCCCGAGATGGCCTCGCTTGGCCGCGTCCTCGCACGCGGCGCCCGCTTCCCTGCCCCACTCGAGTGGATGCCCTCGGACGCCTCGTCGCTGGCCTCGTTTCCCGCATGCGACACGGCCATCTTCTCGTACTCGCTGCGCGAGATCGACGAGAGCGCGCGCCGCCCCGTGGTCGAAGCGGCATGGCGAGCCGCCCGCGATGCGGTCCTCATCGTCGAGCCGGGTTCCCCCTCGGGCTTTGCCGTCGTCCGTGCGGCGCGCGCATGGCTGCTCGCGGCCGGCGCCAGCCTCGCCGCGCCCTGCCCGCATATTCATGACTGTCCCATGCCCGTGGACGACTGGTGCCATTTCGCCGCGCGCGTCGAGCGCACCGCGCTCCAGCGCCGTCTCAAAGGCGGCGAGCTGTCGTACGAAGACGAAAAATTCTCGTACGTCGCCGCCCGCCGCGACCCCTGCCTGAACCCATCCGCAACCATCCTCCGCCGTCCGGTGCAGCGCCCTGGCGTGGTGCAGCTCGCGCTCTGCGCCGTGGACGGCCTCGCCGAAGCGCGCATCCGCAAGCGCGACACGCTCTGGCGGGACGCACGCAAAGCGGCCTGGGGCGATCGCTGGCCCAGAGCGCGTTGACGCCAGCGCGGGAAGCGCCGAGGACCAGGCGGGCCGCGTTACGGCCGCGCGGCGAGGAAGCCGCTCGACGACAGCCAGTCGTACAGCCGGTCATTCCACGTCGAAACCGGCGCGTGCTTGTCGCGCATGCCGAAGCCGTGTCCGCCGGTTGTGTACACATGCAACTCGGAGGGAACGCCGGCCTGCTCGAGCGCGAGATAGAACTCCGTCGTCACGCGCACGTGGGACCGGTCGTTATCCGCGCAAACGAGGAACGTCGGCGGCGCGTCCTTGGGTACAACGATCGAATCCAGGCGGAAGCCCGGGTACCCAAGCACCGCGAGATCCGGCCGGGAACCGAGCCGGTCGATCGGATCCGCGGCCGAAGCGTTGCCCGCGTCGAACCGCGTCTCGGCCAGCGCCACCAGCGCGCCGCCCGCCGAAAAGCCCATCACGCCGACGCGCTTCGCGTCCACGCCCCACTCGGTCGCGCGCGAGCGAACCAGCCGGATGGCCCGCTGCGTGTCGGCCAGCGCGTCGCGCTCCACCGTGTAGGTCGAGCCCGGCTCGCGCGCCAGGCGATACTTCAGAATGAACGCCGCGATGCCGTGCGCGTTCAACCAGTCGGCGATCTCGTACCCCTCGACGTCGATCGCCAGGAACTGGTGCGCCCCGCCCGGACAGACTACAAAGGCCAGGCCCGTCGCCTTCTCTTTCGGTGGAAGGTACACCAGGATCGACGGACGATGAATGTTCGATACGCTGATGTAGCCGTGCGTGGCGTCGTGCGGCCGAACGATCTCCTCGCCGGTCTTGCCTTCCGAGCCCGGCGCGCCGTTTGGCCATAACAGCACAGCCTGCCCGCGATCGGCCGCCCCCGCCGCGGCGCCCGAGGCGAGCAGCAGCATGCAGAACGCTCGCGCGGCCCTCACAGATCGGTGACGTGCTGCAGCTTGCCCGTGCTGTCGCCGATCGAATCCGGATCGATGCCGACTTTGTCGAGCAAGGTCATGTAGAGGTTCGTCATCGGCGTGTACTTGTCGTACATCACATGCCGTCCGGGCTTCAGTCCCCCGCCGCGGCCGGCGAGCAGCACCGGCAGGTCGTAGTGCGTATGGCGGTTGCCGTCGGCGATCGCGCTGCCGTATACCACGATCGAGTGATCGAGCAGGCTGCCGTCGCCGTCCTGCGTCGCCTTCAAGCGGCCCACGAAGTAGGAAAACAATTCCACATGGAAATGATTGATCTGGGTGAGCTTCGCGATCCATTCCGGATTATTGCGGTGGTGCGAAAGCGGGTGATGCGGATCGGGCACGCCGATTTCGCCGTACGTGCGCACGCTGCCTTCGCGCCCAACCACCAGCGTCGTGACGCGCGTCGTATCGGTCTGGAACGCGACCACCTGCAGGTCGTACATCAGCTTCACGTACTCGGAAAACAGCGGCGGAATCCCGGCCGGCTCGCCAATCGAAGGCTGCGCGCCCGGCCCCTGCGCTTCCGCCATCTCGATCCGCCGCTCGATCTCGCGCACGGCGTAGAGATATTCGTCGATCTTGCGCCGGTCCGATGCGCCGAGCGTCGAGGTAAGCGCCTGCGTCCGCTCGCTCACCAGGTCGAGAATGCTTTTGCGGTCGCGCTCGCGCCGCAGACGGGTCGCCGGATCGAGGCCGGCGTCCTCGCCGAACAGCCGCTCGAACGCCGCGCGCGGATCGGTCTCCGGAGGCATCGGCGTGGTCGGCGTGCGCCACGAAATGCTGTTCGTGTACGCGCAGCTATAGCCGGAATCGCAGTTGCCGACCGTGCGCGAGTCCTCGCAGCCAAGCTCGAGCGAAGCCAGCCGCGTCTGGCTGCCCAGCTTCTGCGCGACGATCTGGTCCATCGACACGCCGACGTGAATGTCGGCGCCCGCCGTCTTCTTCGGATGCACGCCGGTGAGGAAGCACGACGCCGCGCGCGCATGATCGCCGCCGCCGTCGCCCAGCGCCTCGGCATTGTGATGGCTCAGCCCGCTCATGACCAGCAGATCCTGGCGGAACGGCTCGAGCGGCTTCAGCGTGCTGGTGAACTCGAACGCGGCGCCCGCCGTGGCCGGCGTCCAGTCCTTCATGATGACGCCATTCGGCACGTAGGCGAAAGCGAGCCGCGTGGGCGCGGCCGCCTTCAATCCCGCCGTCGCGGCAAGCGCGGGCGTCATGGCGTCCAGCATCGGAAGCGCGATGCCCACGCCGATTCCCCGAAGAAACGTTCGCCTGGGAAGGCTCTTATGAGTGATGAACATTGGGTTGCGTCCTGCTGTGTCTTTCTTCCTGCATTTGAAACGGCGTGCTGTTTACGATGCCCAGCACGAGGCCCGAAAACCGGTAATCGTCCGCGGCGAGCGCTTGGACGATCGCGTTCACCGTCGCGCGGTCGTAGTCTTCGACGCCGCGGCCCAGCGCGTACGTCAACAGCTTCACCGTAAGGCACCGCGCGAACGCCTCGCGGTTCGAAGCCAGCACGGCCTTCAGCGCGGCCGGCCCGTCGAACTTGCGGCCATCCGGCAGCACGCCCGAGGCGTCGATCGGGAACTTGCCATCCTCGGTGCGCCATGCGCCGATGGCGTTGTAGTTTTCGAGGCCGAAGCCAAGCGGGTCCATGCGATTGTGGCACGACGCGCAAATCGCGCTGGCGCGGTGCTTCTCGAGCTGCTGCCGCAGCGATACCGTCGTCCCCACTTCCGCCACATCGAGGTTCGGCACATCGGGCGGCGGCTGCGGCACGGGATCGTTCAGAAGGTTTTCGAGAACCCACTTACCGCGGATCACCGGCGAAGTCCGCGTCGCGTACGACGACACGGTCAGCACGCTGGCTTGCCCGAGCACGCCGCCGCGCTGCGGATTGCCGCTCAAGTCCACGCGGCGGAACTCCGGCCCCTCGATGCCCGGAATCCCGTACAACTCGGCGAGCCGCTGGTTCAGGAACGTGTAGCTGCCTTCGAGAAAATCGATAATGCTGCGATCTTCATGGACAATGCTCGAAAAGAACAGCTCGGTCTCTTGGCGCATCGACATGCGAAGATACTCGTCGAACTGCGGGAAGCGGTCGCGATCCGGCTCGACGCTTTCGAGCGCGCGAAACTGAAGCCACTGTCCGCCAAAGTTCGTGACCAGCGCCTCGGACTTTGCGTCCCGCAGCATGCGCCGCACCTGGGCGGCGAGCACGCCGGGCCGCCGCAGCGTGTTGTTGGCGGCCGCGCGCATCAGCTCGTCGTCCGGCATGCTGCTCCAAAGAAAGTACGACAGACGCGACGCCAGTTCGTACGAGTTGACCGGATAGGCCGCGCCGTCGGGCGCCGTGCCCGGATCGGCTTCGATGCGGAAGAGGAAATCCGGCGACACCAGCACCGCCTCGAGCGTCAGCCCGATCGCATCATCGAACGTCGCGCCTTCGCCGCGCGCCTGCGAATACAGCCCGGCATACCGGTCCACTTCGGCCGCGCTCACCGGGCGCCGGAACGCGCGGCGCGCGAACGCCGCCGTGATCACCCGCGGGCACGAGGCCCGATGATGGCCGTCGAGGTGCCCGCAGGCGTATACCTTGCGCAAGCTCTCGATGCGCGGCCCCATCGCTTCGTCGTAAGGCCCGACCACTTCGAGATAGTTCACGTGCGCGTCGTTGGCGGGCTTCGGCTGCTTCGCGCGCGCCTCGAGGCGCGTGCGGAACGTCGCGATCTGGGCCGGCGTCAGGTCAGGCGGAAAATTCTTCCGGTTCGCGAAGAACGCATCGATGTCGAACTTCGGCACGGGACGCATGGACGGGTTCGGCCCGCCGTAGCTCGCCGGCAGTCCGTCATAGAGGTTCAGAATCGACGCGGCGATCCAGTGATCGCCCGCGGCCACGTGCAGCGTACACTCGAGCGGCTTGCCGGTCAGATCCTGCTCGCCCGGAAGCGACGCCGGCCCGCTGTCGCCCATATCGAGATCGAGCGTGCTCACCTGCTTGCCGTCGAGCCACACCGCGAACCGCAGGCCCGCGCTCCCGCCCGGCCGCGATCCTCCCGGCACCACGTGAATCCTGTAAACGCCGTCGACCGGGAAGCGGTACGTGGCATGCACCGCGTTCGGCAGCGTCAGCCCGGTGGTGTCGTAAACCGCCGGCGGCTTCGTCACCTTGACGATCTTGCCCGGCCCCGCGCGCAGCCGCACGAGCGACGGCTTGATCGCGTCCGGCCCGTGCAGCGCCACGCGCACTACGCGCTCGGCCGCACTCAGGTAATTCTCCATCAAAACAGGCGACAGGGATAACACGTCTCCAATGTCGTCAAATCCGTATCCGGAGTCGTCCTGCGGGAACTTGTCCGCCGGCCGCAGGTCCACGCCCAGCAGGTCGCGAATCGTGTTGTTATATTCGGCCCGGTTCAGCCTGCGCGCCGTCACGCGGCCCGCCACCGGCTTCGCGGTCGCGTCCTCGTGCCGGAACTCGGCATCCAGCCATCCGGTCACCGCGGCGACGCTGGCCGCATCCGGTCTCGGCAGGCCCTTCGGCGGCATCTCGCCCGCCGCGATCTTCTTCTGAACGTTTTCCCAGGTCTCGCGAGCGGAGGCCACCGAGTCCGACGCCGACAGCGACTGCAAGTCGAGACCGCCCGTCTTCAACTTCGTGTTGTGGCAGAGGACACAGTTCTTGGCAACAAACGGCTGAACCGTGGTTGCGAACGAGCCGGCCGCGGCAGCGGGCGCAACAGTCGCCGGCGCCGCCACACAGAGCAGCGACGCGAAGCTCGCGACGATTCCGCTCGTCATCGCTCTCGCCAACGCAGAGTACCTATTCAGATTCTAACTCCTTTCAACTAGGCGTTTGTTATCGATTCAAAGTTACCCAAACCGGGCTTTGCTCACGCTAAGAACGGTGATAGAGTGCGAATCGGACGCGAGGTGCGCATGAACGGAATCACACGGCGAGGATGTCTGAGCGGAAGTATGGCGGCGCTGGCCGGCGCCCCACTGGCGGCGGCGGCGAACACCACGCCGCGGAGGGAGACCACCCAGCCCGGCGGGCCAACCATCCGCCTGGCCGAGCTGCTGGAGGTCGACGAGGCGCACAAGATCCGCATTTTCAAACAAGTAGGCGTGAATCACGCGATCGCCAGCATGGAAGGACCGCTGAGCAAGGCGCCGCGCGCAGAGTACCCGGCGACGGTGAAGCGCGTCCGCGATCTGTTTCAGGCCCAGGGCATGACCGTGGCCGGCGTCGAGAGCCATCCGGTGCCCGCCGAAAAAATCAAGCTCGGCCTGCCGGGGCGCGACGAGGAGATCGAAAACTACATCGCGGCGATCCGCGCGCTGGGCCAGAACGAAATCCGGATGATCTGCTACAACTTCATGGCCGGCCTCGGCTGGTATCGCACCAAGACCAACATTCCGGACCGCGCCGGCGCGCTGATCAGCGAGTTCAACGCGCGCGACGCCGAAGCCCTGGGGCTGACCCAATGGGGCCGCGTCAGCGAAGCGCAAATGTGGGCGAACATCGAGTACTTTCTCAAGGCGGTGATCCCGGTGGCGCAGGACGCCGGCGTGCAGATGGCCTTGCATCCCGACGACCCGCCGATCTCACCGCTGCGCGGCATCGCGCGCATCGTCGTCAGCGCGGCGAACTACCGCCGCATCATGAACCTTGTGCCGTCGCCGGTGAACGGCATCACGTTCTGCCAGGCGAATTTTCTTCTGATGGGCGAGGACATCGCCGCGCTCGTGCGCGAATGGTGCGCCGAGAAGAAGATTTTTTTCGTACACTTCCGCGACGTTCGCGGAACCAAAGCGCAGTTTCGCGAGACGTTCCACGACGACGGCCCCACCGATCTCGCGCGCATGCTCGAGGTCTACCACCAGGCCGGCTTCGACGGGCCGATGCGGCCGGACCACGCGCCAACGCTCGACGGCGAGCCGAACGACCATCCGGGCTACGAGATCGCCGGCAAGCTGTTCGCCTTCGGCTACATGAAGGGCGCGATGAACGCGTTCCGCATCCCTTACGCCTGAGGCGTTTCCTCAGACGGACGGAACGTTCACCACCAGCACGCGCTTGGGCCCTTTGCCCACTTTCAAGCGCGCCACCTCGCGTTGGGTGCGGGTGTCGAGAATCGAGCAATCGTTGTCATCGCTGTTGCTGACCGCGCAGTACTTCCCGTCCGGCGAAAACGCGATCCAGTTCGGACACTTCCCGACGTGAATCATGGGCGATGTTTTCTTCGTGGCGATGTCATAAACATACACGCCGCCGTCGGCGAGGCTCGTAACCCAAAGCTGCTTTCCGTCCGGCGTGAGCGCCAGCCCGTGCGTCGGCGTGTTCACCTCGAGCGGGCAATCGAGCGGCGGCGAAGGCGGCAGCTCCACACGGTCCGTTACTTTACGGCCGGGAATGTCGGAGACGACGAACCCATGCAGACCGGTCACCGCGCTGTACAGCGTCTTCTCGTCGCCCGACACCGCGTACGGACGGGGAATGCCGCCCGTGGGAATTCGCGCCGAGTAACTCATCGTCTTCAGATCGATCACGTCGATTTCCCGGCTCGCCATCGAGGAAACATACAGGTCGCGGTTGCTTCTGGCGTTGAAGCAGTTATGCGGAACCTTCACGGGAAGGATCTTGACCACTCGCTTCAACCGCGTATCGACGACATCCACGCTGTTGCCGTCGCGAATCGGCACGCCGACGTAGCGCCCGTCCGGAGTGACGGCGCACTCGTTCGGTCTGCCGCCGACGGGAATCGTACCGATGATCTTACCGCTCAGAGTGTCGATCGTTTTGAGGTTCTTTTCGGACTCGATGGTGACGAAAAGCCTTCGCCCATCGGCGGGCGCGCAGAGACCGTGCGGCTCCTTGCCCACCGGGATCGTGCCGACGACCTTGAGCGTACTCAGGTCGACGACCGAAAGATCGTCGCCCAGGCTGTTGTCGACGTACAGCAGCGTCCTTACCGGGCCGCCAGAAGACGCCGCATGCAGGGCCGAGGCGAACAGCGTCAACCCCAGGGTTACGTAAGAACCGCGAATCCGCATTTTGTACCTCCGAGCCATGGTCCCTCGAGGGTTCCTGGCGTCTGGATTAGCATACACCCGGCGCGGCCGGCCTCGGACGGCGGCCTACTCCGCCGCGGGCGCGATCACAATTAATAGATCCTTCGATTCCACTTTATCGCCGATATTCACGAGCTTTTTCACGATTTTTCCGGAAATTGGCGCGTATATCGTCGATTGCATCTTCATCGCCTCCATGACCAGCAGGCGGTCGCCCTTGGCCACCGTCTGGCCGGCTTCGACCGCGATGCTCGAGATCGCGCCCGGAATCGGCGCGCCGACCTGCCCCGCGTCGCCGGGATCGGCCTTCTCGCGCGCCGCTTCGACCGCGCGCAGGGCCTTGTCCCGCACGGTCACCTCGCGCGGCTGGCCGTTCAGCTCGAAGAAGATCGTCCGCGTGCCGTCGGGCTGCGGCTCGCTGACGGTGAGAAACTTCACCACCAGCGTCTTGCCCGGCTCGAGCTCGGCGGCCGCTTCCTCGCCCCGCTCGAGGCCGTAGAAGAACTGCGGCGTGGGCAGCGTCTCGACGCTTCCATAGGCCGTCCGCGCCTTGGCGAACTTGACGAACACGTCCGGATACATCAGGTAGCTCAGCACGTCGGCCGAACTCAGCTTGTGGCCGGCTTTCTTCTCGGCGGCGATAAGCGTCTGCTCGAAATCCACCGGCGCAAGATGCTCGCCGGGGCGGCCTGCGATGGGGCTCGCGCCGCGCAGAACGACGTTCCGCATCGCCGGGGGCCAGCCGCCCTCGGGCTCGCCGAGCGCGCCCGAAAACATCTCGACCACCGAGTTCGGCAGCGTCAAATTATGATCCGGCCCAAGGCGCTCGAGTTCCGCGGCCGTCATGTCGTGGCTGACAAGGAACAACGCCAGGTCTCCGACCACCTTGCTCGAGGGCGTGACCTTCACGATGTCGCCGAAAGCGCGATTCACATCGGCGTAAGTGCGCGCGATCTCCGGCCAGCGCGGCCCGAGGCCCATCGATTCGGCCTGCGCGCGCAGGTTGGTGTATTGGCCGCCGGGCATCTCGTGCAAGTAGACTTCGGCCGTGCCCGCGGGAGGCGCATCGTCGAAGGGCTTGTACCAGGTGCGCACGGTTTCCCAGTAGTCCGAGCAGTCGTTCAGCGCGTCGAGATCGAGCCCGGTATCGCGCGGCGTGTTGCGCAGCGCGGCCACCAGCGAATTGAGGTTCGGCTGGCTGGTGGTGCCGCTCATCGACGCGATCGCCGCGTCGGCGGCGTTCACGCCGGCTTCGGATGCCTTGAGAATCGACGCCGAGTTGACGCCGCTGGTGTCGTGCGTGTGAAAGTGTACCGGCAATCCGGTCTCTTCGCGCAGCGTGCGCACCAAGCGCTCGGCGGCGTAAGGCTTGCACAACCCCGCCATGTCCTTGATGGCGAGGATATGCGCGCCCATGCGCTCGAGCTCGCGCGCCATCTTGACGTAGTAAGCGAGCGTGTACTTGTCGCGCTTCGGATCGAGAATGTCGCCGGTATAGCAGAGGGCCGCCTCGCAGACGCGCCCGGTCTTGCGCACCGCCTCGATGGGAACCTTCATGTTCGGCAGCCAGTTCAGCGAATCGAAGACGCGGAAGATGTCCATGCCCTGCGCGGCCGCTTCGGCGATGAACGCCTCGACAACGTTGTCCGGATACGCCGAGTAGCCGACGGCGTTCGAGGCGCGCAGCAGCATCTGGAAGCAGATGTTCGGGATCAGCTCGCGCAGCCGCCGCAGCCGCATCCACGGGTCCTCGTGAAGGAAGCGCAGCGAAACGTCGAAGGTCGCGCCGCCCCACATCTCGAGGCTGAACAGGCGATGCAGGCGATGGCTGACGTAGTTGGCGATGGCCGCCATGTCATAGGTGCGCACGCGCGTCGCCATCAGCGACTGGTGCGCGTCGCGGAACGTGGTGTCGGTGACGAGCAGGCGCCGTTCGCCAAGCATCCAACGCGCGAAGCCTTCCGCGCCGAGCTCGTCGAGCAACTGGCGCGTGCCCCGCGGCGGCTCGCCCGGGATGTGGGCGGGTACGCGCGCCGGGCGGATGGCGGCCGGGCGCGGCTTGCCGGCGACTTCCGGATTGCCGTTCACAATCACGTCGCCTAAGTAAGTGAGCAGCTTCGTCGCGCGATCGCGCCGCGGCGTGAACTTAAACAGCGCCGGGGTTTCGTCGAGGAACGAAGTGGTCACTTCGCCGGCCTGGAAGCGCGGGTGATTGACGACGTTCTCGAGGAACGGGATGTTCGTCTTGACGCCGCGGATGCGGAACTCGCGCAGGCAGCGGTCCATGCGCTGGCAGGCGTGGCGGAACTCGCGCCCCCACGCGGTGACCTTCACCAGCAGCGAGTCGTAGTACGGCGTGATCACCGCGCCGCCATATGCCGAGGCGCCGTCGAGACGAATGCCGAAGCCCGCCGGCGAGCGGTAGGTATGAATCTTTCCGTAGTCCGGCACGAAGCCGTTGGCCGGATCCTCGGTGGTCACGCGGCACTGCATCGCGTAGCCGTGGAGCTCGACCTTGTCCTGCCGCGGCAGGTTCATCTCGGCGCCGTGCAGCTCGAGCCCCTGCGCGATCTGGATCTGCGACCGTACGATGTCGATGCCGGTGACCATCTCGGTCACCGTGTGCTCGACCTGCACGCGCGGATTCACTTCGATGAAGAACCACTCGCCCGAGCCGGCGTCGACGAGAAACTCGACCGTCGCCGCGTTGTAGTAATTCGCCTCGCGCGCCAGCTTCACCGCGGCTTCCGCGAGCGCGCCGCGGAGCGCCGGATCGAGGTTCACGGCCGGCGCGACTTCGACGACCTTTTGATTACGCCGCTGCACCGAGCAGTCGCGCTCGTAGAGATGCAGGACGTTGCCGTGCCGGTCCGCAAGGATCTGCACTTCGATATGCCGGGCGCGCCGGATGTAGCGCTCGAGGAACACGGCGTCGTTGCCAAACGCCGCGCCGGCTTCCTGCCGCGCTTCCTCGAGCCTCGCTTCGAGATCGCCCGGCTGGTTGACCACGCGCATGCCGCGGCCGCCGCCGCCGAACGCCGCCTTGACGATCAGCGGGAAGCCGATCCGCGCGGCGATCGCCACCGCGTCCTCGTCGCGCGTCACCGGCTCGCGCGTGCCCGGAACGACGGGGATGCCGGCGCGCTGGGCAAGCTGCCGCGCGGCGGTCTTATCGCCGAGCAGGTCCAGCAGATCCGCGCTTGGGCCGATGAACGCGATGCCGGCGCGTTCGCAAGCTCGCGGCAACTCGGGGTTCTCGGAGAGAAACCCATAGCCCGGATGGATCGCGTCGACGCCCTTCTCCGCGGCCAGCGCGACGATTCCCTCGACGTCAAGATAAGCCTGCACCGGCCCTTTCCCTTCGCCGATCAGATAGGCTTCGTCGGCCTTAAACCGGTGCAGGCTTAACCGGTCCTCCTGCGAGTAAACGGCCACGGTGCGGATCTGGAGTTCGTTGGCGGCGCGGAGGATGCGGATGGCAATCTCGCCGCGATTCAAGGCTAGGAGTTTCTTCATCAGCCTGGCGGGGGGCGCGCGGCGCGTGCCGCGTCAACTATTGAGAATAGCGCAAGGCGCGGCAGGTCTACGGGCTACGGGACTGCGCGGGATACCCCACGGTTGCGCGGCCTGACGCATCGGCGGACTCTCTCGCGCGTGCCGTCTCCTCGCAGTGCGGAACCGGCAACTCGCACGCATCACACGAAATAGCCGGCACTTCGGGACGTTCCGCGCATCCGGCGGGGAAGGGCGAACCAGTTGCATGAACGCTCAGTTATGAGGAACAGGCTCGCGGGCTCCGGACACCTGATCCGGCTCGCTCTGGTGGCCGCCGCCGCGGTACTGCTCTTCTTCGCCTTGCGCCGCGTCGTGACGCCACACGACTTCGGGAAATACGGCCACTATCGACCCGCCTCGCTTCAGGAGATCGCCAACCGGGCGCCTGTGTTCGCCGGCCGCGAAGCATGTGAAACCTGCCACGACGACATAGTGCAAACCAAATCCGCCGGCGCGCACGCGCACGTGGGCTGCGAGGCCTGCCACGGAGCGCTCGGCGCCCACGCCTCCGATCCAACCGGCCAAAAGGCTTTCGTTCCCGATCCGGTCCAGTTGTGCCCCTCCTGCCACGAGGCCGACTCGGCCAAACCGAAATTCTTTCCGCAGGTCGTCTCGCGCGAACATGCGAACGGCGCGGCCTGCAACGCGTGCCACAATCCGCACGCGCCGAAGGTTTGAAGAGGGAGACGCCATGGACCTGAACCGGCGCGAGCTGTTCACCATCGCGGGCAAGATCTTCATCCTGTCGGCCGCGGCGCAGGAGGCGCTCGAAAGCTCGACGGGCGATCTGGCGCCCGATTCTCCGTACCGCATGGCCGATCACTGGTGGGCCATGATCATCGACACCGGCAAGTGCATCGGCTGCGGCAACTGCGTCCGCGCCTGCGCAAGGGAGAACGCCGTGCCCGAAGGCTACTTCCGTACCTGGGTAGAACGGTACGAAGTCCATGGCGACGACTTGGAACATCCGCACGTCGAGTCGCCCGACGGCGCCATTCACGGATTTCCCGCCCGCGAAACCAAGGGCGTGAAGAGCTTCTTCGTCCCCAAGCTCTGCAACCACTGCGCCCACTCGCCGTGCGTCCAGGCCTGCCCGGTCGGGGCCACTTACGTGTCGCCGGACGGCGTGGTGCTCGTCGATCAGCAGTACTGCCTCGGCTGCGCCTACTGCATCCAGGCCTGCCCTTACGGCTGCCGCTACATGCATCCCACCAAACAAGTCGCCGACAAGTGTACGCTCTGTTATCACCGCATCACGAAGGGGCTCACCACGGCGTGCTGCGAGGTCTGCCCCACCGGCGCGCGCCAGCTCGCCGACCTCAAAAATCCTCGCGACCCGATTCACGAGTTCCTCCGCACGAACAACGTGCAGATTCTCAAACCCGAGATGGCCACCGGCGCCAAGGTCTTCTACAAGGACCTCGACGGATCGGTGAGGTAGAGGAGGAAATATGGGCTCGCTCGCCACCGGCGTGCAAGGCTTCATGTACCCGAACGAGGTGAAGCTTCAGTGGAGTCTCCTCATCGTGCTCTACCCGTACATCACGGGGCTGGTGGCCGGCGCCTTCATTCTCGCGTCTCTCGCCCGCGTCTTCAACGTCGCGGCCGTGAAGCCGATCTACCGTCTCTCGCTGCTCACCGCGCTGGCCTTCCTGATCGTCGCGCCGCTGCCGCTGCAACTGCACCTTGGCCACCCCGAGCGTTCGCTCGAGATGTACCTCACGCCGCACCGCACCTCCGCGATGGCCATGTTCGGCTTCGTCTATCTCTGGTACCTCACGGTGGTCCTGCTGCTCGAGATCTGGCTCGATTACCGCAAGGACATCGTGCTCGCCTCTCGCACGCGCACCGGGTTCGTGAAATGGGTCTACACCGCGCTCACGCTGGGCTCGCAGGACATCTCCCCCCGCGCGCTCTACGTCGACGAACGCGTCGGATTCGCCGTCACGCTCATCGGCATCCCCTCGGCGTTCCTGCTGCATGGATATGTCGGCTTCATTTTCGGCTCGGTGAAGGCCAACCCATGGTGGTCCACGCCGCTGATGCCCATCGTGTTCCTGCTCTCGGCCATGGTCTCGGGCATCGCCGCCGTCATGCTGATGTATCAGGCGACTTCGCTCATCCGCAAACGCGCCATTGACATGGACTGTCTCGACTCGGTGGCGCGCTATCTTTTCTATGTCTTCGTGGTCGACTTCTCGATGGAGATGCTCGACCTCGTGCATCGCACTTACGAAGCGGGCCAGTCGTTCGGAACCCTCGATTTCATGGTCCACACGCGCCTGTTCGTGTCGCAGATCGTGCTGCAGATCTTCATCGGCACGCTGTTCCCGCTGGCGCTGCTCGCTTCAACGCTTATGTTCCGCTTCGCCGATCGCGTGCGCCGCAAGATCTACGCGACCGCCGGCGCGGTTACGCTGGTCGGCATTTTCGCCATGCGCTGGAACGTGGTCATCGGCGGCCAACTGTTTTCGAAGAGCTTCCTCGGCTACACTACTTACAAAGTCGCCTTCGCCGAGCGCGAAGGACTCTCGACGGCGATCGCCCTGATGATTCTTCCGTTCCTGATCTTCTGGGTGCTGGTGAAGCTGCTGCCGCCGTGGGAAGAGCACCGCACAGCCTAAGCGCGAGGTGGAAACCATGTCCGTTTCCCCGCTTCCCGAAGACCCCGGACGCACGCCGTTCGATCCCGCGGATTTACTACGCCAGGTGCGCGCGCTCGAAGCGCGCGTAGCGGCTCTCGAGCGGCGTATCGAAGGCTCGGCGGCCGAACCGGCGCCCACTTACTCGTTTTACCCGCCCACGCCGGCGCTCGAGATGCCGGTCAATCCGCTGCCGCTGCTCGGCCGGGCGCTGCTCGCCCTCGCCGGCGCCTACGTGCTCCGCGCACTTACCGATTCGGGCGTTCTGCCTCCGCTCGCCGGCGTCGCGACGGGCCTCGTCTACTCGTTCGCCGCCCTGCTGCTCGCCGCGCGCATCCCGGTCGAGCGCCGCTTCGCCACCGCGCTCACCGTCTCGACCTCGATGGCCATCATGGCTCCGCTCCTCTGGGAAGCCTCGGGCCGGCTGAAGGTGCTGAACACCTGGGCCGCGGCCATCATCCTGACCCTCTTCGTCTCGGCCGCGCTGATCCTCGCCTGGCGCCGCGGGCGCACGCTCATCTCCGGCCTCGTCGCGACCGTCGCCTTGTTACTCGCCGCCGCGCTGCTCCTCGCCACCTACGACCTGCTTCCGTTCACCCTCGCCATTCTTGCCATCGCCGCCGCGATCGAATTCGCCGAATGCAATTCCCACAGCACCGGCGTGCGCTGGGCGGCGGCCCTGCTCGCGAACGCGGCCGTGCTGCTGTTCTCCTATGTCATGGCGCGCGCGGGCGGCCTGCCCGAGGGTTACGTCCCGACGCCGCCGGCCGGCGCGCTGGCCGCGCAGCTCATCCTGGTGGTCATCTATGCCGCCGGCGCGATTGCCCAGTCCATCTTCCGCGGCCGCGCGCTCGCGCTCGTCGAGATCTTCCAGACCGCGCTGGCGCTCGTCACCGGGCTCGGTGGAATGGTTTGGGTGTTTCACGCGAGGCCCACCGTCCTGCTCGCACTCGGCGTGGCCGCGCTCTCGGGCGGCCTGGCTTCCTACGCCGTCTCGTTCCTCCTTTTCGATCGCGAGAACAAAACGAACTTCCGCGCCTGGTCGTCGTTCGGGCTTGTCCTGGTACTCGCGGGAACGTTCCTCCCGTTTTCGGGATCGAGCTTCTGGGCGCTGTGGTGCGTCTGCGCCGTGGTCTGCTGCTGGGTCGCGCTGGCCCGGCGGCTGCCCACGCTCGGCCTGCATGGCGCGATCTATCTGCTGCTCGGCGCGGCGCTCTCGCGGGCCGCGGGCCAGTCGCTTCTTCAGCTATTCGGCGCCGCGTCGAGCCCCTTCTCCTGGACCGCGGCGCTCGTCGTTCTGGCTGCCTCGGCGGCCTCGTGGGCGGCGATCGAGCTCAGCCCGCCCGCGCCCTCCGCGCCCTGGCGCAAGGTTGCCGCCTCGCTGGCCATCGCCGCCAGCTTCGCCTTGGTGTTCGCCGGCGCGGCGATTCATGCGCTCGTCTCGGCCTGGCGGACCGCGCCCCGCGCCACCCTGGGAACCGCCGTTCTGACGACGCTGTCCGTGGCCCTCGCGTGGGTGTCGGCGCGCTGGCGGAAGCGGGAAGGCGGCTGGCTCGTATACGGACTGATGGCGATCGGCGCTTACAAGCTCGTCATGCGAGACTTCCCCGAGGAGCGCAACCTCACGCTTGTCGTCTCACTTCTGTTTTACGGCGGCGCGCTCATCCTGTTGCCTCGGCTGCTCCAGCGCGCGCGAGCCGCCGAGGCGGCCGGAACTCGACCCTTCTAACTAACGTGGATACGGATGTCCCCGCAGAATCGTGAACGCCCGGTAAATCTGCTCGGCGAGCATCGCGCGGGCCAGCTCGTGCGGAAACGTCATCGCCGAGAGCGACAGGGGCGCAGCCGCCGGGTCGCGCCACGACGCGGGAAGGCCATCGGCGCCGCCTACCAGGAACACCGCTTCCCGGCCCTCGTCGATCCACTTTCCCAGCCACGCGGCGAAACCGGCCGAATCGAGCGTCCGGCCCGAAGGCTCCAGAAGAATCCGTACCGCCGACGGGTGTTTCTCCGCCGGGTGGAAGCGCTTCGGGTCCACCTCGCGCATCTGGCAGCGCGCGTAGTGGCCGATGCGCTCTACATAATCGGCGGCCAGCGCGTTCGCTTCGCGGCTCTTCGGTTTGCCGATGTAGTAGAGGACGATTTTCATGCGCGCGGCCGAGCATTTTCCAATCGAAGGATGAGCATGAAATCGGTTCCGTTCGACCGGA
>VFSW01000895.1_pt1 | contig 44105 bp, 65 predicted proteins | sample 5358111 | NCBI WGS metagenome assembly VFSW01 (sample SAMN11554181, study PRJNA540505) | mine drainage metagenome | isolation source: sediment from site ElyBrook_90M | place: USA: Ely Copper Mine, Vershire, VT | collected 2017
GAGGGGCATCCAGGCGACCGGACAGGTCCCTCACGTCGGCAACGCCGGGAGGGGCATCCAGGCGACCGGACAGGTCCCTCACGTCGGCAACGCCGGGAGGGGCGCCGATCTCTGGACCTCGGGCGGCAGGACGGCGATGCGATGGCTCCGCGAGTTGGCCGACCGCATGGAGCGCGTGCGCGTCGTTCACGGCTCGTGGGATCGCTGCCTCAACTCGCACTATGGGGCCGACCTGACGGCCATATTCCTCGACCCGCCCTACAAGGCATACGAGAAGCTGTACGGCGTCAGCGACCCCGTAGCGGCCGAGTGCGAGGCATGGGCGAGGGATAACGCCGGGCTCCGGGTGGCGCTCTGCGGGCACCGTGGGGACTACGACCTGCCCGGCTGGACGGAGCACGAGTGGGAGCGGGGGCGGCTCACCTACGCGGGGTCTAGTACCACGGCGCAGGAGTGCATCTGGCTGTCGCCCGCGTGCCTGCCGCTGGTCGCAGAGCAGCGGGGCCTGTTCGGTGAAGGAGGCGAGCGATGACGATTCGTCAGACGGGTGTGCGCTGTGTGGGCAGCTGGATCGGACGACCGCACGGCAAGGACTGTGTGGTCGAGCGCCGGGTGCGCGCCGAGGAGCGGCAGCAGCTGCGCGCGGCACGTTCCTCGTCGCAGCAGCTGCGGGAGCTCGACCGACGTCTCGGCAAGGGCCTGGGCGCCAAGCGGGAGCGCGCCCGGCTGGCCAGGGCGGTCGCGCGAGAGGATCTCGCGGCGGTGCGGAGGGTCGGGTAGGGCCATGGCGGACGATTCGCCCTTTCCCTTCACCATGACCGCCCGGGGCCAGGAGCTTCTGGAGGCGCTGCGCGCCAAGGTCGATCCGGGCAGCCTGCGCGAGCGGATCGCCCGGGAGCAGAACATCTACCGGGACTTCACCAACACGCACTACCTATGGACCGCGACCGTCGGCGGCGTCGAGTACGGCCTGAGCGTGACCATCGGCACCATGGGGGACATCTCCGAGGGCGCTGGGGGCGCCGTCGAAGAGCTTCTGGCGAAGTCGATCGGGATCATCGACCTCGTCAAGGGGGCCGCGTGAGCCGCCACCGTCGTCGCCGGTTCGCGCGGCTGCGCCGCACGCTCAGGCGCACCTTCGCGGCGTGGGACCGCTTCGGGGCTGCCATCCGCAAGCAGGTCGACGAGTCTCGCGGCGACGCGCCCCTCGAACGGGTCGAGGACGGCTGGTCGGGCGCCCTCGGCGGCAACTGCCCTGTCCAGGGCTACGGCCTGGTCGACGGGCTGCCCTGGTACTTCCGGGCCCGCGGCGATCACTGGTCGTTCTCGGTGGCCTTCGCGGCGGACGGCGATCCGGTGCTCGTGACGTTCGGGGAGGCCGATGGCTTCGCCATCGACGAGGACTACGGAGAGTGGCCGGACGCGGGCTGGATGCAGTACCGCGAGGCCTGGGGGTTCATCGAGCGCGGGATCCGGGAGTTCCGGGCGTCGCGGGAAGCGGCGGCGGCGACCCTCGGAGAGGGGACCTGAGAGCCATGAGCGAGCTGGTGCTGTGCCTGTCCGCTGAGGATCTCCGGGGGGAGCCATGCGAGTCCGCCCACACGGGCCGCGTGTACCCGGTGACCGCCACGCAGCGCGCCGTGTTCGGGCTGATCGTGTCCACGATCGAGGAGCGCGGTCGGGCGCCGACCGTGCGCGAGATCGCCAAGGCGTTCGGCTGGAGCAGCACCGTGGCTGCCTACGACGCGCTGCGGTGCCTGCAGCGCCACAAGTTGGTCGAGATCGACGGGACGAGGCACTCGGGCATCCGGGTGGCGGGCGTGAAGTGGAGGATGCTGCCGTGCTGAGATCATCTTGGCTCTGGCCATACTCGCCGGCCGGGTGGTCGTGGCGGCTCACGAGCGAGCCGACCACGGTGATGTCCGTGGCCCTGATGGCCCTGGCGATCCCGTGGGCGCTGTCGCCTGGCATCTTCGCGATCGGCCTTCTGACGGCGCTGGTTCCCGGTCCGCTGGCGTGGCCGTTCGCGTGGCTGGAACTGATGGGCGGCGCCATCGTGCTGCGGATCGCGGTGCGCGCCGTGCTGTGTTGGCTCGGTGTCGAGATCGTCCTCCGTGACCGGAGGGCCCGATGAAGCCCGCGATCATGACCGAGGCGGACATGGCGGCCCGCGAGCCCAAGATGCCCATCGAGGCAAGGCGCGAGTACGAGCAGGAGGCGGACCGCAGGAACGAGGCCTTGCGGCGGTTCGTTTCGCGGAGGACGACCTGATGTCGATGCCGCAACACAATCGCTGGCACAGTCGCCAAGACTACGCCACCCCGAGGATCTTCATCGACGCCGTGGTGGAGCGGTTCGGGCCCATCGCGTTCGATCTGGCGGCGCACGCCGGCAATCACCAGGTGCCGAGCTACTACGGTCCCGGCTCACCACTCGGTGAGGACTCGCTCGCCCAGGACTGGACGAAGCTGCGCGGGAACTTGTGGCTCAACCCGCCCTACGACGACATCGCCCCCTGGGCCGCGAAATGCGCGGCGTCTCGGGGCGTGCGCTGGCAGGACCGACGGATCCTCTTTCTCGTGCCGGCGAGCGTCGGATCGGTCTGGTTCGACGAGAGCGTGCACGGTCACGCGCTGGTGCTCGGCCTGGTCGGCCGGCTGACGTTCGTCGGGACGCCGCGGGTGGAGATCGGCACGCCATCGCTGCCGGGCTTCGACCTCGATGTGACGCTGCATGTCGTCGACGCCGACGGCAAGGACGATCCGTATCCCAAGGACCTCATCCTGGCTGTGTACTCCGAGCCGCCGGCGTTTGACACCTGGCGTTGGCAACGTCAGGCCCCGCGTCCGCAGCTCGTCACGGGGGCCGCATGACCCGCCTGCGCCTCTTGATCCTCGGGGCCACCGTGTCCGCTGTCGCCCTCGCGCTGGCCCTGTACGACGTGGCGTCGGCACTCTCGAAGGTCAAGCCGTCCGAGTCGGACGAGGAGCCTGACGTCTGGCCGGGGGACGAGGACGACGAGGAAGTCGAGGGGATCCTCGCGCAAATCAATGTCTGGAGGCCGCGGTCGTGGAGAGCCAACGCATGACCGCGCAACTCGGGCTCGGTGGGATCGACGCGGCGCCGGCGGAGGCTCCGCGGTGGGCGGGGGCGCGGTTCTCGGACTGCCGGCGGTACCGCTGGACGCTCTGGCGCTGCTGGGCAGGCGCAGAGCCGACGGTTCTCGATGGCGTCCTGATGAGCGACAAGTCGCGCTTCGTCGCGTGGAACATGCTCAATCCGAGCCTCGCGGGTGGCACGTGGACAGAGGGTGACCCCGGCGATCCGACCATCGGCAAGGTGATCGGCTTCTCTCGGGCGTGGGGGTTCTCGGGCGCCATCGTAGCGAACATGTGGCCGTGGATCTCGACGGACCCCGTGGGCTTGCGCGCCGCGCGCGACATGGACGCCTTGGGGGCGGCGATCATGCAGCAAGCCGACGATGCGATCCGAGAGGCATGCGCGGGCGCCGGCCGCATCGTCCTGGCCTGGGGCTCGCACGCCAAGATCAGCAGCCTGGTCGAGGCGCGCGCCGCCCAGGTGCGCCATCTCATCGAAGATCTGCCCCGCCGCGGGCCGGTGGTCTGCCTGGGGCGTAGCCCCCTGGTACACCGGCAAGTCTGGTCCAGTGGTGACACACGGGATCCGGGGGGTCCGTCGTGAGCGGGGACGGCTTCGGCAAGGCGCTGGACGCCCGGGCGATGCTGCTCGGTCCGCGCAGGCGGCGGCGCTCGTCGGCGGAGCGCTTCTGGGCTCGGCTCGACAAGGACGGCCCCGTCGTGCGCACCGAGCTCGGGCCGCGCAGAGGAGGAGTCAGACCATGAACACGAGCGAGACCCTGCGTGCGCCCGGCAACGATCCGCTGCCGGCTCTGGAGGGCGTGGCCAAGGCGCTGTACGAGCGCGGCGACCTGTGCGGGAGCGCCTGCGTGGAGGCAGCGGCCGAGGAGCTCGAGCGTCTGCGCGCGATGGCGTTCGACCCTGTCAACGGACAGGCTGCGGTGGTTCTCACGGTCGACGAGGAGTGGGGACACAGCGACCACTGCTGCCGGACGTGCTTCGGATGGGAGCCCGGGCACATACCCGAGGACGCACGGCCGCAGCACGACCACGAGGGACACTGGCCGAGCTGTGTTCGCGGCGCGATCGTCGCTCGCGCCGTCGAGACGCCGGAGGCCCGAGCCGCGCGGGTCACGGCCGCGCGCATCCGCGCCACCATCGAAGAGCTGGTGCGCCTGGCGTGGGGCGGCTGGAGGACCGTCGACTGGTCGGAGGAGATGGTGGACGGCGTGTCGCGCGCGCCCGGCTTTGTGGACGCGGGGCTGGCCGGCATCGTCAAGACGCTGCGCGTGGGGGCGGCGGTGCGATCGGCCGGCGTCGAATGGACGTACGCGCGATTCATGCCGGTCGAGGTTGCTCAGGACATCGCTGCCGTCGCGAGCACGCGGCTGCAGCTTCTTCAGGGCATCCTGGTCCGCGCGCTGATCGAGGCGGCCGGGGAGACCAAGGTTGTCGTGCCGACCACCGGCGAGATCCGCCATCTGTTCGACGGCGTGCGCGAGGGCGTCATCGCGCCGGGCACCGTGGCCGAGCGGATCCGGGCGCGGGCCGCGAGGCTCGACGCGCTGCAGCCCGAGCACGCGCGCAAGGAAGGGGACGCCTGATGCCCATCACCTCGATCGAGTGGACCGACCTGTCGTGGCCCGTCGTCAACGGCTGCCGGCGCATCTCGCCAGGCTGCGGCGGGGCGCACGGCGTTGGCGGCTGCTACGCCGAGCGTCTCGCCGCAACGCGCCTCGCCCACACCTCGAAGTACCAAGGGCTCGCCGTCTTCGGTCAGAACGGACCGCACTGGACCGGAAAGGCGCGGCTCTGGCCGTCGGAACTCGCGATGCCGCTGCGCCGGCGGCAACCGTCGAAGATCTTCGTCGCCGACATGGGCGACCTGTTCTTCGAGGAGGTGCCCAACGAGACGATCGCCGCGGTATTCGGGGTGATGCTGGCGTGCCCGCGCCATGTCTTCCAGGTGCTCACGAAGCGCGCGGACAGGCTGCCGGAATGGTACGGCTGGGCGCAGCGGTACGCGGCGCCGTCGGTCCAGTCGCTGCTGCTGCACCACGCCCAGCGGCTCTGCGACCACAGGGCCCTCCGGCGCGACGTGGACGCTATCCTGGCGCGCCCGTGGCCGCTGCCCAATCTCTGGCTGGGCGTCAGCGTCGAAAGCCAGCGGTATGCCGACGAGCGCATCCCGCACCTGCTCTCGACGCCCGCGGCGGTTCACTTCGTCTCGTACGAACCTGCTCTCGGGCCTGTCGACTTCGAGCCGTGGCTCGGCGGCCGTCGTGTGGAGATGGATCTGAGCGATCCGCCGCGCGTGCTGTCAGACGAGCCGGCGCCGCGCCTCGACTGGGCCATCGGCGGATCCGAGAGCGGTCCTGGAGCTCGTCCGTGCGACCCGGCCTGGCTGCGGGCGGCGGCCGACGCGTGCCTCACCGCCGGCGTGGCCTTCTTCACCAAGCAGATCGCCACCGAGACCGGACGCGCGGCTGGAGTCCTTAAGGGAGGTGATCCGGCGCACTGGCCTCCTGGCGTGTGGCCGCGGCAGTTCCCGCAGGTGCACGCGTGACCTGCGGCCTGCCTATCTGCCGCTGCGAGGCGCGCGAGCGCCTGCGCGCCGAGCCCGTGCAGGTCTACGACTGCCCCACGTGCGGCAATGGCGGCTTCGCCGTGGGCCCAGCGACGCTCGCGGCGCTCGAGCTGGTCAAGCACGCCGACGCTCACCTGGCGCTCGAGGGCGGCACGCTCTGCTGTGCGACCTGCCTCGTGCCGATGCGCAACCGGAACGAGCGGCCGTGCGGCGCCTGCGCCCAGTGCTGGACCACGGCGCCGTCCGCCGGCGTGCGCGTCCTCGACGCAGCAGGGCAGCGCGGGCTGCCGTGCTGCCTGAAGTGCCAGCCGCTGCGCTGGCACGAGCGGCTGCCGGAGCTCGATGGCGCGGGCCCGCTGGGGTACGGCATCGACCCGGGCCCCAGGCTGCTGGCCCTCTTCGACGAACTCGAGACGCTGCGCGCCCGGCAGACGCGAGGTGCCGCATGAGCGTCTGGGAGTTCACTGGGCCCGGCGACGTGCGGACACCCGACGGCACGACGCTGCCTCGCGCCGTCCGTGCTGACGGCGTGGCACTGCGAGAGGTGCCCGACGGCTCGCTGGTGATGCTCGGCGCCCGGGTCATCGTCGACGCCCCGACATGGTTCGACGCGCGCGCGTACGCGCTGAGCGTCCTCGGGGAGGACCTGACGTGGATCGAAAGGGCGGCCGCGGAGCCGGATGCCGTCCTTCGGTGGGTTGGAACGGACGCCGGGCGCACGCCCAACCGGCGGCTGGTCGTCGAGACCGCGGCGGACAGGAGGCCAGGATGATTGGTGCGATCTGGGCGCAGAATTCGGCTCGGGTGATCGGCGTCGACGGGAAGATCCCCTGGCGCTACCGGGCCGACCTGCAGCGCTTCAAGCAGATCACGATGGGCGCGGCCGTCGTGATGGGCCGACTCACCTACGAGAGCATCGGCAAGCCGCTGCCGGGTCGATGCAACATCGTGCTCTGCAGGGCGGCCAGCCTCAAGGATCCGGGGCCTCTGCCGGAAGGCACCGAGTTCGTGTGCCTGCAAGCCGCTTCCAGGAGCGTCGAGGACTGGGCAACGACCGTGCTCCAGGCCGTGCGCATGGGCGCGAACTTGCGCGGGGACGTCTGGTTCATCGGTGGCGCGCTCGTCTACCCGTACGCGCTGCACCACGTCGACCTCATCGACGTGACCTACGTGCCCGACGTGGTGCCGCCCGAGGGCGCCGCGCTCGCTCCCATCGTCGAGGGCTCGGCGTTCGAGCCGGGGCCGCTCGAGGCCCACCCCGACGAGCCGGCGCTCAAGGTGCGCCGGTTCACACGGAGGACGCCGTGAGCGCGCGCAAGAAGATGGAAACGGAGGTGACCCATGGCGCGAGCTCGCGAAAGCGAGCGCCGGCGCGGTCGGCCGGTAGCGCAGCGCAGGCAAGTGCCGTCCCCGGCAGATCGGAAGCGGATGCCGGGGACGGCAAGGTCCAGGTCACGATCCCGCGTGGCATCGCGCGCATCGTTCTCGATGTCCCGATGGGATCAATCCTCCTCCGTGCGATCGCTGGCGCCATCGAGCGCGGCGAGATCGCGCTGCCATCTCGCCCTCACGACGAGGGCGCGGACGTCGAGCCCCAGGTGGAGTCCTTCGACATAGCGCCGGTGGCCGAGAGGCTGACGCGGCAGTGGCGTGCGATGGCCGCGGCGCCGTCCGGCACCGCGCGCCGAGCGTTCATCGAAAGGGAAGCCGGGAAGCACTGGACCAAGGCGCGCGCGCGCGTACTCGCCCGTGTCGACCATGACAACGGAAGCGCGGCCTGGGAGGTGGAGAGCGGGAGCAAGGAAGGCATGGCGCTGGTCGCCGCCGAGGCGGTCCAGATTGCCGAGTCCATCGCCGACGCCCTCGGGTTTACCGAGACCGAGGCGGCCAGGAGCTCGCGATGAGGACTGTGCTGGTCTGCGGCGGCAGGACGTACGGCGTGCGCCGGGACACCGCTCGCGCCGACGTGCAGCGCCTGCTCGCGTTTCTCGACGAGGTGCACGCCCGGGGCACCATCAGCCTGCTCGGGCACGGCGGCTCCTCGGGGGCCGACGCGATCGCCGGCGACTGGGCCGCCACGCGCGGGGTGGACATCGTCATCTACCCGGCCAACTGGCGAGGGCACGGGCCCAGCGCGGGCGCACGCCGCAACCAGCGCATGCTCGAGCACCTCAAGCCCGACGTGGTGGTAGCCGCTCCTGGCTGGCGCGGGACCGCGGACATGGTGCGTCGGGCGAAGGCGGCTGGCGTCCCGGTCCTGGAGGTCGCGCAGGGCCTGCCCGAGACCCAGCTGACCGTCGGGGAGAATGATCCTCCCGGCTTCCTGCGCGACCCTCTGAAGGCGCCATGCTCGGAGTGCGGAGCCGAGATCGGGCGGCATCGGGTGCAGCCGGGGACGCAATGGCTCGGGTGTCCCGCAGGGAGGCCGGTGGAGGCGCCATGAGATTCCGCGTCGCAACCGCAAGGCCACTGGACATCGATGCCGAGCGTCTCGGCATCGCGACGGATTACGCGGGCACGCGCTTCCGCAGCCGGGTCGAGGCACGATGGGCCGCGTTCTTCGATCAGATCCGCTGGCCGTGGGCCTACGAGGCGCTCGATCTGTCGGGCTACGTGCCGGACTTCGTGATCTTGTTTCCGGGACGCGCGCACCTGCTGGTCGAGGTCAAGGCGTCGCTGGACTACCGCGAGCTCGAGCCCCACGCGCGAAAGATTTGTCTGAGCGGGTGGCGCAGCGACTTCCTGGTCGTCGGAGCCAGACTGTTCGACGACCAGGAACCGATCGGCCTCGGCCTCTACGGGATGTGGGACCGCGAGTCGGGCGACGGCTGGCACCCGGCCGACCGGGCCGAGGCGCTCGACTGCGGCATCTGCGGCCGAGTGTCGTTCCGGCATGCAAGCGCGGGGTGGGAGTGTTTCGCGTGCGGGTCGAGGTTGCCCCATGCGGCTCGCTCGCTGGCCAGCCGCGAGGCGCTGCGGGGCCGCTGGGCATCCGCCGGAAACGCAGTTCAGTGGCGCGCCAGCGGCGCCGAGGAGGCCTGGTAGCGATGGCTCGTCGCTCTGGACGGATGCACGTGACGGCTGCCGTGGGCGTCGACCTGCCGGAGCACGAGCGCCTGCTGCGGTTCGCTCCAGGCAAGGACCGGGCGGCCGCGCTCGGCGTGTGGCTCGTCGCGCTGCTTCAGTCGCGTCGCCACGAGAAGGACGGCTACTGCATCCGGGAATGGCTCGGCAGCTTCGACGTGCCCGAGATCGTCGAGGGGCTGGTCAAGTCGGGCCTGTTCAAGGCTCCCGCGAAGCGCGCTCCAGCGGCCGTCGAGGTCACCAATTACGCCGAGTTCAACGAGACCAAAGCCGAGATCGAGGCACGTCTAAAGGCCAACCGGGCAAGGGTGGAGCAGTTCCGTAAGGCCAAGAAAGAAAAAGAGAACGCTCGACCATCGGTCGAATGTAACGCATTACCATCCTCACCAAAGTCACACGTACGTACTGGAGTAGGAGAAGGAGAAGGAGATGGAGAAGGGATCTCTGATCCTGATCCAGATCTAGATCACCTGGCAGGTGGCGTAGCGCCAACTGTCCCGCGGGCGCGGCACCCGTCGACCGACGACGGCCTGATGGGCATGGCGTGCACGGCATGGTCGGACGGCGTGCAGTCGGTCACCAAGGCGGCGGCTCCGCCGAGGCCGGGTCGGTGGGACCAGGAGGCCATCGCGGGGGTCATCCGGGATCACGCGCCCGCCACGCGCGACGAGCGCATGGGGTGGGCGTTCCGGGCTGGCGTCGCGTACGCCCAGGCGAGGCGAGGTAGGACGCTCAGCGGCGTCGACTTCGAGCGCTGGATGTCGTCGGGTGGCTACGTACCAGAGGCGAAGCGCGCGCCAGCCGTCAGGCCAGCGAGGGCCGCAGAGGCAAGGGGCGCGGCTCCCGCAGGAAATGCCGAGCAACTCGCGGCGCTGTTGCGTGCCAACACGCTGAGCGACGAGGCCTTCTCCGAGGACGTACAGCGGCTCGTCGGGGGCGGACGATGAAGCCGGACCGCACCAACCACGTGCCCGAAATCAAGCGGGCGCTGTCCGATCCGACCAAGGTGCTCGAGGCCCTCGGCATCCTCGGCGAGGGCCGCGCGCGTCAGCGACAGGCCGGGGGATGGATCATCTTGTGCCCCGTCCACAACGAGAAGTCGCCGAGCTGCTCGGTCCAGAACCGTGGCGGTGAATTGCTTTGGCACTGCCACGGATGCGACACGGGGGGCGATGTTCTGTCGCTGGTGGCCGCGGTCCGCGGGCTGAACACCAAGCGCAACTTCCGGGACGTGTTGCTCGAGGCGGCGCGCATCGGAGGCCTCTGGCACGCCGTGGACGACATCACGGGCCGCGTGACCGCGCGCGAGGAGCGCCGGGCCGCGGCGCCAGCGCCGGTCGTACATGCGCCAGTCGAGAGGCCCTGGCCGCCGCTCGACGAGGTCCTGGCGCTCTGGGACGCCTGCGGGCCGGTGTCCGACGACGACGAGACAGCGGCCTACTTGCGAGGGCGTGGCGTCGATCCGGAGGGCGTGGACGGTCGGGAGATCGGGCGTGTCCTCGGTGCCGGCGTGAGAATGCCGCGGTGGGCGTCGTATCGCGGGGCGGCCGCCGAGGCGCGGCCCTGGGCGGAGCTCGGCTACCGGCTGCTCGTGCCGGTGTTCGACCACGGGGGGGCGATGCGCAGCGTGCGGGCGTGGCGCGTGCGCGACGGCGAGGGTCCCAAGCGCCTTCCGCCGAGCGGCTTCAAGGCCAAAGAGCTCGTGATGGCGGACACGTTCGGGCTGGCGATGCTGCGGGGGGAGCGGCAGCCGGAGGTCGTGGCGATCGTCGAGGGCGAGCCGGATTTCTACGCCCGGTGCCAGGTCACACGCGATCCGCGCGTGGCCATCGTGGGGATCGTCAGCGGATCGTGGACCGCGAGGTTCGCGGAGCGAGTGCCCGTGGGGTGCCGGGTGTCGATCCGGACCGACAATGACGCCGCCGGCGACCGGTACGCAGCCGAGATCGTCTCGACGCTGCGCCATCGCGCGTTTCCGTTTCGCCTGAAGGGGGCCGCATGAGCGCCGCGCCCGACGAGGCCGATCGCCTCAAGGCTGGCGCCCTGTCGCCCGATCCGATGGCTGGCACCGAGCGCGTGCGCCAGCACCCGCGCGGGACCACGGGCGAGCCGCCGGAGCGCGCGCAGGAGAAAGCGCTACTCGGAGCGCTGCTCTGGGCGGGGGCCAACGCGCCCGACGCCCTGCGCGTCGAGGCGGTGCTCGATCTGCTCGCGGGCGGCGAGGCGATGGGCGAGCCCCACCATCGCGATGTCGTGCTGGCGATGGTGGCCTGCCACGAGCGCAAGGCCAACCACGATCCGGCCTCGGTGCACGCGGCCATGGTCGAGCTCGGGCGCGGGTGGGACCTGGGCCGGCTGCGCGAGATGCTCGACGACGCCACGAGCGTCAGCGAGACGCAGGCGCGGGCCTACGCGCACCGCGTGCGCGAGGCGTGGGGACGCCGGAAGATCTACGCGGCCGCCGCCGACATCGCCCGGATGGCGCGCGATGCCAAGCTGCCGCCTCACGAGGTCCTCAGTTCCGCCCAGGCGAAGATCGCCGAGGTCGGATCGGTCGTGTCGACCGCGGGGCATTTCATCTCGTCGCAGGACGCATTCGCGGAGTACTTCAAGGCGCTCAAGGGTGGCCAGAACGCCAGCTGGTCGACGGGGCTGCGGGACCTCGACCAGGAGATCGTGGGCCTGTTCCCGAACGAAGTCTCGGTCGTGGCGGCGCGGACATCGGTCGGCAAGAGCGTGCTGAGCGCGGGGATCGCGTGCGGCATCGCGGAGCGCAGCGAACAGGCCGTGGTCCTGTACGTCTCGCTCGAGATGAAGGCGCAGCTGTTCTGCGCGCGGCTGGCTGCGGCGCGGGCCGGGGTGCCCGCACGCATCCTGCGGCGCCTCGGCAAGCCCAACGAGCCGGGCCTGACGACGCCGCAATGGCAGGCGCTGACGGCGGCCGTCGGCGAGCTCGCGAAGCTCGGCCTGTTCTTCGCGGACTCCACGCAGCAGACGCTGGCGAGCATCGCGGCGATGGCCGACGAACTCGTGCGCAAGATCGCCAGCATGGGCAAGGTGCTCGCGCTCATCGTCATCGATCACGTGGGGCTGGTCATCCCCTCGGCCGAGTCGCTCAAGCGCGAGAGCCGAGAGCGGCAGGTCGCCGAGATCAGCCGCAATCTGCGGCGTCTGGCCGAGCGCTTCGGCTGCCACGTGATGGCGCTGGCCCAGATCAACCGGCAGGCCGAGACGCAGAAAGGCGAGACGCGGGTGCCCCAGCTCTTTCACCTGGCCGAGAGCGACCAGATCGCCCGCGACGCCGACGTCGCGCTCATCATCCACCGCGATCGCGACAAGGTCTCGGGCGTGCTCGACACGACCAAGCCCGCGGGGCTCATCATCGCCAAGCAGCGCAACGACGCCCAGAGCGCCATTCTCCTGGACTTCGATGCCGCCCACGTGCGGTTCGGCAACTACGACGGCGACCAGACCTTCGGGCGCGTCTACGGGGGCCCCAATGGCTAGCCGCCCGCTCATCATCTCGTCCGCCCGGCGCGCCGCCTTGCGCATCCTGCTGCACGGCAGCTTCACCGTGGTGCAGCAGGGCCTCATCGCGGCCCACAACGTCGTGGGCGTCGCCTCCAACGTGGTCGTCCAGGCCATCGAACGGCTCCGCGATGACATCGCGGCGGGCGCCGCCGAAGAAGCGCGGACGGCAGGCGGTCCCCACGCGCCCGCGGTCAATGCGCCTGGCGTCGGAGGGCCGAACTGATGGCTCCGCGTCCCCACATCGTCGCGCTGGGATGGGATCCCGGCCCGACGTCGTGCGGCTACGCGATCGTGTCCAGTGACGGACCTCACCGCAGGCCCGTATTGCTGCTCGGAGGCACCGTCGCGGTCGCGGACATCGGCCAGCCGTTCGCGGAACTGGCTGCGTTCGCCGCGAAAGCGCCGCTGGGGGCGCCGCTGATGGTCGGCATCGAGGTTCCCTCGGGGCTGCACCCGCGCGCCGGCGCCGACATGGCCAACCTCTTCGCGCGTAGCAAGCAGCTGATGGCCACGGCCCGGGTGGCGGGGCTGATCTCCCGCAGGGCCGAGGAGCTGCAGCTGCGGCGGCTGGAGATCACCGCCACCAGCGTGCGGCGCGCGTTCTGCGGCAAGAGCAACGCCGACGACGCCCGGATCAAGCGGGCCTGCGAGATGTACGTGGAGGGCCTGGGGCGGTCCAACGCGCACGTTCGAGACGCGATCGCGTGCGCCGTGGTCACGCTCTGGAATCCCAAGGCGGTGCAGGCGTGAGCTACGGCGAGGACGAGAGGGTCGTGCACTGCCCCGGGCCCCTGTCCGCGTCGCCCTGCGGGCGGTACGTGCGCCTGTCGCGCGCCGTGATGGCCCCCGAGAACGGCGGCTGGGTCGAGAGTGGACACTGGTCGTCGCGCGTGTACATGTGCCCAAAATGCCACAAGGCCGGCGTCGCGGCGAAGCTGCGGGCGCTGCTCCTCTCGGGCGAGCGTCCGCACGCGGAGTGGAACGACGAGGAGCGGGCCATGGCGAGCGCCATGCTCGGCGCCGAGCTAGCGAGCAAGCGCCCGGTGGAGGCCGCGTGATGGCGAAGGGTCCGAAGCCGAGGCCGTTGGCCGAGCGATTCGCCGAGAAGGTGAACGTCAATGGGCCGGTTCTGCGGCCCGAACTTGGGCCGTGCCCCTGGGGCTCGCGTCGGTCTCTTCGGAGATCGGATCGGTGGAGCGCTGGCCTCGCGGGCGACGGCCGACGCTCGTGGACCAGCGGTGGAACGGGGTGGACGTCGATTGGTTGATTCGGCAGCAGGAACGCGACAAGGAGGTGCGGTGATGGCGAAAGCGAAGAGGATCGAGGACGTGATGACGGGGGCCAGCGTCCACGGGCGGCCGGGGGCGGTGTCCCGGTCGGACGCGATCACGCTGCTGGAACGGGCGTGCGAGCAGGTGCCGAGCGTGGCCGCGATCGTCGGGCCCGACTGCGCGCGGCTGATGGTGGACAGCCAGATCGCGGCGATGCGGGCCGCGCTGCACATGCGCGAGGCCGAGCATGGCGAGTCCATCGACGGGATCCTGCGGGAGCTGGACAATGGCGTCCGCGAGGAGCTGCGCGACGCGCTGGGGATCACGGACCCGGAAGTGGATCCGGTGCAGGTGGCGCGCGAGATGCGTTCGGAGATCGAGCGGCTGCGAGCGCGCGAGGGTCGTTGCCAGATGTGCGAAGGCGACGCGGCTATCTGCACGAAGCACCGGATGCCATGGAACGCCTGCACGTCATGCTTCGAGGAGTGGCAGCGACAGCGGTGCCCCGAGTGCATGCCGGGAGGCCTCGACCGCGCCGACGACGACGAGCCGCTCGGCGTGGCTCCCTCGGACGCCGCCGACCACGTGGCGAGCCTCCAGGAGCAGATCGCGGCGCTCACGCGCACCAACAAGCAACTGCTCGACACGATCGAGCAGCAGCGCAACGGCGCCAAGGCGCGCACGATCCTGGGCGCTGAGGCGGGCGAGTCGCTGCTGAACGTCGCGGAGCGCGTGAAGAAGAAGCGCGAGCACCTATCGAGCAACGCCAAGGCCTGCGGCCGGGCGCTGTTCCTGGCGCTGGGCTGGGAGCCCGATCCGAACGAGACCGACAGGAGCGCGGCTGCGAGCCTCAACCTGGCGGTCACCGAGGCCTGCTCGCGGCTCGGGCCCATGCGCGACCGGGGCATCCAGAGCCCTGGCGCTGCCGCCGCTTTCGGCTTCGAGGCGGGCGTGAGGCATGCGATCTGGTGGCTTCGTGACCACGCCGAGCACCGGCCCGAGCCGACCGGCCAGCGGCTGCGCGAGGCGGCCAGCGACATCGAGCGCGAGGTCCTGGAGGGCGAGCACGGCCTCGGCAAGGTCGAGGCGGACTGGCGCTCGCTTCTGCGGGAGACGGGCGACAAGCCCGAGACCCGCGACGACGGCATCCACATCGACGGAGTGGTCACGGTCAGCACCTGCGGGCTGGACCGCGCCAACCACCGCATGGTCGAGACGTTCCGTCTGGAGCCCGACGACTTCGGCGGGCACGTCATGCTGGAGCTTCCCGTGCGGCGGCCGGAGGTCGCGTGGATGAGCAAGCGCGTGGGCGCGCCTCGCCTTCGCATCACGATCCGCGAGTTGCCGTGAGCCTGCGCATCCTGGACGCGAGCCGCGCTCGGGAGATCCTGGGCGACCTTTGGCCAGATCCGATCGACCCGCGCTGCCCGTTCGAGCGGGCGCTCCACCTGCAACTGGAGGATGGCGACATGGAGGTCGACCATTTCGGCATAGGCGCACCGGATCGGGAGATCGGCCACATCAACGACGAGGGCGACTTCGTTCTGGACCGGACGCTGGCTCTCGACGAGTATGCGACGGCGCTGGCGATCTGGGAGCGCTCGCCGTACCGGCATCCGGGGCGCCTGAGCGTCCGATCGGGACCGCGGTCGGGCGGCATCGGATCGGACATGAGCCCCGGGGTCGGCGCGCTGCCCTACCGCGTGTCCGCGACGCTGCACGGGCTGCGTCGGCTCAACTACCGGCGCAAGGGCCGCAGCCTCGGCCTGCGCGAGATGCTCGAGATCGCCTGCCGACACGAGCCCGACGCTGGCGCCATGGTCGAGCGAGCCGTGGCCGGCCTGGAGCGGTATGGGGTGCCCGCATGACCTGGGACCGCAGCCTGCGCAGCGAGATCGCCGCCGAGTTCCGGGCCGCTGCGCTGCGGCGCCATGGCTCCGCGGCCCGATCCGACGAAGCCACGCCGCCGCCCGTCCCGCACGCCTCGCCCGCGAGCAGCCGCCCGCGGCGCCTCATCACGCATCGACCCCCGGAGACACCATGACCGACACGATCCCGACCATCACGCCCACGGACCTGGATCTCGCGCGAGCCCGCGAGCTACTCGGTGACCGCGGCGGCTTCGCCCCGAACGCCATCGAGCGCGTGGCATCTGCCCTGGCCCGCGAACGCGAGCAAGGCGCGCGTCCACCGCTGCCCATCCGCATCCACTGCCCCGAGTGCGGCAAGTTGCATGTCGACGATGGCGAGTGGATGACCCGCAGCCATCACACGCACAGCTGCCAGGCCTGCGGCGCGACGTGGAGACCCGCCGTCGCTCCCACGGTGGGAGTGCAGTTCCTGCCGGGCTTCCGCAACGCGGAATCACCGCCGCGCCAGGCGCGCTGGGGCTCGGGACCGCTGTCCGGGTCGCAGTTCGCTCCCAGCCACGAGCCGATGGGGCCCGACCGCGTCGAGTTCACGCTGCGCGCGCCGGCTCCCGAGGGCACGTCGGACGTCGACGCCTCCAACCTCGCCGAGGATCTGGCCCGCGACGACGAGTCGCAGCCGCCCGCGGGCGACGAGCTGGCGCAGCTTCGAGCCAAGGCCGCGTGGGCCGACGCGCTCTACGAGGACCTGCGCCGCATCGACCACCGCGTGACCTACAACGGGCTGCGAGAAAACATCGGGGCCTACGTCAAGGAGCGCTTCGAGGTCGTAATGGCCGAGCACCCGGCACTGCGCGAGATCATCGAGACGCTGCGGGCGCGGTGCCGCGAGGCCGAGGCCGAGCGCAACGAGCTGCGCGAGAAGGTCGCCTCCATCGCGGAGCCGCCCGCCGCGTGACAAACCGACGTCAGACCCGGTTGCGCGTGAAATTGGTGCAACCGGCGTCGCGTTTTGCCTTGCACTGGTGTTCACCGTGGTCGTATGGGCAGCGTGGATGGCACCTACGTGCTCTCGGCTGGTCGTGCTGCCGGACGCCCGGGGCACCGTGCCGTGCGCGCTGGAGGCGGATCACGCGGGCGACTGCCGGCCGCTGTGGGACGAGAGCGACGGGGCGCCCGCGGCGGTCGTGCCTGTGATGGCCTACCTCGATCATCGACTCCACCCCGTGGCCGAGCCGCTTCCCGTCCCGATCGAGGACGACGGCGAGGAGGCCGTGCCCGAGGTTCTCTGCACCGAAGAGGAGGCGCGGCGCCGCGCGGCCTTCTACATGGACCAGGTCGCCCCCGCGACGCACCAACTCAACGCCTTCCGCAAGGCGACGGTCAAGGCGACGGGCCGGCGGCGCCAGGCCCTGGACATCTTCGCCCAGATGGCCAGCTGCCGGGCGCGCCGGTCCAAGCTCTGGGCCGAGGCTTACCTGCAGGCCGCCGAGCTGCTCGAAGACGAGGCGGAAGGCGTGCGCGAGCCGTGACCGTGCCGATCCCCGACTACGCCGACCGTCCGAGCTTGCACCTGGTGCCGGACCCCGTCGACGACGACAGCGAGGTCGGTGGCGAGGAGTCGCGCGACACGCGGCGCAGCCGCCGCAAGCACCCGGTCAAGGCCAAGGTCGAGAACGTCCACCGCATCTCGCGCAGGCAACTGCGCGTGCTCAGCACGCAGGCCGATCTGGATCTGGTCCTGGCCGGGCACCCGGAGCGCCCCAAGACGAGGGCGGACTGCGAGAATGGCCCGCGGCCGTGCATGTTCGTGTCCTGTCGCCACAACCTGTTCCTCGACGTCTCGCCGACGACGGGCGCCATCAAGCACAACTTCCCCGATCTCGAACCGCACCAGATGCCAGCGGACGGTTCCTGCGCGCTCGACGTCGCAGAACGTGGAGGCCTCCCGCTCGAGGCGGTGGCCGATCTCATGAACTGGACGCGCGAGCGGATGCGCCAGGTCCAGCAGATGGCCATCGGGCGCATCAGCCCGGAGGACCGAGCGCTGCTCGCGGAGCTGCAGCCAGAGCCGCGCGAAAGCGCGAGCGACGCGATGGCCCTGGCCGGGGGCGAGCCCGGGGGCGAGCCCGGGGGCGGCGAGGACAAGAGGGGACGTCGCATCGAGGTCCGCAACGCGCGCGGCCTTACCGAGGAGGATCGGGCGGAGATCGAGCGCTGGTCGAACGAAGCCTCGGTGCTGCTGCGTGAGGGCTACCCGCTTCGAACGGCCTGCCAGTTCGCGAGCGAGGACGTCGAGGCGCTCGGGACCGAAGAGCCGCCGCGCTACGCCCTGGGCCCGCTGGGTGAGCCGAGGCCGCGCGCCGAACTGGTGACCCCGGCCGACCGACGGACGGCGCCCCCCCGATCGGTCGAGCACCTGGTGCCCGTCGAGGGCGGCGCCGATCTGGATCTGCTCTCGGGCGATATGCCCGAGCCCGAGGACGCCGACGAGGACGAGAGCAACGAGGAGCAAGCGGCAGCCGCGCTGCCCGAGGAGACCGCCATGCCGACACCGATGCGAGAAGAGACCAAGGCGCTGCGCGACAAGATCGTCGCGGCCCTGCAGGCGAGCGGCCCCACGCCCCCGCGGCTGCTCGACGTCGGCGCGCCGCGCTCCGACGTGGGCTACGCCATGCGCACGCTCGTCAAGGATGGCCTCTGCGAGGTCGTGGGTGCCACGTCGGCCGCGCGCTGGCAACTGAAGGGCGACGAGCGCGCCGGCGTCGCGACTGCGGCCAAGCCCGCGAAGGGGAAGGCGAAGAAGGCGGCGAAGTCGGCCCCGGACAAGCCGCGCCCCGCCTCGGCACCGGCCCCGATCGCGCAGCCGGTCCTCGACTCCGCGGGATCCTGGCTTTCGCACCTGATCGCCGCCCGGGCCGCGCTCGCGGCGCATCTGTCGAAGGTCGACGCGCTCATCGCGGACGCGACGGGCTGACGCGGTGACCTGCGGCAGCGACATCCTGTGGCCCAGCGGGGCGCCGACGGGCGCGACGTGCGGCCTCGAAGCCGGGCACGGCGACGACCGGCTCGAGTCGACGATCTGCGTGGACACCGCGGGGATGGTCAACCCGTTCCGGGAAGCGTGCATCGAGCTGGGGCGGCTCCTCGGCGAGCTCGAAGGCGCGCTCGCGAGCCCCGCCCGAGCCCACGGCCAGCGAGCGCAGAACTACTCGGGAGGCGGCGGTGGAACGACGTTCGCTCAAACGGAGTCCGAGGCATTGCACGAGGTGCTGTGCGGGCCCCGGCACCTGACGCTCATCCGGGATCTCAAGCGGTTCCACGGCACCCTGGTGCGCATCCCCTGGGAGTCGCAGCAGATGCTGATGCGGGCCTTCGCGGTGCGCGGCTCCGGCCACGGCAGCGAGGGCGACGCCAAGACCGTGGCGATCGGAGGGCCCAGCGCGCGCGAGGAGCATCCGGCGCACGTCCGCCAGCACCTGGCCGACGTCGGCGTGCGCAGGCTCCTGACCTACGGCAAGGACCCCGGAGTCAACCTGTACGACGTCGCGCTCTGGCTCGATCCGCACATGCGCGAGCTTCTCACGCGAGTCGCCAAGACGGCGGGCGACAAGACCACGCAGAAGGCGGTGGAGGCGCACCGGGTCGCGCTGACCAACATGAAGTGGCGGGCCTGGCAGCATGTGGTCCCGGATCTCGAACGCTACGAATCGCTGCGGCAAGAGAGGCTCGCGGCCGAGAAGCTGGCCCGAGAGAGCGAGAAGGCGCAGCGCTCCAGCCAGATCGACGCCCGCATCGAGCGGCTGCAGGCCGGCGCGCCCAAGCGTGGGCCGCGCATGCGCGCACCCGAGCACAAGGTGTTCAGCGACGAGGAGGCCGAGCGCATCCGCCGCTGGGTGCGCGACCTTCAAGGCGGAGAGGAGGATCCCGATGCCGCGGATCGGTGAGCTATTGACGGTGCGGGACGTCGCAAAGCTCGCGGAGCGGTCCCGGCTCGATGCCCCGCAGCCCGAGGGCACGCCATGGGTGTGCGCGGCCTCGCTTCGTCCGGGGGCCAAGCGCGGCTGCCGGTGCCGCATCTGCAAGAACGGTTACGAGCGGATGCACCATCAGCTGCAGACATCCAACGCGCAGTGCGGCGGGATGCTCTTGGTCAACGTCACGCGCAAGGACAAGCACCCGACCTGGCGGCTGACGCTCGAAGCGCTGGCGCAGCTTCACCCGCAATGGTTCGTGAGAAGCCAGAAGGTCGACGACCGCGTGGTGGAGATCGAGCGGCTGCTGGCCGACCACGCCGAGCTGCTGGAGGTGGCGCACCGGCACATCGGAGAGCTGAGGCGAAGGATCGACGTGCTGGAGAAAGAGCGGAGGGCGGCGTGATGACGAAGCGAGCACTCGTGGGCGCCGCGCGAGCGTGGCTGCTTCTCGCTCTGGCGTCGTGCGGCGCGACCGTCCCCGTTCCGGTCCGCGAGATCCCGCGCACCTCGCAGTGCGCCTGCCGCGTGCTCTGCGCGCCGGACGGCTACTGGTGGACGCTGACGTGGTCCGAACCCGGAACGACCGAGGGCGGACGCTGTACATGCATCGGGGCGGCAAGGCGGATGGGAGAGTGAGGAGGACAGCCATGGGCCAGGTCGGATCACGCTGGGGCGTCTGGTGCGAGCAGAAGGGCGCGCAGAGCCAGCCGAGTCAGTGGCTCTCCGACTACGCCGGCATCGACGCGGCGAATCGGCCGGCCGAGTTCCGCTCGGAGGTCGCGGCCGAGGAATGCGCTGCGCGCTCGCGACTGCGTAACCCCTCGTGGGCCTACGAGCCCAGGCTGATGCTGGTGCCCGCGGCGCCCAACCGGCGGCGACGTCAAGGACTTCCCTTGGGCCGATGCGGTGCGACGAGCGCTGCGGGGCAGCAGCGCCATTGCGAGCGAAGGATCCGTCTGATGCAACGCGTGAGCGCCAAGGACATACCGATCGACGCGTCGTCGCCGAGCTTGATTCCGGTGCTGGATGGAACGGCAAGGCTCTCCGAGACGGTTGGCCTAGCTTCCGTCGTGTGGGATCGACTGCGCCCTCAGATCACGACCCAAGGAGATCCCGCGTGAAGAAAGTCACCATCCTGAACGTCGTAGCGGGGGCCCTGAGCGTGGCCGTCGCCGTCCTGTTCATGGCCGTCACGCTCACCCACACCGGCGAGCCGCCGCCCCCGAAAGACGGCGTCCCCAAGGCGTGCGAGGACTTCGTGGTGCGGTCCGAGGACGGCGCCATCCGCGTGGTCTCCAACGGGACTTGCCGGCCCTGCGTGCGCGGGTGCCTGGACATCGTGAGGGAGAGGCTGGGCTCGACGCCCGAGGGCGTCTCGTTGCTGATGGGCTGCTTCGACCGGTGCGATCTGGCGGGCGCCGGCAAGATGCAGCTGCGGATCGCCGTGACGGACGCGGGGCCGGTGGCCACGCAAGCGGGAGAAGACCGATGAACAAGACAGCGAAGGAGATGACCACGGGCGACGTCGTGCGGCAGGCCGTGGGCAGCCGCATTGCGTCGTTCATGACCAAGCGGTCCGTCAACACCGAGATGGTCATGGGCCAGGACGGCACATGGCGTCCCGCGGCGTACGGGCCGAGCTGCCCGGACGCGTGCGGGCCCGAGTGCCCGATGCACGCCAAGCGCAACGCGAAGCTCGCACGCCGCGCGGCACGAGCGCGAGCGGCTCGCGCCGGGTGACAAAACAGCGTCAGAAGTGGCGCTGTTTGCATCACTTTTGACTTGCAGTCGCGACGGGCACGCGCATATCGGTGCGCGCGTCAGGCAAGGACGGCGGCTCCGTCCGGAACAGGTGCTCGTGGATGGGTGGTGACAGATTCCACATGCCGAGCGAGGAGGCCGCGCCGCACGCGAGCGGAACGTCCGTCGATTCGCCTGAGGGAAAAGGGGTCGCCAGTGCGGAGACGCAGGAAGCCTGGATGCAGGCGCTGCCCGTCATCGACCGCGTCTTGCTCAAGCTGTTCGCGCGCCAGAGAGCCTCGCACAAGCGCGAGGACGACGGGCGGTGCGAGCGGCACGAGGACGGGCACCGCTGCGTGCGGCCCGGCTCGACCCTCGTCTCCGACGCCGACGGCGTCCCGCTGCTCGTGTGCAGTCACGCGAGTGGCTGCGTCTTCGCGGGGGACGCGTGAGGGCGTTCCTGCGCGATCTGGCCCGGTCGCTGGCGCCGGTGGCGCCCTGCTCGCGCCACATCCTGGCCGAGGACCAGTTGCCACGGCACCTCTGGAACGCCGCCGCCAAGCAGGCGCACGCGCGCGGCGAGAAGCAGCGCCGATGCGTCGGCTGCGGCTACTGGTTCTGGGCCTGGGAGTGGAAGATGCACCCGCGGCTGCAGGTGCCCCTGGTGGCGCAGCTTCCGGCATCGGAGGCGATCACCGCGATCGTGGCGAAGTCGCTGCCGCCCAGCGCGCTCGACGAGGTGCCGCTTTGCTTCGATCTGAACCGCGGCAGCCGGGAGGCCGCGTGAAGACGCTGCCGCCCTTCGAACGCGCCAGGCGCATCACGCTGCACTGGCTGGCGGCGATGTCCTGGCGCATGGGCTGCGTGGTGCCCCGGTCCGAGCAGGATCTGCGCGAGAACATCGAAGCCACCGCGTTCATCGTCGAGGACCAGCCGGTGCAGAGGGGACCGTCATGAGCGCTGGCTACTTCACGGTGGAGGATGTCCGTCGGCACCTCGGCAACGACTTCGGCGTACCGCGCGCAGAGAATGCCCTCACGACGCGACTCGCCGACTTCGTAGCGCGCGACGTCGACCAGCAAGGGCGCGCCGTGTTCGTCTGGATGTTTGCGGGATTGGAGCCGGCGACCCGGCTGGGCATCTCCGTCGTGGCGTGGTGTCGAGGTCCCGCACGGAGCCGCGCTGCGGCTGCGGCGATGCCGTCATGGGCGGTCGAGGCGTTCCATCCCATCGAGCAGATCCGCGCCGCCCCCGAGCAGTCCATCGATGCCCTGCTCCTGGCCATCCGCGCGGAGGCTCGCCGCCGAGGCTGGGGCCGTCCTGCATTCCGCATCGGCACCCGCGATCCGAAGAGGCTCTCGTGAACAACGTCCGCTTCACCTATGGCGGCGCACCGTTTCTGCCGGCCGCGATGACCAAGGACGAGGAGATCGCGCAGCTGCGCGGCCAGGTGCGCAGCCTGACCGAGTTTCTCGAAGGGGCGCAGCGCGCTCCGGCGCCGCTCGCCGCGGTGCTGGCCATCGACGAGCACCGGACCACGATCGTCGGAGGGCCGGGCACCATCGAGATCGGGACGCCGAAGCTGGAGTCCATCCGGGACAAGCTGCGTGTCGGCGCGATGGTCCACATCGATCCGAAGACGAGCGCGATCGTGGACGTCGCCGACGCCCCGCCGCTGGTCGGGCCTCCCAGGCTCGTCGAGCGGATCGTCGAGCCCGGCCTCATCGAGGTCGAGGGCGGCGGCCGGATGCTCGTGCGGTGCGATCCGGACAAGCCTCCCGCCGTGGGCGACGTCGTCATGCTCGATCCCATGGGCTTCGTGGTCGTGAAGAACCTCGGGCCCATGCCCGAGTCGGGACCGCAGCTGGTGCACGTGGTCAAGGCGATCGTGGGCGACCGCGCCGAGCTCGAGATCAATGGCGGCACCGTGCTGATGCCGTTCGACGGGGAGCCGCCAGCCGTCGGCGAGCGCGTGGCGGTCAGTAGCACCGCGCGCCGGCGCATCGTCGGACGGCTCGGCAAGCCCCCCTTGCGCGAGACGCCCCCGATCGAGACTGGCGTGACCTGGGACGACATCGGAGGCAACGAGCAAGCCAAGCGCGAGCTGCGCGACGCCATCGAGGTGCCCGTCCTGCACGCCGAGACCTACAAGGCGTTCGGTCGACGTCGTCCCAAGGGCGCGCTGCTCTGCGGTCCGAGCGGTACGGGCAAGACCATGCTCGCGCGCGCCGCGGCCACCGCCGTCGCGACGCTCTACGGCGCGAAGTGGGCGCCCTCCGGATTCATTTCCGTACGTGGGCCGGAAGTCCTTTCCAAATGGGTAGGGGAGAGCGAGCGGCAGATCCGCGAGCTGTTCGAGACCGCTCGCCGCCACAAGTCCGAGCACGGCTACCCCGCGATCATCTTCTTCGACGAGGCCGACGGGCTGCTGGCCAAGCGCGGGTCGGGGCGCTTCGAGGGGATCGAGCGGACGATCGTGCCGGCGCTCTTGGCCGAGATGGACGGGCTGCTCGACGATGGCAGCGCCTTCGTGCTCTGCGCCACCAACCGGCCCGACATGCTCGATCCGGCGGTCGTGCGGGATGGGCGCCTGGACATCAAGGTTCACGTGCGCCGCCCGACCCAATCGGAAGCCATCGACATCTGCGCCAAGCACCTGCGGGGGCGCCCGCTGGTGGACATCGACCATGGCCAAGCCGCCATCCGCGCTGCGGAGGAGCTGTTCGCGCAGCGCCACGTCCTCTACCGGCTTCGGACCAAGAGCGGCAAGGGCGACGCGCGCTTCACCCTGGGCGATCTGGCCAGCGGCGCCGCGTGCGCGGGCCTGGTCGAGCGGGCGACCGAGCAGGCCTTCCGGCGCGCGCTCGCGCGACCCAAGGATCGCGATCGGGGCGTGACGGCGGCCGATCTGGCTGCCGCCGCCGACGAGCTCTGCGCGGCCCAGCGCGCCCTGGACCACACCGCCGATCTGCGCGAGGCCGTCGACAAGCTCGGCGACGACTTCCGCTCCCTGGAGAAAGCCTCGTGAAAGGACCCCGCGCCATGCACATCTTTCGCCCCGCCCTGCTCGTGATCCTGGCAGCCGTCACGGCCTGCGCCTGGATCGAGAAGGTCGATCCCACGCTGCCCGCGAGCTCGCCCACGTGGGTCCACTGCGAGGACATGAATGGCAACGACAACGGCATGGTCTGTCCCCAGGGACAGACGTGCGGCGGTGGCAAGTACTCGGTCGGTTGTCCTAGTGGCGCATGCTGCGAAATCGGCAACGTCGGCGTCAAGGCGCCGCAGAGCGCCCTGGACGCAGGCACGCCGTGAAGGGCGCGCGCGACGCCTCTGACGCTCGGGCTGCCATGATCGAGCGCTTCCGCCCGACCTTCGCCCTCATCAAGCGCCTGCTGCTTCTCGAAAACGAACTGTCGGCTCTCACGCGGCTGCCCGAGCTGGAGCCGCCCCAGGCCCGGCGACTGCGTGAGCTCGCCGCCGAGAAGAACCTCCGCCTGGCGCAGCTGGGCGTGGAGCTGCTCAGCGTCCCCGATCCAGGACCGGTCCCGGACAACATGCCGACGAGGTAGCCGATGAGCGCCAGCACGTTCCTGCCCGCGCTCTCTCGCTCCGGCGCCGCTCCCATCGAATGGGAGATCGACCCGGCGACCCTAAAGCGCACAGGCCGCTGGCGGAAGCGGCAATTCTACGCGGTGCCGGGCGTGATGGTCGACCAGCGGCCCCTCAGCCAGCGCACGGCGTGCGAGTTCCGGGACCCGCGATGAAAGCCCACGGAGATTGCCATGAACATAACGCGTCGAAGTCTGTTGCAGTGGTTGGCCGCCATCCCGGCGGCGCTCCTGGTTGCCACGCCGGCGGCCACGGAATCTGGCGATGTGTCAACGACGCCCGCGGCGCCGCTCGCTGACGGTGGCACGCGCTCCATAGGTTGGGTGCAGATCGAGACGAGCGCGGGCGGCACGGTGCTGCAGCAGGGCGACACGGGCACGTGCAACGGCTTCACCTACCAGGTGGTGATTGCGGGTCACTACCAGAACGACGCGTGGGTGGTCGTCGAGAGTCTTGGGAGAGGCGCGCAGGCCAACCAGCCGGCGGGTTCGCTGTTCAGGTGGGACGCGCCGCGGGCTGGATGCAGGCCCATGGCGACGGTTGCGCGGCAGCCGGTTGACGGGTCCGGTTTGGCAGGCGGAGGACGGTTCCCGCGAGCCTGCGACTGCAGCGCCTGCGCCTGAGCATCCGGGATGGATCCATGACCGACCACCGCAAGCCGTACATCGAGACGAGCGACGCGGTCGTGCGTGGCCACTGCCGCTTCACGCCGCACGACGACGCGTCCTCGGGAGGCACCCGGCGCACCCCACCGCCCACGGCGCCAAGACGCTGCCCGATCCCGCCGCCGGTGCGGGACACGACTGCGCCCAGGATCTTCTGGCGCCCCTGGATGGCCCGACTCGGCGTGGTCCTGCTCGTGGCGCTGCCCTTCCTTGGGCTGGTGCCGCTGCTGGCGTGCACACTCCCTGCCGAATACCAAAGCGTCCCCATCGTGGCTGGCGTGCTCGACGCGGTCGCCACGCTCGCCCTCGGTGCCCTCTGCGCGCGAGACAACGAGCTGACGCCGTGGATGGCAGTCGGCCTGGCGTGGTGGCCCCTGGCGCTCCCATTCCTGGGGCTGCGGCTCCTGGTCAAGTGGGTGGCCCTGGGGAAGGACGCATGACCGACGCGATCGTGCCCGTCCCGGGTCCCAGTTTCGACTTCACGCAGGCCATGCACTCGACCCAAGAGGTCGAGACTCCCGGCATCTGGTGCCTCGACCCCGAGACGGGCGACTGGTGGCTGGAGCCGCTCACGGAAGAGGAAGCCGCCAGGTTCGACGAGGCCGTGGCGAGCGCCGTCACGATCCACTGCAAGGCGGCCGAGGCCTGACCCATGCGCGTGAAGCTCGGCGACGGCCGCACCGTCGAAAGCCCCACCGGCATCACGAAGCTGCCCCCGGGGCCCATGCCCGAGACGCTCGCCGCCGAGATGGCCCGACCCACCGTGGTCCGCAAGCGCGAGCCCAGGGCCGAGGAGAGGCAGGAGGGGAGTCCCGTCCCCCGGTTGCTGCGAGCCGTCTTCCCCCCCTCGACCGATCCCGATCGCGCCGCCGCCGAGACGCTGATCCGGATGCACGGACACAAGCGCGCGGCCGCGCTGCTCACCTGCTCGGTCCAGGCCATCAACCGATTCGTGCGCGATGGCTCCGTGCGTATCGAGATGCGGCAATGCATCCACGACCGGCTGGCCGACCTGCGGCTCGCGGGGCACTTCGCTCCTACATCCTCCGACCAATCGACATAGGCCGTACGATTTACTTCCAGGCAGTACCGGAGTTTGCCGGACGGCCCAGAACGGAGGGTGTGATGGTAGCGAACGGTTGCCCCGCTCGCGCCTTCCAGGGAGCTTTTCGATGCTCATCCGACGTCCCGCCGACCTGGCTGACTCGCCCGATCTGCGCACGCTGCGCGACCGCGCCGCGCGTGGAGAGCAGCTGACGGCCTCCGAGCGCACGACGCTCGAGCGGTCCCGGGAGATCGTCCGCACCGGCTCCGACGACGGAGAGCAGCGCACCCTGTAGCGATCCAAGGCCGCGCCCGGGCCAAAGCGGGCGTTCACCATGACCGACCCGCCGCAGCCCCCGGCCACGCCGCCCAAGCGGCGACGCAAGCGCCTCACCAAGCGAGCAGCGCAGACGCTGTTCGTGAGCTCCCTTGCGGGGCGCGTGCAGCAGCTCGTCGACGAGCAGGCCAAGCCGCTCGGCAAGCGCGCGGCGGCCGCCGCCGAGAAGGAGCGCAAGCGCGCCCTTCGCGCGAAGGCCTCCAAGGAGGCCTCGGAGCTGCAGGGCTACGCGCTCACCGAGGACGGCGAGGTCATCGTCACCGTCGAGCCCCGAGAGCCGTTGCCGGTGCCGCCGCGCCAGGCAGCCACACGCTACCGCGTCGCCTACCTGCGCGAGCTGATGGCCCGTGGGGAGTACGCCGGACACGAGACCAAGCGAAGGCTCGCGGTCGAGTGGGGCGTGTCGCTCAGCACCATTGGCAGCCTCGCGGCGGAAGCGAGCCGGAGCCTCGCGCTCGATCCCGAGGACCTGGACGCGGCCAAGCGCCAGCACGGCGCCACCGCCCGCAAGGTGCTCGACCTGGCTCTCTCCGATCCGCACGGCCCCAAGGGAGGCCTGGACGGACGGGTGCTCGAGGCGGCGCTCAAGGCCAACGAGCAGTGGGCGAAGTTCCGGGGGATCGACATCGACCGCAAGCAGGTCGAGGTCACGGGCAAGGACGGCGCGCCCTTCGATGCAACCGGGGGACTCGCGGGTCTCTTCGCGGCGCTCGCCAAGCGGAAGGCGGAAACGCCGTCGTGAGCGAGCTTGGGTTCGACGAGGGCCTGCTCGATGACCTCGCGACGGACCCCGTGCTGTTCGCGCGTCACTGCCTACGGTTTCAGCCGTGGACCAGCCACGACGCCGCGCACGACGGGCAAATTGACATTCTGCGGGCGGTCGGCAGCTGCACGCGCGTCGCGGTCCGCAGCGCCCAGAAGACTGGCAAGAGCAAGTCGGCGGCGAGCTGCGCGATCTGGTGGGCGGTCACCCGGCCCAATGCCAAGGTCATCCTCACTGCGCCGACCTACGAGCAGGTAAAGAAGATCCTCTGGCCCGAGATTCGGGCGCTTTACCGTCAGGCCATCGAGGGCGGACTCAAGCTGTCTGGCGAAGGACCGGGGCTCGACCCTGGGACCGGCTGGCGCCTTGGGCCCGACTCGATGATTTGGGGCCGCACGACCGACAAGCCCGAACGCATGCAGGGCCTGTCGGGAGCCGACAGCTTCTACATCGTCGACGAGGCCTCGGGCTACTCGGAGGCGATGTTCGAGGCGCTGTTCGGCAACCTGGCCGGCGGCGGTCGGATCCTGCTCATCAGCAACCCCAACCACGTCGCGGGCACGTTCTACGACGCCTTCCACGAGAAGCGTCACCTCTGGAAGACGCTGCACGTCCGGTCGATCGACAACCCCAACTTCCACGGCGGCAACGTGCCGGGTCTCGCCACTCCTGGCTGGCTCGCCGAGCAGGCCGAGAGCTGGGGCGAGGGATCGCCGGCCTACCTCGTACGAGCCCTGGGCGAGTTCCCGACGGGTGCGAGCGACGCGGTCATCCCCCTGGCGCTCGTCGAGGCGGCCAAGATCAGGCGCGCCGACAAGGCATTCGCAGAGGCCACGGAGCCGCTGCATTTCGGGGTCGACGTCGGACGCGGTGGCGATGACACCGTCATCGTTCCCCGGCGCGGCTACACGCTGGGGCCCATCGCGGCGTTCAACGGGCTGGCCAGCGAGGACGGTCCTACGGTCGCCGGACGCGTGATGCTGGGCGTGCGGGCGCTTCGTCGTCCCGGCGAGCGCCCCGTGGTCAAGGTCGACATCATCGGCTACGGCGCGAGCGCCTACGACGCACTCAAGCCGAGCGCGTCCGGTCCCCATCCGGAGATCGAACTGGTCGGCGTCAACAGCGGGCAGCGTTCCGACGACGAGCGGCAATACCACAACCTGCGCGCGCAGCTCTGGTTCGGGCTGCGCAGCTGGCTCAAGGACGGCGGACAACTGCCGAGCGACGCGCGCCTCTGCGGCGAGTGTGTCACGCCCCGGTGGAAGCCGGACGAGCGGGGCCGGGTCATCGTGGAGCTCAAGGACAACATCAAAAAGCGCCTGGGCCGCAGCCCCGACCGCGCCGACGCGCTCGCCATGGCCGTCTACGATCGCGCCATCGGTTACTCCGGAGCGCTGCCGCCCGTGCTGTCGTCCCCGAGCCCCATGGCCGAAGCATGAGCGACGACTGGGCCAGCGCCGTCGAGGCCTGGAAGGCCGAATCCAAGGCGCTCGACGCTTCCCGCGCCCGCGGCGAGCCGCTGGTGCCACCGCCGCCCATCGCCCCGACACCTTCCGCCCCCATCGACTACGACGGCGCCGCCGATGGCAGCGCCATCATCCAGTCGCTCGACGGCACGTTCTACTCGACGGGTCCATCACCGACTGCGCGCGCCATGGGCATCAGCCCGACGCTCGACGACTGCGACCGGCAAGCCTCGATGAAGCCGGGTGAACCGAGCGAGGTGGCTGGGCTCGCGCAGCTCGCCGCGGCTGTCGCCACCCGCCGCTGAAACGCGCACAACCTGACTGGCGCGCATTGCGCGCCCACGGCTGCGCCCGCGCCGTGAGCCGGGCGTTCGCGAGGCGCGCCCATGCCCCAGGACGACACGCAGCTCGCGATGCCATGGATCGGCAACCGGCCGCCCGCCAGCACCGTCACGCTCCCGGTACCCCCGCAGCACGGCTACCAGCCGGACGCGCTGCTCGCGCCCCCGCCGGCGGTGGATCGGTACCCCATCGTCATCGGGGCGCCGCTTCGCCTCGACTACATCACCGCGCAGTACCGCAACGCCACCATGGGGTGGCGCTACGGCGCGGTCGACGTCTGGAACGAGCTGCTCGAGCACGATCCGCACTCGCGCGGCGTCATCCGCCAGCGCCTGCTGCCCGTCGTCGCCGCCCGCATGGACGTCGTGGCCGCCGAGCTCGCCGAGGACGCGCTCGAGAGCGACAAGCAGCTCGCCAAGACCATCCGCAACGAGGTCAAGCGGCAGCTCTCGCGCATCCCCGCGCGCACGCAGGCCTTCGGGCGGCTGATGTGGGGCGTCCCGTACGGGATGAGCGCCTGCGAGAACGACTGGGACCGCGACTCGAGTTCTCCGGCGCCCAAGGGCTGGGAAGTGCAGGGGCTGCGGTTCATCCACTCGCGCCGGCTCAACTGCACCAACCCCAACAGCCTCGACGTCTACGTCTACGACCAGGGGCCGATGTCGCCCCTGGCGGGCGGCAACTACGCCGCGGGGCTGGGCCTGCGGATGGCCTCGTTCCCGGGCAAGTTCACGCTGCACTGCCCCGCGCTCAACGGCGACTACGCCCTGCGCGACGGCGAGCTGCGCTATGTTGGCGTCTACCTGGCGCTCAAGCGGATGATCGTCCGCTGCGCCGCGCAGGACTTCGAGCGCGTCATCCGGCCCTGGGTCCTCGGCTATTTCAACCGTGAGGGGGACAAGAGCCGCGTCTCGGTCGCCGCCCAGCAGGACATCAACCAGCTCAAGTCGGTGCTGGCGGCTCTCGGCATGGGCAGCCTGAACAGTGCTGTGCTGCCAGACGCCGTTCGTGTCGACCTGCTCAAGCACGTCGCCTCCGCCGGCAACCCGCGCGAGTTCGCGGCGTGGCTCGACACGCAGATCACCGAGAGCTTCCTCGGCCAGTCGTACACGACGGGGCCCAGCCAGCACGGCACGCACGAAGCCGCTGGCGTCGCCGCCCAGGGCACGCTCAAGATCCACGAGTACGATGCGCAGTGCCTCGCGGACACCCTCGAGCGCGACGTCGTGCGCTGGATCGTGGAGCTCAACTGGGGTCCGCAGATCGCCAAGCGGTTCGCACCGACCATCAGGTTCGCCGTCAGCGACACGCCCGATCCCAAGCGCATCGCTGATGTCGCCAAGATCCTGACTGCCATCGACGTCGAGCTCGACGCCCGCAAGGTCGGCGAGATGGCCGGGATGCCCGTCATCGCCCCCGGCGACGATGACACGCCCCGCACCCGTGTCGTGGTGGCCGGCCCCGCCGCCGCGGGACCCATCGAGCCCGCCGGAGACGATCCGAACGATCCCGACGCCGAGGCGCCAGCGGACGAAGCAACGACGACGCCCGAGCCACCGCCGGCGCCCAAGCCGGCCGCGAAGCCCGCTCGCAAGGCCATCAAGAAGCCAAGCGGTGGCAGCGGCTCCGGCGGCGCTGGCGCCTCCGGCAAGGACAAGGGCGAGCCGGACGGTCAAGCCAACAAGGCGATGGCCGATCGCGGGGCCTTCCTGCTGTCGGACGCCGAGGTCCGCGATGACGTTGCGGTGCTCTGCGCCATCCAGGCCGCACCGGTCTCGACGATTGGCGACCGGGACGTCGCCGCCCAGGTCTACGAGCACCTGCTCGAGGACTACCCGGCCAAGTCGCTCGGCTGGATCCCGAAGGTCGGACCCTGGCATCTGGCCGAGGTCCCCGTCGACGAGATCGACTTCGACAACGCCAACAAATGGCGCGCGAGCCACGAGGACATCACGCCGTACGTCGAGAAGATCCGCAAGGCCGGGGGCGACTGGAAGCCCATCGTGCTGGTCAAGCGGCCCAACTCCGACAAGCTGATGATCGTCGATGGTCACCACCGCACGCTGGCCTACAAGACGCTCGGCTGGCCGGTGAAAGCGTACGTCGCCCACGTGCCCACGGTCACCGGGGACTGGGACACACTCCACGATCTGCAGAAGAAGAGCTCGAGCAAGGGCAGCTGGGCCGACGAGAACTCGCCCAGCTGGACCGCGAGCCAGATGCCCAGCTGGGGCAAGCGACCCGGAAGCTACCAGGGGGCGCCCCCGCACCCGGCCCAAGACCCCAACGCCGCGAAGGCGTGATCACCACGAGGACCACGACATGAAGACCAAGATCCTTCGCGCCGCTCTGCCGCTGCTCGCCCTGGCCACGATGATCGTGGGCGTGCCCCTGCTCGCCTGCCAGCAGTCGGCCCCCGCGCCCGCGCCGGCCCCCTCGGCCGAGATCGCGCCCGTGGGCGCAAAGAAGCTCAACGTCAACTACGCCTGGGAGATCGGCAACGTCGTCGCCGAGACCGGGTTCGCCGGCTGGTCCAAGGCCGCCGCCGACGTCTCGGCCACGACCACCACGGGCGAGACGTCGATCGGCCTCATCGGCCCGGGGCCCGTCGGCATCGGGGTGTCGCTCTGCGAGTTCCACCCGTCCGCGGCGATGACCGCCGACGCCGCGAACTACGCGACGATCACGATCAACAAGCGCACGCAGGGCGACGCCGCCGTGGCCATCGCGCAGCTCAACACCACGAGCAACTGGGCCGCGTTCAACAACATCGCGATCCCTGCCACCACGAGCAACTTCGTGGCCGCGGGCGACAGCCTGACGGTGACCATCGGCAAGACCGGCGCCGGCGCCATCGTGCCGCAGGGCGAACTCGCATGCTTCACGAACATCAACTGAGCGCGCAGACGCTCGGTCCCCATCCACGCCCACCCCCGCGAGGCTGCCCATGGCCGAAGCCGCGATCTGCGTGCTCGTGAGCCGAGGGCTCGACGCGTCGTACATCCTGGCCGTGCGCGGCGCGGGGGACGGCCCGCGCAGCAATTTCTTCGCGCTGCCAGGCGGCACCGTGGAGGCGGGCGAGACGCCCGCCAAGGCGATGGCCCGCGAGATGTTCGAAGAGACGGGCCTGCACGTCGATGCCGCAGTGCACGTCGGCACCGTGCGTTCGCCCGAGGATGGCCAGACCCTGGTCCACGTCTTTCTGGCCACGCAGTACCACTACCCCAAGTACGACCCGCAGAAGCCGCCGGCCGGTCCGCCCAACGACGAGATCGCCGAGACCAACTGGATGCGCAAGGCGGATCTGCTCGCGCAGGGCGACGTCTTCCGCCCCACGCTCGAACTCCTCGACGCCGCCGGGATCCTCGACGGCAAGCGCGGCACGGTCACCGCGATGGGCGACCGCATCGTGTCGATGGACCTGGGCGTCGGCGACGTCCACGTGGCCGGCGCCACGCGCGTCCCCGTGGTGGGCTACAGCCAGGCCGCTGCCGACGGCAACCTCTGGAGTCGCCTCTACGACAAGTACGTCGCGGACGACGACGCCAAGCGCCTGCGCGGTGCCCGCGCCATCGCGGCCTCCATCAGCGCGGCCAAGCGCCGCAGCATCCCCGAGAGCCAGTTCGCGTGGCCGGAGAAGAAGAAGTACCCGGTCGACACTAAGAAGCGCACCAAGGCTGCCGCAAGCTACCTGGTCAAGGAGCACAATGCCGGGCTGGTCCCGGACAGCGTATTCTCCAAGGCCAGGGCCATCATCCGCCGGGCGGCCAAGAAGTTCGGCATCGAGACCGAGCTCGCGGACGTCATCGGTAGTTCGTCGCTGCGGCGCGCGGTCGGCAACAACGCCGCCGCCGAGCCGGGCAACGTCGAGGTGCACGCGCGCCTGGGTAAGGGCGGACGGATGCTCGTCCGCCACATGCGCGACGGCGGACCCGAGCTGCTGGTCGAGATGCTCGACGATGGCGGCTTTCTATGCCGCGACGTCCGCAGACTGAAGGCCGACGCGCTCTCGGTCGATCCCCTCCTCGCCGGCGTGCAGCTGATGGGCCCTCCCACCTGGGCCGACGGCACGCCCGTCAAGCTCGTCTGGTTGCAGCTCGCGGAGACCGGCCACTGGCTCGGGCACCCGTCGGGCGAGTTCGAGATGACGCCCGAGACCTTCGCGCAGATCGTCACCAACTTCAAGAACCGCGGCCTGCCCGTCCCGTTCGACATGGGCCACGCCTCCGAGCAGCCGCCCACCGAGGGCAGCCTGCCCGAGAAGGGCGCGCCCGCGCAGGGATGGGTGCACATGCTGGACAACAGAGGCGACGCTGGCCTCTGGGGTCTCACCGAGTGGTTCGACTACGCGCGCGAGGGCATCCAGGCAGGGCGCTTCGCGTTCCTGTCGCCGGCGATGCGCTTCGGGTCCAAGGACCCCGTGACGGGCAAGCCGATCGGGGCCCGACTGACCAGCGTGGCCATCACCAACGCCCCGTTCCTCGCCGCCCTGCCGCGGCTGGTCGCCGCTCGCGATCGCGCGGCGGCCTGATCTTCACCAGGAGCTCAAGATGCCCAACGCCATCAGCTTCACGGGGGGGCCCAAGAAGATCCTCGCCGATCTGCTCGGGACCAACGTCACAGTCAAGGGCCCCGACGGCAAGGTCGTCGTCACGATGGGCGACGGCCTGAAGAAGCTCGCCCACAAGAGCCACGAGTACATGCCGGCGGTCCGCGCGGCGCTCAAGCTGAGCGACGTGCACGGCGCCGCCGAATGCGCCGACCAGCTGGGCCGCGTGCGCGACATGGCCGAGCGGTGCAGCGACGCCGGCGGCGACCTCGACGGAAGCTTCGAGGGCACCGATCTGGGCTCGTACACGCGCCCGCTCAAGGCCCTGGTCGACGCGAGCCCCGGGGACACCTGGGAAGAGGTCTTCGACGCGGTCGAAGCCCTCATCCAGGCCGCCCTGGAGGAGAGCGAGGCGCCGAGCGGCGCCGAGATGAGCGATTCCACGCCGTCGGCGCTGTCCGCGCCGGTCGGCACCACCCACTCCGCGGGGTCGGGCCCCGCCCCCACGACCCACGCAAACGGAGACGACACCATGGCCGACAACAGCAAGCAGCTCACCGACCTCGAGACCAAGCTCGCCGATCAGCAGAAGAAGGCGGACGACCAGGCCAAGCTCATGAGCGACAAGCTGGCCGAGTTCAGCCTCCAGCTGACGGCCGTCAACGGCAAGGTCGCCGAGCAGGCGAGCGTCATCACGGCCAAGGACGCCGAGATCGCGATGCTCTCGGCCGACCTCAAGAAGCGCGACGCGCAGCGCGCCTCCGACCGCGTCGAGGAGGCCTTCGAGACCTACAAGGGCAAGATGAACCTGACGGACGCGCACCGCGACCAGATGGGCGTCTTCCTGTCGGCCAACCCCGACGGGTTCGAGAAGCTCTACCCGCGCGTGCCCGCGAGCCAGCGGCACCTGCTGACCGACCAGACCGGCCCCGGCGCCCGTCGCGGGGGCACGCCGCCCGCTCCCCCCGTCGAGGGGCCGGAGTCCGAGCTGTCGATGAGCGAGCTGGCGAGCATCATCGCCGCCAAGAAGGGCATCGAGCTCGCCGACGCGCAGGCCATCGTGTTCGCGCAGGCGACCAAGATCGCCACGGCGTGAGCTTGCCCCGGCGACTTCGCCCGGGTCGCCACCCAACGTTGACGTGAGGCCCCCCGGCGGGCGCGCGCGGTTGCGCGCCCGCATCTGCCACCGACTTCGCGCGCTGCGCCAGCTATCCCCTCGGTCCCATTCGGCCCGCGGAAGACGGCGGCGGTGCGCCTCCACGACGAGGACACCATGACCGATTCCCTGCAGATGTCGACCCAGGCCATCGACCTGGACTACCAGTTCCAGAACTACCAGGCCGCCGACATCGCCGCGTACAGCGGCGTGATCGTCGACGCGGCCAACGCCATCAGCGTGAGCAATGCGGGCGGCGGGGGTCCCGACGGCATCGCCGTCAAGCTGCCCGCAGCCGCCACCGGCGCCGTGCTCGTCGGCGTCACGCAGGAGACCCTGCGCGGCACCACGTTCGCGGCCACCACGGCGCCCTCGAGCTACCCCTCGGGTCGCGTGCGCTGCGCGGGTCCGATCACCAAGATGATCGCCTCGGCGGCCATCACCGCCGGCGCGATCGTCATGAGCGACGCGACCGGCAACGGCACGATCATCACGCAGAGCGCCGCCAAGGCGCAGATCGGCGTCGCGCTGACCACCGCGGTCAACTCGGGCGACGAGGTCGTCGTGATGCTCTCGCAGGCCAACAACGCCTAGTCCCTCCGCGCCGCGCGGGCCGCAGCGCTCTCACCCTCGTCACTCCCGTCTCGTTCTCTCGCAGCGACAAACGACGCGTGCGCCGGCCCGTGGCGCGCAGCGTCTGCGCTGCATTCTCCCCATCCCACGCGTGAGGACGGGCTCCTGGCCCGCGCCCGAAAGGAACTGCCATGGCCACGGAATTCGTCGTCGCACTCGGAGACAGCGGTCGGAAGATCGACCTCAACAACGGCTACGTCTACGGACCGGACGGAAGCCAGATCGCCAAGTGGTCGCCGAAGCACTCGACGACCAAGGAGGCCGACGTCCAAACGATGTGCGCGGATCTCGCTTATAGCGAGTCGCGTCTCGCGCTGCGTCGGGCCTACCGCTCGCGCCTGACCGGCGACCTCGTGCAGCGCGTCGTGCTCGACGGCAAGGGCACCGTCGAGGGCGAGCGCCAGGTCCTGATGGACCTGGGCGTCGGCGACGTGCACCTGCCCGCGGCCGAGCCCGGGATCGCGATGGGCTACCGGAACTTCACGCCGGTCGCCGACATGGCGAGCCCGCCCCTGCTGACCACCAAGCAGGCCAACAAGTACTACATCTTCGACCCGAAGGACGCCTACCAGCTGGCGGCGCCCACGGTCGGAGCGCCCGGCGGCCAGCCCAACGAGGTCTCGCCTCGCCTGAGCAGCCAGCCGTACTACACGGCCGAGTACTCGCTCGGCGCGTTCGTGCCGACGGAGATCGACGCCGCGGCCGACGCGCCGCTGCGCATCCGCCAGGCCGCGCTCAAGCGCGTGCTCAACGTCCTGATGATGCGCCGCGAGGGGCGCGTCGCCAACATGCTCCAGACCTCCGCGCTCTGGAACAGCAACAACGTCGCGACCCTCGGCGCCGGCTACCAGTGGAACGGCGGCGCGAGCTCGGACCCGATCAAGGACCTGCAGACGCGCATGGAGGCGTCGCTCGGCGAGGTCACCGCCATCATCATGGCGGAGCCCACCTGGCACGCGTTCCAGCGCAACCCCAACGTCCAGAAGTACTTCCAGTACAAGTCGGGCGTCGCGCCGCTGCCCAATTCGGCGTCGATGTCGGCGATCCTCGAGCTGCCGCCCATCTACGTGGCGCGCATGAAGTACTTCGCGCCGAGCGGCTCGGCGACCACCTTCGTGTGGGGCACCGGCGTCGTGCTCGTGCGTCAGCCCGAGCAGATGCCGCCCGTCACGCAGGACGACGCGGCCACCAGCTACACGTTCCGCTGGAACGTGAGCGCGGCGGCCGACGTGCAGAACCAGGTGCGCATGCAGGCGCAGGGATTCGGGACCTCGGGCCCCTTCTGTGTTCGCGAGTTCTTCTCGCAGGTTCGCGGGTCCATGGGCGGCACGCAGCTCGTGTGCGTCCACTGGGACTACGAGGCCATGACCTCCGGCTACGTCGGGGGACTCCTGGTCGGAGCGTACCAGTAACAATAGCGGCAATGGTGGCGTGATTGCTTGGGCGTGCTACCTCGTGCAGCATGCCCAAGGGTCGCCCTCGCATAGTCCGGCAGCCAGTCGATCCTTCTCGACGCGTGTGCACGCAGTGCCGCGTCGAGAAGTCGATCGACGAGTTTTACGCGGCCTGACGACCAAGCGACTGGGCGCCACACGCGCCCGGCACATTCACTTCCAGCCACCGCGGGCGCCCGCGCGCGGACGGCTGACTCTCACCTGGCGGGCGACGAGGACGACATGACCGAGGAACTGGGAATCGACGGGACGATCGACGGCAAGCACCCCATGACTCCGCCGGATGCGGCGGCGGCCAAGGGCACCTCGAAGGCGGCGGCGCGACAACGCGCGGCGGCTGCGGGGCCTGTCTCGAGCGGCAGCAAGCGAAACGCGGCGCTGCGCGCGAAGCGAACGGACCTCGGCTACCTGTCCGAGGGCATCTCGGACTCGGTCAACGACGAGCCGGACGACAGCACTGAGCCCGTGCGCATCGAGATCATGCGCGGCAGCTACGTGGGCCTGGGCTGCCCGGATCCCGACGACCGCCTCTTCACGCGCGACCTCGGCAGCGGTTACACGCACGATCACCCGGCGCGCTGCGTTCACGAGGACTACGTCGCCGAGCGCGATCAGAACAGCGGGGCGGACATCATCAAGCAGCGCTTCGTGCACGGCGAGATCGTGCAGCTCTTCCCGATCCCCAAGCAGGAAGAGGAAGCCGCCAACGAGATGAAGGCCAAGGCCAAGCGCCATACGTTCTCGCGCCGCGAGGCCGTCAAGAAGGCCGACCAGATGATCGCCGGGGGCACCGCCCGGTACGTCTGAACGCATCCGGCCACGCGATCGGGATCGCGTGGCCGCTTCCACCTCCGATACGAGAGAGCCTGCCCATGAGCGACACCGACGCCACGCAGCTCGCCCCCCAGGCCGACGCCCCCCACAGCTCCCCCGAGGTCTCCGAGGCGCCCGCGAAAAGCGCGAGCGAGCGGCTCGAGGAGTTGGCCGAGAAGGCCGGCGCCGAGGTGCACGAGATGGAGGCGCTCGCCCAGGAGATCGCCGAGGACTTGCACAAGTCGGGGCACGAGCCGACCGCGCAGGCCGTGCTCTCCAAGCTCGAGGCCAAGGTGGACGCCGAGGCGCCCGTCCTGGTCGAGATCACGCACGGCTCCTACCACGGCGGTCACTCGCCCGATCCGAGCAAGCGCACCGGCCGCAACAAGGACTTCGACGCCGACGACGACCACCACCCCGCCATGGTCGGCGAGCGCGTGATCGTCTCGGGCGCCGAGGCCGCGCGCCTCGTGAAGCTCGGTGTCGCCAAGCGTTCCTGAAGCCAGCTGACGCGGGCGCGGGCCCGGAAAGGCGCCGCCGATGAGCTACTTCTCGCAGAGCGATCTCGAGGGGATCATCGGCAAGGACGCCATGCTGGCGTGCTTCGACGACGACGGCAACGGCTTCATCAACCAGACCTACTTCGCCGAGTGCCAGTCGCTCAGCGATGCCGACGTCGACGGGGGCCTCGCTCGGGTCTACCCCGGTCCGTTCCCCGTCTTCCAGGTCATCCCGGCGTGGACGGCGTCCACGTCGTACTCGGTCGGGCAGATGGTCATCCCGACCGCCCCTACCGGCTACGCGTTTCGGTGCGTCGGGCTGGCGGGCGAGAGCGGCGCCGTGCAGCCGACATGGCCCGCGCAATACGGCGTGACGGTCGCCGACGGCGCGGTCACCTGGCTTTGCGTCTCGACGGTGCCCGAGCTCATCCGGCACGCCAGCCTGCTGTACGGGCGGGCGCACGCCTACGAGCGAAGCCCTGAATATACGCGCCGCTACGGCAGCCGGCCACGCGAGCAGGCCGAGGCGTACATGCAGCGGCTCGTGCAGGCCGAGGAGTACCTCTCGGACTACATCGGCTCTCCGCAGCCGGCCAACGTCGGCGGCTACGTCTACGCGCAGGGTCCCCGCATGACGGTCGACCAGTGCGGGCAGACCACGACCGGGGACTTCTGATGCTCACCGCAGCGCTCGACATGACGGATCTGCCGGCGCTGCGCGACGGCGTGCTCGGGATGCTCGAGGGCGGATGCGCGCGGATCGTGTCGGTGGCTGCCAAGGCCGGGGCCGCCGAGGCCGTGCGCGTGCACCAGTACAAGGACCGCTCGGGCACTCTCACCAAGAGCATCCGGGGCGAGCTCACCTTCGCGACCAAGGGACGCGCCGAGGGCGAGATCGTCGCCAAGGCGCCCTACGCGAGCTTCGTCGACGCGGGCACCAAGGCCCACATCATCCAGCCGCGGCTGGGGCGCCGGGTCGAGGGGCCGCTCGCGGTCAGCCAGTCGCGCCGGCGTGATCGCGCAGTCGGCGTCTCGATGCTGCGGTGGGTGGACGCCAATGGCGTGCATTTCGCCCGCATCGTGCACCACCCAGGGACCAAGCCTTACCCGTTCATGGGGCCTGCCCACCTCAAGGCCGAGGTCACCATGGAGACCGAGGCCGGCGTGCTCTACGCCGAGATCGCCCAGCGGTACGGCCGATGACCACGACGCCCATCGCGCGCGATCCCGGCTACACTTCGAGCGCGGGCCCCGGCTTCGACACGTTCGGACGGGTCAAGATCCCCATCCAGCCGATCGACCCGACCGTCGGGACGGCCGCCGATCCCGCTCTCGACGTCCTGCTGTCGTACCTGCAGGCGTTCCTGTCGACCGACCAGAACGCCGAGCTCGCGTGGCGCGTGCCGGGCGTGGACCCGGCCCACCGCGTCGTGCGTAAGGTCTACAGCTTCGACCCCGAAGAGTACGTCTTCGATGAGAAGCAGCTGCCGGCGCTGTACGGCTTCCGCGTTTCGGGCAGCTTCGAGCCGCTCGCCGACGACTGGGACGTGTCCACGGACGTCGTCAAGGTCCTCTGGGCGTTTCCGCTCGACGGGCCCATCGAGCGCGCGCTGCCTCGTTCGAGCTTCGTCAACGGCATCGTCAAGGCCGTGCGCATCGCCACCGAGCGAGGGCGCACCCCGAGCTGGATCGTCGAGGACGACACGGATCCCATGGCGCCGATCCAGGGATCGTTCCTGGGCAACTACCTCAACGCGTACTCGCTCTGGCTCAAGACGTGGCAGCGCACGCACATCACGGTGCGCGATGCCGAGAGCAAAATCATCGGCGTCTACCCCGCGCTCGAACTGCAGTTCCAGTTGCAGGAGACGTGGGCGACGGACATCGACGGCGGCACTGGCACCTACCCGACGAGCGCCGAGGCGGGCGTCGACTTCGTGCTCGACAACGGACAGAGCGGCAGGCCGCAGGTCGAAGGCCTGCTCGCAGGCACCCCCGTCATCGGCACCTGACTGCCGCCTTCGAGGCGGCCCAGAGAGGGCTCATGGACACGATGCAGATGGTCGACCTCCGTGTCGTCGTCAACCCCTTCTCGGCTGTGGACCATCTGGGCCGCCCCTCGGGGGCCGTGCTCGCGATCCACCTGAACCCGGGCGGCCGCGACAACCCCAAGCACAAGGACCCCACGCGCCGCTGGGCCCCGCGCCAGTACATCGGCGCGACGGTGTCCTCCAAGCGCCTCTCGGCGGACCGCCACGTCCGCATCAAGAACAAGAGCCACACGATCCCCGGCAAGTTCGACCACACCTGGTCGCACTCGCTCGACGTCGTGACCCTCTCGCTGCCCGAGGGCTCGCTCTGGCACCAGCACTACGCCCGCGCGATCCGCGCCGGCGAGCTGCTGGCGGCCGACGCGGAGACCTGGAAGCTCGCCGACGGCCTGGGGCAGTTCCAGCCCCCCGAGGTGCGCCTGGCCGAGGCCAAGGAGGGCGCGATCGCGCAGCACATCGCGGCCCATCACCCCGCGCGTCACGCGGCCTTCTTCTTCCCCGCCGAGGGGCAGAAGGCCAGGCCCATCGAGACCGACTTCGCCCTGGGCCAGGACGCGCGCCTCGAGCGGCTGGTCGCCTCGTACCCCGCGGTCAAGCAGACGCACCCCGTCGGCAAGAAGCTCGCGGGCCTGATGGCGGCCGAGGAAGCCAAGGCCATCAAGGCCAAGGCCGACCTCGAGCCCAAGCCCAACCCCACGAAGGGAGTCTGAGATGAGCGACGTCGTCATCGCCGGGTTCAGCCCCGGAGACAAGACCCCCGGCTTCTACGGCCAGGTGCAGTACGGCGTCGGCGGCGCGAGCTCCGGCCTGGGCATCATCGGCCTGATGCTCGTCGGCCTGATGACCAGCGCGGGCAACCTCGGCCAGAACACCGAGGTCCGCCAGGTCTACCAGCCGAGCGACGTCGACACCGCAGCCGGCATCGGCTCGGAGCTCGCCACCATGGCCTACGACGCCCTCGCGGCGCAGCCCGAGGTGCCCATCTTCCTCGCCAGCCCACTGCTGCCGAGCGGCGCCACGGCGTCCACCGCCAGCATCGCGATCAGCGGCACGCCCACCACGGGCGGCTCGATCGGCGTGCGCATCGACGGCTACCCCGTCATCTACAACGTGCCCTCCGGCGAGCCCGCGGCCACCTCGGCCACCAACTTCGCCGCGCTCATCGCCGGCGCCAATGCGGGACGCCTTCCCGTCACCGCCGCCGCCAGCGGCACCAACGTCGTGCTCACCGACGTCACGCCCAGCATCCGCGGCAACCAGCACGTCGTCTTCCTCATCACATCCGATGGCGGCACGAGCGTGCTGCCCGAGGGCACGACGGTCTCGATCACCGGCGCGGCCTGGTCGGCGGGACAGGCCGTCACCACGGCCAGCTACACCGTCCCGACCATCGCCAACGGCTTCTACTACAAGGTCACCACGGCGGGCAGCGGCACCACGGGCGCCGCGCAGCCCACGTGGCCAACGACTCCGGGCACCGCGACCACCGCCGACAGCAACGGCGTCGTGTGGACGTGCTGGGGGCAGATCGTCACCGGCGGCGGCGTCACCCTCGGCGGCGGCGCGGGTCTCGAGACCTACACCACGCTCATCGGCAACCTCAGCACCAAGGGCTACGGCCGCTACGGCCTCGCGGCCAATGACGCCGTGAGCGCCGCGGCCTGGAAGACCAAGTTCGACGGCGACGCCGGCGCCCTGGTCGGCTACCTCGAGCACGGCGTCTGGGGCTTCAACGCCAGCCAGTCGGGCGCCATCTCGCTCGCGCAGACCACGCTCAACGACCAGCGCTGCCAGGTCGTCTTCGAGCTCAATGCCGAGACGCATCCGCCGCGTATGGCCGCGGTCATGGCGGCCGATCGCGCCTTCCAGGAAGCGATCGACCCCAACTACAACTTCGACGACTACCCGATCGCGCAGATCGTGCCCCAGAGCCAGCCGGCGGACTTCCCGCTGCACTCGCAACTGGTCACGATGCTCAACGCGGGCGTCACGCCGCTGCTGTCGAGCACCGGCCAGACCACCGTCTGCCGCTCGATCACCACCAAGTGCCTGACCAACAGCCAGCCCGATTACTCGACGCTGGACACCGGCACCGCGGTCACCCCCGACTTCGTCCTGGTCTGGATGAAGAGCGTGTGGGTGATCTTCCAGCAGGCGAACCGGCGCGTGCGCGGACCGCTGCAGACCGGCGAGAAGCAGCCGCGCTCGGGCGTCGCGTACCCGGCGCTCTGGAACGGCAAGGTCACGAGCAACATGCTCGCCATGTCGCGCGGGGATATCCCTGGCGACTGCCCGCCCATCCTCGATCCGACCCTCACGGCGGCCAATCCGCCCGTCACCGATCTGGACGCGCTCGCGAGCGGCCGGCTGATGACCAGCGCGCCATGCTACGCGATGCAGAACCTGCATCAGCTGGGGCTCAACGTGCAGCAGTCGGTCCCGTCGCTCGCGGCCTGACGCGCGCCCCGTCGTCCACCTGAGAGCGCGCGCGGGGCCCGGAACCCCGCGCGCGCATTCACCACCGCCACGCGCGCGGGCCGGTACCGCGCGCTCGAGGGACCCACATGCCCACCTACGAAGTCAAGCACGCGAGCGCGTACGCGAACGGCACCAAGGTCGCCACCGTCTACACCTCGAGCATCTCGCTCAAGAGCGGTGACGAAGCCCTCTTCGCCGACGACGGCTGGGCCGGGTACTCCGACGGCGCCATGACCACCATGTGCACGATCGACGAGATCGTGCCGGTGCAAGGCACCACGTTCGATTTCGTCTCGGCGATGAAGAGCAAGCAGTACATCGACATGCAGTTCGCCATCGTCGATGGCAGCATCTGGGAGCTGCCGATGCGGTGCCTGGATCGCGACTACAACTCCAACGCCCAGACCGGGCGCCTCGACGCCAAGGCGTCGCTCGGCGGCGGCGAGCCCGACATCACCGGCGCCTCGTGAGCCGCTTTTCGCAGCGCGAGAAGTCGGCAGCGAAGGCCGGCGAGAAGCCCTTCACCATCGCGCTGCCCGGCGGACGCGAGGAGAAGGTCCTCATCCGCGCCACCTCCGCGATGGAGGACATGGAGTCGCGTCGGTTCGCGATCGCATCGAGCAAGAGCCGCGGATCGGCCAACCCGGCCGACGGCGATGCGCTCTACGACACGGCGTTCTGGGCGGCCACCGTCGCCAAGGCCTTCCTCGATCCGGACAGCCCAGCCGACGGACGCGCGCCGTTCTTCACCGACGCCACCGAGGTCCTGAACTACCTGCCGAGCGAGGGGATCGCCTACCTCTTCCAGGTCCAGCAGAAGTGGCAGGAAGAGGTCGCACCGACCTTCAAGGCGCTGTCTCCCGGGCAGCTGGTCGAAGCGATCGAGCGCGCGGCCAAGGAGGACGGCGAGGTTTTTTTTTCTCGCTGCTCGCCCGCTACGCAGACAGTCCTGGCGCGTTTCATGGCCGTCCTAATCGTGAGCTCTCCCGATACGAGCTGGCGGAGTGGATCGCCCTCCGGCACATCGCCGACGAGTTCCTCAAGCGCGCGAAAAACGCTGCGCCCCCGCCGGCCCCGCCCCGCGGC
>VFSW01000896.1_pt1 | contig 44091 bp, 46 predicted proteins | sample 5358111 | NCBI WGS metagenome assembly VFSW01 (sample SAMN11554181, study PRJNA540505) | mine drainage metagenome | isolation source: sediment from site ElyBrook_90M | place: USA: Ely Copper Mine, Vershire, VT | collected 2017
GGCGCGGGCCGGGTCTGCAGGGTCTTGGCCACGGGGAGCGGCGCGAGCGGCGTGGCATCCAGCTTTTGCAGTTCACAGCTCTGCAAGGTCTGGAGCTTGCCGTCTTCGTAGAGCAGAAAGTCTTTGCCGGTCAGGTTGGCGATGGCCTTGCCATCGCGGCCGGTGACGGTGACGTCGACCACCACCACACTGGCCGTAGTGGAGAAGGTGGCCATCTGCTGGGAACTGGACTGGCCGGCCAGCAAGGCCAGCGTTACGGGGATTGACAGGTATCTCAAAACCGGAACCTCATAACCACATCCATGGTGCGCATGCCGGCCGCGGACACCGGCAGCCCGTAATTCGACGCATTCACAACCGTGCCGAAGTTCGTGTAACTCACGTGGTTCAAGAGGTTGTTGGCCTCCACGCGGAACTCCAGGCGGCGGCGCGTGTCGCCAAACTGGAACGAGCGGCCGAACGCCGCGTTCAGCGAGACCAGGTTGGGGCCGGGAATAGTGTTGCGCCCGGCATTGCCGAACTGGCCGGAGGGCGGCACAATGAAGGCCGCCGTGTTGAAGAATCCGGGGCCGGACTGGACCGGAGCGCCGGTGGAATCCGCACGCAGACTGCCCACGCCGCCGGTCTGAGCGAGTTGCACGGTGTTGCCGAGCACACGGGCGGTCAAGGGCGTGCCGGTCTCGGCGGTGACGCCGCCGCTGAGCGACCAGTTGCGCAGCATGCGTCCGGCCCAGCCGCTGGACGCATAGCGGGAGTTGGGGTTGCCGAAGGGCGACGTATAGACCCAGTTGGCATTGAACACCTGGCGCCGGTCGAAACTGGAGAGGCCGCGCTCGGCGGCCAGATCGAGCCAGTTCTGGGCCACCGTGCCGCCCACGCCGCCGAAGCTGGAGGCATCGTCGATGGACTTGGCAAAGGTGTAGCGGACGTTCATGGACATGCCGCCGCGGAAGCGCCGCATCAGGTGAGTCTGCAGGGCGTTGTAGGAGGAATCGCCGATGGGAGCGTCATAGGTGAAGCCGGTGGCCGCGCCCAGTTGGGAACCCAGACCGAAGGCACTCCCGGGCGGCCCTTCGTTGGGCAGCATCAGGATGTCCAGGCGGGTTCCCTTGGTGCCCAGATAACCCACTTCCATGAAGAAGCCGTTGCCCAGGTCGTGCTGGATGGTGATGTTCCAGGTCTGGACGTAGGGCGTGCGGTAGTAGCGGTCGACGGCGAAGGTATTGGTGATCGACAGCGGCGATACGGCAACCAGGCCATTGGCCAGACTGAGAGGAACGCCGGGGCTGGTGTTCACGCTTTCCGATACCGCGAAGGGCGGCAAGCCCGCGGGCTGCGGCTGCTGCGCCAGCTTCAGCCCGAAGGGGATGTAGGCCTGGCCGTTGTAATAAATGCCGTAGCCGGCACGCACGATGGTGGAGCGCTTGATGAACGGCGCTTTCCAGGACAGACCCACGCGCGGCGAGAAATTCCGGTAATCGGGATTGATCAGGCCGCCGGGGAACGCGCCGGAATAAGGGCCGGGCACGGAGGGCGCGACCACGGCCACGTTGCCGAACCCGGGAGCGATATCCAGGTTGGCCATCTCGCCGTATTTTTCCGACAGCGGCGCGAAGTATTCCCAGCGTGCGCCCAGGTTGACGGACAGGTTGGCGCTCACTTTCCAGTCGTCCACCCCGTAGGCGTTCCAGATGTTCTGATTGAAATACATGCCGGGGCTGTACTGGATGGAAGCGGACTGCGGCAGGCCCAGCAGAAAGTCGGCGAAGTCGAAGCCGGTGCCCGCGGAGGGCAGCCCTTTGGCGTCCAACTGGCTGGTGGCCTGGCCGGTGAAGTTGAAAGCGCCCCGGCCGTTCTGCTGCGTGTCGGTGCTGAAATCGTTGCGGCCATACTGCAATCCCAAGGTGAAGGTGTGCTTGCCGCGCGCCAGGATGACGCTCTCCGTCAGGCGCTGGCTCTGGTTGCGCGTCAGAGCGGGGTTGGCATCGCTAAGCGCGCCGAAGTTGGTGAAATTGAGCGAGGGCGGCCCGAAGTCCACGGGGCTCGACGACGTGCCGGCGATGCCCAGTTGCGTGGCGATGTCCTGCCCGAAGGCGAAGAAGGGCACGGTCTGGCTGCGGCTGCGGTTGAAATCGACGCGCGAGCTGAGGATGGTGGTAGGGGTGAAGTTGTGGGTCCAGGTGAGGTCCGTCTGGACGCCGTAGCCGGCGATGGTATCGAAGAACTGGAAGGGATCGGCGGTGTCGCCGTCGCGGCGCTGGTAGGAGAGGTGATAGGCCAGGCGGTCGTTGGTGGTGACGTTGCGCATCACGCGCGCGTTCATGTTGTCGGTGTTATTGGCGGGCGACGCCAGGTATTGATAATTGTTCACCGTGCCGGGCTGATTGGGCAGCGGAATGTATTGGAGCAGATGGAGGGCGATGGGATTCAGACTGGCTTGGGGGATGATGTTGCCGGCATAGGGCGTGCCGGCGCCGGGGGCGAAGATCTGGCTGGGCGCGGCGCCTTGCAGAAGCTGGGAAAAATTGCCGGCGCGCTGGTCCGCCGTGGGCACGGTCTCCACCGCGGAATACGGCTGGCGCGCGCGCGTGCCGGTGTAGTTCAAGAAGAAGAACGTGGAGGTATCCTTGACGATTTTGGGGATCACCAGCGGCCCGCCCACCAGGAATCCGAAACGGCTGCTGGCGTAAGCCGGCTGGGGCACGACCTGGCCGGTGAGGGAGAACGGTTTGGCGTCCACGATGGAATTGCCGAGGGTCATGAAGGCCATGCCGTGAATCTGGGTAGGGCCGCGCCGGTTGCCAAAGGGGGCGCCGGGCGGGGTCCCACCGGGTCGGCCGGGGCCGCGGGGTCCGCCACGGCCGCGGATGCCCCCGGGGCCGCCGCCGCCGGGGCCGCCGCCAGGACCGCCCCCGCCAGGACCGCCAGGTCCGCCGAACTGGCCTCCCGGACCGCCTGCGCCGAAGGGCATGCCGCCGGGACCACCCATGCCGTACATCATGGCGAAGTCCGGCTGCGCGTTCTGGGCAAGCCCCTGGCTGAGGCTGCCCGAGACCTGGAACGCTTCGCCGCTGTTTTGTCCGTCGACAGGCGCGGCGGCGGCGGGTGCGGCAGTATCGGCGGCATTGAGTTCGGTCTGCAATTGGGTAGCGAGTTGATTGCCGGCCTGCGCGGTGGCGCCGCCCATGCCGGCCAGGCGCGCGGCCAGCGGCGATGCCTGCAATTGCAGGGTGAAGTCGATGGTCCCGGTGGGGTCGCAGTGCGCTTTGCGGGTGACCGGATCGAAGCCGAACATGCGCACTTCAAAGGTACAGTCGCCGGCCGGCGCCGGGGGAAACTGGTAGCGGCCGGCGGGGCCAGTGACCGTTTCCAGCTTATGGTCCCCGATGGTGACGGTGACGGCGGCGCCCGGAATAGGCTGGCCGGCCGATTTCACGTAGCCGCTCTGCGCCCAAAGGGCGGCGCCGGACGCGGAAAGGATCAATACGAGATAGAGCCTGGACAAAGTGCGCAAAAGCCTCACCAAGCAAGACGACCGGCGGACGGCGGCAGTTACTTCCCGCCGAAACTTCGCAGCCAGGGTGCGGCGCGGCACGCTGCCGGCGAGGGGCTAACTGGTGCCGGTGAGGTTGCGCTCGATGGCGAATTTGACGAGGCCCACGAGATCGTGAATGCTGAGCTTACGCATCAGGCTGGCGCGGTAGGTATCGACGGTTTTGGGGCTGATGTCAAGCAGGCTGGCGATTTCCTTGGCGCGCAGGCCGTTAACCAGGTGGAAGAAGACATCGCGTTCGCGGCGGCTGAGGTGCGCGAGGGGATCGTCCTCGTGGGCTTCGCGGCCGGCGGGGAGCAATCCGGCCCTGGGCAGCAGCGGCGAGACATACACGCCGCCGTCGCGGATGTAGTTGATGGCGTCGGTGATGTGGCGGGGAGGGCCGTCCTTCAACAAGTAGCCATCGACGCCGACCTTGAGCGCTTCGCGGATGGCGCTGTCCTCGCGGCTGATGGTGAGGATAATGCAGCGGGTGGGGATCTCGCTTTCGCGCACCTTGCGCACCACCTGGAGGCCGGTCAGTTTCGGCATATTCAGGTCGAGGAGGGCGAAATCGGGCTTGAGGGAGCGAATGGTCTCGAGGGCGGAGAGCCCGTCGGAGCACTGCGCAAGCACCTGGAGGTCGCGGCTCTGGCAGACGAGCACGAGGCCTTCGCGGATGATGGCCTGGTCCTCGGCGATTACGACGGTTGTTGGTCTGGAGTTATTCATGGGTCACCGGAAGAGAGATGGTAAGGGTGGCGCCGCGGGGGCGCGTTTCCATGCGTAGTTCGCCGCCCAATTCGCGGGCCAGGTCGCGGAGGGAGCGGAGTCCGATGCCGGCGGGGTCGTGTGGCGCGGCATCGGGCGCGGAGAGGCCGCGGCCATCGTCCTCGAGTTCCAGCGTGACGCGGCCGCCGTGCGAGGTTAACGAGAGGCGCGCGCGGCCGGCATGGGCGTGCTGGATGATGTTGGAGATGCCCTCCTGGGCGGCCAGGTAAAGGGCGCGGCGCACATCGAGGGGCGGTTCGGAGGAAAGCTCCTGGAGGTCCAGCGTGGCTGCGAACTTTTCAGGCATCCCGGAAGACTCCCAGAGGTTGCGGAGGGCCTCGGTCAACGGCCGAGCCTGCCACGCGGGCACGTAGAGCCGGCGGGATACGCCGCGGACCTGTTCCAATGCGGTGGCGGCGAGGGACGCGATGCGATCCAGGCTCAGGCGCACGGGCGGCGGGGGCGCGGGCAAAGCGTCATCGATCAGGCCAAGGTGGGCGTGGATGCCGGCGAGGGACTGGCCCACCCCTGTGTGGATCTCGCGGCCGAGGCGGCGGCGTTCGGCGTCCAAGGCATCGGCGAGCGCCGCGCCGAAGGTGACGGGCGCGCCGCGGGCGCGGGCGCGCAAACGGCGATCGGCGCGGACGAGGCGGAAATAATTGCGCGTGGCGCGATGCTCGAGCGCGGCGAGGCGTTCCATCTCGGGGCAGCCGGATGGCTGCGCCATTTTCTGAAGACGGCGTATCGACTCGCCTGAATGACTGGCGAAAAATCCGGAGGCCAAACTTGACTCCATGGTGCCCGGCTGGGAGCGGATGCTTAAAGCAATAGTCTTACACAGAATGGCAAGCGGGGCCAGATAATGCAATCCCACTTGTACCCGGTACCTCAGTGAGATTCTTAGTACTTGCCCGGAGAAATTCGGGACGGATAACTTAGGGGTGACCGGGATTTCAGGAAATGTTATTGGAACGGTTGGCGGTGTTGATCGGCGGCTTGGCGACGGGCATGCTGCTGCGCCGGTGGCAGGGCGAGCAGCCGGCCACGGGGCGCGGGCTGGAGCGGTCCGCACGGGAATTGCGGGCGGACGTGCGCGCGCAGCAGCACCGCCTGACGCGCGTGGAAGCACGCCTGGACGCGCACGAAGCCAAGCTGAAAGAGATACCGAGCGGGGGGCAACTGATTGCGGCGATGGATGAGATCCTGGCCAAGGCGATGTCCGGACTGGACGCGCGGCTGACCGCGCAGGCGCGCTCGATCGAGAGCCTGCAAACCACCGTTTCCGAAACCGACGAATTGCTGGAGCGGATGCTCGAATCGCTGGATGCGTTACGGGAGGAGTGAAGGCGCGGCGGGCGGCGCCAGCAGGCGGTCGAGATTGCCTCCCAGAACGAGACGGGCATGTTCGGCGGAGATGCCGGCCTCGCGCAGGGCCTGGACTTGCGTGGCGAAGATGGCGGCGTGCCAGCCGCGGGGGAAATAGGAAGAATCCGAACCGAAGAGCAGGCGCTCGGGGCCGGTCACGGCCAGGGCTTTGCGAAAGACGTCCGCCAGGGTAAGGGACTCGGGCTGATAGCGCATCCAGGCGTTGGTGCTCGAAGTATCCAGGCACACGTTGGGGCAAAGATCGCAGAGCATGAGGGCTTCGCGGAAGTAGCCCGCGCCGAAGTGGGGAATGACGATGTTGAGTTGCGGGAACTCGAGGGCCACGGCGTGCAGATCGATGGGATTGGAGTAGCGCATGTCGTATGGAGAGGGCAGGCCGAGTTTGCGGCGCACGCCCACGGTGAGGACGCCGCAATGCACGAAGACGACAGCGCCGGGCCGGGCCGCGGCGGCTTCGAAGACGGGGCGCACGCGCGGATCGGCGGCGGAATAGCGATGCATGGCGGGGAACAGGCAGACGCCGCGCAGCAGGCCGCCGGCGAGGGCCTGGCGAACGCGGGCGATGCCGCCGGGCGCCAGCGGGTTGGCCATGAAATAGCCGTAGAAGCGGTCCGGATGGAGAGCTACGGCCGCGGCGGCGGAATCTTCGTCGCCGGGGATGCTGGCGATGAGGGCGGCGCGCGCCACGCCATGGCGGTCCAATTCGCCGCGCCAGGCGGCGGCCAGATCCGCGGCGGAGGCGGGGATGCGCCAATCCAGCATGCGGCCGATCTCAGCCGGTGGCAGGCCGCGCTGTTGCGCCAGCGACGCGAAGAAGGCGGGTGAGAAGAAGTGGACGTGCGCGTCGCAAACGGCGAGATCACCCCAGGGGCTTTGCATCGGGATGATTCCAGTGGGTGAGACCGGCGGCCATGGCCATTTGAGTGAGGCCGGCGACGTTGTTGACGCCCAGCTTTTTCATGAGGGCCTTGCGATAGCCGCGCACGGTTTGCAGGCCCAGGTCGAGCAGGACGGCGATATCCTTGCTGGTTTTGCCCTCCGCGACCAGGCGAAGCACCTGCACCTCCCGCGGCGAAAGTGAGTCGAGCGGAGCGCGGGGATCGCGGGTGTGCAGGTCGCCAGTCTGGATGCGAATCAACAACCGGTCGGAGACCTGGGAACTGAGATAGGAGCCGCCGCGCGCGACGGTGCGCAGGGCGTCGAGGAGGTCGGCCGAGGAGGCTTTCTTGAGGACAAAGGCGCGGGCGCCGCAACGAATGGCGCTGACGACGGCGTTCTCGTCATCGTGAATGGAGAGGATCACGACGCGGGTTTGAGGGGCATGGCGCAGGATCTCGGTGGTGGCTTCGATGCCGTTCATGCCGGGGAGGCCGATGTCCATGATGACGATGTCGGGGCGGGACTTCTTGCAGAAGTGGACGGCTTCGGCGCCGGTATCGGCCTCGCCCGAGACGCGGAACTCGGGATTCCGTTCAAGGATGGCGCGCAGGCCGTCGCGCATCAATTTGTGATCGTCAACCAGCAGGATGTCGTACGGCATGAGGATCTCCCATGGCGGTCAATGAGCGTGCCGGCAGGAAACCCGGACCACCGTGCCGGCGTCCGGCGCGGCGTCGATCTGGAGTTCGAGGCCGGCCCGATCGGCGTGATACTGCATGGCCCAATAGGCGAACTCGGGACCGTGCGCGGCGCCGCAGAAGGGGTCGACGCCCGGCGCGTTGTCGCGAATCTCGAGCGCCGGTCCGGTGCGAGACGACTTGAGCAGGATCTGAATCTCAGAGCAACCGGCGCGCCGCATGGCCTGGGCGGCGGCCTCCTGGGCGATGCGATAGAGAGCGCCGGCGGCGCTGGGAGGAGGCTGGGCGGTGGCGTCGGCGAGCAGGCGAATGCGGCCGGGGAAGGCGGAGCGGAGGTGTCCGGCGAGGGCGTCGAGGGCGGCGCGCAAGCCGATGCGCTCGGCCAGGGCGGGGTTAAATTCGCGGTTGAAATCCCGCACGGATTGCATGAGATTTTCGAGGGTGGTCTGGATTTCGGCGATGCGCTGGACGGCGGGGACGGCGGCCTGGGCGAGGTCCATGCGCAGGAGATCGAGCTGCAGGCCGGCGGCGGAGAGATTCTGGCCGATGTGATCGTGGAGGAACTGGGCCAGGCGGGCGCGGGCGGCGTCGAGGGCGTCGAGGGAGCGCAGGACCAGGTCGCGGCCGGCGATTTCGTGGGCCGAGCCTCCGGCGAAGGCGGGGCCGCCGGGCAGGGCCACGGGGAACAAGGTAATGGCGTAGGCGGGCGCGGTGGCGGCGAAGCGGGCGGCGGCGGAGACGGTTTCGCCGGCGAAGACGCGTTCCAGGCGGCCGGTCCAGGCGGGGCGCGCCGGCGGGTCGAACAAATCGGTGAAGGTGAGTTTCTCGAGTTCCGCGGCGGAGCGGCCGAAGATTCGGGGAGCAGCGCCGTAGACGGCTTCAAAGGCCAGGCCGGGCCGCAACAGGAAGGCGCAACCTGGGAACTGTCGAAGCAGGGTCTCGCCCAGCACGGCGGCGGGCGGCGATTTTTCCATTGCAGGAGTCATGGGTTTGCAGACGGTCAATTCTAGCAGAGGGCGCGTGCGCATGTTCCACTGGGGTGGCCAACTGCGGCATAGCGCGGTGGCAATTCCGATCGCTCGAGGCGTGCACCCAAAAGCCATAGGTGAGTTGCTCGGGCACAGTCCGGTGGCGTTTACGATGCAAGTTTACGGACACCTCATGGAGGAAACCAAACGGGAGACCGCGGACAAGATGGACGAGGCGCTCAACCCGGTTGCTACCAACGTTGCGACCTAACGGCTGGCGGAGAGGTTGAATTAGGACAAAAATTACTGAAAACTTTGGCGCGCCCGGAGGGACTCGAACCCCCGGCCTACTGGTTCGAAGCCAGCCGCTCTATCCAACTGAGCTACGGGCGCGCGCTGGACCGATTTTACCGCGAACAGACGGCCAATACGTAGCGGCCGTCCGGACTGAGGATCTCCTCGAGGATGTGCAAGCCGCCGTGGGAGGTGAGCAGGGCGCGCAGCGCCTCGATGGTGAAGGTGTAGCGGAAGTTCAGATTGATGTGTTCGCCGCGCTCCACCAGGACTTCGCGGCCGGGCAGAGCGATGCGCAAGTCGCGGTCCGGGCGGAAGTGGGCGGCGGCGACGTGCAGGCCGGCGATGCTGCGGTCGCGCTTGTGTTCGAAGCGCACCTCGCCGTCGTCGGCGGAGACGCCCAGGGCTGCCAGCGGGGCAAAGGCGAACTGGCGGAGGGAATCCTCCCGCGGCGGGCCGCCGTTGGGCTGATGGATTTCGGCGTCCAGAACCAGGCGGTCGCCGGGATGCAGGCAGGGAGCCACGTGTTTGACGTAATCGAGCGGATCGAATCCGCCGAGGGTGTTGCCGGCCAACAGCAGCAGCTTGGGGGACTCGGCGGCGTCGGAGGCGAAGACCAGGTGCATGGGGCTGGAGATATCGGCCTTGATGCCGGCGGTCTCGATATCCAGGTCTTCGGCGGCGGCGCAGGCCATTTCGAGGAGCGCCTGGCTGGCGTCCACGGGATAGTATTTCAGCTCGCGGCGGGCCTGTTGGAGAGGATCGAGGAGCAGGCGGTCGGTGGCGCCGTCGCCGGCGCCGAAGCTGATGACGGGTACGGGGCCGGTGAAAGGCTGGAGCAGCAGCGCGGGCCTGGCGGCGAGCTGCGACCAGGCGCGGTGGAGGCCGGCGAAGGCGGGATCGGCGGCGTGCGCCAGCCAGGCGCGCACGGCCAGCGGGCTCCAGTAGAAGAACTTCTCGGGAAGATCGCGCGCCTCGACGGCCTCGGCCAACTCCTGGACAATCTCCGTTTCGGTCAGCACGACGTCAATTTTCATGGGCCATTCTCACTATAAACCCATGATCTGGATGCCGGCGTCGACGAAGAGGGTATTGCCGGTGACGCCGCGGCCGAGGTCGCTGGCCAGGAAGACGGCGGCATCGGCGACTTCGGCGGGATCGGTATTGCGGCGCAGGGGGGCGCGCTGGGCCACGTAATCGAGGATGGAGGTGAAATCCTTGATGGCCCGGGCGGAGGCGGTCTTGACGGGTCCGGCGGAGATGGCGTTGACGCGGATGCGCTGGGGTCCGAGGTCGCTGGCGAGGTAGCGGACGGAAGCTTCGAGGGAGGCCTTGGCGGCGCCCATCACGTTGTAGTTGGGCACCACGCGGGTGGAGCCGAGGTAGGTGAGGGTCATGAGGGCTCCGCCGGCGGTCATGACGGGAGTGGTGGCGCGGGCCACCGCGACGAGCGAATAAGCGCTGACCTCCTGGGCCAGCAGGAAGCCGGCGCGGCCGGTCTCGACGAAGGGGCGCGAGAGGTCGTCGCGATTGGCAAAGGCCAGGCTGTGGACCACGGCATCGAGGGGGCGGCCCAGCGACCGGAGGGACCCGGTAAGGGCGAGCAGGTCTTCGTCCCTGGTGACGTCGCAGGGCCACAGGCCCGCCAGGGGCATGCCCTGCGCGATCTCTTCGATGGCGGCCTTCTGGCGGTCCCCCAGGTAGGTGAGGGCCAGGGTGGCGCCTTCGCGCCAGAAGGCTTGGGCGATGGCGCAGGCCAGGCTCCACTTGTTGGCGATTCCGAGGATGAGGGCCAGTTTGCCCTCCAGTAGGTTTGGCATGGTCTAATTTGAGTGCATCTACTATCGTAACCGCATCGGGCGGCCGCCTTCATCCTTGCTGCGCTGGGCGGCGTCCAGGAAGGCAAAGATCTCGAGGGTTTCGCCATTGGGCACGGGGGGCTGGCCGGTTTCGAAGAACTTCACCACCTCGACCAGCAACGGGCCGTAGCCCTCGGCCGGATGCGGCGGACTGGCGACGATCCCCTTGGGACGGAAGACTACCGCGCCGTAGGGGCCGTAGGGACGCAGGGCGCGCACGGAGCCGAGGCGGCCGTCCTTCCAGCGGCCCACCACGACGTCGGCATCCGGCGCGGCGATGCGGGTGACCTCCTCGCAGCCGGGGCCCATGAGGGAATAGAGCAGTTCGATGGGGTGGATGGCGTACCAGGAGAGGTCGAGCCGATGGTGCAGCTCGAGGGGTCCGGGTCCCCAAGTCTCCACGCCGGTGGCGTCGGCGAACTTCATGGTCTGGGCGATTTCGCCGAAGCGGAGGCTGGAGGCGCTGAACCAGGGCACGCCGGCGGCGGCGGCCAGGCGGGCGATCTCGCGGGCATCCTCGAGGGTGGAGGCCAGGGGTTTGTCGATGAAGAGGGGCTTGTGGGCGGCGATGATGGAGCGGGCCTGGGCCAGGTGCACGCGGCCATCCACGCTTTCGAGCAGCACGGCGTCCACGTGGCTGCACAATTCGGGGATGGTGGCGTAGAAGCGCACCTTCCACCGGTCGCGCAGTTCATCGGCGAAGCCATCGGCGCGCGAGGCGCTGTCCTCGATGTCGGGGCTGCCGCCCTTGTAAGCGGCCACCACGCGGCCGCCGGGGACATGATCGGGCGAGGCTTCGTCGTTGAGGATCCGGGTGAAGGCGGTGACGTGCGAAGTGTCGGCGCCGACGATGCCCAGACGCAGCGCGGCGGGGGCGCACAACGCGCCTGCAAACAGGATAGCGATGAACCTCACTTCCGGCATTGTACACTGTGGTGGAAGGCGCGCGCCCGGGCGGGCCTTCCGCGCCTCATGGATCAGGCCACTCCTCTCTCTTACATCAAAGGTGTCGGGCCGGCGCGCGCGGCCATGCTGGAGGCCAAAGGCTTGCGCACGGTGGAGGACCTGCTGGCCTACGTCCCGTTCCGCTACGAAGACCGGAGCAACGTGAAGACCATCGCGGAACTGGCGCCGGGTGAGATGGCCACGGTGATCGCGGAAGTGCGCTCGGCCAGCGTGTCGGGGTTCAAGCGGCGCGACCTGGGGCTGTTCGAAGCCACCTTCACGGACCGCTCGCGCGGCACGTTGATGGGCAAGTGGTTTCACGGCGGGTACCTGGCGAACGTGCTGGCGCCGGGCCAGAAGGTGGCGCTGTTCGGCAAAGTGGAATTCGACAGCTTCGCCGGCCAGCTCACCATGCTGCATCCGGAATACGAAATGCTGACCGAGGAAGACGAGGCGGCGGAAGCGGCGCTGCACCTGGGGCGCGTCGTGCCGGTGTACGAGGCGGTGGGGAAGATCAGCACGCGGGTGCTGCGTGTGCTGGTGGACCGGGTATTGAGGGCGCTGCCGCCGGAGGAGGACCGGCTGCCGGAGGAGGTGCGGAGGAGGCTGAAGCTGCCGGACCGCTGGACGGCCATCCGGGAGACGCACTTTCCGCCGCAGGACGCCGACATCCGGCTGCTGAACGCGTTCCGCTCGCAGGCGCAGTTCCGGCTGATCTTCGAGGAGTTTTTCTGGCTGGAGTGCGGGGTGGCGTTAAAGCGCAGCAAGGCGCGCACGGTTCCGGGCATCCCGTTCGAGCTGACGGAGCGCGTGCGCGAGAAGGTGAAAGCCATGCTGCCGTTCAAGCCCACGGGCGCGCAGAAGCGGGTGCTGGGGGAGATCGCGCAGGACATGAAAGCGCCGCAGCCGATGAACCGGCTGCTGCAGGGCGACGTGGGCAGCGGCAAGACCATGGTGGCCGCGGAGGCGGCCGTGATCGCCATCGAGAATGGATACCAGGTGGCGGTGCTGGCGCCCACCGAGATCCTGGCGGCGCAGCACTATTTCTATTTCAAGCAACTGCTGGGACCGCTGAATTACGTGGTGCTGCAGCTTACCGGGTCGTTCACCAGCCGGGAGAAGGCGCAGCTCAAGAAACTGATCGCTGCGGGCCTGGCGCACGTGGCCATCGGCACGCACGCGCTGCTCGAAAAGGACGTGGAGTTCGCCAGGCTGGGCCTGGCCATCGTGGACGAACAGCATCGTTTCGGGGTGATGCAGCGCTTCGGGCTGCTGCAGAAGGGGGTGCATCCGGACGTGCTGGTGATGACCGCCACGCCCATCCCGCGCACGCTGGCGCTGACGCTCTACGGGGACCTGGACGTTTCGGTGATCGACGAGATGCCGCCGGGGCGCAAGCCCATCGTGACCCGGCACGTGACCGCGGACCAGGCCGAACGGGTGTACAGCTTCCTGAAGAAGCACATCGACGCGGGGCGGCAGGCCTACGTGGTGTATCCGGTGATCGAGGAATCCGAGACCAGCGCCATGAAAGCCGCGGAGAAGATGCACGAACATTTGTCCAAGGAAGTGTTTCCGGGGATCGCGGTGGGCCTGATGCACGGGCGTCTGCCGGCGGAGGAGAAGGAGTCCGCCATGGCGCGGTTCAAGGAGGGCGAGACCAAGATCCTGGTTTCGACGACGGTCATCGAAGTGGGAGTGGACGTGGCCAACGCGACGGTCATGGTGATCGAGCAGGCGGAGCGTTTCGGCCTGGCGCAGTTGCACCAGCTTCGCGGGCGCGTGGGACGGGGCGCGGCGCAGAGCTACTGCATCCTGATTACGGAGCGCATGAGCGACGCGGCCAAGGAACGCATCCGCACGCTGGTGGATTCCAACGACGGATTCCACATTGCGGAGATGGATCTGAAGCTGCGCGGGCCGGGCGAATTTTTCGGCACCCGGCAATCGGGGCTGCCCTCGCTGCGGGTGGCCAATATCCTGCGCGACCAGGAGATCCTGGAAGCGGCGCGGCGCGAAGCCGTGGACCTGGTGAGCCATCCGCCGCCGGACGAGGAACTGCGGCGCGCCGTGGCGTATATACGGGATCACTGGCAGAGGCGCTACGGCCTGGTGACGGTGGGCTGATGCGGGTGATTGGGGGCGAGTTCCGGTCGCGGAGGTTGAAGACCATAGCGGGCCTGGCGACGCGTCCTACGCCGGACCGGCTGCGCGAGACGCTGTTCGATATATTGGCGCCGCGCATTGCGGACGCGGTTTTCGTGGATGCCTATGCGGGCGCCGGCGCGGTGGGGATCGAGGCACTCAGCCGCGGCGCGGCGCGCTGCATCTTTTTGGAGCGCGGCAAGGCGGCGGTGGCGGCGATCCGGGAGAACCTGCACGCGCTGGGGATCGAGGCGCGCGCCGGCGTGGTTGCGGGGAAGGCTCTGACATCACTCGCGCGGCAAGCGGCGGATGTGGTGTTTTTGGATCCGCCGTATGAGATGGAGGCGGAGTATGCGGCGGCGCTGGAGGCGCTGGGCGGCGCCACGCCGGGCCTGGTGATCGTGCAGCATTCCGTGCGCTTCGATCCAGGGGAGGCGCACGGGGCCTTGCGGCGCGTGCGGGTGGTGAAGCAGGGGGATAATGCGCTTAGTTTTTATGAGCCTGGCTTCCCTGCCCCACAGCGAGTTTGATGGCGGGACTCGCGTAGGCCAGTCCCGCAGCCTCGAAGATCGACACTACGACCTCCTGATCCCCCGCGGGCACGCCGGAAGGAACACGCACGTTCAACTGGTAGAGGCTGACGAAGCCGGGCGCGAGGCCCGAGAACAGGACTTCCGCCTGTACGCCGCCGATGGCCACGACGGGATTCACGACTGTCGCCGGCGGCGGGTTCGATGGCGCGGGTTCAGCGTCCGCCACGCCGGGCTGCACCGGCCCGAGCCCGTCCGCGTAGAGGACGATCACCTCGCCCGGCTGGGCTGGGTTGGCGACCGTCACCGGCGAATAGTCCGCGCCGTGCTGGGCGGCCGCATAGCCTGCGTTCGCAGCATACAGCGCGGGCTGGTACTGCGAAAAGGCCGCCATCACCGGGAGGCTGGGAACGCCGTTGACGTAGACCGTCACCGGCACGTAGTCCGGGTCCGCTCCCGCTTGAGTGGACCAGGGCACGACAAGATTGATTTGCTGGCTGGTCAGGGCCAGCAGGGGCACGGGTTCAAGGCCCTCGCCGAAAGCCACCGACACGCCGCCCAGTTCGGTGGGTAGCGGGCAACAGGCCGCAGTCTGCACTCCCTGGACCGCCGTGAAACCGGCGCCGAAGATTGTAGCCAGTCCGCCGGGGGTCACGCCGGTAGCGAAGCTTGCGGCGCTGGTCACACCCGGCCCCATCAGGGCGGCCGCGTCCGCCGACTCGCTGAGATGCACCAGGAACACCGAGCCGGGAATGACGGGATACCCCGCGCAACCCGAAGAGGGCGGGTAGATGCAGCCGGTGTAGCCGGCGTAGCCGGGGAAATCGTAGGAGACGGTCACGCCCGTCACGAACACGTCGCCGGCGGCGGCGGCGATGCCGTTACCGGCATCGTAGTCGCTGCCGCCCAAGTAAGTGGACCATTCGAGGGCCGACCCATTCGGGCTCAACTTGGAGACGAATGCGTCGCCGCAGAGCTCGCCGCCCATGCCTTGTGAGCCCGAGCATGTCTGCGCGCTGCCGAGGGCGGCCTGGATGGGGTTTACGAGCGGAAAATCCGCCTGTTGAGTCCAGCCGGTCACATAGACGCCTCCGGCGGTGTCCAGCGCGATCGCATTCGCGCCGGAGCCTGGGTCAAAGAGCCCCGACTGCGGCCCGGCGAGCAATGTGGAGTAGACCAGGGCCGTCCCGGTGGGGTTCAGCTTGGCGACAAACCCGGCTGACAGGGCCTGCGTGGTCTGCTCAAAGGCGCCGGAAGTCGTGGGGAAACCGGTCTGCCAGGGGGACCCGGGAAACGGAGTTGAGGCGCCGCCCGCGACGTAAGCGTCTCCCGCCGCATCCAGCGCGATGGCGTGCGCCACTGCGCCGCTTCCGCCGCCGAGAAACGTGGAATACACCAAGGCGGAGCCGGCCGCGTTCAGCTTGGTGACGAATGCGCCGGCACAATGGTTGCCGGTGCAGGCGGGCTGGAGCACGCCTGGCGTGGTAGGAAAGCTCGGGGAGCCGGCGAAGCCCGCAATATATGCGCTGGACGCGTCATCCACGGCAATGCCATAACCCATGTCTCCTCCCCCGTCGCCCGTGCCCAAGAAAGTTGCGTAGGTCAGTTTTCCGGCGGGATCCAGCTTGAGGGCGAAAGCGGGCTGGAAGCCGCTGGCGGAGGCCTGAAATGCCTGGGGGGAGGCGGTGAATAGCTTTGGATCGGCTGCGCCGGTGATGTAGGCGCTTCCCCCGGGGTCCACCGCGATGGCGAGCGGAACGGGGCTCGAACTAACGTAGGTGGAATAGACCAGCGCGGAAAAGTCGGAAGCGAACTTGGCCACGAAGCCGCCACCCGGCGCCGTTCGCGCGGCGTTCACCAGGGGGAAATCGGTGGACTGCGTATATCCGGCGAGGTAGACGTTCCCCTGTAGGTCGAACGCCACGCCGGTAGCGGCATCGTTGAGGCTGCCGCCCAGGAAGAACACGTCTAAGCCGGCCAGTGTTCCGTTTCCGTTAATTCCTCCCGAGGCTACAAATGCATCCGACCCGCCGTTCTGCACCTGGAACCTGAAATTGCCCCGCGGAAAGTTCAGGGAGACTGCCGTACCCGCAACATAAACGAAATTGAGAGCCGGGTTATAGGCGACCGCATTGCCAGAGTCCTGGAAGCCGCCCACCGTTCGGTTGGCGCCGTGGCCGCCGAACACAATTGAGAAACGCACGGCCGGATCGAGGATCAGGGTCCGGGTGCGATTATAGCCGGACACATGGACGCCTGCCCACCTCCGGGCCGCAAGGATCCGAAACGATGCCTTGACCGGAACCGGGCGCCCTTCGTCCTCCTGATACGCAACCGGCTTGCGATGCCGCCAGATGAAGCCATCCTTGCGAACGACCAGATCGCCGGTCTCCTCGCGTAGCACCTGCGCGTCCCTGTCGAAGCCGACGCGGATAGCCGCAGGGTCCCCGCCGGGCGCCACCACCCAGTCGTATTCGATCTTGCCGGCCTCCCAGCGGAAGACCAGATCCACGTCACGATAAACGTTCCGGTAGCGCAGCCGCGCGAAGTGAGGGACGCCGCGCACCCATTTCGCGGCGTTCGTGCCGAGGAAATAGCTGGTCCGGACGGGAAGCGTGTCCAGGCCGGCAAGCCTGACGCGGCCGCTTGCCCGGCACAAGCGCATGGCAACGGTGGAAATGCGTCCGTCCGCGGCGCGGAATCCGATGGTCACGCGGTCTTTGAGGAAAAATGCGGTGTAGTCCGGCGCGCGGAGCACGAACTGTACGCGCCGGTCAAGCTGCCCGCGATTCTCCTCGAACGCCAGGGAGTCCAGGATGTGCGCGTCCCGGGACACGCTCTGTTGCCCGGCGGCGGGCGGCGGAAGTGCCAGCGGGGAGGCCGCCTGGACGCCCCAGGCGAGGAAGACGAGGATGCAGGCGCGTCTCATGGAATCTACCGCACGCTCAGTCTGACGGTCTGCGCCGAGCCGTTACCGGTGGGAATCAAGAAGCCTTTTTGCCTGATCGGGACGGCCGCGCCCGTTGCCGCGGTGATCAGCAGGGACGTGTCCGCAATCAGATCCAGAGAGACATTTTTTGGCACCGTGACAGTATAGCTCCGCACTGTGCCCTGCTGAGACGCGAATTCGGCACGGGCGTAGATCGGGCCCAGCATTACCCCAATTCGAAAGTTGCCCCCATAAAGAGGGATAAGCCCATTGACCGATGGGCCGGCGGCCGTGTCTAGTATGAGGCCGTACGGGTCGCTAACGAAAAACGTGAGCAGGGTCCCCTCTCTGAGCTGCAGAGCGACATTGTTTACCGCCATCCCGCCGGTGATTTGGATTGGGGACGCGTTACCGCCCCACTCGCATGACCCCAGTTGAGTGGCCGTCGCGGCGTACGCGCAAACGGAGTATTTCCCGTCCGCGAGTTCGGGGATTGCGAAACTCCCGTCCGCGCCGGCCGTGAGCCCGGAGCTTACCGAATTGATGGCGTGCGCAGTTCCTTTCGTGCCGTCCGCCGTGTAGGGCGGAATGCTGTGGTAAAGGATAAGGGCGCCAGCGACCGGGGCGCCATTCTGATCTGCAACAACGCCAGCGATGCTTCCCGACTGCTGCGCGAGGGTCAGCACCGCGAGCGGCGCGCAGGCTGCTAATATTGCGAAGGTTCTTGGCTTTGTCATAACGTGCTCTTTCTTCGTCGGGCCAACGGGATGGGTCAGTAGGGGCCGTAGCTTCCGCCGATCGGCGCTGGCATCAGGTAACAGTCTGGAGGGTAGAGCAACTCACGGGAGTTCTCCCAGGGCCGCATCACAACATTCGCCCCGTCCGACGCGTAGAGTGTACCCGCCAAATACCCGTTGACGTTTTGGGTCGCATTAGCCGGGAGGTGGCCCTCGCACGCCGTCGAGCCCGGCTGATTCGACGTCGTCTCCCCGATCATCATCAGGCTGCCGGTCAGACCGCGGTAGCTCAGGAACGACCAGAGATCGCTGTATAGGTCCTTCGCAAAGGTCGTGGTGTCGTCGGCTGGAGCGCAGGATCCCCATGCCCCAGGTGTACCCGAGATGAGGCACGGCTGAGCGTGCACGTCCTGGATGGACGGCACCGGTAGGCTTACAGGCAGCGAGATCATACCCGCGGTCGCGCATGACACCCATGCCTGGGTCAGGGTCGGCGGACCACAAACGCTGGAGTAGTTGTAGCAGGGCAGGGAGGTGTTGCCGTAGGTAGTGTAGGGCTCCTGGCCGATTTTGGCGCCGCCGAACGCCGCCAGCGCCTGCGACGAGTAGTCGAGTATGGCCGAGTCGCCGTACACCGAGCCGCAGTCGTAGCCGCCTCCCATGTACGCCGCCACATTGAAGGTCCCGACGTCGATGGTGACACGCGAGGAGCTGAACCCATAGTGCGCCATCGCTTCTCCGACGCCCTGGACCACCGACGTCATCGTAGTGTTGTCGTACAGCAGACGCGCGGCGACCGTGAATTGCTCCAGGTTGATCTCGTTGTCGATGTCCGCCTCTCCCACGGTTAGCCCGGCCAACTGCGCTTGCTGGGCGATCACACCCATGAGGTTGAAGAACTTGGACCAGCCCCAAAAGATGGGATTGGCGGCGGAGCAGTTATACGCCTGGTTAGTGCCTTGGTCGGCCACGTAGTTGTGGTTGTTAGGATCGAGGCCGAATGGGAGCCAGGGGAAAAAGCCGAGCGTCTTCTTGGATCCGCAGGAGGTTACGGCCTCTGTACACAAGTGCGACCCAGCGGCGGGGCACGGGCCGGTGCCCGCTTGCGCCGTCCAGGTGCCGGTCATGACTGGGTCCGGCGTCACGTACTGAATACCGTACTTGTGCAGATCGCTAAAAAGCTGGTACAAGCTGTTGAGCCAGGCCGCCTGCACATTTCCATTGACGTCCCAGGGCGTGCTGGTGCCGCCCGTCGCATTGTTGTTGCTCCCGCCGCCCCAAAGAGCGAACATGAACCGGACGCCGGTCACGCCCTGGCCCACGAAGTTCTCCGGGTTCACGGTCCCGTAGGCTGGGTTATTGTTGAAGAAGTACTGAATGCAGGCTCGCAACGTGTCGGTCGTAGGACAACTCGGAAAGATCGGGGGGGTTCCGCCGTTGGTTACTCCGCCGCCTGTTGAGGTCGTGGGGTAGCCGTCCACCGGGAACGACGCGAGGTTGACCTCAAGTCTCGACGGCGAAATGCCGGCCTGAGCGGTAGGAATCACCGTGGAGAAGACAGAGAGAGAGAGAGAGAGAGAGAGAGAGAGAGAGCATGTAACGCTTCTGTAATGTCATCTTTGACCTCAGGGCACGTAATCCGCGACAGATCCGGTAGTTCAAGAATTATTATGCCGCAGTTGTGTGGCCGCGTCAAGATATTTTTCGGGGTCATCTTCACAATGGCCACAATGCTTCCCGAGGTTGCCTTTGTTGTGTCCGCGCGAGATTCCGGATTGGCCGTCATGACACAGGCGGAGCGCTGCTGCACCATGAACTTAATCGGAGGGCGGCGACATCGCGAACTAGGTCATTCGTGTGCACGGGATGGAAGGCTACGGCGGCGTTGGACGCCACCAATCCGGTGCGGGGGCGCGACACGCGATGCGTTTCGACCGAAGCTGGGGTGCCGCGCATGGAGTGGGAGAGATGAGCAATGAAATATCGCGACAAGGTGATGGCGGCCTCCGCCGCCGCACGGACCCCGGCGAGGGCTACCCCCGGAAGTAGAGATAGCTGCCCAGGATGCAGAGCAGCACGACGCCCGAGGCGGCCACTTCTTTCCAGCCCCAGCCGGCGCGGGTCTTGCGGCGATCGGCATCGGTGGCTGTGCCGAACGTCAGGCTTTGTATCTGGTGCGGGTCCGGCGCGGCGGTCGCGTAACTCACCGTGATCATCACCGCGGCGGATACAATGGTGATCAGCACGCTGAAGTACTGGAAGTAGATGTTATTGACGATCCACAGGAAGGATCCCGGCTGGTAGCCGTTGAATCCTCCGACGCCGAGAGTCACGGGAGTGTCGACCATCATGCGGAAGATGCCCAGCGAGAAGCCCACGATCATGGCCCATAGCGCGCCCGGTCCGTTCATACGCTTGATAAAGACGCCGAGGAAGAATACCACGAAGATAGGCGGCGCCAGATAGCCCTGCACGGACTGCAAGTAAGTGTAGAGGCCCTTGGCGTTCTTAATCACGGGAATCCAGGCCAGGGCAATACACACCATGGTGGTGGTGGCGATGCGGCCCATGCGCACGAGCTCATGCTGCGAGGCTTCCGGCTTCCACTTCTGATACAGGTCGACGGTAAAGAGCGTGGAGCAGGCGTTGAAGACGCCGGCGAGCGATCCCATCAGGGCGGAAAGCAACCCGGCCACCACGATGCCGCGAATTCCCGCGGGCAACAGGTATTGGACCATCATGGGAAAGGCCGCGTTGGAGAGCGCCGGGATGGACTTACCGTCGGGACCGATCATGGACGTCAGTTCGGGGACCCTGCCGCTCTTAGCCAGCGCGTAACAGATGAGGCCCGGGACGATGAACAGATAGACGGGAGACAGTTTCAGAAACGCGGCGAAGATACTGCCGCGGCGGGCGACGGCCTCGTTGGGCGCACCCAGGGCGCGCTGCACGATGTATTGGTCCGTGCACCAGTACCATAGCCCGATGACGGGCGCACAGAAGAGCATGCCCAGCCATGGGAAATTGTCGTTGAAGTACCAGGCCTGCCTGACGACCTGCCCGGCGGCATTGGTCTCCAACACGGGCGCCCAGGCGCCTTGTACGCCGTGGGGGATGAGCGGCTTCCAGAGGTTGAACATATCGGAGCCGCAGATTTGGCGCAACTCCGTCCAACCTCCCAGGCGGATCAGGCCGTAGGCGGTCAAAAGGAAAGAGCCGACGATGAGGACGGTGACCTGCACGGCGTCGTTATACGCCACGGCGCGCATGCCGCCGAGAGTGGTGTAAAGGCCGGTGAGCAGGATCACCAGCACCGAGCCGATCCAAAAGCTGTCGATGGAGACGCCGCCGATCGAGATGGTCATCTCGGGGAACAGGGTGCCGAAGACCACGCCGCCGGCGAAGATGCCGACCGCGATCTTGGAGATGATGAAGGTGATGATGGAAACGATGGAGAGGACGTAGCGGGATTTCTCGTTGAAGCGGCGCTCCAGGAATTCCGGCATGGTGAAGACCATGGAGCGCATGTAGAACGGCACGAAAACCCAGCCGAGCACCAGGAGAGCCCAGGCGTGCAACTCGTAGTGCGCCATGGCGACGCCGCTGGTGGCGCCGGAGCCGGCCAGTCCGACGATGTGCTCCGAGCCGATGTTGGAGGCGAATATGGAAGCGCCGATGATCCACCAGCTCAGGTTGCGGCCGGCGAGGAAGTAATCGGCGGCGGAGTCCTTGGCGCGGCGGACCACCCACCAGGCCACGCACAGCAGAACGCCGAAATACAGGCCGATCATGAGGTAGTCGAGTGCGGTGATGCGCGACGTGCCGGCTGCGGCGAGCAGCAAGAGGGCTGGTGTGGCCATGGTCTGGGGTATCCTCCCTGTTCGTTCAATACCCGGTTGTCGTAAATTTTGGTTAACGAGCCGGAAGCCCGATTATACTGCGTTGGCGGGGGCCGGCTGGGAGCCGCTTATTGCAGGGGCAAATCGGACTGGCCGTTGTCGCCGTTTTTGGCGTCGCCGGCGCCCGCTTCGGGTATCACCGACGCCGCGGCAACCTGGTCGTCGTCTTCCATGCGGACCAGGCGCACGCCCTGCGTGGAGCGGCCGGCCTGGCGGATCTCGGCCGATTCCAGGCGGATGATCTTACCGTTCTTGGAGACGATCATCAGGTCGGAATCGTCCTTCACCGAGAGGATGCCGACCACCTTGCCGTTGCGCGCGGAGGTGCGCATGTTGATGACGCCCTTGCCGCCGCGCGCGGTCAGGCGGTAGTCGGTCAGGGTGGTGCGCTTGCCGAAACCGTTTTCGGAAATGGAGAGGATCAGGCCCTCCTCCTCGACGATCTCCATGCCGACCAGGTAATCGTCCTCTGCGAGATCCATGGCGCGGACGCCGCGCGCGGGCCGGCCCATGGGCCGCACCTGGCTTTCGGCGAAGCGTATGGCCTGGCCGTCGTGGGATCCGATGAAGATGTAGTTATTGCCGCCGGTGAGGCGGGCGGCGATCAACTCGTCGCCCTCGTCCAGCGAGACGGCGATGATGCCGCGCGACAACGGATTGTCGAACTCGGTCAGCTCGCACTTCTTGATGACGCCGCGCCTGGTCACCATGATCACGAACTGTCCGGGCACGAACTCGCGGACGGCCAGGAAGGCCTTCACGGTATCGTCCGGTTCCAGGTTGATCAGGTTGGAAATGTGTTTGCCCTTGCCCACGGTGGCGGCGTCGGGAATCTCGTAAATCTTGAGCCAGTAGACGCGGCCCTTGTTGGTGAAGATCAGCAGGTAGCTGTGGGTGGAGGCGACGATGAGGTGTTCGAGGAAATCCTCGGTGCGGGTGCCCATGCCGATGCGGCCCTTGCCGCCGCGCGACTGGCGGCGGTAGGTATCGACGGAGGTGCGTTTCAGATAGCCGCCGTGGGTGACGGTGACGGCCACGTCTTCGACGGCCACCAGGTCTTCCAGGCGGATCTCGCCGGTGTCTTCGACGATCTGGGTGCGGCGCTCGTCGCCGTAGGCTTTCTGGACCTCCTTGAGCTCCCTGACGATGGTCTCGCGCACCAGTTTGTCCGAACCGAGCAACTCCAGGTATTCGGCGATGCGGCGCTGGATCTCGGCCAGCTCATCGATAATCTTCTGGCGCTCCATGCCGGTGAGGCGCTGCAGTTGCAGCTCGATGATGGCCTGGGCCTGCTTTTCGGTGAAGGCGAAAGCGGCGATGAGGGAATCGCGGGCTTCGCGCGGGGCGCGGGAGGCGCGGATCAGGCGGATGACTTCGTCGATGTTCTCCAACGCCCGCTGGAACCCCAGCAGGAGATGCTCGCGCTCGCGGGCCTTGCGCAGCTCGTAATCGGTGCGCCGCCGGACCACCTCCACGCGATGCTCGATGAAGAGTTTGAGGACATCGATGAGGCCCAGCTCGCGCGGCTGGCCGTTGACGATGCAGAGCATGATGATGCCGAAGCCAACCTGCAACTGGGTGTGCTTGTAGAGATTGTTGAGCACTACTTCGGCCTGCTCGCCGCGCTTCAGCTCGAAGACGATGCGGGTGTCGCGGTCGCTGAGGTCGGTGATTTCGGAGACGCCTTCGATCTTCTTTTCGTTGACCAGGGCGGCGGCCTGCTCGACCAGGCGGGCGCGGTTCACCTGGTAGGGGATTTCGGTGACCACGATCTGCTCGCGGTCCTTGCCGGTGCGCTCGATGGCGGCGCGGGCGCGCAGTTTCAGGTGGCCGCGGCCCCTGGTGTAGGCATCCAGAATGCCCTGGCGGCCCAGGATGATGCCGCCGGTGGGGAAGTCGGGACCGGGCGCCATCTCCATGATCCTGGCCAGGGGCGTTTGCGGGTCGTGGATCAGGGCGATGGCGGCGTTGACGATCTCGTTGAGGTTGTGGGGCGGAATGTTGGTGGCCATGCCCACGGCGATGCCCGAGGAACCGTTGACCAGCAGGTTGGGCACGCGCGTGGGGAGCACCTCGGGCTCCTGCTCGCTTTCGTCGTAGTTGGGGCGGAAATCGACGGTTTCCTTGTCGATGTCCTCCAGCATCGAGGTGGAGATGCGGGCCAGGCGGGCTTCGGTGTACCGCTGGGCGGCGGGCGGGTCGCCATCCATGGAGCCGAAGTTGCCCTGGCCCTCCACCAGCGGATAGCGCATGTTGAAGGGCTGGGCCATGCGCACCAGGGCGTCGTAAATGGCGGCGTCGCCGTGCGGGTGATACTTACCCATGACGTCGCCGACCACCTTGGCGCACTTACGGGTGGGGCGGTTGGGCTGCAGGCCGAGTTCCTGCATGCCCCAGAGAATGCGGCGATGGACGGGCTTGAGGCCGTCGCGGACGTCGGGCAGGGCGCGGGCCACGATCACGCTCATGGCGTAATCGAGGAAGGACCGCTTCATCTCGTCTTCGATGTTGATGGGGAGCAGGTTCTTGTCGCTTTCGCCCAGCGGCAACTGGGGGCCTGGGGGAGGCGCGGGCGGACCTTGCGGCGGATTTTCCTGATCGGGCAATGGCTCTCCTTGGGTGGGGTGGTAACTTCTATTTTAGCAAGGAGACCGCGCGCTCGGGCGGCGGGCGAGACCTTCAGCGGGGGTCAGCGAGGGTCACTTCGCCACGTCCACGAAGAGCGCGTGGAAAGCGTCGCGGAAGCGAAAGAAAACGAGGCGGTTGCCGTCCGCGCCATAGAGCGGCGAGAAGCGGCCGAGTGGACCGGGCGATTCCACCGTCCAACCCTGGCTTGGCCCGCCAGTGGAGAGCAGGCGCTGCTTGGCCGCGCCATCCTGAATGGTCACATAGGTGCGGCCGTCCCCGGTGAGCGCCAGGCCGGTTACAAATTCGTGCTCCTGGATGTCGATCGCCAGGTATTCCCGCACGGTTCCGCCGTCCAGGATTTCGTAGTACCGCGAACCCGGCCCGTGCGGCGGCCCGGTGTACCATCCCACGCGGCCGGGGGCGGAGCGAAGCACTCCATACTCCACCATGAAGTGCGATGGGAACGCGGACCTGGGGATCAGCGACCCGATCAGTTTGCCAGTCCGGTCGAAGTGGCGCACCACGCCGCTGGCAGGGGGTGTGGAGTCCCTGGCGTTAGTCAACTCCAGACCGGCCGTCCAGATGGCGCCGTCGGCGGCTATGGTGATGCGGCTCGGGGAATACGGGTAGAGGCGGACAATGTTGGCCTTATCCCCGGTTGGGTTGAAGATGGCGAGAAAGCCGGATCCGCGGCCCGTGTGATCGTAAGCGTTGCCGCAGGCCGCCAGCGTGCCGTCGAGTCCGCGGGCGGTGTCGTGGATGTCGATAGTTTCGCCTTCAGGGATGGTCAGAATCACCGGGAGAAGCTGATGGCCGTTACCGTCGAACGACAGGATTACCGGTGCGGGCGTCTGGTTCGAAGTGAAAACGGTCAGAGCTCCGCCGGACCACTCCCCCGCCAGGACGGTGCTGAGATCGTATTGAATTTTAACTTCGCGATCGATCGAAAAGCTGCTTGCCTGAAGGCACAGACAGCCGGCCAGCAGCGAGAGCGCGCTACCACGTAGCGCGGACGGAAGCCGGTAGCAGACCCTTGCCCGGCATCCGGTTTCCATGTTCTTTCGAGGGTACAACATAATTCGATTCACCATGGCTTCGCTCCTGCTTATTGGCAGCCGCAGTTAGCCGGAAGATTATCGCAGGACCACTGTTGGCAGCCGCATCCGCCGTCCCCACCACAGGCGGGCCCGGAGATGTACATCCCTCCGGCACAGGGGCCCCCTCCGCTGACGTACCAATAATAAGCGCCACCGTCGACCGGCTGACACGATCCTGGGCAGGCCCGAGGCTTTGATATAAGTAGCAACCCGAGCAATATCCGGTTGGGTCCTGGCAGATGCCCTGTGCGTGCGCTACCGCCTCAAGCCCGGTCCACGTAGCGAGGCGCCCCAGGGGGCCGGGCCGCTTCCCACAGGTCGACCGCGGGCCGGAACGTTTCGGATACATTCTGCCTCTTACGTAGGCGGACACGGGACGGAGCCCCGCAAAAAACGAAGTGATTTGTTCTCCCGCGGAGGATGCGAGCAGCACGTGGCGCGGCCGGCTCGCCCGGGGACCTTGCAATCGACCGCGCACCGTCAACGCCACTGCGGCTACGAGGGCGGTGAGCGCCAGAAATTCAAGCTTGCGCCCCATGAGCGTAGTATGGCTCTGGGTAGCCGCGCCGTCAAGGCGATGAACGGAGGGGTTTACCCGCTCTTGCCCGCGCCTGGCCCATTCCAGGCACGCAGCCATGCTGGTTCCAGCATGGAATCCGGGTTTGGTGATGGATCGAAAAGCGGCTTGCGTAGCGGCACGAGCGCGCGGCCGATACTCCGATACTCCAGTGCCGGCTTGCCACCTCCCGAAACAGGATAGAATGAGGGGCTATTCTCCAGAGAGGAATCACATGAAGACAACCATCGGTTTACTGGCTTTGATGACGGCCGCATGGGGCCAGGCGCCTCCGGCGGCCACGCCGCCGGCCCAGGAGCCGGGTCTCTACGCGACGCTCAACACGTCCATGGGCGCCATCACGGTGAAGCTGTTTGAGAAGGAAGCGCCCATCACGGTGCGGAACTTCGTGGGGCTGGCGCGCGGCGCCAAGGAGTGGAAGGACCCCAAGACCGGCCAGATGGTGAAGCGCTCGCTGTATGCCGGCACCATCTTCCACCGGGTGATCCCCAATTTCATGATTCAGGGCGGGGATCCCATGGGCACGGGCATGGGCGGTCCTGGTTATACCATTCCGGACGAATTCAGGCCGGAACTGAAGTTCGACGTGCCGGGGCGCCTGGCCATGGCGAATGTCGGCGAGCCGCACACGGGCGGGTCGCAGTTCTTCATTACGGAAGTGCCCACGCCGCATCTGAACGGCAAGCACACCATCTTCGGGCAGGTGATCGCGGGGCAGGAACTGGTGGGGAAGATCGCGCGCGTGCCGGCCAACGGGGAGAACAAGCCGTTGACTCCGGTGAAGCTGGTGAGCGTGGTGTTCAAGCGGGTAGGCCCGCCGCCGGGCGCGGGAGCCGCGAAGAAGGCCGCGTCGAAGGCGGGCGCGGCGAAGAAGCAGTAATCCGCGGACGGTCAGGCATGCGCGGCGGGCCCGGGCTTGCGCTGGTCCGGTTCGGCCGCCTGCCGGATGACGAAGGCCAGATAGAGCGCGAACGCCAGGGCGATCAGCAGGCAGGTCAGGAACAAGAACAGGCCATCCACCGATCCGGCCTGGCCGCTGGCCAACAGCCAGCCGGCCGCGGCCAGCGATGCGATCTCGACGACGATACTGAATAGAAATAGAATGGCGCGATCCGACACAGTTCCCCTCTTAGAGCGGCGAAAAACCGCTGCAAATCATTGTATAGGCACGGGCGGCGGGGGCGGCCCCCCCCGGGCCCCCCCCCCCCCGGGCCCCCCGGGGGGGGCCAGAAAGGGGGGGCCCCCGCCGCGGGGGAACCACCCCGCCCCCCCCCGCCCCCCCCTACCCCCCCCCAAAACCCGCCAAAAATATTTCAACCGCCCGGGGCGCGGCCCCCCCACGCGCCGCCCCACGCCAGGCGCGTCAGCGCCGTTTGAAGCACTTCAGGGGCGCCAGCAGGCCGTAGAAGACCAGGCAGCACCAGAAGTCGATGGCCAGACCCCAGTCGATCTTGTAGGGCACGTGGCGGCCGGCGGCGGGCAGGAAGCGGTCCAGGCCGAAATAAGCGGCGTTGCCGAGCAACACGGCAGCCAGGCTGTGCCAGAATTGCCGCCAGGAGAACACGCGGCCTTCAACCATCCTGATGCCATCCGGGCGGATCGTGCGAAGGGGCATCCAGGACCTCCCGGACCTTTTCGACCAGGCCGACGGAGGTAAACGGCTTGGGAAGGAAGGCCACGGGGTCGTGGCCCAGGCGCTGCGCCAGGGCCTCGCCGGTATAGCCGGACATCAACAGGACGCGGACGGCCGGGCGGGCGCGGCGGATGCGTTCGGCGAGCTCCGCGCCGGGCATGTTGGGCATGACCACGTCGGTGAGCAGGAGCTGAATCGGCTCGGGATGAGTCTCGCAGAGGCGCAAAGCGTCGCGGCCGTCGCGCGCTTCGAGCACCCGGTAACCGTTCTGCACCAGCATGCGGCAAACCAGGTTGCGAACGGCCTCCCCGTCCTCGACCACCAGGATGGTTTCTTTCACCGCTCCACCACGGAAGATTCTCGCGTTTTATTGCACGTGCATGGGTTCGCCGAAATAGGACAGGATGCGGCCGGAGCAGCGCTGGCAGGCCTCCTCTTCGTCGGGATCGCGCGCCTCGCAACGGATCAGCTCGCGGTCTTCAAAAGCCATGGTGCGTCCGCAGACCCAGTCCTCCCCGTCGCGGATGTGGATATGATTGAACTCTGTCACGTGTCTATCCTTAGTGTCTCCAGCGGTTTGGGTTGCGGAAGCGGCCGGCCCGCTGGTAGAATACTAGTTTCGCGGTTATTGAGGAGATTCTAACAGCATGGCACGAATTTGCGATGTGTGCGGCCGGGGGCCGCGGTTCGGCAACCGCATCAGTCACGCCCATAACGTCACCAAGCGCCGGTGGAATTTGAATTTGCAGACGGTGCACGCGCTGGTTAACGGCGCCACGCGCCGGATGCGCGTGTGCACGTCCTGCATTCGCTCAGGCAAGGTACAGAAGGCGGCCTGAGCGCTCCGGCGGTTCCTGCCCACTTCCGTCAGATAAACATTTCCTCGTCTTGCGTGACATGGTCCGGCGAATCGTGCCGGCCGCCCTGCGCATAGGTATTGAAGGCCGCCTTCAGGCCGGCGGCGATGCCGTTGACTTCCCTGACCGGCTTCAGCACCGCTCCCTTGACGGCGCCGGCTGCCTGCTCGACCTGTTGCACGGTTTGATCCACGGTGTGGTCGATCTGGGCGATGCGGGCTCTGGCGCGGGCGCTGGTGTCATCGATCAGCCCGGCCACGCGCTCGCCCTGCTGCCGGGCGGACTTCGCCAGCACGGCGGTTTCGGCGGTGATCTCGGCGATGTGGAGACGGTTCTCCTCCAGGATCTTGCCGGCGGCCGCCAGCACGGACTCGCAACGGTCGGCCAGGGGTCCCAACCGGCCGCTGGCGTCCTCGCCGTGCCTGCGGGCATCCTTGCCTACCCGGTAGAGGACCACCACAATGATCGCCTGGAACATGCAGAACAGGACGGCGGCGACGGCGATGATCCACCGGAAGACATCAGGCGGCATGGAGAACCCTCCCTGGCATGGGCGTTATTGGGCGGCTCCGTCGGCCGGGGCCTTGGGCGCCGGAGTGACTACGTCGCGGTAGGCCTGCTTGCCGGCCTCGAGCGCGTCGGCGATGGTTTCTTTCTGACGGTTGAGGACATCCTTGCTCTTGTTCAGCAGGTCGCCGGCCGAGTCGCGCAGGTCGGTGCCGCGCTGCTTGAGGTAATCGGCGCCCTCGCCGGTCTTATCCTTGATGAGCTGGCGCGTCTCGGCGCCGGATTTGGGGGCGAACAGCATGCCGATGCCGATGCCTACGCCGAGGCCCAGCAGGAAACTGGAAAAACCGCTTTTATCCATCTTGTTCCTCCATTTACAGCCTCTAGTATACCTTGCGACGAGCGCCCGCATGATACACTGCTATCCGACTGCCAACCGCCGTATGAAGGAGCGAAAGAGCGCGCGCCTGGAGGCCGCCGCCTTGTGGGACTACGCCCTGAAGGCGCTGGGCGGCCGCGCGCATTCGAGCGGCGAGTTGCGCGAGAAGCTGCGCCACAAGGCCGCGCACGCCGCCGACGCCGACGCCACCATCGCGCGCCTGAAGGAATGCGGCTACTTGAACGATCGCCAATTCGCGGAGAGCTTCGCGGCGGCGCGGCTGGAAAACGAGAGGCAGGGCAGCCGGCGCGTGCTGGCGGACCTGTTGCGGCGGCGGGTGGCGCCGGCGGTCGCGCAACAGACGGCCGGAAAAGTCTACCGGGAAGTGGACGAGCAGGCGCTGGCGGAGGATTTCGTGCGGCGCAAGTTGCGCATGGCATCGCGGGAGAATCCGTTTGAAGATGAGAAAGATATGGCCAGGGCCTACCGGCGGTTGGTGCGCGCCGGTTTCCGGCCGGGGACGGCCATCGCGGTGCTGAAAAAATTCGCGCGCCATCCGGAACTGCTGGACGGCTTCGAGCCGCCGGAAGAGACAACCGGGGAGTGAACCGATGAAGAAGCTGCTGTTAGCCGCGGCGGCGGCCGTGGCCGCGCTGGGCCAGATGCCGCACCAGCACCATCCGCCGGTCTCGGCGGACGAATACGCGCGGGTGCTGGAGGATCCCAAGCGCGATGCCTGGCAAAAGCCGCACGAGGTGGTCATGGCGCTGGACCTGAAGCCTGGAGAGACGGTGGCCGATATCGGGGCCGGCAGCGGATATTTCGCGCGGCGCTTCGCCATGCACGCGGCCAAGGTCTACGCGGTGGATATCGATGGGAAACTGCTGGAGACCGCCATGAAGAACGCGCCGAAGAACGAGGAGGCGGTGCTGGCCGCGCCCGACGATCCCAAGCTGGCGGCGGCGTCGGTGGATACGATTTTTTTCTGCGACGTGCTGCACCACATCGCCAACCGCGCGGCCTATTATCCGAAGCTGGCGAGAGCGCTGAAGCCGGGCGGGCGCATCGCCATCATCGAGTTCTACAAGAAGCCGCTGCCGGTGGGGCCGCCGGTGAGCATGAAAATCAGCGAGGAAGAGCTGCTGGGAGAGATGCGCGAGGCGGGCTTCCGAAAAACGAAAAGCTTCGATTTTCTGCCCTACCAGTATTTCATGGTGTTCGAGCGCGCGAACTGACGCGGCGTGGGCCATGGGCCGCTATGGCTCGACCGCCGCGCGCAGCAGCTCCACCAGTTCCGGAACGAAGGCTTCCGGCAGCCGGGCGCCCGAGAGGCTTTCGCAGATGGCGGCCAGGTCGAGAATGCGCGCGAGGCGGCGCCAATCGTGCGGCAGCCGGCCCCCGGCATGCGTGAAGGCGGTGGAGAAACAGGGTTCGGCGAGGGGCGCGGCAGCGCGCTCGTAGCGCAGGAAACGGCCCACATCGGCCAGCGGCGAGCCGGCCACGGCAAACTCCCAATCTAGAACCGCGGCCACCCGCCAGCGCCCGGCGGTCTGGCGCAACAGCAGGTTGCGCCGGTTGAAGTCGCCGTGGACCAGGCAGGCACGGCGGTCCTCTTCGGCCAGCCGGGCGGCCCATGCCCACAGCAGCGCGTGGGTGCGGCCGCGCAAATCCGGCGGCACGCGCCGCCGCGAACTCTCCGAGGCCAGGCACAGATCCACAAAACGCGGCAGCGGATCCGCGCCTTCCAGCAGCGGCGCGGTCACGGCCGGGCCGGGCCCGATCCCGCCGGACCTGGGAAAGGTGAACTGTCCGAGGGCGGCCAGGGTAGCGCCGGCGGCGCCGGCCGCCTGCGCGATCGCGCCGCGATCGCCGCCGCGCTTCAATTCGTGGAAGGTGACGCCTTCGATCCAGCGCACCAACGCAAACGGCGGCAGATCCTCTCCGCCGCGCGGCGCCGAAAAAATCAGCTCCGGAACCGGCGCCACGCCGCTTACCAGCCGCCACAGGGCGGCTTCTTTCGCGCATAGCGATGGATCGTGCTCGTAAATGCGCAGCACGGCCGTCTCGGGCGAAGGCTCGATGCGCAGCTTGAAATTGGCGTTGCGCCAGCCGTCGCCGAGCGGCTCGGCGGAGAGGACGCGGCGGCCCGGCAGCGCCAACCGGACCATCCGCTCCAGCAGCGCGGCGGGCAGGCTGCGCCGCGGTTCGGCGCGCGTCCAGCGAGCTGGTTCGGGCGCGCCGGGAATCATGCCGGATGCACGCGCGTCACGCCTTCACCTTGCGATCCTCGCGATAGGCGATGTTGGCCATGTGCGGGCCGGCCACGGCGGCGGCAGCCACCTCGATGGGGCAGTTGGGCTCCTGGCGCGAGCGGATGCAGTCGAGGAAGTTCTGCTGGTGCGCGGTGGCGCTGTCGCGGTCCGGCTCCGTGCGGATCAGTTCCTGCTTGCCGCTCTGCATCCAGGGCGTTGCGGTGGCGCCGTTGTCCTTGTAAATGCTGTAACCGTTGCGGTCGAGGACCATGGACGCCTTATCGCCCAGAAACGTGACCGACCAATCCCAATCGTACGTGGTGCAGTAATCCAGGTTCCACTGGGCCAGGAAGCCGGGGTATTCGAACACGGCCGTAAACACGTCGGGCGCTTCGGCCTGCGGGTTGCCGGTCACCTGGCCCTGGCAAACGGCCGAGCGCGGCGGACCGGAGTTGGTCAGCCATTGCACGACGTCCATCAGGTGCGTGCCCTGGTCGGTCATGTTGCCGCCGGAGTAATCCCAGAATCCCCTCCACCAGCGGAAACGTTTGGGTTCCAGGGGCCGGGCCGGTGCCGAGCCCAGGAACAGGTCCCAGTCCAGCTTGCCTTCCAGCGGCGAATTATCGAGCCACTCGGTGAAGTGCCAGTTCCACATGGCCTTGACCATGGAGATGCGTCCGAGGGCGCCGTCGCTCACCAGTTGCCTGGCCTGACGCACGAAGGGCATGCTGCGGCGCTGCATGCCGATCTGCACGATCTGTTTGGTCTGGCGCACGGCCTCGACCATTTGCGCGCTCTGGGAGAGGTTGAGCGACAGCGGTTTCTCCTGGTAGACGTCCTTGCCGGCGGCGAGTGCGCCCAGCAGGTGCGGCATGTGGTGGTGATCCGGGGTGGCGATCACCACGAAGTCGATGCCCGGCTGCGCCAGCATGTCGTGGTAGTTGAGGTAAGCCTTGGCGTCCTTGGGCGACTCGGCGCGGGCGCGCTCGAGGTTCGGCTCGTAGACGTCGCAGACGGCGACGCACCGGGCGCCCAGCTTCTGAAAGATCTGGTGGAGCCAGCGGCCCCTGTTGCCCACCCCGGCGATGCCGAAGGTGGGACGTTCATTGGCGCCGCGCGCCGCTCCGGAGATGAACAGCGGGGCTGCGGCCAGGCCTTGAAGGAAAGCTCTGCGATCCTGTTCCATATATGGTTAGAATTGTATCCGCCTTTGAGGCGTCGCGCGGAGTTGCGCTTCCGGCGCGGTGAACGCAAACTGTAGGAGATGGCCTCCAAAGTCCGAAAAGCCGTATTTCCCGCCGCGGGCCTCGGTACCCGCTTCCTGCCCGCCACCAAAGCCCAGCCCAAGGAGATGCTCCCGCTGGTGGACAAACCCATCATTCAGTATGGGGTCGAGGAGGCCATGCACTCCGGCATTCAGAACATCATTATCGTGACCGGGCGGGGGAAGACCGCCATCGAAGATCATTTCGACGTCAGCTTCGAGCTGGAGAACCTGCTGGAGACGCGCGGCAAGAAGGACCTGCTGGCGATCGTGCGCAACGTTTCGGACATGATCAACGTGGCCTACGTGCGGCAGAAGGAGGCGCTGGGCTTGGGGCACGCCGTCTTGCGCGCCATGGAACTGGTGGGCGACGAGCCCTTCGCGGTGGTGCTGGCCGACGACGTGATCGACGCCGAGACACCCTGCCTGCGCCAGTTGCTGGACGTCTATGAGTTCTTCTGCTCTCCCGTGGTGGCGGTTATGGAAGTGCCGCCGGAGAAGATCTCGTCGTATGGCGCTATCGACGCGGAGCCGATCGCGCACAATGGCTGCCGCGACCGGGTCTACCGCATCCGCGACCTGGTGGAGAAGCCCAAACCCTCGGATGCGCCTTCCAACCTGGCGATCATCGGCCGCTACGTGCTCATTCCCGAGATCTTTCAATCCCTGCTCGCCATAGAGCCGGGATCCGGATCGGAAATTCAATTAACCGATGCGTTGCGCCACCTGCTGCGCACTCGTCCTATTTATGCGTACCGGTTCGAAGGTACTCGTTACGATGCCGGGGATAAGCTCGGATTTCTGAAAGCCACTGTGGAATTCGCCTTGCGCCGGCACGATTTGGGGGGGGCGTTCCGCGAGTACCTGAGCACTCTTAAGCTTTGATTTTCAGATAGTTGCGGCCACCCAAGGGGGTCCATGAAGGGGCCGGGGCGACCCATGGTAACGGGCGTACTGGAAATCTCGCGGAAAACCCTTGCACCCGCGGTGGGTGGGTGTTATCATTGATCGGCGGATAGTAATTGTCTGGAATACGGTTTTCATGTTTGAGACGATATTAATTCTCCTATTTTCCCTGGGCTTATTTGCTTACTGGTTCCGGTATACGGTGCTTCTGCTGCTTAGCGAAGAGCAGGGCGAGGTCCGCTTACCCGTAATGGACCAGTTGGACCTCGTGAGGACGCGCGAAGCGTTGCGGGCGGAAACGGAAGGCCTGCGGCTGGATCGCGTGCATCGTAGCCTCGAACGCGACTACCGGATGCTCAGCTACCTGCTGGACCATGCGGCGGGCCTGGGGTTGCGTCCCTTGGAACAATACCTGCTGATCCTGGACTATCGTGCCATGGGGCTTTGGTACAGGCTGACCAGGAAAGCCTCCAGCAGCCAGGCGCGCCGGGCCCTGGACGAAATGGCAGGCGTGCTGAGTTGCATCGCCCACAAAATGGGTGAACGATCCGCCTCCGAAGCCTGACCCCACCGTCTTCCTCTAAGGAACTCGCGCTAAACGGTGCGCGGCCCTTCCCTGCCCCGCCACTGACCTCCTGGTTCCCGCGGGAACCTTGCATCGGGCCGTGGTGTCTATAATAATCGTAGGGTGCCGATGGCCTCACTGGTGCTGGAACTGAATTCGAGGAAGACGGCGGAGACCATGGCGGATTCCGCCGATGTGACCCTGGCGCGCGCCCTGCGGGAAGGGTCTGAGCAGGCCTATGAAACCCTGCTGCTGCGGTTCCAGCAGCCGGTCTACAACCTGGCGCTGAGGCTGGTGAGCGATCCTTCCGACGCGGCCGACGTGGTGCAGGAGGTGTTTCTGAAGGTGTTCCGCAACATCGGACACTTCCGCGGCGGCAGCAGTCTGAAGACCTGGATCTTCCGGATTACCATCAACGAGGCCCACAACCAGCGGCGCTGGTTCTTCCGCCACCGCCACCGCGAGGTCGGGATCGAGGAGCAGGAGGAGGAAGGCCGCGGCGGCGGCGTCATGGCGGCTGCCGGGCAATCGCCGTTCGATTTCGTTTTCGGCCAGGAGCGTCAGGGTCTGATCGAGGCGGCGCTGGAGCGGATCAATCCCACGTTCCGGGCGGCGGTCATTTTGCGGGATATCACGGATTTGAGCTACGAGGAGATTGCGGAGGTTTTGCAGATTTCGCTGGGAACGGTGAAATCGCGCATTTTGCGGGGCCGGGAAGCCCTGCGCCAAGAGTTGCAAAGCGAGCTGCAAGCGCAGCCGGCATTGCGTTGGATGCCGAAGACGGCCGAGTAACTGCTATGAGTTGCCAAACGGTGCGAAATCGCCTGTCGGAGTTCCTGGACCGGACGTTGGCCGAAGCCGACCGGGCTGGTGTGGAGCGCCACCTGGCGGTATGCCGGGAGTGTGCCGCGTACCTGGTGGAGCTTTCCGGGTTGCGCGAGGAGTTGAAGTGTCTGCGCGCCGCGCCCGTTCCGCCGCGGCTGCGCACCGAGTTGCAGGTGATCGCGTCGCGCGAGATGGCGCGGGCCAAGGCTACCAGGACGCTGCCGCTGGCGCTGGGCGCCTGGACCATCCGTTTCCGGCTGGCCCTGGACAACATGATGCGCCCCCTGGCGCTGCCCTTCGCCGGCGGCCTGGCCTCGGCCCTGCTGCTGTTCGGCGTGCTCGTGCCGGTGTTGGGTTTCCGGCCGGTCGTGCGCAACGATGTTCCCACCAGCCTGTATACCCCGGTCACGCTGGTGGAAGTGACGCCGCTTGGCATCAGCGACGATGAGGCCGTGGTGGAGTTATCGGTGGATGCCAAAGGGCAGGCCACCGATTACACCGTGCAGCGCGGCAAGGTGAGCGCGGAGATGCAGGCCGATCTGTTCAAGATGATGTTCTTCTCGCGCTTCACGCCGGCCACCTGGTTCGGACAGCCCACCAACGGGAAAGTGCTGGTCTCCTTCCGCCGCGTCCACTACACGGTGCGTGGCTGAAGGTGGCGCGCCAGAAACTGGGCCAACATTTTCTGGTGCGCGGCGCGGTGCTGGATCGGATCGCGCTGGCGGCCTGTCCGGAACGGGAACCCCTGGCCGTTGAGATCGGTCCGGGACGGGGATCTCTCACCACACGTCTGCTGGCGCGCGCGGAGCGCGTCATCGCGGTGGAACTGGATGCCCGCCTGGCTGAGGAACTGGCGCGCGCGCACGCCGGCGATCCCCGCCTGGAGGTGATCGCCGCCGATGCCTTGCGGACGGATCTGGGCCAATGGGGACCCGCGGCCATCGCCGGCAACCTTCCCTACTACGCCGCCACCGCCATTCTGGACAAGGTTCTGGAATGCGGCCCGCTGATGCGGCGCGGGGTGTTCCTGGTGCAGAAGGAAGTGGCCCGGCGCATCACCGCGCTCCCCGGCAGCCGCGAGTACGGCTACCTCAGCGTGGCCATGCAGTTGCGCGCCGGGATCGAGCTGTTGTTCACGGTAGCGCCGGCGGCTTTCCATCCGCCGCCCAAGGTGGATTCGGCGGTGCTGCGCTTGGCGCCGCGCGACCGCGCCCGCGAATTGGGCATCGCCGCACCGCGGGACTTCCTCGATTTCGTCTCGCTGTGTTTCCGGCAGAAACGCAAAACCCTGCGCAACAACCTGGCGCCGCGGTTCGGTGCGGCGGTGGACCAGTGGCCCGAAGCGGCGCTGCGCGCGGAGCAAATCAGCCTGGCGGGGTTTGCCGCTATGTACCGCCGTCTTGTAACATAGCCCCTGAGGTGATGCATGCAGACCAACGTATTCACGCTCGGCGCCGTGGCTCTGTGCCTGAGTGGCGCACACCCGCTGCGGGCGCAGATGCCTGAGGACGGGGCGGTACCCAAGGTCCTGTTAGTGATGCGGGAGCAGATCAAGGAGGGGCGCGAAGCCGCGCACTCCAAAACCGAAGAGGCCTGGCCGCGCATCTACCGGAAAGGCAACTTCACCACTTACTCCCTGGCGATGACGTCGGAAACGGGCGCGGCGGAAGCCTGGTTCCTGGAACCGCACGATTCCTTTGCCGGAATGGAGAAGGATCGGGCGGCGATTCAGAATTCACCGCTGGCGGGCGACTTGGAGGCGGCCGAAACGGCGGACGGCGAGATGCGCACGGGATCCCGCGTCCTGGTGGCGGTGTTCCGCGGCGAGCTCAGCTATGCCGCGGCCGAAGCTATGGCGTCGCTGCCCAAGTGCCGCCACATATCGGTCACGCTGCTGCGCATCCGCTACGGCCGCGACGCGGACCTGGTGCAGGCCGCCAAACTGCTGATCGCCGGCGACCAGATGTCCAACTCCGCGCAGCCGGTGTTGACCTACCAGGTGGTGTCCGGCGGCCCCGCGGGGCTGTATCTGCTGTTCTCGCCGATGGCCACACTGGCGCGCCTGGACGACGCGCCGGCGCGCTCCGCCGCCGCGCGGCAGGCCATGGGCGAGCACAACCGCCAGCGCTTTGACGGCCTGGCCGCCGACACGGTGCAATCGGCCGAAAGCCTGCTGTTCGCCGTCAACCCGGCCATGAGCTATGTTTCGAAGGAGTTCGCGGCGGCCGACCCGGCCTTCTGGAACCCGCGGCCGAAACCGCCAGCCAAACCCGCGGTCCGGCGCAAGCATCCTCCAGCGGCGTAATCGCCGCGCGGAAGCGCATTCCGCGCATCGAAGAACGTTTGCATTTGCCTGACCCTCGCGTTACACTCAAGGGTTTCCAATCCCAGACTCGGTCGGAGACTTCAGGGGTTCCACGTGAGACTCGCTCCGGTAGACTACGTCATTCTCGCTCTGTATTTTGCCTTTGTGTTAGGCATAGGCTGGAGGCTGCGCAAGCGCATTTCTTCGAGCGGCGACTTCCTGATGTCGGGCCGGTCGGTCCCGGTGTGGATCACCAGCCTGGCGTTCATCGCTGCCAACCTCGGCGCGGTGGAACTGATCGGCATGGCGGCCTCGGGCGCCAAGTACGGCATCATGACCGCGCACTTCTATTGGCTGGGCGCGATTCCGGCCATGCTGTTCATGGGCATCTTCATGATGCCGTTTTACTACGGTAGCAAGGCGCGCTCGGTGCCCGAGTACCTGAAGCTCCGGTTCGACGAAAAGACCCGCGCGTTCAACGCCTTTTCCTTCGCGGTGATGACGATTTTTTCGTCGGGGATCTCCATGTACGCGCTGGGGCTGCTGTTGCAGCTCGTGCTGGGCTGGAGCTTCACCATGTCGGTGCTGGCGTCGGCGGCCATCGTGCTGGCCTATACTTTCCTGGGCGGGCTGACCAGCGCCATTTACAATGAGGTCCTGCAGTTCCTGCTGATCGTGCTGGGCTTCGCGCCGCTGGCGATCATGTCGGTGTCCAAAGCCGGCGGATGGCAGGGCATCGTGGCGCGGCTGCCGCCGAACATGACCCACGCCTGGCGGTATATGGGCAGCCCCACCGAGAACCCTATGGGCGTGGAGATCTTCGGCATGGTGGCCGGGCTGGGCTTCGTGCTGTCGTTCGGCTACTGGTGCACTAACTTCCTGGTGGTGCAGCGCGCCATGGCGGCCGAGTCGATGTCGGCGGCGCGGCGCACCCCGCTCATCGGCACCCTGCCGAAAATGTTTCTGCCCTTCATCGTGATCATGCCGGGCATCGCCGCGCTGGCGCTGACCAAGATGAATCTCGGTTACTCGCTCCCGCCCAACGCCGCGGGCGGTCCGGATTACACGCAGGCGCTAACTACCCTGATGGCCCAGTTTTATCCGGCGGGTATGTTAGGCGTGGGAATGACCGGCTTGATGGCCTCGTTCATGTCCGGCATGGCCGGCAATGTCACGGCGTTTAACACCGTGTTCACTTACGACATTTACCAAAGCTACATCCGTCCCGGCGCCGATGACCATCACTACCTGACGGTGGGCCGTGTGACTACGATTTTCGGAGTGCTGTTGTCCATCCTGGCGGCCTATGTGGCCACGCGCTACAACAACATCATGGATTTGCTGCAGCTTGTCTTCGGGTGCGTCAACGCGCCCCTGTTCGCGACCTTCCTGCTGGGCATGTTCTGGAAGCGCACCACCGCCAACGGGGCCTTCGCCGGCCTGACCATCGGCACGGGCGCCGCCGTGGCGACGCTGTGCAGCACGGTGGCGGAAGGGAAAGGCGGCTGGGTCGCAAACCTGTACCAGTTCCCGTCGCAGATGGCACAGAACTTCTGGATCGCCATCATCGCCTTTAGCACTTGTTTCGTCATCTCCGTGGCGGTAAGCATGGTAACCACGCCGCGCACCGACAAAGACATGGAAGGGTTGGTCTACGGACTGACCAAGGTTCCGCGCGACGTCACGGCGAAATGGTACGAGCGTCCGGCGCCGTTGACTGGTATCGTAATAGTGTTGCTCGTTATCCTGAATATCTGGTTCCGTTGATATGGATCTAAGAGTGCCTTCGGGCTGGTTCTTCGCCTTGGCGGGCGCCATCCTGGTGGGATGGGGCTTGTACGCGCCGGATCTGCGCGCCAACTTTTCCACCGTGAACGTGAACCTCTACAGCGGCATCAGCATGCTGGTGTTCGGGGTTTTCCTGCTGCTGCTGGCCTGGCGGGCGTCGCGGAGCAACTCGTGATCGAGGCGTTCCGGCAGCGGTACGGATCGGCGGATGGCCTCCGCATCTTCCGGGCGCCGGGGCGCGTGAACCTGATCGGCGAACACACCGACTACAACCTGGGCTTCGTGCTCCCCGTGGCGCTGGACCTGGCGACCTATGTGGCGCGCGCGCCCGCGCAGGACGGCGTCCTGCGGATGCACTCGGAGGACCGGCGGGAGACCGCGGAGTGGCCGGTTTCCGGCATCGCCCGCCTGAGCCCGCGGCGTCACTGGACCGACTATCCGATCGGCGTGGCGCAGGAACTGATCCGGGCGGGTTTTCCCGTCGCGCCGGCCAACCTGCTGATCCGCAGCACCGTGCCGGAAGGATCCGGGCTGAGTTCGTCGGCGGCGCTGGAGGTCTCGACGGCGCTGGCGTTGCTGGATGGCCGGCCCATGCCGCCGCTCGAACTGGCCCGCCTGTGCCAGAGGGCGGAGCGCAACTTCGTGGGCATGCCCTGCGGCATTATGGACCAGTACATCTCGGTGTTCGGCGAGGAGCACGCGGCGGTGTGCATCGACTGCCGGAGCTTGAAACACCAGGTGGTGCGCCTGCCGGACGGCGTCGCGTTCGTGGCCGTCAACACCATGGTCAAGCACGAACTGGCCAGTTCGGCTTACAAGGAGCGCACCGAGCAGTGCGCGGCCGCGGTCGAGGTGGTGCGGCGGCGCCATCCGCGGGTGGAGAGCCTGCGCGACGTGACTCCGGGCATGTTCGAGGAAGCCGAACCGGACATGCCGCCGCCCATCGCGCGGCGCGCGCGCCACGTGGTGACCGAAGACGCGCGCGTGATCGAGTTCGTGGCGGCCTGCCGCGAAGGTCGCGTGGAGCGCATGGGCGAGTTGTTCGAAGCCTCGCACCGCAGCCTGCAGCACGACTACGAAGTAAGCTGCGACGAACTGGACTTCCTCGTGGACACGGCCCTGGGCGTGGCGGGGGTCTACGGCGCGCGCATGACCGGGGGCGGGTTCGGCGGCTGCATGGTGGCCCTGCTGCGGCCGGACGCAGCGCCGTCGTTCGCGCGGGAAGTAACCCGGCTCTACAAGGAGCGGTTCGATATCCGGCCGGCGATTTATCCCTGCCGGCCGTCCTGGGGCGCGCGGGAAGAAAAAAACTTCGAGAGTATTCCCCCCGGCGGCCAACTAGATGGCTAAAGGAACATCCTCCTGGACGGCTCTGAACCCCGTCCGAAAACGTCGTCTCAAGCGCTAGGGGCCGGTTTCGCAACCGGCCTCAGCCCTCACCGCGCGTGCTAAAATCTTAACAGCCATGCCCATTTACGAATACAAATGCCAGGATTGCGGGACGAAGTTTGAAAAGCTGGTGCGCAGGGCGACGGAAAGCGCCGGGGTGGAATGCCCGTCGTGCGGACAGCGGCGCCTGAGCCAGGAACTTTCCACCTTCGCCGCGCACGCCGCCGCTCCCAAGCAGGCAGACGGTCCGGTGTGCCCCAGCGGACGCTGCTCCAATCCGGGCATGTGCGGCATGAATATGAACTGAGTGGACAAGACCTTCATGGCGCAGGTCGGGGAGTACACCTCCCTGGCCTTCCTGCTGCCCGCCGCCACCTGCGTGGGTTATGCGGCGGGCTACCTCCTGGACCGCGCCTTTCACACCCATTTCCTGTACATCCCGTTTCTGATCCTGGGGGCGGCCGCCGGTTTGGTGCAACTGGTGCGCCAGGTGCTGCGGGATACGCGCAACGATGGATCCTGAACAGGCGCACTACGATGCGGCAGTCGGCCGGATCATGCGCGCAAGCTGGATGCTGGCCGCCGGCGGGTGCCTGTTCTGCCTGCTGTGGCGGGGCTGGAAATGGGGCCTGGCTTACCTGCTGGGCGCGGGCGCGTCGCACCTGAATTTCCGCTGGATCAAGCGCATTGTGGACGCGCTGGGACCGGCGCCGCGCGCGCGGCCCAGCCCCAAATTCGCCATCTTCATAGGGCTGCGTTACCTGGTGTTGGCGGCGGGCGCTTATGTTATAGTGAGCTTTACTTCTTTGAGCCTGCAGGCCGCGCTGGCCGGGCTGTTGGTCCCGGTGGCGGCCGTCATCCTGGAAATCGTTTTCGAACTCGTTTATGGAGCATAAAGAGATCTGGCTCGCCAGGCTGTTCAACGAGTACCTGGCGGGGTTGGGCAACGCTTTTCTGAAGCTGGCGGGCATGCCTCACGGCGGTCAACACCCGTGGGCCGGCTTCATCGTCACCGAAATGCTGGTGGCGCTCATCATCATCCTGCTGTTCGCGTACCTGCGCCCGCGCCTTTCCGCGGACCGGCCGGGCAAGCTGCAGCAGACCTTCGAGCTGCTTTATGAATTCGTGCACGGCGAATCCGAGGACGCCGTGGGCCATGGCGGATCGAAATACATGGCCTACTTCGGCACGCTCTTCGTGTTCATCCTGTTCTCCAACCTGATCGGCATCATTCCGGGCTTTGAATCGCCCACCATGAACCCTTCGGTGCCGGCGGGATGCGCCATCGCGACCTTCTGCTATTACAACCTGATGGGGTTCCGCGAACAGGGCGTGGGCCGGTACCTGGCGCACTTCGCGGGTCCCATGCCGTACCTGGCGCCGCTGATGGTGCCCATCGAGCTGATCAGTCACATGGCCCGGCCGCTCTCGCTGACCGTCCGTCTTTATGCCAACATGTACGCGGGCGAGCAGGTGACCATCGTCTTCCTCGGCCTGACTTACTTCGCGGTACCCGCCATTTTCATGGGCTTGCACGTCTTCGTCTCGCTGCTGCAGGCTTACATCTTTATGCTCCTCACCATGATGTACGTTTCCGGAGCAGTGTCGCGCGAGCACTAATACCCTGGCTTTATGCCGCCCCTTCAGTGTGAGACCGGCTGCACGAGGATGACGGGAACCACCTCCTGGGGGCGATCTTAATCGAAGGAGCAAGTAAGAATGAAGACAAAGTTGATTTTCCTGGCGCTGGCGCTGTTCGCGCTGGCCAGCCCGATCCTGGCCCAGACGCCCGGCGGGGCTGCCGCCGCGGGGACGAACTGGGTGGCCATTACTTCCGGGTTCGCCATGGCGATCGCCTCGGGCATGTGCGGCCTGGCCCAGGCCAAAGCCGCCGCGGCCGCCGCCGAAGGCATGGGACGGAATCCCGGCGCCGCACCCGCCATCCGCTTCGCCCTGCTGTTGAGCCTGGTGCTGATCGAATCGCTGGCGCTCTATACGCTGGTCATTATCTTCGTGAAAGTGGTCTGAAGACAGGCGACGGCTTCAGGTGGTGGGTCCACCCGCCCATCACCTGCAATCCGTTACCCGCGCATGCTGGCTGCGGGAATCTTCCGCGTCAAATCCAACATCTCTTCGCGGCTCTCCGCGCCGATAGTGAAGCAGTCCACGCAATCCAGCGAGAGGGCGAACTGCAGACTCTCGTCGGCCTTGTGGCGCAGCGCGCCGGCGCCCAGGATCTTCATGCCGATGACGCCCTTCCCGGCGGCTTTCATCTGGAGCAACACGCCGATCACGGTCTGGGGATCGGCATCCATAGCCACTTTGGCCGGGTTGATGCGCGCCAGGTCCACCTGCACCCAGGGATTCGCGGCGGCTGCCTTCAGCGCCTCCAGCGTATGGCAGGACGTGCCGTGAGTGCGCACGATGCCCTTTTCACGGGCTTCGGAGATCACCGCCATGGCGCCTTTCTTGCGCTCCGGCCAGTCGCCGTCGAGCATGCAATGCAGCAGCATGATGTCGACGTAGTCGGTGCCCAGCTCGCGGCGGAATCGGTCCAGGTCGGCCCGCATTTCCTTTTCGGTCGAGGCGTGCGTCTTGGTGAGAATCGCCACCTTTTCGCGCGGCACGCGTTGGAGAGCCGCCTTGACATGGGGATGCGTGCCGTATTGGTCGGCCGAATCCCACAGGGTGATGCCGTTATCGTAGGCCGCGTCGAACAGGTCGGCCAGCCCACGCAGCCCCAGTTTCCGGGTCTGATTGGAGCTGCCGCCGACGCCGTCGGTGCCGCTGCCTTGCGCCAGGCGGCTCACGCTCACCTTCATGGGGCCGAGCTGGATGCGGTCCGACGCCAGCTTGCGCGTCGTGCCCGCGTATAGATGATAGGGGAAATTGGCGAACGCGGCCGCGCCGGCCGTAGCCGCGGTGCGCAGAAAGAATTCCCGGCGGTTGATCATGATCTCCTCCACTGCTTTCTCAGAAGCGCAAAGGGGCGCGTTGACCACGCCGCAATTGAGGGCAGGAACAGGATTCCGGCGGCGCGGGCCGCGCTCCGTTTTGCGCGAGTTCCTTAGAAGGTAGCATAGGTGGCGGGAGAAGCGCCAGCCTTGTGCGGCGGTCCGGCCCGCCGGTCTACAGTACTGCCGCTCGCTACGGCTGTGGCTGCGTAGGAACCAGTGGGCACAGTTCGGCGCTGGGCACTTCGCGCAGTGGATGACCGGCCCGGACCTCGTTCAGCAGATTGGGGCGCCGGTCGAGCACTATGAGGAGTTTCACCAGCGCGAGTGGCGGCTTCGTCTTGCCGGTCTCGTAGCGCGAAAACACATTGGCGCCGCCGCCAAAGATCGCGGCCGCCTGCCGAGGCGTTCACCTTGTTGAACTCCAGCATCGCCGCGCTGACCCGTTTCGATTCCGCCGCGCCGAGGACGCTTTGCTGACGCCCGTGATCGAACGGGGCCGCATGGCCCACCGCCGCCAGCATGCGGCGCATGCCGGGGGACTGGCTGGGGTATGATCTCCGAAAACGCCAAATCCAGGCCGATCACACCTC
>VFSW01000897.1_pt1 | contig 44061 bp, 40 predicted proteins | sample 5358111 | NCBI WGS metagenome assembly VFSW01 (sample SAMN11554181, study PRJNA540505) | mine drainage metagenome | isolation source: sediment from site ElyBrook_90M | place: USA: Ely Copper Mine, Vershire, VT | collected 2017
CAATGAACTAAGATGTTTCGGCAACCCTATGAAATTCGGTTACGGAATCGCTGGCCCGCCTGCCCGCCTGCCGCCGGCCCGCCGGAGCTGAGGCGGCATGAAAAGGGCATTCGCCGTGCAACGGCGCCGGTTTTGTGTTAAAAGGGGATGGCTCCCGATGCATGAAAATACGCAGTCTCCACAGCCCTTCCCGCGCGGAAGAAGCAAAACAAACGGCGCGGCAATTGCGGTGTCCCTCGCCCTGCTGATGCAGGCCTCGGCAGCCGCTCAACCCGCGCCCGTCACGAGATCGCTTTCCCACGCGATCCACGCCGTCGACGACCTCGACACGACGCTCGCGTTCTATCGCAGCGTGCTCGGTATCAACGGCACTCCGCAGGATTTCCCCAACGCCGCCGTGCCCCTGCTCACCAACGCACCCGGCGTAAAGCTGCGCCTGTCCATGCTTGCATTGCCCGGGAACATGCGTTTCGAACTCACCCATTTCACAGGACTGGAACGCAAGCCCGGCCAGGCGAGGTACACCGACCCTGGCGCGGCCAGCCTCGTCTTCCACGTGCGCGATATCGACTCCCTCGTCGCTAATGCGAAGAAAGCGAAGGCTCCCATTGTCACCGAAGGCGGCGCTCCCGTCGAAATTTCCACCGCGAAGGGAAAGGTGCGTTCCATCGTCCTCCGCGATCCCGACGGTTTTTTCATCCAGCTCATTGAGGAAGCGCCCGCCGCAGGCACACTGGAAGGCAATGTACATCGCGTTTCGCTCGCATACACGATGGAGAGCGCCGAAACAACCGCCGCGTTTTACACCGGCCTGCTCGGCATCGAACTCTCGGGACCGTCCGCATTTTCGAAGGATCCGGCCATGCTGAAGCTTTACGGCGCGCCTGCCGGAAGCGAATTTCGAAAGTTGTCCGGTGTCATTCCCGGCCCGCCCGCGGAGGTCGAATTCACCGAATTCCGCGGTCTCCCGCGCTCCGGATTCCATCTCAGAGTCCGCGATCCCGGCGCGCCGGCCATGGCCATCCAGGTGAACGAACTCAGACCCACCATCGCCCGTATGAAGGCGGCGGGAACGAACATTATCTCGGCTAATGGAGAAATTGTGGACTTCGGCGGCGGCACTTTCACGATCTTCGTGGAAGATCCCAATGGCATGAACCTCGAAGTGTTCGAGCGAAATCCGCCGCAGGGAAGAAGCAGCGGCCAAAGATGATTCGGGTGTATCGGCGGGGAACGCCGGGGATTTGCAGAGGTTCGCCCACGGGTTTTCGAAGGTCAGCTTATCCGGCTCCCCGGAAAACGGGGTATGCAACTACCTCTCCGTTCGTAACATGTTGATTATGCGCTCCAAACAACGAATCAACTGATCGCCAGTTTGACCGGTTTGCCGATGCGGCTGAGCATTTCCACCAGCGTATCGATGGTGAACTTCGCCGTTTTCTTGTTCACCACGTCAGACACGCGCGGGCGCGAGACCATCAGAATCTCGGCGGCCTCGGCCTGCTTCAAATGATGTTTCGCGATCCAAACGGACAACTCCTCCATTAATTGCTGCTTCAATAGTCGCGTGTCATCGATCTGTTTGCGGGAGGCAGCCTGCAGACGCTTGGCCTCGTCCGGCGCAAAGCCCAACTCCAGGAAGAGGTTCGCACCCGGCTTCGTCACATGGCGAATTTCGGTGTCAACCTTCATTTTGTTTCCTTTCTCGCGCCGACTGCGGCGCGGTAACGCGCGCTGGCAATAGCCTTGTCCTGCTTGCCGGTGACTTGAGTCTTCTTCTGGAATCAATGCAGGACATAGATTGCTTCCTCGAACCTGGCGACATACATCACACGGTAAGCACCGCTCGCGTCCCTGATGCGAATCTCCCTCGTTCCAGCGCCCACGTCGTCGAACGGTTTCCAGTCGGTCGGATCAAGCCCGGCCTGGACCTTCCCCAACTGGAAGCCCGCTTCCCGGCGAGCATCCTTCGGGAACGCCAAACTGCTCATCGAGGGGCATTACATCAAGGATCGTCCGCTGATGGACCCATCGACAGAGGGGAGCACCTTCGCTGGTATCCTCCCGGAACCCCAGGGCGCGCAAACGCTCCCCGAACTCGACATACTCTCCGTAGGAGGTGATTTCCGCGATCGCATCTACGTCGAGCGTAGAGCGCGGGTCGCCGGTTGCCTCGTCGGTTATCAGCAGGCCAGTCACGCAGCCTCCAACAAACACGAGTTCTCCCAGCAGCGGCCGCAGGGCCGTTGCGGCCTCGGCCAACCGATCAAGATTCGAGTCGTTCATTCGCTTCCCGGAGGCGGCGATGCAACTCTTTTTCCGCGTACTCGCGTTCCCGGGTTCGGCCGTCCCGAAGAGCATCGGCCAAGGTCAGGTATTCGTAAAAAGCCTGGTCGCGCAGGGCGGCGGCAGGCGCAGTCTTGTATAACGGTTCAAATGCAACGCCCCGTTGTCCACCTTCTCCGAAGGGCCAAACGGGAGCAGGTTCATTGCCTTGTGAAATCACACTGCGAAGGGGCTCGGCAGCGTAAGAGGTAGGGATGCCACGCGTGATCTCTCCCCGTTCGGCGGGAAAAACATACTTGAGGCCATGAACCAGAAATTCTTCGAGCGCGGCAAAGTTCGGACGGTTTTGCAATTTCGGACCGTGAAGCAACCGTGCGAGTTCAGCACGCTTGACCGAGGCGTGTACCTCGGAAGGGCTCATCACCAACTCCGCTGCCAACTGAGAGTAGGGGGCGCGGCGCGACTTATCCGCAACGATTTTGAGCGTCACGTACACATCCTGGGGCTTGAGTGCCATACACCCATTCTGCATTCGCGAATCGCGAATGCAGAATGAAATCGCACGGTGGCAAGTCTTCCCGACCGCTTCCTCGATGTTAAATTTCCCATGTCAAAGCTTCGACCTCCTGCTGTTTGCGGCGCGCCTCGTCCACCTGATTGCACACCATCGCCAGCGTGGTCCGGTCCAGAATGCCCGCAATCGCGTCGCGCACCTCGCGCATCACCATCCTGGTGCCGCAGGTTTCGATATCGATGCATTCGTCGCATTTGCGGAAGCGGGTTTCGCTCGCGCAGGGCAGAGGCGCGAGCGGACCCTCCACCGTCCGGATCACGGAACCGATGGTGATCCGGTCCGGCGGGCGCACCAGCGTATAGCCGCCTCCCTTTCCCTTCTTGCTCTCCACCAGACCGGTGGACTTCAGCGAGAGAAGAATCTGCTCGAGGAATTTCTTCGGGATCGATTCACGCTCCGCCAGATGAGCGATCAGCGTCGGTCCCTGGCCGTAATCGCGGGCAAGGGCGTAGAGAGCGCGCAGGCAGTATTGCGTCCGTTTAGACAGCTGTCGCATGTCCGTCCATCCAGCGTCATTTTGGCATATGCAACCTTATGGATCTCCACTGTCTCTAAGATATATACATGGGCTGTTTTCCGATCCTCTCGCTGGTCGCGGCGCTGACTCTTACCGCTCAGGAACCGCCTTTGGCGCCTCGTCTCGCGGCTCTGGCGGCGGCGAAGGATTCGCTGCACGGGCTCAGCGATTCGATCGAGGCGCTCTCCCGCACCGTAAGCCCTGCCGTCGTTCAGGTGTTTTCCAGCGGCTACGCCCTTTCGGACGACGATGGAGATTCGGGCGAGGGCACCACCGCGGGGCTGGTCACGAAACAGAGCAGTTCCGGCTCCGGGATCGTGTTGACCGCGGATGGCTACATCGTCACCAACAACCACGTGGTCCGAAACGCGCGTCGCATTCGCGTTCAGGTGGCCGCTCCTCCGGATCGCCCTGGAGACTCCTCCCGGCCCGCGCTCCACGCTCACGGCAAACTGCTTGAGGCAAAGGTTGTCGGGTTCGACCGCGAGGCGGATCTGGCTGTCCTGAAGGTGGAACCGGGGGAGCCGCTCGCCGCGTTGAAGCTTGCCGATTCCGACAGTCTCCGCCAGGGCCAGGTGGTGCTGGCGTTCGGCAATCCGCTGGTCCTCGAAAACTCGGTCAGCCTGGGCGTCGTCAGTTCCGTGGGCCGTCAGGTGAAACCGGACGACCCGATGGTCTACATCCAGACCGATGCGCCCATCAATCCCGGCAACAGCGGCGGACCGCTGCTCGATGCCGACGGGAACGTGGTCGGCATCAACACGTTCATCCTCTCGCAGTCCGGAGGGAGCGAGGGCATCGGCTTCGCCATACCGAGCAACGTCGTCCGCAACGTTTACGATCAGATCCGGAAAGACGGGCACGTTCACCGCGGCGAAATCGGCGTCACGGCCCAAAGCATCACGCCGGAACTGGCTGCGGGACTCGATCTGCGGCAGGACACCGGACTCATCCTCGCGGACGTCGCGCCGGCCGGCGCGGCGGCCATGGCGGGGCTGCAGGCCGGCGATATCGTTCTTTCGCTGAACCGCAGGCCCGTGACCGATGCGCGCCAGTTTCAAACCGCTCTCTACAGCGTTCCGTTGAACCAGACGGTGGATATCGAGGTGCTGCGCGACCGGCAGAAGATCCCGGCGCAGGTGAAAGTGTAGGAACGCGACGACGATCCGTTCCGATTCGTGGATCTGGTCAAGCCGGAACAAAACCGCGTGCCGAAGCTGGGCATTATTGGCGTTCCGATCACGAGCGACATCGCCAAACTGCTGCCCGAGACGCGGAAGCCATACGGAGTCATCGTGGCCGCGCGCACGGGCAACGCGGAGTATTCGGGGCAGGGCGGGCTCAAGCTGGGCGATGTCATTTACAGCGTGAACACAACTCCGGTTTCAACGCTCGATGCATTGCGCAGCGCGGTGGATAACCTGAAGGAGTCCGACCCGCTGGTCATGCAGATCGAGCGCGACAGCGGGCTGATGTATCTGACGCTGACCGCGGAATAGCCTTTAATAACCCAGGCGCACCACGCCCTGCTCCAGGCCGTTCACCGTGCCTTTGGTTAACCACTCCAGCGAGGCGCGGAAAAGCAGCAGGCGATTCTTCTCCCACATCGCGTTGTGGGAGGAACACGCGAGATCGACGAAAACCTTCTGCTTCGCGCCCAGATCCGCATACAGATCCCGCACCCTTTCCTGCGGCACTTGCTTGTCGAAAGCGCCCGAAACCGCGAGCGTGGGGATCGTGGTTTTCGCAACAGCGGCCTGCGTCCAGCCCCAGTTCGTCACTGCGGGCGCGCGCCGGACGCCGCTGCCCCATGTCGCGCCCACGGGGTCCGATGCGAGCATCGCCGACCACACGGCATCGCTTGCCGCCGGATCGTACTGGGCGGGACACCCGGTCTGGCGGTCCCAACCGGCGGTGAACTCGTCATGCGACTGCGTGGTCATCGCCGCGCCGTTCGCGGGGAGCTGTGCCGGCGGCGCCGCGGCCGTGTTGCGGTTATAGGCCGGGGCGAGCAGAACCAGTCTGCGCACCTTATCCGAATGCTGCGCGGCGTATCCGCCCGCCCTCGGTCCGCCGAGCGACCATGCCACCATGCTGACCTGCGCGACGTGCCGCAGCGCCAGCAGACGGTCGACCACCGCGCCGATATCGTTCCAGTCGGACGCGATGGTGGTGGTCTGGCGCGGGTAGGAGGGCGCGCAGGGCGCGGCGATCAGCCCGGGTACGAACGTGAGCTGCTGTTCGTGCGAGAGGTTGCAGGGGTCGTTCATGGCAGCCGGTCTGGTGGAGCGCCCGTAGCCGGTCATATCCATCGCGAAGACATCGAAACCGGCGCGGGCGAGATATGCCATCCAGCTGTAATCCTGATAAGGAACGTCGAACGCCACTTCCGCTGGCGTGCCCGCGCCGTGCACGAACAAGACCACCTTGTCGCCCGCGGCGCCCTCGCGCGGCGCCGTGCCCGCCTGCACCACTTCGCGCACATAGATCTGCGCGGTCTGCCCGTCGATCGAAGGCACGGTGGAGTGAACGCGAACGTAGTGGTCCACGCTGAGAAGGCGTTCGCCATCGTCGCCGAAAGATGGCCGGGCGAGCAGCAAGCCGAGAATCGCAAGACCGGCCACGGCGGAGATGATTGTGAAGCGTCGCATATATGCCCTCAGCGATCGAGATCGCGCAAAATGACGGAATCCTTCAAATGCTCCCGATCCAACCCGAAAACAATCACCCGCCACGGCCAGTCGAGCGGCGTCTTTCCTTCAAACACCACGTTCGGATCGTGCGGACGCTGCTCCAGATGCGCGATCAGGCCCGTTCCACCGGAGTGCACCAGCACCATTCGCGGATAATGCTGGGCGCCCGCTTCCGAGATCGCGATCCAGCCCCCATCGGGTTGCGCGGCGACGAACGGCAGAGCGAAGGTGGCGTTGACCTCGCTCCGCTTCAGCGCGTCGTCGTGAACGAGCGCGAAGACGGTGCCTTCGTCGTGGATCAGAACCGGATCGAGCGGCGTCGATTTCGGCAGAACGTAGCGGAAGGCCACGCCTTCGTTGTAGACGCGTACCTCCAGATTCATGCGGCGGCCGAGCGAACCGTTCTGCATGTATTCGGCGGTCAGCGAATTGTATTGGCCGGCGCCCGCGCCGCGGGAGACCGTCGAGGAGTGAATCAGGCCCAGATTCTGACCCAGTAACGGCTCCTGATTGTAGACATCGAGGCCCAGCCAGGAAGTATCGAGCGCCGGCTTCCCGCCAGCCTGGACCTGGTAGGCGAGTTGAGAGAGCCCGCCGTCGTCCGGCTGCGCCACGAACAGCCTGAACAGGATACGGCCGTCCGGCGAGGCCACGTGGCGCTCGTCCTGCGCGTGGAGCGCCAGCGGTAACAGAAGGAATGCAATCGAAAGAGCGCGCATAAAAGAAAACCGGGCTCGCCTGGCTCGACTCATGAGCCAGCAGGCGAGCCCGGAGGGTTACCAGATAGCGGCTGCTACGCCCAGCTGAAGCCGGAGTTCTTGATCGGCAGCGAACGAATCCGCTTGCCGGTGGCGCTGAAGATGGCGTTGGTGACGGCCGGCAGCACCGGCGGCATGGCCGGTTCACCGAGGCCCGTCGGCGGGTTATCGGAGAGCAGATAGTGGATCTCGATTACGGGCGGCGCCTGTGCGAGACGCACCATCGTGTGCTGATGGTAGTTCGTCTGCACCACCTTGCCCTTGTCCACCGTGATTTCCTGCCCCATCAGCTCGCTCAGGCCGTCGATGATGCCGCCCTGAATGATGTTCTCCGCGCCGCTCGGATTGATGATCTGATGCCCCACATCCGCCGCGACCCAGATCTTGTTGATCTTCACCTTGTTCGCCGCATCGACTTTGACTTCGGCAACTTCGGCGAAATACCCCAGATGGCTGAAGTGGAACGCAACGCCCATCGCTGTGCCTTTCGGCAGTGAACGTTTGCCCCAGCCGGACTTGTCCGCCACCAGTTCGAGGACGCCCTTCATGCGCTCGGCTTTCATCCCAGGCGCCGCAAAGGGGCCGCCGCCCGCCGGAGCCGCGGGCGCCGGCGCAGCGCTGTTCAGCATGGCCATCCGGAATTCCACCGGGTCCTTGCCCGCGGAATGGGCCAACTCATCGATGAACGATTGAATCACGAACGCGAAAGCGTTGCTGCTCGGCGCCCGCAGGGAACCGGTGCGGATTCCCAACTCCTGGACGGAGGCGTCCAGCTTGTAGTTCGGAACGAATCGCTGCGGGAACTCCGTCGGACCCATTGCGCCGGCCGAGACGAAGTTCGTGCCCGCGCCGTAGCTCACGAAGTGATTGTGCCAGGCCACGAGGTTGCCCGAAGCGTCCACGCCGCCCTTCAGATACTGGAAGCCGCCCGGACGATAATAATCGTGCGCCATATCGTCTTCACGGGACCAGAGGAGCTTCACCGGAACACCGGCTTCCTTCGAAATCCAGGCGGCCTCCACCATGTAATCGTTGGTCAAACGCCGGCCGAAGCCACCACCGCCGCGGACCATGTGCAGAGTGATGTCCGATTCGGGGATGCCCAGGGTCTGCGCGGTCATGCGCTTGCCGCTGCCTGGAATCTGGCTGTTGCTCCAGATCTCGCACTTGCCGTCTTTGAACGATGCCGTGCAATTCTGAGGCTCGAGCGGCGCGTGCGCGATGAATGGGTAGGAATAAGCCGCGTCCACCACTTTGGCCGCGCCTTTGAAAGCCGCGTCCACGTCGCCATCGGTCCGGATGTTCCTCTGCGGCGCCTGCTTGCTCATTTCCTCGGCGCGTTGCGCAAAACCAACGCTGCTGAGGCTGGCTCGCGGCCCTTCGTTCCAGGTGACCTGTAGTTTCTTCCGCGCCGACTGCGCCTGCCACCAGGTATCCGCAACAATGGCGATGCCGTTTTCAAGGCCGGGATCGCCAGGCAGCACGGGAGTCGTGATGTCGGGCCGGTCCACTACAAAAGCGTGCCGCACGCCCGGCATCTTCTTTATATCGTCGATGTTCGAACTCGCTACTTTGCCGCCGAAGACGCCGCATTTTTCGAATACGGCATAGAGCATGCCCGGTGTCGTGATGTCGATCGCGAAGATCGGCTTGCCGGTCACGATGTTCGGCAGTTCCCTCTGCGTCTGGGAGTGGCCGACGATCTTGTAGTCGGCCGGATCTTTCATCTTGAGGCTGGCGAGGTCCGGCATGGGCAGCGCGGCCATTTTCGCCGCCAACTCGCCGTAGCCGAGGCTCTTGCCCGATGCCTTGTGCATGACGCGGCCGGAGGCCGTGGTGCACTCGGATTCCGGAACGCCCCACGTCTGGGCCGCGGCCGTGATGAACATTGCCCTGCCTGCCGCGCCTGCCTGCCGCATCGGAACCCAGTTGGTCGGGGTCGCGGTGCTGCCGCCGGCGATCTGCCCGGCATACTTCCTGTCGTCGAAGTCGGCTTGCTCGATTTTGACGTTCTTCCAGTCGACGTCGAGTTCCTCGGCGATCAGCATCGGAAGCATTGTTTTGATGCCCTGTCCGACCTCGGGATTCTTGGCCACGATGGTGACCGTTCCGTCGGGCGCAACCGTGATATACGTGTGCGGGTTGGGTGGAGGGGGCGGCGGACCGCCACGGCCCTGCGCTTCAGCGTGGGGCTCGAGGTACAGACTGAGCATCACCCCGCCAGTCCCCAACGCGCTTACTTTAAGAAAAGAACGACGATCGATTGGCTTCATCTCGGGATCTCCTTACTACTTCGCCAAATTCTGGGCTGTCTGCACGGGTTTCGCCGACGACATTCCGGCCGCTTTGTGAACTGCCGCCCGGATCCGCAGATAGGTGCCGCAACGGCACAGATTCCCGTTCATGGCGGTGTCGATATCCTTATCGGTCGGGTTCGAATTTTTGGCAAGCAGAGCGGCCGCCGCCATCATCTGGCCCGCCTGGCAATAGCCGCACTGGGGAACGTCGAGATCCTGCCACGCCACCTGCACAGGATGCGTACCGTCGGCCGAGAGCCCTTCCACCGTCGTGACGGCCTGGGTTCCCACCACCGAAATCGGCGTCTGACAAGACGGCACGGCCTTGCCATTCAGATGCACAGTGCACGCACGGCACTGGCCGATACCGCAGCCATACTTCGTACCCCGAAGATTCAGAAGGTCCCGGACCACCCATAACAGGGGTGTATCGGCTGCCGCGTCTACCGTAAAAGACTGCCCGTTCACGTTCAGTTTGTAGGCCATAACATTTCGCTCCGGTCAGAATGAGCATAATACATTTCGCCCGCATCTGCCATCCCGGACAGCCCCGGGTACATAATTCTTTACATAAACCGGGCCGCCCCCTTCCGGCGTGGGACACTTGAAGGATTGGTAATGAACAGAAAAATATACTATTGGAAGCTGCGCGACGCGGAAATGCAGTTGGGCGAGCGGACCCTGATCATGGGCGTCCTGAATATCACGCCCGATTCTTTTTCCGACGGAGGCCGCTTCAACGACCCCGATCGCGCTCTCTCGCGCGCGCTCGAACTGGAAGAGCAGGGCGCCGATATCATCGACATCGGGGCGGAATCCACGAAGCCCGGATCCCAGCGAATTTCCGCCGACGAGGAATGGCAGCGGCTCGTTCCGGTCCTGAAACGCCTTCGGGACAACCTGCGGGCGCCTCTCTCTCTCGACACCTATAAATCCGAAATCGCCGAACGCGCCCTGCAATACGGCGTCCAGATTTTTAACGATCCAAGCGGGCTCACCTTCGATCCGAACCTCGCGAAAGTCGCCGCCAACGGGAACGCCGGCCTCATTCTGAATCACATGAGGGGCCAGCCGGAGACCTGGGGGAAACTTCCGCCGATGCAGGATGCGATCGGCACGGTCATGAAGGATCTGGACGCGACCGTGAGCCGCGCCCGGCACGCGGGCGTCGAACGCGCGAGAATCGTGGTCGATCCCGGCCTCGGGTTCGGCAAGCGCAAGGAACAGAACGCGGAGATTCTGGCGCACCTGAGACAACTCGCGGAACTGGATTATCCCATTCTCGTCGGTCCGTCGCGCAAGTCGTTCCTCGCGCAGGCGTCGGAGAACGACACGCTGTTTGCAACGGCGGCGGCCGTGACCGCCTGCGTGCTGAACGGCGCGCATATCCTGCGGGTACACGACGTCAGGGAAATGCACGCCGCGATTCAGGTGGCGGAAGAGATCGCGCGGGCCGCCGCGCCCAGGGCGGGACAAGAGGAGGAAAAGGCCGCAACCCGTTCCGCCCGTACTCACGCGAGCCCGGATGTGGTGGCGGACCGTCCGCGTCCTACGCGCCCGCCGCTCGCGAAGCCTCCGGTGGAACAGCCGGCTGTTGCCGCGGAACCGCAGCGGGAACAAGCCGGTCAGGAACCGCCACGCCAGGAACCGCGTCCGGCGCGGGCTCCGTATCCGGATCGGGATCGGGACCGGCGAGACGGATCGGCGCCGCCGCGTCGCGATTTCCGCCCCGGCCGGAACGCCGGGGATGACAAGGCGAGATTCAGGCCCGCGGCCGGCGCCAGGCCATTCGACCGCGATCGCGATCGTGGCCGCGATAACGACAGGCGCGACGCACGTCCGCCGCGGGCTCCGTATCCGGATCGGGATCGGGAGCAATCCCGCCCACCCTATTCAAAACCGCCTTTCCGCGATCGCTCCGAGCCGTCCGGGCCGCCGCGCCGGGAGTTTCGTCCCGCAGCCGGGCGTTCCGGCCCGCCGCGTTCCGGCCCGCCGCGGGATGACCGCTTCAAGCCTTCCGGGCCGCCACGTTCAGGACCGCCCCGTTCGTTCGATCGCGGGCCTGACCGGCGCGACGACTGGCGCGAAAACCGCCCTCCTCGCGGCGCGGCTCCCAGCGGCCCGGGCGATCGTCCCGGAGGCGGCAGACCGCCGAACCGGCCTTTCCGCAAACGGCCCTGAGACTCCCGCCGCGGCGGCCCGGCGGCGCTTATCCGCGGACCCGGTTCAACCGGGCTCCGCGAGATGAGGCCGAAAGCACCGCTCAATACGGCAACCGCAATTTGGCGCTATATTACTCTTAGTACTGTATCTATTGCCAAATGTCAGATAATCCGCTGCTTTCCATCCAATTCCACATTCCATTCGACCGCGTCCACGCCGAACATGTCGAGCCGGGCATACGGGAATTGCTGCGGCAGGCGCAGGCGCGGATCGACTGCATCGCCGCGGACCGGACGCCGCGCTCGTTCGACAACACGATGCTGGCGCTCGAAAACGCAACCGAAAATCTGGACTTCGCCCTTGGCGTGGTCCGTCATCTGGAATCCGTTTCGACCACGCCGGAATTGCGCGCCGCGTGGAATGCCGTCGAACCGGAAACGAGCGCGTTTTATTCGCGGATTCCGTTGAATGAAGGGTTGTGGCGGCAACTGCGCGGCTATGCATCCGCCGCCGAGGCGGCGTCACTCTCTCCCACGCGCCGCCGGTTTCTCACCCGGACGCTCGATTCGTTCAGGAAACATGGCGCGGAACTCGATCCGGCCGGCAAGAAACGGATGGCCGAGCTCGATGTCGAATTGACGAAGGTGACGACGAAATTTTCCGAAAACGTTCTCGACTCCACCAACGCTTTCGAGCTGATTGTCACCGACGAAGCCAGGCTGGCCGGGCTTCCGCCGAGCGCCATCGATGCCGCGCGCCAGAGCGCCGAATCGAAAAAAATCGAAGGATGGCGTTTCACCCTGCAGGCGCCGAGCTACATTCCCGTCCTGACCTATCTCGACGACCGCTCCATTCGCGAACGAATGTACCGTGCGTTCTCCGCGCGCGCGACGGAGCCGGAGCGGGACAATCGTCCACTGCTCGCACGGATTCTCGAACTGCGCCGCGAGAAAGCTCTGCTGCTCGGCTTTCCGGATTTCGCCGATTTCGTTCTGCACGACCGCATGGCCCACAAAGGCGCGCGGGCTCTGCAGTTCCTCGAAGAGCTGAAAGCGAAGACCGACCCGTTCTTCGCCCGGGAAAACGCCGCGCTCGAAGAATTCGCGGGGCGTAAGCTGGAACCCTGGGACGTGGGCTACTGGTCGGAGAAGCAGCGGCGCGCCCTGTACGACTTCGATGAAGAAGAACTCCGCCCTTACTTCCCCGCGGAGCGCGTCGTCGAAGGCATGTTCGCAATCGTCGAGCGGCTGTACGGCATCCAGGTCAAGCGCCGCGACGGCGTGCCCGTCTGGCATCCCGACGTCCGCTATTACGAAGTTCACGACCGCGGGGGATTGCTCCTCGGCGCGTTCTATGCCGACTGGTTTCCCCGCGAATCCAAGCGCGACGGAGCGTGGATGGAGGCCTTCATCACCGGCGTAGATGCTCCGGGGCGCTTCGAGCCGCATCTGGGCTGCATGTGCGGCAACCTCACTCCGCCCATCGGGGACAAGCCCGCGCTCCTGACCCATCGCGAGGTCGAGACCATCTTCCACGAGTTCGGGCACCTGCTGCATCATGTCCTGAGCCGCGTGGAAGTGCGCAGCCTGGCGGGTACGGCCGTTGCGTGGGACTTCGTCGAACTTCCCAGCCAGATCATGGAAAACTGGTGCTGGGAGCGCGAGGCGCTGGATCTTTTCGCGCGCCACTACCGGACCGGCGAAGCCATTCCGGAGGATTTATACCGGAAGATGGTGCGCGCGCGGACCTATCGCGGGGCCAACGGGCAGATGCGCCAGCTCGGCTTCGGCTTCGTCGATCTCAAGCTGCATCGGGATTACGATCCCGCGCGCGATGGCGATGTCATTGCCTATGCGCGCGACGCACTGCAGCCGTTTGCGGCGGCGAAGTTTCCCGAAAATTACGCGATGATCGCCGGCTTCACGCATCTGTTTTCGAGCCCCGTGGGGTATGGCGCCGGTTACTACTCGTACAAGTGGGCGGAGGTGCTCGATGCCGACGCCTTCACGCGTTTCCGCGACGAAGGCATCTTCAGTCCCGAAGTGGGCGCGGCGTTCCGCGACCAGATTCTGGCAAAGGGAGACAGCGAAGACCCGGCGGAGTTGTACCGGAAATTCATGGGGCGCGATCCCGACCCCGAGGCGCTGCTCGTAAGATCCGGCTTGTCCGGCTGAGTCGTTATTAAGCCGGAGTGCGAAACTCGTACTGAATGCCCCACGATCGCCGGAAACCGGTGCGGGTTCGCCGCATCGACCAGTGCCAGTCCGTCCACGAAATCTTCGAGCATTGCCTGCCGGCGTTCGGGGGAGCGATCCTGCGCCGTGTCTACAGCATTCTGGACCGGGCGATGGCGAAACGCTGCCCGCTCACGATTTCGATCGCGGGCCCGGTTACGGTCTCCGGGCAACACCAGGCCTGGCTGATCCCTCTGCTTGAAACCGGGTGGGTGGCCTATCTCAGCACCACCGATGCCGTCTGCTATCACGACGGGCATCGCAGCCTCAACGCGCACACGGAGGACCCCATCTACGAAGTGCCGATCTTCGGCGACGATGGAAAGCTCCGCGACGAAGGCGTCATCCGCGTCACCGACATGGGCTTTGCCGAAGAGGTGCTGCTCGATCAGGATAAGTTCCTCACCGCCGTTCTCGCCCGCCCGGAATTCCAGAGAAAGATGACGGGCACGGAGCTGCGCTATCGCCTGGGCGCCTATTACGGGCAGCAGGAAGTACGCAATCGCGTGGAGCCCGGGCTGCTCTCCACCTGCAACCGGCTCGGCATTCCGATCTTCGTCGGAGCACCCGCCGATGGCAGCGTGTTCCTCAATTCCATGAAGCTGTGGGCCATGAAACAGGCCGGTCTGATCCCGGACTACGCCTTCGATCTGGACCTGCACGCGGAAGTGTTCGAAGCCTGCGCCTATCACCACTGGGGATTATTCGAGAGCGAAGCCAGAACCATCGCGACGCTGATCCTCGGCGGCGGCGTGCCCAAGAATTACAATCTGCAGCCGGAGCCCGCGCTCGGACAGGTGCTCGGTCTGCCCAACGTTCGCGGCTACGAGTTCGACGTTCAGATCACCACCGCGCCGGTCACCGACGGTTCGTTATCGTCCTGTCCTCCGGCCGAAGCCGTCACGTGGGGGAAGGTCGATAAGGATACGTACATGCAATCGACTGAAAGCCTGCCGGGCGATTACTCGATGATGATGCCGTTCATCGTGAAGGCGCTGATGGAAAAGCACGGCGCGCGCGAGCCGTATCGGCTGTACGAAAACCGCGGCAGGCTGGTCGAGGCTTTGCGTGGAGCGGTGCGGGAAAATCGCGAGTGGCTGATGGAATCGCTGGAGTATCCGCTGGCCGCGGTCTGAACGGAAAACCGGCCGATCCGGCGCCTTCACCGCCAGTCCAATACGCCGCGCAGGATTTAAGATTGTGAGAGGATGCCTGAAACACGACTGTTTCTTCCCCTTGCCGCGCTCGCTCTCCTGAGCGCCATTCCCGCCTCTGCCGAAGAGGGGATGTGGACCTTCGACAATCCACCGCTCCAGCAACTCAAAGAGAAGTACAGCTTCACGCCCGGCAAAACCTGGCTCGATCACGTCCGTCTTTCCAGCGTGCGCCTGAACGATGGCGGCTCCGGCTCCTTCGTCAGTCCCCACGGCCTGCTCCTGACCAATCATCACGTCGCCCGCGGCCAGTTGCAGAAGAACTCGACCCCGCAACATAACTACATCGACGACGGATTCTACGCCGCCACGCCGGACGAGGAAATGAAGTCGCCCGATCTCGAAGTCAACGTGCTCATGTCGATGGAAGATGTCACCGCGCGCGTGCAGGCAGCCTTGAAAGGCGCGAAGACACCCGAACAGGAGTTTGCCGCCCGCCGCTCCGAGATCGCTCGCATCGAGCGTGAGAGCCTCGAAAAAACCGGCCTGCGCTCCGATGTCGTGACGCTCTACCAGGGCGGCGAATACTGGCTTTACCGTTACAGGAAGTACACCGATGTGCGTCTCGTCTTCGCGCCCGAGCAGCAAATCGCCTTCTTCGGCGGCGATCCGGACAACTTCACCTATCCCCGCTACGATCTCGACATGGCGCTCTTCCGCGTCTATGAAAATGGCCGCCCGATCGACAGCAAAGACTTCCTGAAGTGGAACCCCAAAGGCGCCGCCGACGGGGATCTCGTATTCGTCTCCGGCCACCCCGGCTCGACCCGGCGACTCGACACCGTGGCGCAACTCGAGTACCAGCGGGACGTCGAGCTGCCTGCCATCCTCAACCTCTATCGCCACCGCATTGCCACGATGCGGGAGTATTCCGCGCGCGGAGCCGAACAGGCCCGCCAGGCGGACTCCCGCATCTTCAGTTTCGAAAACGCCGTAAAAGTGACGCAGGGCGGGTACGACGGCCTGAAGAACGCGGCCCTCATGAGCGGCAAGCGGAAAGAGGAAGACGCATTCCAGTCTCGCGTCATCGCCAATCCGCAATGGAAAGCCGCCTGGGGCGGAGCCTGGAGCGCGATTGCGGAAGCGGAGAAAAAATCGGCCTCGCGCATGAAAGAACAGTTCTTCCACGGCCTCGATTCGCAACTGGCCAACTTCGCGGCCACGCTCGTGGAATACGTCGCGGAAGTGAAGAAGCCGGATGGAGAGCGCCTGCCCGGCTATCACGATGCGCAACTGGAATCGCTGCGCTTCCAGTTGCTCTCGCCCGCCCCTGTCTACCCGGCGATGGAGATTGCCCGGATCGCCGGCGCGCTCCAGCTCGATATCGAAGGGGCCGGGAGGAACGACCCGTTCGTCACCGCAGTCCTGAACGGCAGCTCGCCAGCGGATGCGGCCTCCGCGCTGGTGAATGGCTCGAAACTCGCCGACCCCGCGCTCCGCAGGCAATTGCTCGAAGGCGGCCAGGCCGCCGTTGCCGCCTCAACCGACCCCATGATCGTGCTCGCGCGCAAGCTCGACCCCATGCGCCGGGAACTGATCAAGTGGCAACAGGACAACGTGGAAAGCGTCGTCGAACAGGCAGGCGAGCAACTGGGCAAGGCGCGTTTCGCCGTCTATGGGAAGACCGCTTACCCCGACGCCACGTTCACCCTGAGGCTGTCCTACGGGCAGGTGAAAGGCTACCCCATGAACGGGACGAAAGCGCCGCCCAAAACCACGTTCTACGGCCTGTACGACCGGGCATACGGCTTCGATCTGAAGCCCCCGTTCAACCTGCCGGCCCGGTACTCTGCCGGCATCGGGAAGCTCGACCTCGCCACGCCGCTCGATTTCGTGACCACGAACGATGTGGTCGGCGGCAACTCAGGGTCGCCGGTCATCGATCGGCAGGCGGAAATCGTCGGCCTGATCTTCGATGGCGATATCGAGTCGCTGGTGGGCGATTACATTTATAACGGCGAAGCCAACCGTTCGATCGCGGTGCATACCGCAGCCATGACCGAAGCCTTGCGCAAGCTCTACGGCGCCGATGCACTCCTCAACGAATTGCTGACGGGTCAGTTGAGAAAATAGGCGCGGCACAAAGCCCCCGAATCTACGGCTCGGAATAGTAACCAATTCTGGTGCGGACCGTAACATCCGGATGTGCCAGGAGACATTCGGGCGTCAGCCTGACTTCAATTTTGTGAAAAGCCCTGGCTGCGGCGGGAACCGCAATTGTCAGCATGTACCGCATCCTTAAACGGCGGATGAGGGCGGGTAATTCAGTGTCGAAATCGTCGCCGATCCGAGTCTCTCCGCCAGTCGCCCGAACAAGGCTCACGAGCGAAGCCGCGTTTGACGGATCCCCGCTGCCGACGAGTCCGTCGATCCGCGGCAGATGAAGGCCCGGCAGCTGAGGCGCCCCGGCGTAGACGCGGGAACCTGCAGGGGCCAGTGCAAGCATGACCTCATGAAGTGTAACGCCGGCATGGAGCAGGCTCTCTTCCAGTGCATCCTGCTTCGTCTCGGAATGACGCTCGATGTCATCGGTGATGGCAACGATGGCCCGGCGCCGCTCGAGCGATGTTTGTTCCGAGAGCATTGACAATGCGCTCGAAGCAGCATCGAAGAGACGATTTTTGTCCGGCTGCGCTCCGTGGGCATGGAGCAGCGCCTGTCCGATTGCGGCCGGATCTCCGCTCAAACCGAGCGATTCGCCGCCAGGCGCGGGCCCGCGAACAACGCCCGCACGGTCCTCCCGGCGAAGCGCCATTACAGCCCCGTTCAGCCCTTGAGCATAGCGCTGCCGGTCTGCCCGGGTTGACAGACCTGGATTGCTCATATAAATCAGGAAGACCAGATCCAAAGGGGGCGTGTCGATGGCCAGTTTCCGGATGGGGATCTGCCGGCCGTCGTCGTAGACTTCGAAATCGTGAGGGCCAAGCAGTTCAGGAATTTCGCCGGTCCGAGCCTCAATAACCTGCACGTCCAGGCTGATAAGCCTGCTCGCAGTCTGTGCGGCGACCGGACCGGTCAATGCGCCCCATGCGGCGAGAACGGCGATCGATTGCCTCACTTGTCCACCATTTCTCCAATCGCTCTTGCAATGACATATTGGTTCGCTTCGTAGACCCGGGTCTCTCCTCCTGTCTGCCGGACGAGAGGTTCAAGAGTTTTCTTTTCCTCATCCTCATTCGCAGACGGGCCGTTCGGGTACGGTCGCCCTCCCGGCATCGGATGCGGGATCGACGCCGGCGGGGAGATGAGTGCTACAAAAATGGCCGTGCCTTTGGATTTAGCGGCAACTACAACATCGTTCAAAGAGTGCCGCGATCCCGCATCGGATGCGGCGGTCAGCACCAGGATACAGCGGCGTCTGTCCGATCGGGTGGCCTCGGGAAATATACTCAGGGCGGTCAAAAGAGAGTCGTGCAGATGACGCCGATTGCGTTGCACCGTCCATTTTCCAGTCCTGCGAAGAGCGGACTCAAATTTGCGAACGTCGTCCGTCAAAGGGAATATGGTTTTGGCGGTCCCGGAAAACTCTACCAGCGATACTCGATCGCCGGGCTTGATCTCCATGGCTGCGACTCTGGCGCCAGCGCTTAGAGTGCGAACGATGGGGTCTTGCGCCGTCGCCCCCATGCTCATGTCGAGCATAACCACCAGATCCGTGCCAGGCGAAGAAGCCCGCACCGGCAGCGCGCACAACGATAAGGCAAAGCATGCTCCCGCCAGACGGCTCCAATCCAGCGCCGGGATGAACGAATGTCCAGGCCGTTTCAATTCCTCACGCCTCGCAATGCTTAAGTGAGCGCGAATCTCAAGGGAGGCAGTTTGTCTCGTGCCTCCCGTTCATGCGCTCATATAACCGCCGACGGGTCAGTTGAGGAAATAGGTCCGGTAAAGCGTATCGCGCTGTTTCGGCACAAAGCCCGCGTCGCGGATCATGCGCCGCAGTTCTTCCTCGGTCGCCTGATGATGCGTGCCCGCCGCCGAGACCACGTTCTCTTCGATCATGACGCTGCCCACGTCGTTGCCGCCGAAGCGCAGCCCCAGCTGGCAGATCTTCAGGCCGGGCGTGACCCAGGAACTCTGGATGTTCTCGATGTTGTCCAGATAGAGGCGCGAAACCGCGAGCGTCTTCAGATACTCGACCGATGTCGCTTCTTCCTTGACGAAGCGCCCGAGCGACGTGAGTTCCCGCTGAAATGCCCACGGGATAAAAGCCGTAAAACCGCCCGTGTCTTCCTGAATCCGGCGCACAATGTCGAAGTGGTTCATGCGTTGTTCGAGCGTCTCGCCGCAGCCGAACATCATGGTGGCGGTGGTCCTCATGCCGAGCGAGTGCGCGGTGCGGTGAACGTCGATCCATTCCTGCGTCCCGCACTTCAACCGGCTGATCCTGTGCCGCACCGCATCGTCAAGAATTTCCGCGCCGCCTCCGGGGATCGAATCGAGACCGGCATCCCGCAGCCGCGCGATGGTATCCCGCAGCGAGAGGCCGCTCACCTCCGCGATATTCGTGATCTCCGGCGCCGAGAAGCAGTGGCACCAGATGTCGAACTTCGCCTTGATCGCGCGCAGCAGGTCTTCGTACCACTCGATCTTCAGATCCGGATGCAGGCCGCCCTGGAACAGGATGCCGGTGCCGCCCAGATCGAGCGTTTCCTGAATTTTGTCGAAAATTACGTCGTTCGGCAGGACGTAGCCTTCCGCGCTGCCCATCGGGCGATAGAACGCGCAGAAGCTGCAATACTCCGTGCAGAAGTTCGTGTAGTTGATGTTCCGGTCGATGATGTAGGAAACCACGCCGTCCGGATGAAGCTTCCGGCGCATCGCGTCGGCCTCCATTCCAAGGCCGATCAGGTCGTCGGAGTTGAACATGTCGATGGCTTCGGCGCGTGAGATCATAATTGAACTTCCATTTTACAGCCGCTTTAATTACAGAGTCAGCGATTCCACCATCTTCTTCAGGTTCCCCACACAGTCCTGAATGCCCGGCCAGTAGGTTTCGAGATGGATGAATCCTTCATAGCCGTCCCCGGCCAGCGCGTCGATCTGGCCCTGCCAGTCGATATCGCCATCCCCAAGCGGCTCCCACACAGGCTTATGCCCTTCGAGCGTGCAATCCTTGGCGTGCACCAGCGCGATGCGCGTGGCGTCGAGCATCCGGTAGCCCGAAGGGAACGCCTTCTCGCCCGAGATGTAAGCGCTCGCCGGGTCCCACACCACCTGCAGATTGGACTGATCGATCGCGGCGAGAACGCCCGCCATTTCCTGCGCTATCGAGACATTGCACGCGCGATCGTTCTCGATGCCGATCACCAGGCCATGCTGACCCGCCCTGTCGGCCAGGTCCTGAAGGATGTCCACCAGGCGCTCGAAAACCGACTCCGGCTCGGCTGCCCGCAAACCCGAAAAAACGCGCACAATCTTCGCGCCCGCGCGTCTCGCGACCTCGAACGCCCGTTCGGCGCGAAGAGACTGAGCGGGCCAGTCCGCCAGGCTGCACTTCAGCAGCGGCGAAGCGATCGCGACCACTTCGAGTCGATTCACGCGCAGGGCCACCAGCGCGCGATCCAGTTCTTCGTCGCCGATTTCAAGCACATTCCTGCCGCCGACGGTGCGCAGTTCGGCCCCGTGCATCCCCAGTTCGCGCATCGCAACCGCGGCCTGCGCCACATCCGGCGAGAAAATATCCGTCACCGCGCCAATGCGAAATCGTTGCATTACAGTCTCATCCGTTCCAGCTTTCGGTACAGCGTTTTCCGTTCGATGCCCAGAATCCCGGCCGCGCGGCTTTTGTTGCCTCCCGTGGCGGCGAGCACGCGGCGGATCTGGTCCGCTTCCGTCTCGGCCAGCGTTTCACTCGCGGCCCCGCCCGGCTCCATGGCCGAAATCGCGTCGTGCACGGCCTCGGCGTCCATCCGGTCGTTCGGCGCCAGGATCGTCAGCCGTTCGATCAGGTGCTGCAATTGCCGGATGTTGCCTGGCCACGTAAAATCCTTCAGGGCCTTCAATCCCGATTCGGTCAACTTCACGTTGCGGTTATAGCGTCCATTGTATTTGTTCAGAAAGTATTGCGTCAGCAGCGGCACGTCGCTCCGGCGCTCGCGCAGGGGCGGCAGCGTCAGCCGCACCACGTTCAGGCGGAACCACAGATCTTCCCGGAACTTGCCCTCTTCCACCATTTTCTGCAAGTCGCGATTGGTCGCCGCCACCACCCGCACATCCACCTTCTTCTCTCTCGACGAACCTACCGGCCGGATCTCGCGCTCCTGCAGAAACCGCAGCAGCTTCACCTGGAAGCCGGGTTCGATGTCGCCGATTTCGTCCAGAAAAACCGTGCCTTTGTTCGCAGCCTCCAGCACACCCACGCGGTCGCGCTCCGCCCCCGTGAAGGCGCCCTTCACCGAACCGAACAATTCGCTCTCGATCAGCGCCGCCGGAATCGCCGCGCAATCCACCGGGACGAACGGCTGCGCCGAGCGGTTACTGAACCGGTGGATCATGCGCGCGATCAGCTCTTTGCCGGTTCCGGTCTCGCCTTCGACGATCACCGTGGCGTCGGTCGGCGCAACCCGCGCGACGGTCTTGTAGATCTCGACCATGCCGGGCGAACTGCCCATCGTTTCCGTTTCCGGCAGTTCCTCCTCATCCGCTTCCCGGTCACCCGTTTCGCCCTGGTCGAGCGCCCGCCGCACGGCTTCGAGCAGCGTATCGAGTTCGAAAGGCTTCGCCAGATAATCGAACGCCCCGTTCCGCGTGGCGGCCATCACGGTCTCGATCGACCCGCGCGCCGTCATCAGAATCACGGGGCAATCCGCATGCTGTTGTTTCGCCGCCATCAGGACGTCGATACCCGTGCGGTCATCGACATAGATATCCGAAATCACCAGCGGATAGCGGCGGTTCTCCAGCCTCGCCAAAGCATCGTGCGTGGTCGAAACGGCTTCCACCTCAAAACCTTCCAGTTCGAGGAACGTGACGATGGTGGTCCGCACGCTCGCATCGTCCTCCACCAGTAAGATCGGTTCCCTCGGCAAGATCGGCCCGCTCATGACGCGCGTTTCAAAATCATCGTGAATTTCGATCCTTTGCCGGGTTCCGATTCCACGTGGATGGTCCCGCCGTGTTCATTGACAATCTGCTTCACGATGGAAAGCCCGATGCCTGTTCCCATCTCGCCCGATTGCTCCGCTTTCTTCGTCCGGTAGAATTTCTCGAAAACCCGCCCGGCTTCCTGCTTATCCATGCCAATTCCTTCGTCCTCAACCGAAAGCCGCACCCGGTCTCCTCTCTCATCTTCTCCATAAACCCTGACCCGTGTCCGCGGGGGCGAATATTTCACGGCGTTCGTCAACAGATTGTAAACCGCGTACTCCATCAATTCGCGATCTCCGGAGAGAACTTCGGCCGGCAGGTTTTGGATCTCAATCTCGATATTCTTGTTGTCGGCCAGAGGGCGGGCGCGGGCCACGCAGGCTTCCACCAGTTCCCGCAGCGGGAAGCGCTCGCGCTTGAATTCGGTCTCGCCGTCGGACAGCCTTTCGAGACTGAGAAACGTCGAAATCATGCGCGCCAGCCGCTTCGATTCGGAGTTGATCAGATCGGCCATCTGCTTGCGCTTCGCCTCGGGCATCGCGCCATAACGGCCGATCAATTCGCTCGAACCCTGAATGGCGGTGAGCGGCGTCCGCATCTCGTGCGTCACGAACTGGATGGTCTGCTGATAGCGCGACTTCTCGCTCTCCGCATGGCTCAGTTCGCGCCGCGCGAGGAGATGCCGCCATGCCGCCGCCGCCGCCGTGGCGATCAGAACCGCGAAAGTTCCCGGCGCCCACGGCCAGACAATGGAGTGCGCAAACGCGATCGCGGGCGCCAGTTGCGAGGCCAGCAGAACCACCAGCGTCAGTATGTTCGCCATCCATCCGGCAGCCAGCGCATAGGCCAGACCCGCGCAGATCGCGAAGAGAAACGAGACCGGAACCACGATCCGCAGAGGCGCATCGACAAGAAACATGCGGCGCGCAATGGTCTCGTAAGCGTTGGCGTGCATCTCGATTCCCGGCATGATAATGCCGTTCGAGTAGGGCGTCATCCACCGGTCCCGCACCGCGGTCTGCGCGGTCACGCCCGCGAACACCACCTTCCCCGCGAAACGGGAAGCGAGGGCGGGCCGCGCATCCAGTTCGGCGATCGAGATGCGCGGAATTCCTCCCATCGCGAGTGGAGCGTAGCGAATGCGCAGGGTGCGGCCTTCGCTGTAATCCGACGGAATCCGAACCCCGCCGGCTGTCAGATCCCAGGGCGTTTCGAGCACGAACCCGCCCTTCACCGCGAGAAAGGTCTGGAGCGCCAGCGCCCATCGCCGGTCGTTGCGGGCGTCCGCCATTTCGAGCGGCAGACTGCGGTTGACGGCGTCGTACTTGTCGAGATCGGCGTGTACTTCTCCCACGCCTTCGGCGTATTTCCGGAACCTCGGAATCGGATCTTCCCAGCGGCTTCCGTCCGGCTGCAGATCGCTCGACAACACCAGATTGGGGGTGTGCGCAAAGGCGGCCTCCAGCTTGTCGTCCGCCGCGCCGGGTTCGGCCAGGATCAGATCGACCGCGACGGCGGCGGGATGAGCGGGGCGGATGCGCTCAAGCCCATCGGCCAGCGCCGCGCGCATTCCGACGATGCCCCCGTAAAGGGTGAGCGTCCGCTCGTCGATCGCGAGAACGATGGACGATGGCTGCCACGGTTGCGGCTGCTCCAGACGGAACAGGAAGTCGTAGGCGTACTCGTCGATCTGGCGGCCGAAGGCGCTCCATCCGATGGCCACGCTCACGGTTGCGGAGGCCAGCACCAGCAACGCAAGGACGATCCACGACGCGATTCCGCTGCGCTTCATCGCCACAGCTTCATCCGAACAACTCCAGCAACTCGTCGAAACGATTCAACACCACCAGACGCCCGTCCACGTCGCGCACCTCTTCGCGCTCCAGCGTCCAAGTCCGCCGGTGCGGCACGAATGCCGCTCGCAGCCCCGCCGCGAGCGCCGGATTGATATCGGATCTGGGGCTGTTGCCAATCATCCAGGTGCGTTTCGGATCGAAGCCCCGCACACTCGCCAGCCGGGTATAAGCGTCGCGGTTCTTCTCCTTCACCACCTCGCAATGCACGAACAGAGGCCGCAATCCCGAGAGATCGATCTTGCGATTCTGTTCCACCGGCTCGCCCTTCGTGAACAGGGTCAACTCATGTTTCTCCGCCAGAAACGGCAGCGTCTCGGAGACCCCCGGCATCAGTTCGATCTCCTGCTGCAGAATCCGGTGCGCGAACGCCTTGACCCGCTTCAGGTCGTGTTCCTCCACCGCCCGTTCCGCCAGGCGCAGGTAGCAGTCGCTGAGATTGCGCCCGAAGTTGACCGCACCGTAGCCGTGAATTTTATTGCTTTCGATCTCGATCTCATCGAGGATCGACCGGATCTCGTCCGGCGTGAGCGACGAATGGCCAAGATATTCGCAGAACTCCTCGAACGCCTGCTCGAAGTAGATATTGTTCTCCCACAGAGTGTCGTCGGCGTCGAAGATCAGGTGCTGGCGCTCCTCAATTCTCGGTATCAATACGGCACCTGCGCGTGGGGCGCGAGCCGGAACGGAATCTCGACCACCACATCCACGGCTACGGGCACTCCATGCCGCGTCGCCGGCGTGAACTCCCATTTCGACAGGGCCTCTTCCGCGCTCCGGTTCAGACGGTCGTCCAGACCCTTCACCAGCTCGACGGTGGAGACGCGGCCGTCCGTTCCGATCACGCATGCCAGCTGGATCTTGCCCTCGATCCGGTCGGCCGCGGCCGCCGCCACATACTTCGGATCCACTTTACGGTGCGTCACGGGAGGCGAAACGGGCGCGAGTCCCACGACGCGCGCGGTGCGATCCGAATACCACATGAGCCAGCTTCCCGAGTAGCTTGTCAAATTCGGCATCTGAATTGCCATCATATAAACTTCGCGGCCGTCGAATCGCGGATCGGGCGCGCTCGAAACCTTCACCGCGCCGGAATCCGAAGGTTCCTGCCGTGTCTCCGGCGATGCCTCCCGCGGTGCGAAGCCGCGCCCGGCCGCGCGCAGAGTCAGCGCCGAGGTGGGCGCCGCGAAGGTCTGCGCCATTAGGTCCGGTTTGGCCTCCGGCGCGCCGCGCACAAACAGGTCCGGCACGTTGAGCCCTTTGCCCTCGCTCGCCGCGTCCGCGCCTTCGCGGCGAATCTTCGGCGCGGCCGAGAACTGCGCCGGGGCGGAACTCGCTGGCAGAGGGATCGGCTGGTTTGAAGGATTCAACCCCACCACGGCCAGATTCAAATCCGCGTTCAAATCCGCGTTGGATGCGGGCAGGGGCGGGGCTTCCACCATCGCCGGTTTCCCCGGGGCCGGCTCTCTGGGCGCGGCGGGCGCGGTGAACGGCCGGGCCGGCGTTTTGAACCGGTAATTGAGCGGTGCGGGCACATTCGCGCGGGCCTCCAGCTGCGGCGCTTCGGCGAGCGGAGCCACCTCCCTCATGCGCGTTGGAACCCTTCGCGGAGGCGGTACGAAGCGCTTCACGATTTTCGGCGCATCCGCGAGCTTAACGGCATCGAGCGCCTGCGTCTTCAACTCAGGCGCCTCCGCCAGTTCCACCGTCGCGAGCCGCGGTTTCTGAATATCCGGCGGCGCCACAAATGGCTTCGTTATTTCGGGCGGACGGATCGCCAGAATGTTCGGCGACTCAATGGGCTTGCTTTCAGGCAATTCGGGCGCGGGCGTCCAGACCATTTGCGTCCGCTTCGGGGCATTCCTGCGCGTGGCCACAATCTGCTGCTTTGCCCGGACCATGGCGCGCAACGGCTTCCGTTCGGGCTTCGCGCCGGGCGGCGTCACGTCTGGCAACTCTTTGAACTTGTACCAGACCAGCTTCTCTTCCCTGCCTGCAATCGCCAGCTTGTATTCCGACTTCGCCGGCTCCGGCAGGCGGATCTCCGGCGCGTGGATCAACAGGAAAAACGCACTCGCATGCGCCGCCACGGAAACGGCCAGCGCGCCCGTGCGCCTTTGCCGTTTCTCCGGGCCGCCGGTATACAGGCTCAAGACATGCATCCCTACAAAAGACCGGCCGGCTTGTGCCCCGACCCGTTCAGCCCCGCGGTGCGCTTCATCTTTGCCGCGTAACGCTGCCGCGCAATGTAGCCGTCCGTAAAGTCCGCAAACATGCGGAGCCTTTCCCCCTCCGAACGGCTGCGCTGCGCCATGTTCTGGAAGTCGAGATCCTCCACGCACCCAACCAGCTGGAAGCTCAGCAGGGGATTGTCGGCATCCGCCGCCTCAGGCTCCGATTCGTTCTCTTCCGCGAGCGCCTCCCGCATCCTTTGCAGCGCCGCGAGCGCGCGCCGGCGCAGCTCCGGCGTCGCGGGCATCGAATCCTCGTCGTCGAAGAACTCCACCTCGCCCCGCAGATAATCCTTTTCCTGATTCAGCGCTGTAATCTCGAACCGCCTCAGGCCGCGTGTCATCACATCGAACCGTCCGTCCGGATATCGCTCCAGCACGGCTTCGACCACAACGGTGCAGCCCGTATTCACGATGCCGCCATCCTTCGCCAGAACGATGCCGAATTCCGAACCGGAGGCCTCCGCCTCGCCAACCATCTCCTTGTAGCGATCCTCGAAGATATGCAGCGGCACCGCGCCGCCGGGGAACGCGACAAGCTGCAGGGGGAACAGAGGGAGCAGCCGGGACATAGTGTTATTATTGCGTTTCTCCGATCCGAATGGGTTCACTGGACGGCAAAGTCATCATTGTTACCGGCGCATCGGAAGGGATCGGCGCACGTTTGACCGCGGCTTTGCGGCAACGGGGCGCTCGCCTGGTGCTTGCCGCGCGAAACGAAGCCAACCTGTCCGCCGCCGCCCGCCCCGGCGATCTGATCGTCCCCGGCGATCTCACGCAGGACGTTGTCCGCGCCGCCGCGATCGCGCAAACCGTCGAGCGCTTCGGGAAGATCGACATCCTGATTAACAATGCGGGCCGCGGTTCTTACTATTCCGCGACTCGTGCCGCAACCGCCACCCCCCTCGACGAAGCCCGCGCCGTGTTCGAACTCAACTTTTTCGCGCCGCTCGCGCTGACTCAGCTGGCGGCGCCCTGGCTGCGCCAGACGCGCGGTACGGTGGTGAACGTCAGTTCGATCGCGGGACAGATCAGCCTGCCCTGGCTGCCTGTTTACTCGGCCAGCAAGTTCGCGCTGGCGGCCGTCACCTCGGCGCAGCGTACCGAATTGAGGCGGGATGGCGTCCATGTAATGGGGGTGTTTCCCGGTTACGTGGACACGGATTTTCAGATTCACGCCCCTGGCCCGCGTCCGCCGGCGCGCGTGGTGCAGGGCAAACGGTTCGCGGTCTCGGCCGACGAGTGCGCCGCCGCCATTGTGCATGGAATCGTACATCGCAGGAACACGGTGGTTACGCCCCGCACGGGCTGGCTGCTGGTGTGGGCGAGCCGGCTTTTCCCCGGATTCGTCGAGGCGCAGATGGAACGGGCGCTGAATGGATAACAAGCTCAAGCGCTCGCCCGGCGTCTATCTGACCGGCTTCATGGGGTCCGGCAAGAGCACCGTCGCCCGTGTCCTGGCCGACCGGATCGGCTGGCATTTTATCGATCTCGACGCCGAAATCGAAGCTGCCGAAGCGGCCACCGTCGCGCAGATTTTCGAATGGCGGGGCGAAACGGAGTTCCGGCGCATCGAGACCGAGACGCTGCGGAAGGTCATACGAAAGATCGAACACGGAATGCCCGCCGTGATCGCGCTGGGAGGCGGATCTTTCGTGCAGCCGGCCATCGCCAATCTGCTGGACCATCACGGGATCTCGATCTGGCTCGACTGTTCGTTCGAAACCATTGCACAGCGCATTACCGACCCCGATTCCCGGCCGCTCGCCCGCGACCCGCAGGCGTTCCGCCGGCTTTACGACGAACGCCGCCACGCCTACAGCCGCGCCAGTTATCGTGTGGATGCCGATTGCGAAATCGAGCGGGCGGTGGATCTGATTCTGGGGCTGCCATGCTGGAAGTAAGTCTCAGGGGCCAATGAAGCATAATCTGCGCCGCGACGCCAAAGCCATCCTGATGGCGGCTCTTGCCGCCGCCGATCCGACCGCCGCCGTGGAGCAGGTGCTGCGCGCGCGCGACGATTTCGACCGTTACGAGCGCATCTTTGTAGTTGGAGCGGGGAAGGCCGGCGGCACGATGGCGCGGGCCGTGGAGCAGTTTCCCGGCCTCCACATTGCCGCGGGCTGCGTGAACGTGAAAGACGGCGACACGGCGAGAACCCGGTCGATCGAACTGCGGCACTGCCGGCATCCCGTTCCCGACGAACGGGGGCTCCATGGAGCGAAACGCATCGCCCAACTGTGCGGCGAGGCGGGCGAAAACGATCTCGTCATCTGTCTGCTCTCGGGCGGCGCGTCCGCGCTGATGCCCTGGCCCGCGCCGCCGATTACGCTGGCCGAGAAGCAGGAAACCACACGCCTGCTGCTGGCTTCCGGCGCCGGTATTCATGAGATCAACTCCGTCCGCAAGCACCTTTCCGCCATCAAAGGCGGGCAACTGGCCCGGCTCGCCGCGCCCGCGCACGTGCTGAGCCTGATTCTTTCCGACGTGGTGGGGGACGATCTGGACGCGATCGGTTCGGGTCCGACGGCGCCCGACGCCTCCACGTTCGAGAGCGCGTTCGCCGTTCTGGAGCGCTACGACCTGCGCGACCGCGTGCCCGCCAGAGTCCGCGAGCGCCTGCGCAACGGCGCGACGGAAACGCCGAAGGCGGCCGATCCGCTGTTCGAAAATGTCGAGAACATCGTGGTCGGCAGCAATCAGAGATCGCTCGATTCGGCGGCGCGCGCGGCGAAGGATCTGGGTTACCATACGCTGATTCTTTCGAGCACAGTGGAAGGGGAAACGCGGGAGATCGCGCGCATGCACGCCGCGATTGCGCGGCAGATCCGCGAGCATTGCCAGCCGGTGAAGCCTCCGGCCTGCGTGATCTCGGGCGGGGAAACAACGGTGACGATGGAAGGCGAGCCGGGAAAGGGCGGCCGGAATCAGGAGTTCGCGCTCGCGGCCGCCCTCGACGCGGCGGGGCTCGAGGACATTCTCATTCTCAGCGCGGGCACCGACGGCAGCGACGGGCCGACCGATGCCGCCGGCGCCATGGTCGACGGCACGACGCTCGCCCGCGCAAAATCCAGCGCTTCCGACGCGCTGATCAACCACGACGCCTACCCGTTTTTCGAGGAACTCGGCGATCTGGTGATCACCGGCTCCACGGGCACGAACGTGATGGACCTGCACTTGATTCTGGTTTCGTAAGCGCGGCTCCGGGGACTATTGCGCCGTAAGCGCCACCAGTTCCGCCGGAACCCCGTTGGCGCCCACCGCGACGACAATATACTGCCTGCCGCCCACCATATAGGTCATCGGGATGCCGGTCTCATTTGCGGGCAGCTTCATTTCGAAAATCACGTCGCCCGTCTTTTTGTTCATGGCGCGGAACATCGGTCCGCCGCCTCCCGGACCCGAAGCGAACAAACCGCTGCCATCGCCCGCAAAGAGCAGCGTCTTCGTCACCAGCAGCGGCGCCCGCTCCGGATTGCCGGCCTTGCTCAGGTCGATCCCTTTCATGGCCGGGTGGTTGCGCACGTAATCGGGCGCCTGCCCGTTCGGCGCCATCCACACATGGTCGCCCGAGTTCAGGTCGATCGCCGTAATCCGGCCCCATGGCGGTTTGATCAGAGGCAACCCCTGCGGGCCGATATTGCGCGTTTCGCCCCGCTTGGGCAGGTCCGCCGCGCCCGCGCCCGAGATGTAATCCATGTCGGAACGTTTCCCGTCTTTGTAGAGCGCAATCACCGAAGGGTTGGTGACCGACGATACGTAGAGAATGCCCGTCTCCGGGTCCACCGCGCCGCCCTGCCAGTTGCTGCCTCCGGTGGCCGCGGGCAGTTGCAGCGTGCCTTTCCTGCCGTTCGCATCGAACACCGAAGGCGGCGTGAAGATCGGTCCCAGCTGGTACTGCGACGCAATCTTCACGGCCTCTGCCTTCAGTTCCGGGGTGAAATCGATCAGATCGTCCAGCGTGACTCCCTGCCGGTCGAATGGCGCGGGCTTCGTCGGGAAGGGCTGGGTTGCGGACGTTCTCTCTCCCGGCGCCTGCGTCTGTGGCACGGGGCGCTCTTCGATCGGCCACACGGGCTGGCCGGTCACGCGGTCGAACACATAAGTGAACGCCTGCTTCGTTACCTGCGCCACGGCTTTGATCTTCTTCCCGTTCACCGTGATATCGAGCAGCGTTGGGGCCGTGGGAATATCCCAGTCCCAGACGCCGTGGTGGATGAACTGGTAATACCAGATGCGCTTTCCCGTGCGGGCATCGAGGCAGACCAGACTTTCGGCAAACAGATTGTTGCCCAGGCGGTGCCCGCCATAGTAATCGCCGGTCGGAGTCTCGACCGGGAGATACACATACCCCAGTTTCTCGTCCCCGCTCATCGGCGCCCACACCGCCGTGTTGCCGGTATACTTCCACGAGCCGTTTTCCCAGGTTTCGTTGCCGGGCTCGCCGGGCTGCGCGATGGTGTGGAAGGTCCAGATGCGCTTTCCGGTGCGCACGTCGAAGCCCCGTACGTAGCCCGGGACATTCTCTTTCGAAACCGGCGCCGAGCCCGTGATCAGCGCGGCCCCCACAATCACCGTGTCCCGCACCACGATGGCCGGCGAACTCGACCCGATCGTCCCCGGCTGGACCACGGCGCGATCCAGCCCTTCCGTCAAATCGACCATGCCGCGAATTCCGAAGCCGGGGATCGGCGCGCCTGTCTTCGCATCGAGCGCGATCAACCGGTACCCGGGCGAGATCAGCAGAATGCGGTCGTCCCCCTTGCCGTCGCTCCAGTACGCGAGCCCCCGGTTGTTGACACGCGGCGCGAGCGTGCCGCGCTCCCCTTCGTCGAAGCGGTACATCCAGAGCGTTTCGCCGGTCGCCGCGTCGATCGCCACTGCGTCGCGCCGCGTGCCCGCCGTGAAATAGAGCACGCCGCCGATCATGAGCGGAGTCACTTCCCAGTTGAAGTCCGGCCGGCGTCCGAAGTTCTTCGCATCCCACCGCCACGCGATCCGGAGATCTTTGACGTTGCTTTCGTTGATGAGATCGAGCGGGGAGTACCTGGTGCTGCCCGCATCGCCCCCGTAAAAGCGCCATTCGCCGTTCTTCGCGCCCTGCTGGGCGGGCGCCGGGACGCAGATGGCGAGGCAAATTGTGATCTGAAGAAGCCTGGAACGCACGGAGTCCCTCCTTCGGCGGTCCAGATCATTAAATCACGCCCGGCTCGTTCGGGACAGCTCCGTCCGCAAAAACTCCATTTTTTGCCGGGGTGAGTCATCCCGACACGCCCCTGGAGCGGGCCACTACGGATTGCAACGCACATCCTTCGTTTGCTTGAATAGAATCAATAAGTTGAAATAGCGACTTTATGGGGCCAGGTTTGCTATCCTAATCCCGAATCGTAGAAGTACTCAACCTGCCCTCTGCTGCAACGCGCGGGCGATTGGGATGACGGGTCCGAGACAAAGGCTTTCGGGAGCCTGAGTCGGAAAGTTCGGCTCCGTTGTCCTCCGCTTAAGGGTTGCAGCAGGAGGGGTTTTCTTCTTTCCCCCGTGAATTCCTCCAGTCCGCGCCGCCCTGCGAGCTCGCAGACCGCCCGATGGGGCGCCGTCGCGTTTTTCGCGCTGGCCTCCGCCTGGAACTATCTGGACCGGATCACGCTGTCGGCCGCCGCGCCTCGCATTAAAGCGGAGTTTCATCTCAATAACACGGATTTCGGATGGCTGGTTTCGGCATTTTCGCTGCCCTACGCGCTCGCCGCGCCGGCTGTCGGATGGTTTCTCGACCGCCTGGGTCTGGAAACGGGTATCGCGATCGCGGTTGCGCTCTGGTCGATCAGCGCGGCGGCGTGCGGATTCACCCGCAGCTTCGGCCAACTCATCGGCGTCCGCGCTTTCCTTGGCATCTGCGAATCGGCCGGCGTTCCCGCGGCCGGGAAGCTGAACGCGATCTATCTGGAACCGAAGGATCGCGCGCTCGGGGCGGCGATGACGCAGATCGGAATCGGCATTGCGGGGGTGGCCGCGCCCCTGCTCGTTCTGGCGTTCACCGGATGGCGCAGCCCGTTCTTCGTTTGCGCGGCGCTCGGTTTTGGCTGGATACCGCTCTGGATGCTGGTGCGCCGCAAGGTGCACCCGTATCGCGAAGTCCTGCCGCAAAAACAAAGCGGGGGCTTCGGCATCCTGCGCGACCGGCGCTTGATTGCGCTCGCCGGCGCCAACGTACTCTGGATGGCCGGCTACACGTTCTGGACGAACTGGACGACGCTGTATCTGGTGCAGCGGTACCAGTTGACGACCGCGCAGGCTTCCGCCTACGCCTGGGTACCGCCAGTGGCCTCGACGCTCGGAGGCTTCGCCGGCGGATGGCTCTCGCGCAGCGCCATCGCGCGCGGGGCGCCCGCGGTCGAAGCGCGCGTCTTCGCGATTCTGGTGAGCGCGTTCGGCTGTCTGGCTTCCGTGCTGGCGCCGTTCTGCCCCACGCCCCTGTGGGCGTTGCTCCCGGTTTCGGCCAGTTACTTCGCCATCGTGGCGGGCAGCGTGAATATCTACACCATCCCGCTCGATATCTGGGGCGGGGAACGCGCCGGCACCGCCATCGCGGCGCTGGGATTCGCGTATGGACTGATGCAGACGGCCGTCTCACCGCTGATCGGTTATCTGGTGGATCGCTTCGGTTTTACGCCGGTTTGCTGGCTGGTGGCGTTGCCGCCGTTCGCGGGATGGCTCCTGCTGCGGGAGGCCAACCGGGATTTCACGTCCGCGTAAATCTTCCTTACGGGTCAGCTATGATTGCGAATGATCCCGAATGACACCCGCGACCTCTTCCGATATCCAGTCGACGCTCAACGAACAGCGCGTCTTCAATCCGCCACCCGAATTCAGCGCCAAAGCGCACATCGGCAGCATGGCCGAATACGAGAGGCTGTACGCGGAGGCCGATCGCGATCCGGAAACGTTCTGGGGCAATATCGCGAAGGAACTGGACTGGTTCGAGCCCTGGACGAAGGTTCTCGACTGGAACCCGCCCTGGGCTCGATGGTTCGTGGGCGGCAAGCTCAATCTCTCGCATAACTGCCTCGACCGCCACGTCGCCGGCTGGCGCAGAAACAAAGCCGCCCTGATCTGGGAAGGCGAGCCGGGCGAAATCCGCACCCTCACTTACCAGCAACTGCTTTCGGAAGTCTCGAAATGCGCCAACGTGTTGAAGTCGCTCGGCGTGCAAAAGGGCGATCGGGTGGCCATCTATATGGGGATGTCGCCCGAACTCGCCATCGCGATGCTGGCGTGCGCGCGGCTGGGCGCGCCCCACACCGTGATCTTCGGCGGCTTCTCGTCGCAATCCCTGGTGGACCGCATCAACGATGCGCAGTGCAACTGCGTGGTTACGCAGGATGGGACCTTTCGCCGCGGCGCCGAGATCAGGCTGAAGCCCACCGTGGATGAGGCGCTCGCCAGCTGCCCCACGGTCTCGAAGGTGCTTGTCTACCAGCGAACGGGCACGCAGCAGACCATGCTGCCCGGGCGCGATCACTGGTGGCATGAGCTGATGTCGATCGCATCGGACGAGTGCCCGGCCGAGCCCCTCGATTCCGAGCACCCGCTCTATCTTCTCTATTCCTCCGGCACCACCGGCAAGCCGAAAGGCATTCTGCATACGACGGGCGGCTATGCCGTTTCCACCTATATCACTTCGAAATGGGTTTTCGATCTCAGGGATGAGGATGTTTTCTGGTGCACGGCGGACATCGGCTGGGTGACCGGGCACAGCTACGTGGTTTACGGCCCTTTGCAGAACGGCGCGACGGTGCTGATGTACGAGGGCGGCCCCACGCACCCGCAGCCGGACCGTTTCTGGGAAATGATCGAGCGCCACAAGGTCACGATCTTCTACACCGCCCCGACCGCGATCCGGGCGCTCATGCGCCTCGGCGAGCGCTGGCCCGCGAAGCATCCGATGAAGAGTCTGCGGCTGCTCGGAAGCGTCGGCGAACCCATCAATCCGGAAGCGTGGATGTGGTATCGCAGTACGATCGGGCACGATCGCTGCCCGATTATCGACACCTGGTGGCAGACCGAAACAGGCTCGATGATGATCAGCCCCATTCCCGGCGCGACCCCGACGAAACCCGGCTCCTGCACCCGCCCTCTGCCGGGCATCAGCGTCGAAGTGGTCACGCGCGAGGGCAAACCCGTTCCCGCCGGCTCGGGCGGCTATCTCGTGATCCGGAAGCCCTGGCCCGCCATGCTGCGTTCGATCTACGGCGACCCGCAGCGCTACCAGGAACAATACTGGTCGCAGATTCCGGGGTCCTACTTCACCGGCGACGGCGCCCGGCAGGACGCGGACGGCTACATCTGGGTCATGGGCCGCGTCGACGACGTGATCAATGTCTCCGGCCACCGGCTCAGCACGATGGAAGTGGAATCGGCGCTGGTCGCGCACCTTCGCGTGGCGGAAGCCGCGGTAGTGGCGCGTCCGGACGAGATTAAAGGCTCGGCCATTGTGGCCTTCGTGACGCTGCAGCTCGGCAATGAGCCTTCGGATGAATTGAAGGCCGAACTGCGCGCCTGGGTCGGCATGGAAATCGGCTCGCTCGCGAAGCCCGACGATATCCGGTTCACCGATTCGCTGCCCAAAACCCGCAGCGGCAAAATCATGCGGCGGCTCCTGCGCGAACTCGCGGCGGGCGGCGACGTGAAGGGCGATGTGACAACGCTCGAAGATATGGGCGTCCTGGCTAAACTTCGTCAGGACGAAGACTGACGCTCACCTTTTCGCGACGGGCGCCACATCGACGGCTCCGGTGAGTCCGGCGCGGTCGATCGCCTCCTGGATCAGTCCCGATGCGCGCGCGTCGTTGAGGAAGCGCTCGATCGCGGTCAGCGCCTGGAAGTTGCCCTTTGCGACGATCACGGCCTGGAGCACGGCCGAGTAGTTATCGGGCAGAACACGCGTATCCGGCGCGCTTCGCGCCATCTCGATCAGCCTTTGCCGGTTGGCCGCGTAAGCGTCGATCTCCCCTGCGGCAAGCATACGGAGCGCTTCGGCGGCGGATGGATTGGCATACCGCTTCAATTCCGCGTTCCTGATATTGCGGGAGAGAAACAGCTCCGGCGAGTCGCCTGTCGCGGCCCCTATCCTGATTCCCTGCCGGTCCGCATCCGCCACCGCATGGAGCGGAGAATGGAGCGGCACCAGATAACTGCTCCACGAGAGCGCGTAAACATGGGAGAACTCCACGCCGGTACGCGAAGGGTCGAAGGCCAGGAACGCGATATCCAGCGTGCGGTTCGCAAAACCATCCACCATTTCGCCCATCCCCCCGACTCCGTGGATCGTAACCGGCACGCCGAGCCGACGGCCCAGTTCACGCGTGAGATCGGCCGCGGGTCCGCTGACCGCACCGGTCTTCGGATCCACTCTGCCCTGGACCGGGTTCGCGGCGAGGAATACCGCTCGCAACGTCCCCGTGGGCGCGACCACCTTCGCGGCCAGCGGACCGAGCGACTGCGCGGCAAGAGGACACGAAGCGGCGATCCACAGGGCGATCGAATAACCAAATCCCATCTCTGAGAACTTTCTCACAACCCGCCACTGAATTCCAAGCGAGGCAGTAAATGACCGAAGCGGAAAAACGCAGAGCGATCGATCTCGCCCTTGTGGCGATGGACAAGCAGTTCGGCAAAGGAGCCGTGCTGCGCCTTGGGGCGAACAACGCCGTCCCCGTCCAGGTGATTCCTACAGGCTGTCTGTCGATTGACGCAGCGCTGGGAGTGGGTGGATTTCCCCGCGGCCGCGTGGTGGAAGTGTTCGGACCGGAATCTTCCGGCAAGACGACACTCGCCCTGCAGGTCATCGCCCAGGCGCAGAAGAACGGCGGCGTGGCCGCGTTCATCGACGCGGAACATGCGCTCGACCCCGTTTATGCGCGCAAGCTCGGGGTCGATATCGATAACCTGCTCCTGTCACAGCCGGATACCGGCGAGCAGGCGCTGGAAATTACGGCTGCGCTCATCCAGAGCGGCGCGATCGACGTGGCGGTGGTCGACTCCGTCGCGGCGCTGGTTCCGAAGGCTGAGCTCGAGGGCGAGATGGGCGATAGCCACATGGGCCTGCACGCCCGGCTGATGTCGCAGGCGCTTCGGAAACTGACCGGCATGGTCGCGCGGACCAATACTTCTCTCATCTTCATCAATCAGATTCGCGAAAAGATCGGCGTGATGTTCGGAAGCCCCGAAACCACGACCGGTGGCCGCGCCCTGAAGTTCTATTGCTCCATCCGGATCGACATCCGGCGCATCTCCGCCATCAAAGACGGCGAAAGCATTGTCGGAAACCGCACTCGCGTCAAGATCGTGAAGAACAAAGTGGCGTCACCGTTCAAGGAAGCCGAGTTCGATATTCTCTACGGCGAAGGGACGTCGCGGGAAGGCGATTTGATCGATATCGGCGTCTCGAAGAACATGGTTGAGAAATCCGGATCGTGGTTCAGCTATCGTGGCGAGCGCATCGGCCAGGGCCGCGAAAATGCCCGTATCTATCTGAAAGAGCACCCGGAAATCGCGCTGAAGCTCGATGAGGAACTGCGGATTGCGCTGGGTATCGGGCCGAGGATAACGGCCGCGGTTGCGTGAGACGCCGCGTGACATGCGGCTTGACGTGCAGCCCGAGCTTGATTTTGAAGAGGAGATAGTCATATAATATGACCATGACTGAGGAGTACAAACTGGCGGATGCGAAGTCGCACTTCTCCGAGATCGTGCAGAAGGCGATGCTCGGGGAATCCATCGTGGTCACGAAGGAAAATCGCCCGGTAGTGAGAATCGTGGCGATCAAACCGGCCACGCGCGCGCCCGGCACGGGCAAGGGCATCTGGATGGCGCCGGATTTCGACGAGCCTCTCGCCGATTTCGCGGAGTACGTGTAATTGCCCGTTCTCGTCGACACCCACGCCTTTCTGTGGTGGTGCGAGGACAGCCCGGAACTCTCGAAGAAAGCTCGCGAAGCGATGACGAAGCAGGATTGTTTCGTCAGCTTTGCGAGCTTTTGGGAAATCGCGATCAAAGTCAGCCTCAACAAGCTCCGTTTGCCGGGTATTATCGACCGTTATCTGGCGAACCAGATGTCGTTGAACGGCTTCCAGCAACTGGAGATCGGCTTCCGCCAGATCATGCGTTGCGCAACGCTCGAACGCCACCATGGCGACCCGTTCGACCGGCTGCTGGTTGCGCAGGCGCGGGAAGAGTCGCTGCCCATCGTATCGCGGGATGCCATTTTCGATGCCTACGGCGTCGAACGGATCTGGTAGCCCGGTAAACTAATCCTGGATGCAGGAAGAACCGTCCGCCGCTCAAACTGTTGCGCGCACGGCGCACATGCGCCATCTCGTCGAAACTCTGCGTCACCTCGAAGATAAACTGCGCGAGGGCGGCGGTGCGCAGCGCATCGAGAAGCAGCATCGCGCGGGTAAACTGACGGCGCGCGAACGCATCGCCCGTCTGCTCGACCCCGGCGCGCGTTTCCTCGAAATCGGCCTCCTCATCGCATACGACCAGTACGAAGGCCAGGCGCCGGCGGCGGGGGTCGTCACCGGCATCGGCAAAATCGAAGGCCGCCCGGCCGTCGTCGTCGCCAACGACGCCACGGTGAAGGCCGGCGCCTGGTGGCCCGAGACCATCACCAAGATTCTGCGCGCGCAGGAGATCGCGATGCGCAACCGCGTCCCCATCGTTTATCTGGTGGATTCCGCGGGCGTCAATCTGCCTTATCAGGACGGCATTTTCCCCGGGCAATACGGCGCGGGCCGCATCTTTTTCTACAATTCGCTGATGCGGCGCGAACTGCGGGTGCCGCAGATCGCGGCCGTCATGGGTCCGTGCATCGCGGGCGGCGCGTATCTCCCCGCGCTCAGCGACGTCATCCTCATGGTCGAGAACACGAGCTTCATGGGACTCGGCGGGCCGAATCTCGTCAAGGGCGCGACGGGCCAGTCGATCGATCGGGAATCGCTGGGGGGCGCGCATCTGCACAACGCCACGAGCGGCGTCGCGCACTATGTCGCAAAAGACGACAACGATTGTCTCGACATGATTCGCGCGCGTTTCCGGCAATTCCCCGCGCCCGCGCCCGCGCCGCCATCGACCGAGCCGCTCCACGCCGCCGAAGGGCTCTACGCCACGCTGCCGCCCGACCACAGGCTGCCCTACGACATTGAAGAGATCCTCTCGCGCCTCTTCGACCGGGACGACTTCCTCGAATTCCAGCCCGAATTCGCGCCGGAGATGCTGTGCGCCAACGCACGGCTGCATGGCCATCCCGTGGCCGTTATCGCCAACCGGCGCGGCTTTCTGAAGCCACGCATCGGCGGCATCGTCTACACGGAAACCGCGCGCAAAGTGGCCTACTTCGTGGATCTGGCCGACCGCGCCGGGACGCCCATTATCTATGTGCAGGATGTTTCCGGCTTCATGGTCGGGCTGGAAGCCGAGAGCGAAGGCATCATCCGCGCAGGCGCTGAAATGGTGGAGACCATGTCGTGCGCCGGCGTGCCGCGCATCGTCCTGACGATCAATCATGCGAGCGGCGCCGGTTACTACGCGATGGCGGGACAGGGCTTCGATCCGAACTTCACGTTCAGCTGGCCCACCGCGCGCATCGGCGTCATGGAGGGCGATTCCGCGGTGCAGGCGCTCTATTCCGCGGATCTCGAAAAGTCCCGGAAAGAGGGCACTCCGTTATCCCCGGAACTTACCGAATCCATTCAGCGCACGCGCGCCGATTACGAGCGCTGGCTCGACGCGAAATACGCCGCCGCGCGCGGCCACTGCGATGCCCTGATCGATCCGCTCGAAACCCGCGAGATCCTGGCGCTCGCGCTCGAAGTGACACTGCATCGTCCGCGAGCCACGGCGCTCGCATTGGAGACTCTATGATCCGCATCGCCAACGGCCAGGGCTTCTGGGGCGACTGGCTGGAAGCGCCCGTCCGCCTCGTCGAACAAGGTCCGATTGACTTCCTGGTGCTCGACTACCTCGCCGAAGTCACCATGTCCATCCTGCAGAAGCAGAAGCAGGACAACCCCGCGCTCGGCTATGCGCGCGACTTCCCTCCGCTCATCGGCCGCCTGGCGCGCAGGCTCAGGGAGCGCAATATCAAGGTGGTCGCGAATGCGGGCGGAGTGAATCCGGCGGCCTGCGCCCAGGCCGTGCTGCAGGCGGCGCCCGGGCTCAAAGTAGCGGTGGTGCATGGGGACGACGTTCTCGACCGCATCGACGAGTTCCTCGGCAAAGGTTATGAGATGCGCGACATGGATACGGGCCGGCCGCTTTCCACGATCCGCAACCGCATCCTCTCGGCCAACGCTTATATCGGAGCGTTCCCTCTGGCCGAGGCGCTCGATACGGGCGCGGATGTGGTGATCGCCGGCCGTTCCACCGATACCGCGCTTACGCTTGCGCCCATGGTGCACAAGTTCGGGTGGCAACCCGGCGACTGGGACAAACTGGCGGCGGGCACCATCGCGGGGCACATTATCGAATGCGGGGCGCAGTGCTCCGGCGGCAACTGCCAGACCGATTGGCAGAGCATCCCGGACATGGCCAATATCGGATACCCGATCGTGGAAGCGGAGCCCGACGGCTCGTTCACCGTGACCAAGCACGCCGGGGCGGGCGGGCGCGTCCATTCCGATACCGTCAAGGAACAGCTTCTCTACGAACTCGGGGATCCGAAACGCTACATGACGCCGGATTGCATCGCCGACTTCACTACCGTGCAACTGGCCGATACCGGCCCGGACCGGGTGCGCGTGACCGGCATCCGGGGCGGCCCGCGCCCGCCCACGCTGAAGCTTTCGATCGGCTATGCGAACGGCTGGAAGGCCATCGGAACGCTGGTTTACAGCTGGCCGCAGGCGCTCGAATAGGCCCGCGCCGCCGCCCGCATCGTGCGCGCGCGGCTGGCCGGGCTCGGCCTCGCGTTCGAAGAGATTTATACGGAATTCTTCGGTTTGAATGCGTGTCATGGCGCGGCCGCGCCGCCCAATCCCGACCCTCCGGAGATTCAGTTGCGCATTGGGGTGAGAGGCCAGGACCGCAAGGCCGTGGACCGCTTCACGCGCGAACTCATTCCGCTGGTGCTCAACGGGCCGCCGGGCGCCACGGGCTTCGGCGAGGGCCGCCCGCCCGTCCGCGAGATTGTGGCCTACTGGCCCGCGCTGCTTCCGCGGGAGGAGATTCAGACGCGAGTGGAGGCGATTTCATGAGGAAACCGTTAGGCAGCATCGCGCATACGCGCTCCGGCGATAAGGGCGACACCGCGAACATTGGCGTGATCGCTTTCAGGCCTCAAGACTACCCGGCGATCGTTCGCGAAGTGACTCCGGAACGCGTGAAACAATTCTTCGGAGACCTCGTCAAAGGCGAAGTCGAGCGCTTCGAGTTACCCAACCTCGGCGCGATCAATCTGCTGCTGCACGAATCGCTCGGGGGCGGCGGCACGGTCTCGCTGCGGGTGGATGCGCAGGGCAAGACTTACGGCGCGGCGCTGCTTCGCATGGAGATTGAGATTGATTGAGATCGAACAGGACGGGCGCGTGCTCGGGATTACCCTGAACCGCCCGGAGAAACGCAATGCGCTGAACCTTGACCTGTGCCAGGCGCTGGCCGATGCGATTGACCGCGCGGATACGGACCATTCGGTGGGCGCCATCGTCCTCGGCGCCAACGGACCCGCTTTCTGCGCGGGAATGGATCTGAAAGAGACCATCGACGTCGATCAGGTGCAGCTTGCCGGCATCCATGAGCGCTTGTTCACCGCCATCCACCGCGTGCGCACGCCGATCGTCGCGGCGGTCCATGGCGCCGCGTTCGCGGGCGGAACGGGCCTGGTGGCGAATGCCCATATCGTCATCGCGTCCAGCGATGCCCGCTTCGGCCTGACCGAGATTCGCATCGGGCTCTGGCCCGTGATGATCTTCCGCGCCGTGGAGCATGCGATGGGGGAACGCCGCGGCGTGGAACTGAGTCTGACGGGGCGTGAGTTCAACGCGGCGGAGGCTCTGGGCTACGGGCTTGTGACCGAAATCGCGGATAACCCGCGGCGGCGCGCGATGGAGATCGCGGCGGCGCTCGCTGCGTTCAGCCCGATCGCCGTCGGCGCCGGGCTGGACTATGTCCATCGGATTCGGGGACGCGACTGGCAGCACGCAGGCAAACTGGCGCGGAGCACGCGCGACCGGCTGCTTTCGAACGACGATTTCAAGGAAGGCGCCCGCGCGTTTCTGGAGAAGCGGAAGCCGTCCTGGCCGTCGTTGCGATAGTAAACTATAGAGGACTCCGTCATAAGCATCACGCCCCGGAAACAAGCGCTGAAGAACCATCGGAAGCGCGTCGTCCGGCGCCTCGCCGACGACGGCCCTGATTCTGTCCGCATTCGCGCCGCCGTGTGCCGCACGCCTCTTGCTTCTACATATGATAATTTGATATGTAGAAGAAGGAGGTATTGGGATGGCGGCCAAATCGGATCTTCCTCAGGGCACGCTGGATCTGTTGATTTTGAAGGTTGCCGCGCTCGGTCCCGTTCACGGGTACGCGATTGCGCAGAGGCTGCAACAGGTATCGCGCGATGTTGTCCAGGTTCCCCAGGGCTCGCTTTATCCCGCGCTGCACCGGCTGGAAACCCGCGGTCTTCTGGCGGCGGACTGGAAAGAAACCGCAACCGGACGTGAAGCCAAATTCTACCGGCTCACCCGGAAAGGGCGCGCGCAGCTCGAAACGGAAACCGCGAGCTGGCAACGCCTGGCGGAGGCCGTGGCTCTGATTCTCAGGATGTCCGAGGGAGGCGCGGAATGAGACGGCGCGGCAGGCTGGAAGAACAACTGGAAAAGGAACTGCAGTTCCACCTCGATGAACATACCGCCGATCTGATCGCACACGGCCACCGTCCCGAGGAAGCGCGGCGGCAGGCCCGGCTCGCAATCGGCGGGCCGGAGCAGGTGAAGGAGAACTGCCGCGACGCCTGGGGCACGCGCTGGCTGAAGGATCTGCTGCAGGACCTGCGCTATGCGGTGCGCAACTTGCGCCAAAGGCCTGGATTTGCGGCGGTCGCGATCCTGACTCTCGCTCTCGGCTGCGGCGCAACCACCGTCATGTTCACTGTCATCAACGGTGTCCTGCTGAAACCTCTGGTTTACCCGCAGCCCGACCGCCTGGTAACCGTACACGAAGAAACGGAAAGATACGGAGATCGGTGGGGATTTTCATATCCCGACTTTCTGGATGTCAGGAGCGAGGTCCGGTCCCTGCAACGCGTGGCGGCGTGGACCGAGCACGGGGGCGCGGTCAGCCAGCCCGGCGAAACCGAGTATGTGGAAGGCCGCGACGTGTCTGCGGAAGTATTTCCCGTGTTGGGCGTTCCACTCCTGCGCGGGCGCGCGTTTCTGCCTGAAGAGGACCAGCCCGGCGCCGCTCCCTCGATCGTTATCAGTTCCCGCCTGTGGCAGCAGCGATTTGCAGCGAACCCGGCGGCGATCGGCAAACTGCTGGTGTTTGACGGAAAACCTTACACGGTGGTTGGAATCGCACCCGGCGGTTTCCAGTTGGATGGCGAGGCGGATGTATTTACTCCGATCGGCCAATCGACAGACGTGCGAATGCGGAATCGCGCGGCGCCCATCGTCCACGTACTGGCGCGCCTCGGGCCGGGCGTTAAGCTTGCCGGAGCGAACAGCGAGCTGGAAATCCTCGGCAGGCATCTCGCGGAAGAATATCCGAAATTCAATGCGGGGCGCACCTTTGCGGCGATGCCGCTGCGTCAGGAACTGGTGGGAGACGTCCGGTCCACGCTGTGGTTGCTGCTCGGAGCGGTCACACTCGTGCTCTCGATCGCCTGCGTGAACGTCGCCAGCCTCTTGCTGGCCCGCGCCGTGTCGCGCGAGCGGGAGATCGCCATGCGCGCCGCGCTCGGAGCGGGCCGCGGCAGGCTGGTGCGTCAGTGTCTGACCGAAAGCGCGGTGCTGGGACTCGGCGGAGGTCTGCTGGGCGCCCTCATTGCCGCCACTGGCATTCGCCCGTTTGTGCTCCTGTGGCCTGGAGCCTTGCCGCGTGCAGCGGAGGTCCGGCTCGATTGGCGCGTGATGCTGTTTGCGCTGGCGGCGTCTCTGTTGAGCGGTCTCTTTTTCGGGCTGGCGCCCGCGTTGCGCGCGCCGGCAGTGGAACTGGAACAGGCGCTGCGGGCGGGTGGGCGCAGCGCCGCGGGCAGTTCGCGCCGTCTGCACGGCAGTTTTGTCGTGTTTGAGATCGCCCTCGCTGTCGTACTTCTGGTGTCTGCCGGGATGCTGGGACGCATGTTCCTGCGGCTCTCTTCCCTCAATCCGGGCCTCGACATCCACAACGTGCTGGTGGCGCGTGCGGCGATTCCGCCGGGCGCGCTCACAGCCCCGGTGCGGGCACGGGCGGCCTGGCAGGACTTTCTCGATCGCGCCCGGAGGGTACCGGGAGTACAGTCCGCGGCGCTCGCCGACGTCATTCCGATGCGCGCGGGACAAAACGTCCTCCCCTGGTGGTCGACTCCCGACCCTCCGCCTCCAGGCCGGATCCCCAGCGCGCTGGCATCCAGCGTGACGCCGGACTATCTGAAGGTGATGGGTATCCCGCTGCGGGCCGGCCGGTTCTTCAATGAGCACGATCGGATGGGCAGCGAACTCGTAGTCGTCATCGATGAGACGCTGGCGCGGGACGCCTTCGGAGAGGCCGCTGCCGCAGGTAAACGTCTCTCGATACCAGCTCTCGCCCCGGATCCAATCCAGGTGGTCGGCGTGGTGGGGCATGTGCGGCATTGGGGTCTTGCCGGCGACGATCTTTCCCCGCTGCACGATCAGATCTACTATCCTTTCAGCCAGGTGCCGGACCCGCTGATGCGTTTGTTCTCCTCATTCATGTCCGTGGCCGTCCGCACCGGCGTCCCGCCGTTGAATGCGGTTGAGTCTCTGCGGCGAAGCGTGCGGAGCGCTACAGGCGATCCAATCGTCTATGAAGTGACGACGATGGAGCAACTTGTAAGCGGCTCGCTGGCGCGTCAGCGTTTTCTGCTGGTGCTGTTCGGCGCGTTCGCCGTTCTGGCGCTGGCGCTGGCCTCGCTCGGTATTTATGGCGTGATCGCGTAC
>VFSW01000898.1_pt1 | contig 44044 bp, 71 predicted proteins | sample 5358111 | NCBI WGS metagenome assembly VFSW01 (sample SAMN11554181, study PRJNA540505) | mine drainage metagenome | isolation source: sediment from site ElyBrook_90M | place: USA: Ely Copper Mine, Vershire, VT | collected 2017
AGTCCACCAATCCTTCGCCAATTGATTGGCAATCGTCTGGCATCTGATCGGCACAAACAGTCAGAGTCCTAGTACTGATACGTATTGCATGTTATCAGACAATACTAGTACTGCGTGTTATCAACGACTTACATACCGTAACATAATCACACGTAATTAGATTGCTTTGGCAGACTTCGACCGGGGCGGAACACCTCCCGGCATGCTGCAAATGCTAATGCTGCTCCCCTATCCACCCAAAACATCTTGACATCGTACACACACTAATGTACAAGGAAGCAGTAAGCGCAATGAAGCGCCAGGAGGAAAGTTTATGAGTATGACGATTACGGAAGCATTGGCAGAGATCAAGACGATTGGCAAGCGTTTGGAAAAGAAGAAGGCGGCGGTGATGCAGTACATGGCCAGGGATTCGCGTTTGATGGACCCGCTTTCCTCGGATGGCGGATCGGTTGAGTACATCAAGAGTGAGCGGCAGAGCATCGAGGATTTGGAAAAGAGGATTGTGTCAATTCGCACTGCGATTCAGAAGTCGAATCTGGCGACTCAGGCTACGGTTGGAGAAAACGCTATGTCGATCGCGGAATGGCTGACATTCAGACGTGAAGTGGCGGCAGGGCGGCAGCAATTTCTCGCCTCTATGAACAATGGGATTCGTAATATCAGGGACAAGGTGCAAAAGGAAGGAGGGAGAGTGGTGGCTGCCGTTGCAGCGGTGGCCGACAGCGGTTCCCGGCCTGTCGTTGAGATCATCGTGCATTTCGATGAGAAGGAGCTGCTGAACGAGCAGGAAGATTTGGAGAAGACGTTGGGAGATTTGGACGGAAAACTCTCCTTGCTCAATGCCACCACGGTAATTGAGGTCTGATTTGTTCGGACGGCTTATTGGCGCGCAAGGTCCGGTCTTCCTGGGATGGGAGGAGCCGGTAAACGCATCCATAAGCCAATATACTGACTTTGCGAATCTTTCCACTCTTTATTACAACAAAACTGCTCTTGATAGACTAACAAAATCTCTGACGTTTGAACGAAGGGTGTTCGACAAGAAAACGCAATCGTTCCTGCCTTCGGTAGCGAAATTGGATAGACGCATGGGAACAACTGCCGAGTTAGCTCAATGGTAGAGCGCCTGATCAGTAATCAGGAGGTTGCGGGTTCAAATCCCGCATTCGGCTCCAAGAAAGCTAACATTTAAGAAGTTCAAGGCTCAAAGCGGAAAGTTCCTTTGCTCAAGGCTAAAAGTAGACCAAGTTCAAAGCTGCGCAAAATCCGTCGTATTTGCGGCTCCCGGCGAGATCCGGGAGATGAGCATCCTGTGAGGCTCATTCCCTGCAAGGCGGCTGCAACTTGGAGGCGGAACTAAATTTCATGCCCAAGCGTCGCATCGACATGAGAGTAGACCTGGCGGATTTGGAAAGGTGGTGGGCTGCGGCGAAGGAGTTTGGGGTAACGCTGTCCGAGTTGATTCGCGCGGCGATAAACGAGTATTTGGAGAGGATGAGGTATAAACCATGAAACCTGGAAGCGATGAATGGAAGGAAAGAGTCTTTGGATTATTCGCCGAGGAAATGGGACTGCCGGAACGCTGGTTCTACTGTTCCTTCACGAGCTACGAAAGTGAAGGGTTTCTCGGCGGTCTTTTCATCAAGGCGCGCGGCATAACCGATATTTCCCTGCGCACGCACCGCGAAGGAATCAATCCCGGAGGAGAAATGATGGCCGTGGAACTTTACGATGGCGCTCCGATGCCAGCGGAGGAGTTTAGGGGAAGGCTTCTGACTAAGGAAGAACTGGAGAGGGCTTGCGGACCTCTCGTAAAATCCGATGGAAGTGCCGCATGACGATTCACTGTTTGCTTCTTTCTCTGACCTTGTGCCATGCGCTGCATGACCGGCCGGTGATGTTTATGATGGGGGCGCAAAGTGCGATGGCTTTTGCGGACACGACCAACACATTGTCGTTCAAGGCGGCGGTGGGGAGAGAGAACGCGATATTTTTCGAGCGCGACCCGCTGGTGCGGCCGTTCATCTACCATGCGCCGGCGGCATACGCGGAAGATGCGGTGGAGACGTTCGGCTTGGTGTACATTGCGGAGAGGATGCGGCGGTCGAGGAACAAGTGGGCGAGGAGGCTCTGGTGGGGTCCCCAGGCCGCGCAGATGGCGTTGAACATCGGTGGGCTGGCAACGACGGGGATGCGGCGGTGAACATATGAGCCTCGAAGATTTAAGGCCGGAGAATTTCCTTTCCGAGGAAATGCAGGAGAAGTGCGCAAAACCTGCGGTATGCGCCATGCCGGGATGCCCGGAGAGGCCGAAAGGGTATAGGATCGAGCATCCCATATTGGGAAACTTCTTCATTCGGCAAAGCCTATTTTGCGAAGAGCATCAGCCCAAGGGAGAAAAATCCAATTGAAAAGGCCGGTCTCCGTCGAGCTTGCAAGTTTCAATGCGGGATGATCCAAGTGAGCTATTGCGGACCTTACCTGAAGCACATCGGATTCTTCTTGACAGGATTGCAGGTTGTGCCATTATCTCCACAGCGAGGTTCACCAATGAGTGACATCAAGCCGCACCAGCCTCCCTGCGAATCGAAGCAGTTCGACGAGAACAAGGGCTACCTGCACTACGCCAACGACCAGTACAACAACGAAATTCCATCGGACGAGCCCAAGCACGGCGAGGCCACTCCGGGCATGGGCGGATCTCCCGACTATGCGGGGAACCAGTATGCCCCGGCGATGAAATATGGCGGCGAAGTTTCCCCTCCCGGAGTTTCGCGCGAGCAGGCGACGCCCAACGTGCATGAAGCCGCCAGGGGCAAGGAGTCGTAATGGCGTCGATGATGCAGGGCTCGGGGCCGGAACTGAAAGCCATGATGCAGAGGTTGGCCGGCGCCAAGAAGAACAAGACCATGAAGCCCGCCGCTCCCCGGCCCAAGGCGCAAGCGGACTTCGCCAAGAAGATGAAATAATGCCGGTGTCGAAATATTTCAAGGGCAAGGGACTCGAAATTATGAAGAACATGATCGCGCAGTACGGCTCCAAGAAGGGCAAATCCGTGTTTTACGCTACGGCCAACAAGAAAGGGCAAAAGCCCAAGGGGAAGTAACGATTGGCGCACTCTGAGAGCAGGGAAGTAGTTCTACTCGGACTCACCACGATCACCACCAGCGACTCTTCCACCGGCGCTATCAACGTTCCCATGGGCTACTCGAACGTTCTGGCGCACGTGCAGTGCAACACGGTTTCCGGAACTTCTCCTACGCTGAAAGTCTTCATCCAGAATCAAATCACTCCCGCCGCTTCCACGGATTTGCAGGGCGGCCTTCCTACCGGAACTCCCATTTTTCAGGACTTGATCGCCTTTTCCACGTTGAGCACTTCGACTACGGTGGCGGTGGCGGGCGTCTCACAGTCCGGGACTTTCTCCGTTTTGCAGCAGGATGCCACGCTTACCGCAGCCACGGCGAACAACGGGCCTATCGGGTCGATGTGGCGCGTGAAGTGGGTCGTTACCGGAACCACTCCGTCCTTCGCCATATCGGTGTCGGCGCTGCTCACTCCCCAAGGATAGAATGTGGCTCCGCATCGCAGCCACACGCTTTCCGCGCCGCTCAATTTCAACAGCAGTGGAGATAACGTTGTCATTTCTTCTCCAGCCATCGGTCCAATCAACGTTTACGCTATGGTTTTTACGGTGACGGGCGCGACCAACATCACGTTCAAGGATACCGTCGGCGGCAGTCTTTCAGGCGCTATCGTATTGACCGGCAATGGCTCTTCTTTTACGCTGCCAATGTCGGATGAGCCGTGGTTTCAAATCCAGCCGGGCGGCAACTTCGTGATGAACTCATCAAATGCCGTGACCGTTGACGGTACTTTGTGGTATACCGCTGGTTAGCATGAAGGAACTCACCAGGCCGATTCCGCGAACGATGGCCCTGTCTCCGGCGGCAATCAGTTACGTCAACAATACCGTGGAGCCGCGCGATCCCGCAGGCCCGAAATGGCTGAACAGATTCCTGGAACGTTTCAAAGTGGAGCTGGTGCGCCATGGCTGACATATCGAGCGGAGGGACCGAGGCCATGAACGTGATTACATTCGTCCGTAAGGAAGAAGAAATCAAGGAAATAGACTGCGGCGAGAGTGTCACCACGCGCTACTACGACGCCGAGGGCAAAATCGTAAGGCAGGACATTGAAATCAGGGTCACCAAGGGTCTCAATATAGGGAGCGAAGTCAAATGGCCATAACCCAAGCGGTATGCGACAGCTTCAAGACGCAACTCCTGAAAGGGATGCACAACTTCACCGTGCTTACCGGAACCAACACGGTCAGTTCGGTAGCCGCCGCCGGCGGCACGCTTGGCCCCGATGCCACCGCCTGCACCGTCTACACCGGGACTTTCACCAACGGAGGATCGAACGCCTATGCCGGTCTCGTGCTTACGGCGACGGGTTTTGCCACGGCGGGGAATAACGGCACATTCCTGTGCGTCGCGTCCACCACTACGACTATCACGCTTGCGAACCCCAACGGCGCCAACTCAGGAGCTATGGGTACGATCTTCGCCACCACCAACGTCTTTGCCATCGCCCTGTACCCTTCGACCGCGACGCTGAACAAATCCACTACGGCCTATGACTCGACCGGCGGCGGCACGGGCAGCGAAGTGGGCTCTTCGGGAACGTATGTCACCGGCGGCATCGGTCCTGGGGGAACTCTAGTAGGAAACGCCATGGCGCTTGTTTCCACCACGCCCGTCCTGTCCACCGATACGGCCTGCTGCCTGTTCTCGTCCATCTCCTGGACTTCCGCGACGATAACGGCGCGCGGCGCGGTGATCTACAACGCTTCGCTCGGCGGCCAGCCTGCGGTGCTGGTGCTCAATTTCACCACCGACCAGATTTGCACCGCAAGCACATTCACCATCACGTTCCCGGCGCAGACGGCTGGGAACGCCATACTGCAACTTGCCTAATGAAGGGCGGAGAGAATGGCAGCCACAAAGGCTTCGACAGTCGTAGCTAACAACACCACCATGACGGCGGGGGCCGGTAATGTGACCTCCGCCGATCAGGACCTAACCACAGCCTATAGGACGGTTGCGCGAATACGCCTAACCAATGGGGCTACCGCTCCCACTATCGCCCCTCAGGTCGCGGTGCAAATAAGCGAGGACACTACGGGCGCCAATTACATGACGCTCACCACGGTCGTGGGCGATGCCGTAAATTCCAGCGTTAATGAATTTGTCGTTGAGATTCCAGACCCCGCCGAACACATGCAGTTCGTCTCCGGTTCCAATACGGGACAGAACTGCACCCTCCGAATAGTGGTAGAAAAGATCACGGGCATCTAAATGATCCGGGCCGATGTCTATGGCGATTTCCTAACTAACGACGCCAATACCGTAGGAACCGCCCTAACTGCGCAGAATTTACAGCGTTGCTTCAAGGGTAACGCAACCTGGATAGCGGGAACTCTAACTGGCCTCAGTATCGGTAGAAGCCAGTCCTATGGACGCTATACCCGGCATGATAATATTTGGGTTCCGCGTCCCGGACAACCTGCTGTAACTAATGCTATAGATACCGCCGTCACCACCGACGCCTCGACCTACGGGTCCGGGGCATTTACTCCCGGCAATGGCGACCTTCTCGTCATTTTGGTAATGGTTACAGGGTCCGCTGGAACTTCTCCATCCATGACGGATTCCAGTCCTCAGAACCTCGGGTTTACCCTCGCCGGAACGGTTCTAAAGAATGCCAGCGCGGATGCCATCTATGTATTCGTCTCCAACGCGCCGACGCACTCCACGGACACTGAAACGCTTACCTTTCATACCAGCGGCGCGGTTACGGCCACTGGCTGCATTATGAAAGTCATCCGGGTATCCGGTTGCACCAAGTTCGGCGCTGCCGCTGTCCGGCAGATCGCATCACAGGCGAATCAGGCTTCCGGCGGCACCCCGGCTCCCGTATTTGCGACTGCTCCCTTGACGACGAATGTCATTATCAGCGGTGTAGCCAACGAAACCAATCCAGCGGGCGTCACCAAGCCCGCTTCGTTCACTCTCGGCAATAGCGGCGGTTATTCCACGCCGACAAGCGGCGGAATCTACGCTTATCAGAATAACGGTTTCACCAGCACGACTGTGACGTGGGGAAGCACTTCGGCCTCGGCGTTCGGTTCCGTCGCTATCGAGATCGACACCAGCGCTGCCGGATATTTCTTTCATCGTTCGCGCCAGAGCAGGTCTCTCGCCATCAACCATGCCGATACCGGCATGACAATTATTGGTTATCCATACAATCAGTCCGCAACAAGAGGGTCGGCTGGTGTTTATATTACTTGCGGGCCTGAGCCCGGTGGTTCGTTTGCAACTTATGATTATATGTTGTGGGGCGATCCCGGCGGTGGTTATTCCGGAGCGAAGTTAATCAGCGATACCGCTACCGGATATTATTTTTGCATTGAATCTAACCCTGGCGGTGTCGTTACACTCAGTAATCATATTAACGTTCAACCAGGAGAAACTTATTGGGTGAATTTGTGGGTTGATTTCACGGCAGGATTGACAAAAATGGCCGTTTGGCGGCACGACGGTTTGTTTGTCGGTTCGGTGTCCAGCACTACCGCAACGACGGGTCTTACTGTAAGTAATATTACACTGGGCCAAAATGAGGCTGGGGTATCTGCTGGAACCGTCAGTTACATGGAGGATTTCGTTCTCGATGTGACGAATGCGGTATTCCCGATCCGCCCATTGATGAAATATCCCCCGCTGTGGTCGTCGGCTACAGGCAATGTCACCGTAGCGGCTACAGGCAACGCCCTCACCGCATCTGCCGGCACGGTAAGCATTACCGGGGCTGCCAACGTCACGTCTACCGGGACATCCCTTGCCGCCAGCGTGGGCAACGTATCGGTATCGGGCGCCGCCAATGTGGCGGCTGCGGGAAACTCTCTGACCGCATCGGCAGGGAACGTCTCCATCACCGGGAGCGCCAAAGTCTCCGCGACGGGAAATGCGTTAGCCGCATCGGCCGGAACGGTGTCGATCACCGGGAGCGCCAACATAGCGGCCACCGGAACATCGCTGACCGCATCCGTTGGCACCGTGACGGTATCCACGGGCGGCAATGTGACCGCTACAGGGAACCTGCTAACGGCGTCTGTGGGTAATGTAACGGTAACCGCCGGCAATCCGGGTACGGTTAACTATGTTTCCACGTTTGGGGCTCGTAATTTCGTGACTCAGGACGTGGGGCATGGTATAGGGGTATAGGTTGACTCCCGAACTACAAGCCGAAGTTCTCAAATACCGGGTGGAAGAGCTATTGAAGCGCCGTCAGGCGGCGCGCACCGACCTGCTCTACCTGTGCAATAAAATCTTGGGATATGTGGACGTGTCGCGCAAGGTGCATGGCGAAATCATCGACCATTTGCAGCATTTCGTGGGCGGCGAAGAGACGGTGGACGGCCGAGGAAACGCGCATTACAAGCCCGCGAAGGAGATGTGGCAGCTGGAAGGCAATCGCAACAGGCTGGTCGTTTTCCCTAGAGGGCATCTGAAAACCACGGTCATCACCATCGCGCACACGATCCAATGGATGCTGAACTATCCCGACATCAGGATCGCGCTGTCCATGGCCATAGGCGACCAGACCAAGAAAGTGATGAGCGAGATTCAGAACCATTTCAAATATAACGGCACCTTTCGCTTCATCTTTCCCGACTTCTGCCCGCCGCCGAAGAAGGCCGCCGATTGGGGCAATCAGGACGAGTTCACCATTCCGGCTCGCAAGAAGCATCGCAAGGAACCGAGCCTTTGCCTGATTACCGTGGGCAAGGTGATCGCCGGAAGCCACTACGACGTGGTGAAGCATAGCGATTTGGTGGACGAGGTGAACGCCAAGACGCCTGGAGGACTGGCGGACGTGGCGAGGCACTTTGGAGCCATGAACCCCCTAATCGAGCGCTACTCGATAGCCGAGGGAGAGCAAGGCACGCGCTACGGCTTCCAAGACCTCGAAGGAACATTCTACGACTTTGGCGATTTGAACATGAAGATAGCGGGCGGAGCCGATAGCGTGGCCGCGTTGCGAGACGACCCTCCGGCCATGGTCAATGGCTGGCACTGTCTTGTGCGCGGAGCCCGGAAGAAGGACGGAACGAGCATCTGGATGGATCGCTTCCCGCCTTCGGAACTTGAGCGCATCGAGAAGCTGCCGGAAATATCGCCGCAACAGTTTTCTTCACAGTGGTTGAGCCAGCCCATACCTCCCGAAGGAGGATTGTGCGATGCTAAGGATATTGTATTTCTTTCAAGACAGGTTATCAGCGATCTTTTACCGCGCCTCCGTGTTCATTGCACCATCGACTTGCACGGACTTGAACCGGCCAAAAATGATAATGATTATACCGTACTCACGGTGGGCGGCTTCGACAGGGACGGCAGGTTATACATATTGGACGTACGGCGAGGACGGTTCACGCCAGATCAAGTCATCTGGCACGTCTTCGATGTATACGGTCGATGGAATCCTATCGACTTCAAGATAGAAAAGGACGCGCATGCCAGAGTATTATTGCCCTTTTTGCAACGCGAGGCTTCCAAACGTCAGCGCTTCCCGACTATGGTCCCCATCCGACGCGACACACACGTGTCCAAGCAACAGCGCATCCGTGGTCTTCAGCCTTGGTTCCGAGCCGGAATCATCCGCTTTGCTGATGATCTTGCGTGTAAAACCGACCTTATCCTCGAAGTCATGCAGTTCCCCAGCCAGTCCCGAGGAGTCCACGACGACATCCTAGATACCCTGGCCGATCAGATGCAGAACCAGGAAGGCGGAGTAACTGATGACGTAGTGGCCGATCCTCCCGACATGGGCCTGGCGATCTTCGGAACGCAGAAGCCTGCCGACCGCTTCCTTGGATTTGGCGAAGAAGGTGTGGCTAACTGGTTATATGGTTCGGATGATAGGCAAAAGGTGTATAGTCCAACGGGGATTATGTGAGCCTTGCATTGCCGTCTAAATACTTCCGCAATCATGGCGTGGTTTACAGGACCACATCCCAGGTTCGGGCAGGACAATCCTTCATCGTGGAAGGAGATAGGCAATCGGTAAAGGTATTGGTAGCTCGAAAGCGCGGCGGCTGTTTACGCAGGAGAGATATACGATTTACTCCCCTGCGTCCACTGTGGGAGTGTAAAGATTGAGTTACGGCGACCAATCATCGGGCATGCTGGCGGAAAACCTTCCGCAAGGCCAGCAGAACAAAATCATTGCATTGCCCGACAAGTGGACGGATGCTTACGCCCAGGCCGTAGTTAAAAGCGACTTCGCCTATGCCGAAGCCTACCGCACGCACGCGCACGATTGGCGTTACCGCAACGCATCGGAACTCTACCTCGCCTGGGCCGGGCAGAGATATTGGGACGGCACAAGAGTACCGCGCAGCTCTATCGGAATATACGTCGTCTTTGAGCAAGTTGAGTCTATGCTTCCTAAGATTGTTTCAGCGATCTGCGACCCGGAAGCCTACGAGTTCTACGGCGAGCGATCCGATCAAGCCGATCACGCGCTGGCATGGAAGCGCCTGGTACTGAACCAGCTTGCCGAGATCAATTTTCGTGAGCATTTGCGGCGCGCCGTCAAGTCCAGCCTGGTTTACGGAAACGGCATCATCGAAACGGGCTTCGAGGATTACTACAACGAAGGCGTGACCTTTGAGCGTAGCCATAAGGTGGGACGCCTGGCTTCGTTCCATCATCCGCTGCTCGGACCCATCCCCATACCGATGGATGTAAGCGAGCACTATAGCCGCACCATCCACCGCGACAAGAAGTCCAGACCCTACCTTCGCTACAACAGCATCATCGACACCTATGTGGACCCCAACTGCGAATCGACTTCCATCCAGGATGCCGGGTACCACATGAAGCGCATTTACAAGAAGGCCAGTGAACTGAAGGCCCTGCGCGGCAACAAGGATTTCAACATTCCCGACGATTACACGCTGTCGCAATACAGCAAGGCCAAGACCACCGCCAATCAGGACGTTACCAAGTTGTCGGCGGAACTCTTCCGTTACAACATGTGGAATCCGGCCATGGATTATTCGAGCGACCCCGGACAGAAGCGCATCGAAGTCATCGAATACACCACCAGGGATAGAAAAGTATGGTTATTGAACCGTGAACACGTCGCCTACAACAAGCCCAACCGATACGGAAAGATCAACTTCTGGTCATTCAGTTACGCCGACGTGCTCGATAGGTGGCACGCCTTGGCTATCAGTGACGTTGCTGAAGGAGAGCAACGGTTGCAGCAGTCCATTATCAATGCGCGTGTTGATGAACTCGCTTTGTCAATCCATCGCCCGATGGTCAAACGTAGAGGGGTTACAATTCCAGCTTACCAACTCAAAGTTCGGCCGGGAGTAGTGATTGAAACTGAAACGCCCGAAGGAGACATAAAACAACTTGAAGTCCAAAACATCACGCAGCAAGCCTACATTGAAGTGGCGGCTTCGGAAAGCAGAGTCCAGGGCATTACGGGAGTTACCGACGTTGCTGCAACGGGCGCGCCTTCTGGTGGCAATTCTGCGAACCGAACGGCGACGGGCGTCAATACCCAGGCCGTCGCAACGCAAGACCGCATGCGCTACTACATCGAGAACGCCGAAGCCACGGTCGTGGAACCAGTCCTGAACGAGTTCATCCTTCTGGACAAAAAGTTTCTGGACATGCGCGAAGCGGCCCTGTGGATCAAGACCGATCCCGATTTCAAGCAACTCGATCCTCTCGATGTGATGAACTGCAACGTGACCGCCGAATGCAACGGGGCGTCGCGCATGGCCGCCAAGCAAGGCTTCCTGCAACTATTGCCGCAGTTCATGCAATTTTGGCTCAACCCCGAACTATTGCAACTCTTGGGGCAGCAGCAGAAGATGACAATCGACGCGAAGGAAATCATGCGCATGACGGTCGAGGCGATAAACTACGCGCCGCGCAATCCGCTCATGGTGGCGCTCAAGCCCGAACAGATTCAGGCCATGCAGCAGCCGCCTCCGGCTGAACGTCTCAAGGCGCAACTGGCCATGCAACAGGACCAGACCAACCGCGACATACATTCGCAGCAGAATCAGACCAAGATGCTGACGCAATTCCTAAAGGATTCGTTCAAGGCGCACAGCAACTACGCGCAGATGGACGACGATCACCTCCACTTCATCGTGGAACAGGCTCTAAAGCACATCCAGGCCACGCAGCAGACGCAAGCGCAACTCACACAAGGACAGGACGAGGGCGGCGATGGAAATTCGTAAATGGGCCACAAATCTTTTTAAGCCTACCACCACCAGTACGGAGCCCAAGGCCACACTGGAGCAGATGAAGGAGATCGTCGATACTGCTCTGGAGTTCGATAAGCTGGTAGTAATGCCGGGATGGGAAAAAGCTCTTAAATATTGCGTGGCCGAGGTCAATTCGGAGATCGTAGAAGCTACGAAGTTTAAGTACGAACCTAACCACATGGCGGTGCACGTAACGCGATGGGACGCCAAGCGCGAATTGCTGGACGGTTTGATGGGCTACATCGCAGCGCAGCAGAAGAGCAGGGACGAGATTATCGAGCAGATGAAGTCACCGATGGACATCACATGATTGCGAAAATGTCCCTTGCTGGCCATGTTCGCTTAGATAATCATGGGTGTTGGAATTGGACTGGAGCGCGTAGCAAGCGAGGCTATGGGAATATGAGCTTCATGGGTAGAGTTCAATACGTTCATCGCGTGTCTGCTCATTGCTTTCTTAGGTTTGATCTAAGATCAAAATTGAATGTATGCCACGGATGCGATAATCGCCTGTGTTGTAATCCCAGGCACTTATTTATCGGAACAGCAAGGGACAATATACGCGATGCTATTTCCAAGGGAAGGCATGATAGTTGCGTTGGACGTTCCCAAATAGCATGTAAGAATGGTCATAGTTTTACGAAAGAAAACACATATATTCATCCTAAAAGGGGTACTAGAAATTGTATCGAGTGTCATAGGGCTTCAAAGAAGAGATACCTAGAAAGAAAGGGTGCACTCACCAAGGAGAAAAACTAATGGCTGACATCAATACTGGCGGCAGCGGTAGCATTGAATTAACCCTTAAAGATGGTTCGGTAATCAGAGGCGCAAGTGCCGAAGAGGCCCTTAAGATGGCTGCTAAAATGAAGGAAGATACGTCAGATGCTTTGAGATCAGAAAGGGAAGCTAGGACTGCCCTCGAGGCGCAAGTGGCTTCTCTTTCGACGCAGGTGGCTTCCATGAATAGGCCTGCGCCGCCCGCCAACGGGCAGTTCGACCGCGACCGCTATTACAAGCTCCTGAACGAAGACCCCGCCCAAGCCAATGACTATTACATGGAGAAGCGTTTCGGGCGCCCCGTCAATGAGCTTGTGGACCGACTGAACTACATGGACACCAAGATCAACGAAGTCGATCAGCAAATGGTTGCCGGAGCGTTCCTGGCGCAACATTCTGAGGATTTTCCGGCAAATCCTGAAACCGCCGCTATCCTTACGGAAAGAACAAGAGAGCTTGTGGCCCAAGGACTGCCCTACAATCTCTCCGTTGTAAATTTGGCCTATAAGGAACTTGTAGACTCTGGAAAAATCAAACCGAACGAGCAGAATAAACAGCGCGAAGAGGAACCTCCCAATCCATCGCTCACCGGCGCTGGCGGCCAGTACATCCCCACGCAGGACGAAGAAGAGAAAATGAACAACATGAGTATTGATGAACTTCGCACCTATATGCGCAGCAAGGGTGTCCAGGGGATATAGGTGGACATCTTCGTCGGTTATACCAAGTTCATGGACATAAAAATACTTGGCGCTACACTCGATTCCTGGGAGAAGATCGAAGGATGCACTCCTGCGGCTATCGAGTGCCAGGCAGACAAATATGAGTTCTTCCGGCGACGCGCTGCGGAAGGCTTGGCGCAAGGCGACTACATTCTTGCGGATATAGGGTGCATTCCCAAAAGCCAAAGGGCCATACAGGAAGCCGTTCAGATGCTCTATCTTGAGAACGGATCGACAGTGGGCATGGTCGGAGTGCATGGCGTGCGCGTCTGCCGCAAGGGCGTAGTGGACAAGTGGCCCGCCCGGCAGACCAACGATTACGACTTCGAGCACAAACAGGCTTACGAAATGAAGGGCTACAAAGTCGTGGAGACTCCCCATCCCATATACAAGCGCATCTGAGCGCATTCTAATCATCGGCGTCAGACACGGGAGAACTGCGGCCAACGAGCAGGGGGTGCTGCGCGCATGGGAGGACAATCCCCTTGATCGCAACGGCGAACTGGACGCCCAGATAGCGGCTCAAAAGATCGCTCGATACAATCCGGTGATGATCTATAGCGACGATCTGACCAGGGCCATGCAGACGGCAGCTATAATTTCCAAGACGCTCGCCAATCTTCCTACCGAAGTGGACTACGGACTGCGTACTGCGGACATGGGGGAATGGACCGCCCAACCGGAAAGGGAAGTGGCTCCGCAGGTGTTGCAATGGTATTCAAATCCATGGGAGAAGAGTCCCGGCGGTGAATCGTACAATGACTTCGTGGATCGTTTCTTCGATTCCTTCGACAAGAAAGTTGACTTATCCCGGCGCGTGAAGGGATTCAATCCTCTGGTAACGGTGATGCACGGCAGGAACTTCGCAGCCCTCAATAGCCGGTATGATTTCATTGCGCCAAAGGACACCAGGATGCCTCTTCCCGGAGGCATCGCGCTCATACGCGAAAGTATGTACGGGCATTTCACAAACATGGAATTTATCGGTCCCACGGAGCCGGTTCTAACCGATGCCTGACATTAAGATACTGATCGGCCTTCTTTCTACTTATGAGCGCGGGGGCTGGATTCATCCCGACCTGTGCAAGTTCCTGGCCGACCTTTCGCTTCTTCCCGGCTATGCCACCAGGGTCATTTCCCTGCACAATTTTCAGCCTGCCGCCGCCGCGCGCAACAAGTTTTGCCAGCAGACCAAGGATGCCGAAGTGGATTGGCTGATGATGATAGACAACGACATGGCCCCGGCCATGAATCTTCTGGACACGGTGAAGAATGCGCCCGAGGATGCCGACGTCATGGTTCCGGTGTTTTATATGTGGGATGGGGTAAACGCAAAACTCAAACTCTGCTGGGGCATGGAATTGGACAACAAGAAGAACTACGCCGTTGGCAACGAGGAGCGATTCAAGATGACGCCCGGTCTGCACGAATTGACCAAGTGCGGCACCGGAGCCGTATTCATCAGGCCGCGCATCCTGCACAAGTTGCCTTACCCGTATTTCACTTATCTGTACAACGTCGATGCCGGGATGGACGGAACAGAGGATATTCAGTTCTGTAATCGCGTCATGGCGGCGGGCGGTAAAATCTACGGAAACGCCGACATTACGGTGGGGCATTATCATTCGGTGGAACTGGCGCGCCTCTCGCACATGATTGCTCTTGACAGTCCCGGCGGTAACGGCGTAAATTCTCCCCAAGCCGAAGCGAGTCCCGGCTAGGCGATAGTACCTGTCGCAAGTCCTGCTGACAGTTAAGCACTGGCAAGTCCTGCTGGCGCTGCTCCAAGAAAAAATCCAACGAGGAGGTGTATTTGTATGGCTTATTCGCCAACACCGAATGCGACAACCTCTGGAGCGTTAGCTCACTTAGCGACAGTCTGGTACAACCGCCGTGCGCTAGATCAGCTCAAGAAACGCTTTCGGTTCTATAATGCCTGCGAACCCGATCAAATCCCGCGCCGAAGCGGTAAGACGGTTCAATGGTTCCGGTACACCCTTTTGGGAGCCAACACTGTGGCGGCTCCCGAAGGAACGGTCGGCAACAGCAACATGCTGGCCTCGACCACGGTAAGCGGCACAGTTTCCGAGTATGCCGACTTCATCACCGTTTCCACTCTTCTCGACGAGACAGCCATTGATCCCATCGTTTCCAACGCTTCCGAACAGCTTGGCTATTCAGCGGGCTTGTCGGTGGACACGGTCATCAAGACGGCCTTCGACGGGCAGAGCGGCGCGGTGCTGAGTCCGGGGACTTTGGGGACTTACGCTGCGGTAGACGACATCCGGCGCTGCAAGTCGTTGCTCGAAGGCGCCGACATCAGGCCCAAGGACGATGTTTTCTACTATTCCATTATGCACCCGTACATCGTGTACGACATCAAGAGCGACAACACGGCTGGCGGCTACATCGACATCGTGAAGGCGCTCTACACCAGCACGCGGCAAGACAACCCGCTCATGCAGCCGCCTAACCCGTTCGATGATGCCGTAGGCGTCGTGGACAATGTGAAGATTTGGGCCACAACCAACGTCACCACATCGGGCACGGCTCCGAACGTTCTCTACTACTGCTACGTGGTAGGGCGCGGCGCGGCCGGCGCGGTTGACTTGCAGGGCTCTGGACCAAGCAGGGTGGAAGATCCAAGTAAGCAGCAGTTCCGCATCAACGTCATTCGGGGTGGACCGCAGATCGCGGACCCGTCGGGCATGATCGGCGCGGCTGTATCCTACCGCTACGTTTTCCTTACTGCCATTCTGGACACGACTAACCTTCGTTACAGAATCTTTAAGGCCGACGCGAGCTTGGTCTAAGGGGGAAACCGATGCCAAACGCAAATACAATCGATCGCATCACGGGCGGGGCGACTGGTGGGGACCAGCAAGGAACGAAATTCGCTCCGGCCATCACCCTTGTGACCACGGGAATCCAAACCGTCAAGGACCAGACCGGAGGCGTTGCGACAGTCTATGCCATGCCGCAAGGAGCCATCTCCGCGCTGGGCCCGTTCGACACGTTCCGCTTCAAGGTGCGCGTTACGTTCAAGACCACCACGGGCGGCACGTCCACTTCGGTTGTGTCCATTTACCTCGGGAATCCGGCCACGGCGGTATCGGGGAACATTCTGGCGACCATCACCAGCCAGAGCCTCGTATCCCTTTCGGCCAGCGGGTACCTCGAAGCCGATTTGATCTGGGACAGCAAGTCTTTGATCCTGTCGGGAACGCAGGTAGGCGCTTATGGAACGACCGTGGTAAGCCAGACGGTCATCACCAACACCGGATTAACTGCCGCAACCATAGCCAATCTGCTGTTCTCGGTGGCTGCCAACAACGCTTCGAGCGTAACCGGAACCACTTTCCAAATCGGTGAGTTCTGCACGGAGACAGTCTAATGCCAAATTTCGGACAGTTTCCCCAAACGGTAGTTCTCATCAACCAGGGCACGGTGACGACCAATGCCACCACCGCCGCCCTCACACTTCCACCGGCATCGAGTTATCGGATTCTTGTGACCTGCAACACGGTCACCGGAACCAGCCCGACTCTCGTTGCCATACTTGCCACGTCCTTTGATGGAGGCGCAACGTATCAGGAGATTCTGTCCACTACGACGCTGACCACCACGGGGCTTGGCGACCAATTGCTTGTGCGGCCGTACCTGGGCATAGGCGACGCGGCCACCAGAGGGCCGTGCTCGCTCCTGGGGACCACGGACATCGTGGCCGCCACGGTAAACAACGGACCCATCAACCCGCAATACGTGAAGATGCGGTTTGTGGTCAGCGGTACCACGCCATCATTCGGTTCGGTGGTCGTCGGGGTCATCGCTGTGCCGCAAGATCAGTCCGACTAATGCTTGTTCTGGACACGGAGGGGAGAATCGCCCACGACGAGGCGGCGGCCAAAGAAGCCGCCGCCGTTCGTCGCGCGGCGCTGCTTGACCAGGAGATACGCAGCAATACTCGTTCGGTTGAGGACGATGCAGGACGGCCGACGAGCGACATACTGGCGCAATTGGGCCGTCCGTTGCCAGCGCAGGAGGTGATCCGCCGTCTCAAGCTCTGCAACGGGCGGCTTATTTTCGAGCGCAGCATAGCATCACCGGAACTAACGGGAGTTTACGTGGAGAAGTGGGAACGCACCGCCGCCGGAGGATGGGAGAAGAAGAAGATGCACGTCTGCGGCATGGAGTCGGGCATCATGCCGGAATTTAGCGTCCTGCACCGCACCACCAAGAAGGTTGCCGACAACGAACTGTTCGGGAATAAAAAGCCCGTAGGCGAAGTGAAGTGGAAGGAAGTGCCCACCTTTCTGGACGAAACTCGCGGCTGGCGCACGCTCGTACTGCGATTGATGAAGGCCAATCTGATTACCAAACTGGACGTGGAGAAACACTTCGGATGGAATCCGACATATCAAAGCGAAAAGTGGTCAAGGTTTACACGATGAAGTACATTCTGAATAAGTCGCGCTATACGCGCTAGGAGACGCACATGGCACAAGTAGAGATGAGCAAGGACCAGTTGCAGGAACTCATGCAGGCGGCTGTACGTGGCGGCGTCTCTGCGGCCATGGAGCAGCTGGCGCACATGAATCCTCTCGAACAGCGCAGGTTCGACGAGGAGATCGCCAAGGACAAGCGGCGCGAATTGCTGAGCGTCGAATTGGCCAAGAACGAAGAGGAAGCCCAGCGGCGCAAGCGCGACGGATGCTCGCACAGCATAGACAGGCAGACCGGCGAGCCAGTTATGAGGGGGACGGGTCAATGGAAAACCGGAGGTCAAGCCTATCAGGATGGGACTGCGGCGCTGTTTTGCCTGCGTTGCCAGACGGTATGGCGATGGCGGCCGTCTCCCGAACAGTATTCGGTCATCGTGCAGAACGGTTTGTATGGAGGTGCGCCGCCTCCCGACGATCAGGTTTTGTGCAACGGTTGTTTGCGTCTCAAGAGGATGTGCCGTTGCGAAGAGGATTACCGTAAGCAGCGCAGCGGCGTAGCAGCCTAAATGGCAAGCACCTACTCGCCCAGCGACGCTATATCGCTTGTACAGCAGTTCGCCCACGGAACGCCGTTGACGAATGTGCAGGCGCCGCTGTGCGACATGATAAATTCGATGATCTGGACCTTCTACCCATGGGGATGGTCCATTGCGTCTCTGACAGCGACGAATCTTAACCAACAGACGCAGGGATCGGGATCTGCACCGACCGGCGGGGCGCAGTTCACCGGAAACCAGCAGGACTATTACATCACGGGCGCATGGTTCACCTACCCGATTAGCCTCCAAGTAGGGGGCACATCCAACAACAATTACGGCGGCGGCTGGCCTATTGCATTGGCTACCGCCGCCACGCCGGGGCTTACCGAATCGGGAACCACGGTCACGGTTACACTGGGCTATCAGCACAATCTGCCCATAGGTACGACGCTGGCCGGATTGACGGGTACGATCAGCGGAGCGACGGTGGCCGGTTACAACACCACGCTTACCATAACCACAGTCCCCAATAACACCAGCATCGTGGGAACGATAGCCACGGGCAGTTTGGGCAACTCTGGCGGATCGGGCGATCCCAAGATACTGCGCCCGGTGAAGATGCGCATATGCCGGTTGGACAGCGATCCCGCCGAATACCGGGAACTCTCCCTGCTCGGCAACCTTTCCCCAGAGTTTTCGCGCACCGCCGGCGTGGACACGATGAAAGCCCTCGGATGGTTCGCCAGCAGCAACTTCTTCCGGTTCGATGTGGCGCCGCAGGTCAGTACAGGCCAGATTATCCAATTGCAGGGAGAGTACCAGCAGACGCCGACCAAGATCACCAACTCCAATCTGACAACGCCGTTCTCTTTCCCAGACACTTACTTCAATGTGTTCGTCGAAGGGCTCAAGTGGAAAATATACCAATTGAGCGACGACCAGAGGGCTGGCGGCATAGCGGTCAGCCGTAACGGCGGACAGGTGAAGCAGTTCACCGGACAGTTTGGCGTCTTCTACGAGCAGTTGCAGCAAATGGCCAGAACCGAAGATATGGGAGCGGGCGATGAGTTCCAATTCCCGCAAGACCCGCTGGGGGTAGGCAGGTCGTATTGGCCGGGGTTGCTAGGTGTATGAAGAGGCTATTGCTCTTTCTTCTATTCTTTCCCTGTGCCGCCTTGGCGCAATCGCCAAAGACTATTGAATCTACAGTCTGCTTTCAAGACCCGCAGAACAATTGCCTGGCAAACGGTTTCCTGATCTTGGATTTGAACCAGCCCGCCACGATCACAAGTTCCGGCGGTCAAGTAGCCCCCACGCGTGTGGCGATCAATTTGGACGCCAATGGCAAGATTCCCGCCAGTACCCTGCTATGGGCCAACGATCAACTGACTCCGAGCGGCACCGCCTACCTGGCGCAAGTAGAAAACTCGAATGGATTGGTGGTAGCAAATTACCGTCCCTGTCCTTGGGTCATCATAGGCAGCAGTCCCATCGACCTGGCAATGATGACATGCACTTCGATTAACGCCAGCTACCCTTATGGGACCATTGGACCTTCGGGGCCAATGGGACCGGCTGGACCGGCTGGAAGCGCGCAGGGCTTCGATGTGACGACGATGGTTCCTCCTGCGAGCGAGAGCGCGGTTACCACGACCGGGACGATCTCAAGCGGCACCCCTACTCTGGCTATTGCCGCTGCTGGCGACTGGAAGAACGGTCAGGGCATCGCCGTGTACGGAGCCGGAGCAACGTCGAGCGCGGCCACGCCTACCGCATGCACGGCCACGGTGGTGGGGACGGCTGGCTCAACCACGATCAATTACAAGATTGCTCGCATCGACAGCCTCACGGGGATGAGCGCGGCGACAGCCAACATCACGGTCACGACCGCCAATGCCACGCTGAGCTACGCGAACTACGTCAAGTTGGTGTGTCCATTGCCGAATAGCGAGTCTCCCGAGTCACAGTTCGTAGTCTATAAGAACGGCGCTTCATATGGGATGATGGTCCCGATCTGGTCGAATGCGAACAACGCTGGTACATGGGCGGTTGGAACTACCTACGGTCTTGGGGTCAATTACCTCTACAACGGAGTTACCTACAACTCCCTGCAAGCCGCGAACGTGGGCAATCAGCCGGACACGAGCCCTACGTGGTGGGCACCGGAAAGCTCGGCGTGGTTCCCTGACATTGGGAACGGGCCGGGAGCGCCGATCTATGTGCCCAGCGCACCGCCAGGAGCGGCCACACGCCAGGCGCTGGTGACAACCATCTTATCTGGTGCGGGGACAACTTCTTTGATATTGGGTGCCAACGCACAGGCAAACCTCACAGGAGCCTTGGTTTATCACGACGATTCCGCTGCGATTGTGGCGGCGGTGAATGCCGCACTCGCCATTAGCCCTGCTGGTGGTACCGTAGTGTTACCGCAAGGCACATACCAGTGGGCCAATCTCGCGCTCCCGGCGTCCAGCAATTACATGAAGATTCAGTTTACCGGAACGCTTTTGCCGCAAACGCCAATCGTCTTGCCGTCGAACTATTCGCTTATCGGGATTACTGGATTCTCGCCACAACAGGGCTCAATAGCGCCCCAAGCGTCAATCGGCCACGACGATTTGTCCCCGGTTATCAACGCGCATGGCGCTTCTTCTACGGTGGTGAAGAATGTCGGCGTTCAATATGCCATTGGCGATATTTACATTGCAGGCGCGGGCGCTACAAACAACGCGCTCGAAAATGTTTCGTTCAACACCAATGCTGTTGGAGCGGGAGCTCCCGTGCACTTCTCTGACGGCTTTGGCTTTTACGGTCACGGTAACTCGTTTTTGGGAGACGGTTTCGGTCCATCAGTTGACCTTACTGGACCTTCCGCAGCAGGAGCATCACGCTGGGTTTGGCTATACGACACTTTCATCCGCAATCACGGCGTCAACATCGGCCAGACGACTATCGGTGCCGGTCAGGTTACACAGCTAAACTTCATCGGCATGAAATCGGAAAGTTTCGGCACAACGAGCGGCCCGGCAAACACCAACGTGTTCAACATAAACACTACCTATGCCGGGGGTGGCATCAACAGCGTGGACATCGAGAACGCCGACTTCGAGGCCGACAACGCCGGAACAGTATATTTGGCGAACATCACAGCCGGAAGCAACGGTTACTACGCCAGCATCAACGGAACGAACATCAATGTCACCTCAGGTCTTTTTGCTTCGGGGAGCGTCGCCTCCGTTCCCGGAACGTTCGTAAACGTCTCCCCGAAATGTTCATCCGAGACAATAACTAATATCACTTGTATCAACAGCCAAAGTGGCGTCTATTCGGGCTATCCGATCCAGGGTGCGGCCCTAGGCGACACGGTTGTAGACATCACCACCGCGAATGTAAACGTCAGCGCCACCAATCCCGCCGGTGGGACGTTCATCGGAACCTCGGGTGGCAATCGCCAACTCTCCCTTCCCAACGGCACGGCGGCGATAGCTGGCATCCGCTGGACGATCAAGTGTCTCAATCCGGGCTTTAGCTGTGACATCACCACCACCGGAGGCACGCAGACCTTCGAGGGCAACTCCTTGACCACGCTCACAATGTACGCGCCCCCTGTGGGCAGCGCCGAGGCTACCGTTTTCTGGGACAACACTCTGGGCCAATGGGTGATCGACCATGCTACTTACTCCATAACCGGAGCGCCATTCTTTCAGAATGGATACTTCAACAAACCCACAACCGTAGCATCGTTGCCATCGACGGCATCTTCCGCTTATGCAGGGATGAGTTACTACGTCACCGATGGCCTAACGATCCAAGACTGCACCGCCGGTGGCGGCACGGTTCTGGTCGCCTGTGAGAGCAACGGAACAACGTGGGTTTCGACGGTGACGCTCGCCAAGCCCGGCCCGATTGGCGCGACAACGCCCGCAGCGGGAACCTTCACAACATACTCAACCGCAACCAATTGCGCCGTCAACAGCGTCTCCCCAGCGGCCTGCGGATCGGCTGCGGCAGGGGCGTTCGTTGTTCCAACCACGACTACGACCTATACGGTCAACACGAGCGCCATAACGACTCACAGTAGGATTTTTTTGCAGCCGATTACCTTTGCCTCGGACTTGCCTTCCAGTCCAACGTGCGTGGCCCCGTTGCTCACGACAGACTATTCGGTGTCTGGTCTTACAGCGGCCACCAGTTTTACGATGGCGCTTACTTCGACTACAGGACAAACTTGCTGGATGTACTGGATAGTTAATTAGATGGCCACCGAATCACAACTTGCGCACCGCGTAGTCAGAGACGCAGGGCTTTTGCCTTACATATCGAACCAGAGTCCCACGGTCACCGAGCCCTGTTACGTCTCCGGTTCCACCGACATCCTCACCAACATAAACGGAATCGCGCAGCGAAGGCCGGGATTCTCGGATGCGGTGGAAACTACGCCCACCGTCTTTAACAATCTCCAACGGCTGTTCACCTGGGATAGGTTCGATGGAACGTTCATCATCATGGCGTGCGACATCAATGCCAGCAGCCAGCCACAGGTTTATAAGTACAGAGTGGGGGCGGATACCAGTTTCGTTTCAATCTATACCGGAGTTGCCGGGCAACCCGCTTTCGATTTCATCGTTAGCAACAATACTTGCTACTTTTCTAATGCTTTTGTAGCGCAGAAGTGGGACCCCGTGAACGGAGAAAGCAATTGGGGAATCGCCAGTGGTACCGGCTCCGCTTCTGCTTATGCGGGAACGGGAGCTAATGTATCAAGCGGACTGGTAGGTTCCGTTGCCTGGGCAAATCCAATCAGGGCCCAAGGAGCGCCCGATGCGAGTTATGCTACAGACACATTTCCTGGCGGCGTGTACACGCCTGGAGATTATTTATTCCTCACGAACTATGGATTCTCAGTTCCTACCGGAAGCATCATTTCCGGCGTAAGCATTGACCTGACAGGCCATTGGTCAAACATTACGGCTCCTGTCTATGCTTATCTTGTCTTTGGCGGAGCCGTTATAGGTGTGTCCAGAAGCCAAACGTTGATAACTTCGGATACCACTAAAACCTATGGGAGTTCTTCGGATCAATGGGGAACTGGAGGACTTACCTATGCCCAAGTAAATGCTTCCACATTCGGAGTGGCAATCAATGTGAGTTCCGGCGTTTCCACCGTTCTCAACATAGATGCCGCACAGATTACCGTCTACTATAGCTCGGCTCCTTCTGTAACTTTGGTCGCTGGCGCATTAACGGCAAGCGTCGGATACCAGTATGTAGCCGCCTTTGGAAATTCAGGAACAGGGCATATCAGTTCTCCCACCGTTGCTAGCTTCCCGGCAGTAAAGCCAGCGACCCAAAATATGCAGGTTACAATTGTAGCTTCCACCGATCCGCAGGTGGATAAAATACATGTTTACAGGACCACGGATTCAGCCACGGGGCTAGGTGGGCAAAGTTATTTTGAGATTCCTAACTCTCCGTTTGCCAATGCGGGAGCCACTATCACCGATAGCGCTACCGATCAGGAATTGAACATAGCGTCCATTGCTCCCACGCCGACCTTCAACGATCCGCCGCCGCCCATGCAGGGCATGGTGTACTTTGCCGGGCGTATCTGGGGCTTCGCCGGAAACAAAGTCTACTTCTCCGGGTTGGAGGAGATTACGGTAGGCGTTCCCGAAGAATCCTTTCCTTCTGGAGTGGCGGGGAACTTCTGGACATTCGATCAGCCGGTGCAGGGATTGGGTGTGGGCGGATCGGGTACGAATCAGGTGCTCATCATCTTCTGTGGCGGCCGCGTCTACTCGATCAGCGGCAGCACACTCGACACGTTCCAGCGAGGTCTAGTGAGCAACCGGCGCGGCGCGCGCAACAAGACCTGCATCTCCATGATGGGCGGCATGTGCGCTTGGCTCGACACGGCAAATCAGGTGTGGGCCACCGATGGCAATAGTTTGCAGGAATTGAGTGTGCCTATCCGCCCCGACCTTGCCGGCATCACCCAATCCGCATGCTGCATGACGTTTCACACTTCTGGAAATTTCCACTGGCTGCTCCTATCCACAGGCACAAAGCTCTACGTCTACGACATCGACCAGGAACAGTGGATGCCGCCGTGGGTATTCTCCTGCAACTACCTTTTCAGCGGGGAAACGTCGCCGGGGAACTATGTGCTCATGGCGGCTAAGTCCACAAAGGCGCTGCAAATGAACACGGCCAAGTTCAACGACAATGGGAGCACGTATCAGCCGATCATTAAAACTCAACTTTTTTCAGTCGTGCCGGATTTTGGCAAACGTTTTTCTTATGTGGCGGGCGGCCTATATGACGAGCCTACCCGCACCGGCGTTCCGTGGATTTTTGAGGTGGATACCAACAATACCTCTTTGGCCGATGTATTGGTCGTGATTGATGACGACCCGACGACCGCGACATATACGTCTATCGCCGCCAATAAGCAGGACGCTTCTGTTGTTTACAACCGCGCTGCGACTGGCGTAAACATCGTACAAAACGTTTATCCAATTATTGTTCCTCTACCTACGACACCCAATGCTCCCGTAATGGCGAGGTGGGCTGGATTCCAATTTAAGCTAGCAAACGCCGATCAACTTGATAAAGTGTATGGGTGGTTGATCGCCTATAAGTCGGAGCGCTGATGCCATACTCTGATCCAAAAAACCAAGCCAAATATCAGGACGCTCATTGGGAAGAACATCTTGCAACCTCGCGCCGATGGTACAAGCGCCACAAGGCGCAGCACTTCGTAGCGGTGAAACGATGGAAGGATCAGAACAAAGAATTTTGGCTGGGTTATAGAAGGCATTGGCGAAGAACGAACGGCCGCAGAATACTCCTCGCAGAATACGGTATGACACAAGCTCAATATGATGCTCTTCTCAAGAAGCAAAAGGGTCTGTGCGCTATATGCCGGAATCCTCCAGACCGCGAATTTCTCTGCGTGGACCACGATCACAAAACCGGCAAAGTACGTGGGCTTCTATGCTCTCCGTGTAATGCTCGCCTCGGCCATCTAGAAGATAGGCTCTGGATTAAGAAAGCCTTCGCCTATATGGACAGAACAAAATGAACGATGAACTGGCGAAGCAACTCCAAGAACTCATGCAACTCGATATGATGGCCCAGCCATCTACGCCGCCTCAGACCGCGGGGTACGGCACAACAGCATCGCCTATTCCCCAGCCGGAGGTGACGCCATTACTGCCAAACAGTTAGCTTACGGCGGCGGGAATCATCAAAACCCGCTGGCCCACAACAATTTCAGGATCGCTCGCGGGTTCCCTTACATACGCGCAGGCGCAACCGTTCCCGCCATCCCACAGTTCAAGGGACTCTATCTCTATTCCCCGGCGGCCAAGAACGTGCCTTCCGTGTTCCACGTGACCATGACGGAAACCAGGATTAAGTGGCCTTCGCCTCCTGTGCCCAATGTGGCAACCGGATCGTAAATGGAGCAACTGAAACTACGCTTCGCGGCACCGCAGGACGCCCTGGAATGGCTGGAGAATGTGCCTGACTTCGACAAGGGCATCATGTCGTATCCTTCACTCAGGATGCTGTGCGCCTACAACGGCGAGCCAGTAGGCTATCTGCCGATCCACAAAGCGGTCATGCTGGAGTCGCTGGCGCTCAAGCCTGGGATCGGCCAACTGGAAGGGGCGGCCGCGATGCGGGACTTGGTGAAGGGGGCTGAACTTAACGCCAGCAGCGACGGAATAAGCGAGATTTACTTTATCGGAAATGATAAATCTGTGGTAGACATAGCGGTAAAGAACGGCTTTGAGGTGTTGCCATGGCCCGTTTTGCGCATGCGATTGTAGTGGACAGCGAGACACTACAGGTTATTTCCGCCGACTGGCACGACTACGACGGGCCTGTGGCCCTGGCCAAGGGCAATCCATCGACCCAGCAGTTAGCCATCGAAAACACCCAGATGCAGAACCAGAATCAGTTGCAGCAGCAGCAACTCTCCATGCAGCAAGGACAACTGGCTCAAGTCAACCCTGCCCTGCAAGCCATGATCGCCAACGGCGGTCTTACCCCCCAGGCCCTTGCCGCGCTCCGGGCGAATACCATTAATGCACTTCCCGCGCAGTACAACAACCTCTACGGGCAGATTGGCCAGCAGTTAACCGCCAGGGGCGTCACGGGAGGCCAGAATGCCGGGGGTGGTGATATTGCCAGGCAATTTGGCTCCCTTGGCGCCCAGGAGGCTGGGCAATCTCAGCAGGGCCAGTTCAACATCGCGCAATTGCAGCAGCAGGGCTTGCTGGGCGCTATGGGCACCTCATTGGGCATTGGGCAGCAATATGGTCAGAATGTGGCTACGGCGGGCCAGGGAGCCAATTCTGCGGGCTCATCGGCTACTAGCGCGGCTAACCAGGCTACGCAGAGCCAGGGCGCGTTCTGGGGCAGCCTTTTTGGGGCCCTTTCCTCACCTTTCTCTGTTAGCAAGGCTCTCTAATGGCTGACGATCCACAAGCAATCCAGGCACCCGACATACCGCAGACATCGTTACCGGATTCCCTTGCGGCGCTTAGCGCTGGAGGGGCGCAGCCGGCTCAACAGGGCGCTCCGCAGCCGCCCTCGAATAAGCCCGGCATGCCAGCCGTGGCGCAACTCATCAGCCAGATGATCCGGCCGACGGCCCAAGTCCCAGGAAGTGTCTCGCAACCATTGCGCCCTCCCTCACGACTCGATGCGTTCGAGCACTTCCTGGGTAACTTCATAACTAGCTTCGGGGCGGGCATGTCGCAGTATGGGCAACCGGGAGCCGAGGGCAAAGGTTTTGGCGCGGCGGTCATGTCGCCGTTGCAGCAGTCCCGCGAACAGTTTGGAATCCAGCAGCAGGCGGCGCAGGCTCAGGCTCAGCAGCAAGCCACGCAAGCCGAAGCGCAACAGCGGCAGGCCGAGGCGCAAGCGGTTCCACGTCGCCTCGAACTGGATGAGCAGATCAAACTCCAGCAGCAGCAGATGATGAATATGTGGTACGGCGGACGCTTGGCCCAGGGCGAGCAGAAGATCGACCTAGCCAAAGTGCAGCAGCAGTTCAATCAGGAGATAAAAACCAAGACTCTTGACCTTCAAAATCGCGTTCAGTCTGGAAAGCTCAACATAGCTCAGGAACTAGCAGGCTATGCCAAGATGGATGACGCCAGCAAGGCTACCTACCGATCGGCCTTGGCCCAAGGCATCCAGGGACGCCTCATAGTAGCGCAGCAGGCCATGCAGTCCTCCGCTACGCTGCACAGTGCCCAGGCGGTCAAGACAGCCACCGAGGCTGCCAATCAATACAACGTCTTCGCCAGGATCGGCAGGTCGCTTGGAATCGATCAGGATTTGGGCATGGACTTGCCGGAGATGCAGATACCGGGCGTGGCAGTAGGCGGCGGCGCTCCGGCCATGCCGACGAATACGCCGACGACATTTTCGGCTACCGGCGGGGGCGGCAATCCCAACAATCCATTCAGGAAGAAGCAATAAATGCCCGACGCTGCGCAAGACATCCTCGCGCCACTAAACGTATCCGACAGCGTAAAGGCTGACGCCTGGGACGCCTACCATAACGCTCAAGACCATATGGCGCTTACTCCCGCGCTTATGGGCATCAAGATTCCCCAGGAAGCTAAAGCGGAACTCTGGGACGCCAAGGTTGCCGACATGAAGTCCAAGAGCGCACAGCCTACACAGTTCGAGCAGCAAAGGCAGCAGCGACCGTCTATTCTCTCTTCTATTGGACAAGCTGCTCAGACTTCTCTTTCTTCTCCTGAATCTGTAGGAAGCACATTCCGCTCGATGATGCTTCCTCTGCCTATTCCGTCTGCTGCCGACGCCGGGAAATATACGGAAAGTCAGATAGCGGCGGGGAATCCAATCAGAGCGGGAATAGGATCATTCTATCAAGGTGCGGCTACGGATTTGGCTAAATTTGGTTCAGCGATGACTTCTCCTCTTAATTTAGGGTTAATGGCTGCGTCAGGAGGAACGAGTTTACCAGCCAGGGCGGTCGCTGGGGCTGCGGCATTAGGTTATGGAGCATCCGGGGCCGCGCAAGCAATCAAGGGGCAGCAACCGGGAGAATCGTTCAGCGACTCCTTGCAGCGTAGATTGTTAGGCGCTTCTCAGGCCGTAGGTAGCATAGCTTTCACCGGAGCTAAGATTCAGAATGCCTTGGGTAATTTTCTTACTAAACATTTCGGCCTCAGTTCAGATTATGCCAATAAAGTAGCCGGGCAGGTAGCCGAAGTGCAGAAAGCCAGGACGAGCGCTACCGCTTCTCAGCAAGCAATAAGCGACCGAGTAGCACAGGGCCTAAGAACAGCAGATGCGGCAAGGGTTCAATCCGTTGAGGCCATCACTTCTCAATTAGATGCGGATATGAAAGCCCTTGAAAGCGAAACCGGAGTCCGAATCAGCAACATTCAGAATGAGGCTGCCCAAACTGGAGCACAGTTGCAAGGTCGGATGAGCGATTTACAAGCGCAGCACACTCAAACAGGAAAGCAGGTTTTGGCCGATACTGCTCAAGCCGTATATCAGGAACATGCGGCGGTAACTAAACCATTCGACGAAATAGGCGCGGCAATCACAGAACCCGTCACTACGGCTGACCAAGTTAGAAAGATCATTTCGGCCGCAGGAAGGGAAGCAGGGATTCAGCCTGGGGAAATCCCCGGACGAGCTACTGCCGCGCTCGCTAAGTCCGAGAGAACCAATTCTGCGGCGGGACTTACGGGAAAGCAATCAACAGCGGCAATCAATGCGGCGCAATTGCTAAAGAGTGGCATGTCCGTGGCGGACGTGCGCGGAGCGATGGGCAATCTAGGTTTTCTTCCGCGTGAAATTGATTCCATCATGCTCGCCAACAATGTGACGTCAGGATCGACTGCCCCGGTATCGTTCAATGATCTCAATCGGGTGGGACAAGATTTAGTGCAAGCTGCCCAGGCATCTAAGGATGGAGCGGTGCGTGGAGCACTGATGTCTGCTTATGACAAGATTAGCGATATGCGCGAAACGGTTGCCGACAATGCCGGGCTGGGTGACAAGTATCGGGCGGCCAAGGCAGGATACAAGTCATTCATTAGGGGCGCTGGCAGCGGGCTTATGAACGATCTTCTTTCGGCCAAAGATGTCGAAGATCAGGCCATCGCTCCTAAATTGGCCCAATTGACCAATCCGAGTACAGCGGAAGCTTTGCGGACGGTATTAAAAACTTTGGGAGTTGATGTATCACCACTCGATAAGATCACCGCCGAAATGGCCGGTACGAAAGGCCAAATCAAGGCATTGCCGAAACAGACCGCATCTCAGATAGGGCAAGCTCAGGAAGCGTCTGGTTCCGTTGCTAAGAATATTAAGACCCAAGCTGGGATTGGATTGCGCTCTGCCGCTGCCGAAGCTGGAGCCGCCAAGGGGTCCGTTCGTTATGCCGGATCTGCCGATATGGGGGAAGCTCGCGCTACCGGAAATGCCGCTATCAATGAAGCGCAACAAAAAGGTTCGATTGTCCCCGGCAAGGGCGCAGAAGAATTGCAGGGCCTTTCGAGCGAGCAGATAAATGCGGAGCGTTTACAAGGGCTGCTCAAAGGCGCGCGGGCAACCGGAGTAGGTAATCCGGGTGGATTGGTAATGATGGCGTATGGGCTCGCGCGCATGGCTAGCGGCAGCCCATTTGGAGCTATGCCCTTCATGTACGGGGCAAGCAGAACGGCGCTGCCCGACCTTATTAAGACCCCAGAGTTTCAAGCCCACGTTTTGGAGATGACTGGAATGACCCCAACGGGAGCGAATAAGATAGCGGTAAGGCGTGCTATGACAGCATTGGCTCCTATCTTAGCCGTGGCCGCTAGTGGAGCGAAAAATAGACCAAATATCCCAGGCAATCCAAATGGCAATCAATAAATCTAAAATGATCATGCTCTACATTATAACACGGCCACAAAGCAGGGTAAAAAGTGAAAGGAGTTAAAGGAAATGACCCACTTGCCAAAGCAGCAGAGCTTGCTCAAATGGATACTATCCGTATTCGCCTTACTGACGGCAGTTGCGTTGTTCTCTCCGGCCGTCTCGGCACAGTCAACCCATTCTGTCACCCTTGTATGGGTGGACGGAAAAAACCCCGCAGGAGTGACCTACACGGTCTACCGAGCCACTGGTCTGTGCTCGGGGACGCCGACCTTCGCCAAACTGGCGACAGCGCTGGCGACTCTGACGTACGTTGACAGCACGGCAACTCCAGGGAACTACTGCTATGAAGTGACCGCAACGGTTAGCGGCATGGAGTCGGCTCCGTCCAACACCGTGGGAGCGCCGGTTCCAGCGTTTTCGCCAAGTGGATTACAAGTGACAGTTCAATAAGGAGGGATTATGAATCGCAGAACATTCGTGCAACGGACTGGCGGGGCGCTGGTGGCGCTTGCGGCTATCGGCACATCCGCATTTACTAGCGGATGCAACAACATCTTCACCGACATCCTGAATTGGGTGCCCGTGGGATTGTCGGCTATCTCGAGCGTGCTTACTTTGCTCTCGGGCGCCGGACTCGTCCTCGGGCCGGGCGTGATGGTGATCATGGGCCTGATCCAAGCGGGAATGGCGGACCTCAAATTGGCAATCGTCCAATATCAGAGCACCACGCCTCCGCCAGCCGGTTCCCTGGCTAAGATCGATGCCTTCCTGTCGGACCTAGTTTCCAATATAGGCAACGTGATGCAACAGCTACCGGGCGGCACGTCGAACGTCATTACGCTGGTGGTGGGGCTGTTTGAGCTGGTACTGAGCACGATTCAGGGATTCATTACCCAGGTGCCTATGGCTGCGGCGATGCCCAGGACTAAGGCGATGCTAGCGCGGCCGCTCATGGTAAACGGCAGGGCGGTAGTCATCTATCCCCGCACGAACCTTTCGCGGCGTCACTTCATCCATGATTTTAATGCGCTGGCTACCGCTGGCGGACATCCCGAAGCGAAGTTGCACGAATCGTTGTTACAGCATCTCTAGGAGGTATCAATGGCCGGAATGCTCGGTAAGCTCGACCCGGTAAAACATCGCTGCACGCTAGACTTCTCGAAGTACATCATTCCTGATCATGCCGCCGAGTTGCTGGCGCTTCCCACAGCGCCGGACCGGGCATTCTGGGAATACGCCGTTCCGGACAAGGTATGGGGTTCTACCATGTTCGGGAATGCTACGGCCGGCGACTGCGTACTGGCTTCCTTCTTCCATCAGGCCATGAACGTAGACGCCAATACCAAGCGCAAGCTGGTCATACCGTCCGAAGCCGATATCTTGAATCTCTATTCGCAGCTTACCGGATGGGACCCCTACACGGGCAACAACGATACCGGTCTTGTGATGACGGATACGTTCGAGATCGCCAGGATCACGGGACTTCTTGGGCGCACGATACTTGGCTGGGCCAAGGTTGACTGGACCGACCCGCAGCATTCCATGCTGGCTGTGGCCCTGTTTAGCGGCATGTCGGTCGGCATCCAGGTCCCGCAGTCGGCCATGGATCAGTTCGACGCAGGCCAGCCGTGGAATACCAGCAGCGGAGCTATCGTGGGTGGTCACAACGTTCCGGTATTCGGAGAGTGGTACGACGGCGGTACGGCGATCACTTGGGCCAAGCGGCAACCCTATTACAATCCGTTCCTGATGACCAACTGCGATGAAGCATACGTGCTGATCTTCCCGGAGTGGTTTGACGCGGCGGGAAAGACGCCCAAGTTCGCACTGGATTTGGCTACGCTCGAAGCAGACATGAACGCACTCGGATGACGGAGCGGGTAGCTGTGATTCATTAGGAGGCAGCGTGATTCGCGCACTGTCCAACGTCGGCAGCATGCAATGGGGCGAATGGTTCATCGGCTTGTGGGGTGCATTTATCTCCGCTGCCGCCGGGGCGGGTTCTTCCGCCCTGGGGACCATGGTGGTGGACCCGGACCATTTTAATATCCACGCGGGATTGAGGATGCTGCTGGAAGTGATGTTCTGCTCGGCCATGATACCGGGGCTGGTAAGCCTGATGAAATATCTCCAGATGCACCCTACGCCAGATAGGACGGTGCGGGAGGCCCTGGCAAGCGCCGCCGCTGCCAGCGCCGCCACTGGAGCGGCTATCGGGAAGGCTCAGGACGCCCAGGCGCAGACTCCCAAACCATGAGCGCAGACCCCAATGGCAGGACACATGAACCTTCGCTGCGAGAACTCACCGGGCAGCTTGACGATTTGCGGTCATTGATGAATACGAGGTTTGACGCCACCAATAAAGTCATGGACGAGCGCGACCGGCGCTACGAGGACCGTTTCACGGCGATGGACGATAAGACTCAATTAGCGTTAACTGCCAGTGAGAAAGCCTAGGAGGGCGGATGGATGCGGCTCTCGCACCAACATTTAGACAGCGACTCGCCACGCGGATGTCCGAACTGGACACGGAGTCCCACGTTCCTGAGAGCCTTGACAGCATCGCTCGAGGACAGGCGCGGCAGGCCAAGATCCAAGAGTTCATCCTTGAGGAAATGGAATCGGCGGAACTGGCTAACCGATTGCGCGAGGCCAGAAGGTATCCAATTGAACGTGCGGCCTCGGTGATTTGGGTTATATTCACTACGGCATTCTGGCTGGCATTAGGCGCGGCAATCAGGGATTGGGTGGAAAGGGGACTGGCCCACAAATGAGACGACTCACCGAGCGCGACAATCACCGCTATTGGGGCTGCTCCGACTGCCAGTGGACGTGTGGCATGCTGGATTCGGGCGCTCTCCAGGGTCTGACTCTCGATGAAATGATGCAGAGCGCCAGGGAAGATGCACGAATGAAATTCGCCGCGCACGTCTGTTCAGATTATCCCAATGATCGCAGGCCAATCGTGAAACCAAAGGAGGCAACATGATTATCTACTTATCGCTTTTGGTATGCCTGATAGGGTGCTTGATGTACGCGCTGAGCGCCAATCCCAAACTGGCCGAACTTGGCCGGCTCATGTTCTGGGTGGGTCTGGTGACGTTTCTCCTGGGAGACGCGGCGCTCGTCAACATTATAAGGCGCTGACATGAACCTCATCATCGTTCTTCTGCTGGTTCTGCTTATCTTCGGCGGCGGCTTGGGTTATCACACCTATGGCGTCAATGGCGGCATGGGCGCGGCCGGGACCATCATCGTTGTGTTTCTTATTCTGTGGCTTCTGGGGGTACTGGGATGAAAAAGAAAACTGGACACAAGGCGCGAATGCGTAAACACGGCAAGCCGCCGAAGATCAAGCCGCATCACGAGGCTGCGATTGATGCGGTTATCTTCCAAGAGCCTATCTTCGAAACGCCCGAGCATGTCATCGTACCGATCCCGAAGACAGCCTGGCAAAAAATCAAGCTGTGGTGGACCGAGGGAATCTAGTGGACGCGATCTCCGAGGAACGGCTGAACCAGGTTCATCCCGTCCTGTCCGAGCGTATACACCGCCTCTCCGACGCTCTGGCTGTTTCCGGTTTCATCATACGGGTGACGCAAGGCATACGTACCGTCGCTCAACAGAATGCTCTCTACGCCCAAGGAAGAACCACGCCGGGGCCTGTGGTCACCAACGCTCGAGGGACAGAATCAAATCATGTCCTGGGCGTGGCTGTGGACGTAGCACCGATGGAAGATGGGATACCCGACTGGAACGCTTCGCACCCGGATTGGCAAAGGATCGTGTCCTTAGCTCCTACCCTTGGCCTAAGGGACGGCATCTCATGGAAGGATGAACCGCACCTTGAGCTTGTCGAGTTCCCTTCCGTACCTACCGAAGAAGCTCAGCAGATTTACATGGACGCCGGGGTGTTAGCGGTATGGCAGACGTATATACCCTAGGTGGGTAGGGCTAAACCACAACTAATTGTTGCCTATCCATAACATAAACCTTACTATATTTTGTGGTGCATATTCCTCAAATAGTCCTTGCATTGCATAGCCAGCAAGTCTTAGACTCTCTCCACCATGAAGACCAAACAACAGCAGAACAATTCTCTCGGCCAGCGCCCGGTAATTCAGCACAACGGAATAGTAACTGACCGCAGGGCTCTTACCGCGCTTGTCGCGCGTCTCGAAGCGTACTTTCTAGGCCATCCTGAAAAGACCTATGACGCAATCGCCCGCGAGATCGGGCCGATAAGTCCGGCCTCAATCCTTCGTGCCCGTAGAGGAAAACGGCCGACAGTACGAAGCTACTTCAAGATCGTTTCGTGGCTGGAAAAGGTCGATTGCAACATTTAAGAAGGAGGCCACATGAGAATCGAGATCAAATCTCGATGGAACGGAAGCGTCTTGTTCTCCGCTGAGGCTGGCAGCTTAAAGGAAGCCGTTGAACTGGCTATCAAATCAGGAGCGAGCCTCCGCTCGGCGATCCTCCGCTCGGCGGACCTCAGCTGGGCCGACCTCAGCTTGGCGAACCTCATCTTGGCGAACCTCATATCGGCCGACCTCCGCTCGGCGGACCTCCGCTCGGCGGACCTCCGCTCGGCCGACCTCCGCTCGGCGGACCTCCGCTCGGCGGACCTTAGTTCGGCGAACCTCAGCTTGGCGAACCTCAGCTTTGCGAACCTCAGCTTGGCGGACCTCCGCTCGGCGGACCTCCGCTCGGCGAACCTCAGCTCGGCGGACCTCAGTTCGGCGAACCTCAGCTTGGCGAACCTCCGCTCGGCGGACCTCCGCTCGGCGGACCTTAGCTCGGCGAACCTCAGCTCGGCGGACCTCAGCTGGGCCGACCTCAGCTCGGCGAAAGGAATTGAAAACTTCCCCATCTCCATCATGGGCCACAAACACTCAATGTTCACGACGCAAGATGGCAAGCTCCAGATCGGCTGCCACATAAAGACGTTCGACGAATGGCGCGAGCAGGCTAAGGCCATTGGGGCAAACGAAGACTACTCGCCGATCGACGTGGAAATCTACAAGCTTCACATCGAGCACATTGCTAAAGTGTCGCAACTTCTATGGTCCAAAAAGAAAGTGGTCGCATGACTCGCCACTCTGGACGCGAATGGTTGCAACGTATTCACGCGCGTCTTTTCGATGAACGCACTTGCATAGCAAGCGATGGTGTTACGCGCGAGAACTATCCACAATGGATTGGAGTCGTTGAGGCCATGGAGACGGTAGCGAGACTGATGAGGGAGGTGAAATGATGTGCAGCAATTGTTCGGGCGACTATGAATATGGCGAAGGTCCCGAGCTTGCGATTCCGGTACCCGATCTTCCCTTACCCCGTGATCCCTTCGAGTGGCTGGCGCGGCAGAGAAGCCTATACGGGGAAACGTATCAGAACTGGATTGAGAGATTGCAATTCGAGATAGCGGAGGGGAAATGAGCGACTACATCTCGCACACGCCGGGGCCGTGGCATCTCAGCGAATGCCGATCAATCGAAGCGGCATGGGAGACGCATGAGGTTGTACAAGTATGTGCGCTAAATTGCAGCCACTGGTCAACCGATCCCCTCCACGATGATGTGGAATTAAATCGAGCACGCAATAAACGCATGCATGCAGAAGCGGAGGCCAATGGCCGCCTGATCGCCACAGCGCCGGATGGGTACGAACTGGCGAAGATGATTTGCTCAGTTCCCAATGGGATGATCTTCGTCGTGCCTGACTTCGAAGGAAACAATACTGCCGCCATTCTCTTAGAAAAGGCTCGCGCCATTGTCGCCGCCGTAGAAGGAGAGAAGCTATGACCGTTAACGGCATGAGTGGGTGGGAGAGGAAGTACCGCGACGCATTCAGCCGCCCCGTGTACCGTCCGTCGCGCTTCGTGTTTTGGGCGCTCCTCGTAACCATTGCGCTCGATGTGCTGGTGATCCTGTGGCTGGTGCGGGGATGATCGTCCCCCAAACATTCACGTGCGACGTGTGCGGCAAGCGCCGGGATGACGACGTGAATAACTGGCTCGTCATATCCATGAGTTTATCGTTCGTGGCTACCATATGGACTAGGCCTGAAAATTACGCTTATCACGTCTGCGGTTTCGATCACGCCACGCAACTCTTCGCCAAGTGGATGCAGGAGCAGAAAGGAAAATGATGAAAGCAGCTACCGTAGAATCTCCTGCGCCGGAACGATCACTTGCTACGCTGCGCCAGGAGCTATTTACTGGCACCAACGAACTGTTTCAAGAGTTCTTCCAGTCGATTGCCGATCAGCTTGCGCTCACGCCAGAGCAGGCCGGAAAGGTGGGCGAGTACCTGCATGGCAATGCGGAGAAGCGCGACAAGCTCTCAGACCTCATCAAGAGCCTCGAAGAAGAAGCCGAACGGCTGCGCGAGCGCGAGAAGCAGATAGCCACGCGCCGCCATGAGTTCGAGTCCATCGCCCGCATGTTCCGCGAATCGGTGCTGGTGCAGATGCAGAACTTCGGGAACGGCCAGAGCATCAAGCGCGTAGACAGTGTGGAATCGAGTTTCCGGGTGCAAAAGAATCCGCCCAAGGTGGAAATAACCGATGAAAAACTGCTTCCCGGACAATACATCACCTATCAACCTGTTCCCGATAAACGAGCCATTATGGACGATTTGAGTGCAGGCAAGGACATCCCCGGCGCGAAGATCGCCGATCCCACCTACAGACTGGAGATACGCTGATGGCTAACGGAATTGTGAAGAAGGAAGTCCTAGACACGGTGACGCAGGGCAAGGATAGCTTCCTGGCCCGCCTGCCCGCCGATGTGGACAAGGAACGCTTCTACCTGGGCCTTTGCACGGTCCTGCAAAAGACGCCGAACCTGCTGCAATGCGACCCCAAGAGCGTGCTCCTGGCCGCCTACGAGGCAGCGGAGTGCGGTTGCGACCTGTCTCCGGCCAGGGCGCAGGGCTGGCTCATACCGTTCGGCAATCAGGCCACTTTCATGCCTAGCTACCGTCACTTCATCCAGACGGCCTACAAGACCGGCTGCGTCAAGGCATTCAACAGCGAGGTCGTATACTCCAAGGATAAGTTCAAGATCTTCTTCGCCCCCGTCCGCAACATAATCCACGAACCGAATATGGGCGACCGCGGCGAGCCTGTAGGGGCCTATGCCGTCATTCAGTTCACCGATGGGCACATAGACTTCGAGTACATGACCAAGGATGAGATCGAGAATCACCGCAAGCACTCGAAGATGCCGCAATCCCTCATGTGGAAGGACTTCTGGAACGAGGGAGCGCGTAAGACGCCTATTCGCGTGCTGGCCAAGCGGCTGCCGCTGACCAATCCCGGCATGGAGAATCTGGCTGCGGCCATCGAGAAGGACGCCCAGGCTGACGCCGATCCGATCATACCTGGAGTGCTGGAGGCGGAACCGGTGCAAGGGAACGGGCACGCTGAGGCCCCTGCGACATCAGACTTTTCTCCCGAAGCCAACACAGTCTATTACGAAGTCGGGCGGATGCTGACAACGATAACGGGGGCAACGAATCGGTTGCCGCTAGGGAAGATGAAGGCCGTGGGATTGCGCATTGACAAAGGGACGAAGGTCTGGAGCATCCCTGGCTCACTCACCGATGATTTCTTGGAACTGTGCAAGACGGAGAATCTGGCAGCCGTCGAAAAGCAGGGAGCGAAAGAGTTTGGCTTGACTCCGTAACGAACTCCTCAATAGCGGGGAGAAGGGGCCAGTGCAGCATAGCTACGTCACGGGGACTGGCCCCTTAAATGGAGGAATGGTGAGCGCAAATCCTGTTTCCTTATCCGCCTTCAATACCGAAGACATCCCGCGCCTCAATACCCAGCGGGAGAGGGTCAGGAACCTAATGCTGGCCGCTTCGATACGGGGGCGATGGCTTTCACTCGATGAGATTGCGCACGAACTCGAAGAGAAATGGCAGACCGATTTCCCTGAGGCATCGGTCAGCGCCAGGCTCAGAGATCTTCGTAAGAAGCAGTATGGCTCGTATTGCATCGAGAGGCGGCCACGGAAGCCCTGGGCAGGGCTGTACGAGTATCACTTGCGGGCTCCGGTTACTCAGGTGGCTGTGCAGTTGGCGCTGGTGATGAGATGAATGCTTACTACAACGAAAACGATCCGTTTGCGGCGGCATGGCTGCGGGAGCTGATACGGCGAAACGTGATCGCGTCGGGGGACGTGGATGAGCGAAGCATCGTCGAAGTCAGAGCCAGCGACCTTACAGGCTATGCGCAATGCCACTTCTTCGCCGGGATCGGCGTCTGGAGCTACGCCTTGCGCTGCGCGGGCTGGCCGGAAGATAAGCCAGTCTGGACGGGATCGTGCCCGTGCCAACCGTTCTCTGTTTCCGGAAAACGAGGCCGCGCATCCGATGGGCGACACCTGTGGCCCGTGTGGTTCCCGCTCATCCGCGAGTGCCGCCCTGGCGTTGTCTTTGGCGAACAGGTTGCGAGCGACGACGGACTTGCTTGGCTCGACCTTGTTTCGTCTGACCTGGAAAACGAGGATTACACCATTGGGGCGGTTGATACCTGCGCTGCGGGCTTCGGGGCGCCGCAAATCAGTCAACGCCTGTGGTTCGTGGCCGAGACCGCGAGCGAACGATGCAGAGAAGAGAGGCGACATCTCCGACGACCCTCGCAATGGACTGGTGACAGCGGCAAATCTCTCTGCGTGGAATCGACCTCAAGCGACGGATTTCCATGGAGGCACGGCAGCGAGATCCTTGGCGAAGGGGAGAGAGAAACACGGCCAGCGCAACAACGATATGGCTCTTCTTGTGGGATGGGGGAGACCCAGGGCTTGCGACTACAAGGGTGGTGGTCCGAAGGTGATACGCAACGAAGGGAAACTGAGGAACGACACGTTGATGTATCAAACGGAGCAGTTCGTGGATACTGGGCTGATGCCGACTGGGTGTGGTGCCGAGATGAAAGGTATCGCCCGTTTGAATCCAGCGCATTCCCGTTGGCTTATGGGGCTGCCCGCCGTGTGGGACGACTGCGCGGCTACGGCAACGCTATCGTCGCGCCGCAAGCGCAAGCGTTCATAGAAGCTGCAATGATCAAGGCTAAGCCATGACCGCCCCAACCGAGCTCTACCGCTGGACACCGCCATCATGGTTGCGTTTTGTGACACCGTGGAGCGTCCTGTATTGGATTGATAAACATTGCGATACCTGCTGGTCGGAAATGGTTTTGTGGAAGATGTTCGGCGGTGAGCGGTGCTGGTGGCCGCATGAGATGTGCTTTCAAGATTACGATTATTGCGGCAAATTCGAGGGCAAAGAGCGTCCGCGACAGTGTGACGGACGTTGCCCCAAATGAGTCAACAAACCAAACTCGAGCCGTTGAAACAAGACGATCTGCGCTATGCCGTTGAATTTACGGTGCCTCGCGTCTTCCCGACTATAAACACGCTCTCGCGGAAGCATTGGGGATACCGGCACAATCAGATTGCCCTCACTCAGACCGAGTTTACGGCCATTCTGGGACGCAACAAGATGAAATATCTGCGGTTCTGGGCTGAATGTAACCGGCGAGTTGAGATCAGGATTACCGTTTACCATCGCAAGGCGTTTGACCCAGACAATCTCATTTCTTGCGCGAAGATTCCACTAGACTCGCTGAAAGGTCTGCGATGTATCGTTGACGATTCCGATAAGTGGATCACGCTTCATGTACGGCAGGAGATCAGCAAGGACGTGAGGACCGTGTTTAGGATAAGGCCGGAGAGAGATCGGGTGGAGAGATAATGCCGAAACGTCTTATTGACTACGATGCGCTATGGACTTCGGGAAAGTTGTCCAATTGCAAGCCCTCGCACCGTGTGGAATACCTGTGGATATATGGGCTGGCAGACGCCGGTGGGAGCTTTGAGATGACTAATTTAAGGGCGCTGTGGGGAAAAGTAGCTCCGATCCGGCCGGATTTGACCATCGAAAAACTGAAAAATGCGCTCCGGGACTTCCAAAAGCATGGACTTTTATACGTCTGGAAATCAAAAGAGAAAATTTTCGGTCATTGGGTGGGCAGCCGCTATGCCGGGAGACTGCCACCTCCTAGTCAACGTCAGAGGTACTTTGTCCTTTGTCCTGAACCAGATAAGGAATTATTACTCCAGTACGAGACTGCATTCGAGTCAAGCCATAGCCTTGACTGTAAGCTTGACAAGGATATGGATTTGGATGGTATTAGGATGGTAAGAGGATGGGTTAAGGTTTTGGAGCGCGATAACCCCGCGCAAGGCGTTCCTTCCTCCGATGAAAAACCTGGAATAGGATTCAGACCAAACCAAAAACTAGCTGCGGAAGCCGAACGCCAGAAGGAGGACCTCGATAGATGGCTAGCGGTCAAGAATCAGAACAAACCAAATTCCTCCGGCTTATAAGAGAACACTTCAAGAAACAACCCGAGGACCGCCGGCGGATTGAAGCTAGGACGCATCGGGAGAAGATCAAGGCCCAAGCGAATGAGATCCTGAGGAGATGCCCATGACCACACGACGGGAAGAGATTGCCAAACTACTCTGGGAAGCTGACGGCTTAGAGAATTTCTTAACACAGGCTTTCGGCGCAGAGCGTGAAGAATATCTACGAAAAGCCGCCATCCTGGAGCCATACGTCGTGGAGCGGGAACTGGCGGAGGCTAACTGGTGGCAGTATGGCCCCCAATCTAGTTACGGTTCCGAATTGAAACGCATCGCTGCCCTCGAAGCCGAATTGTCCGAGTTGCGGAAGGTGAATAATGCGAAAGCCTAAGCCAAAGTTCCAAGTTAATAATGTTGTAGCGATGCTCACTTCACCTATAAGAGGGCTGAAATGATTTTGACGGCGGAGCAGTTGAAAAGACTCAAAGAAATAAATCCTCCAGGCGACCCTGAAAGGTGCGAGATTGGGAATCTTCTCGATACCATTGCCGACCGCGAGCGCCAACTGGAGCGCATGCCCTGCGGCCATTTGCGGGGAGACTTGATTGATAACAACATGTTGGAGAATCGCGGAAGTGGGGCGGGAATCTCTGTGCCCATTTGCCGCTCCTGCTCCGATCGGGATGCGAGGCTCGACAGCCTTATCCAGGTGCGCAACTCGCTCAAGCAGCAATGGGATGCTTTGCAAGACAAGCTGCATTCCGAGTTTATTAGGCGTATCGAGTTAGAAAGCCAGCTTGCCGACCGCGAGCGCCAACTGGAGCGCATACACTGCGGCCATTTGCGGGCGGAGTGGCCAGAGATTGCTCCATATTGCCGCGCCTGCGCCGAGCGCGATGCGGCGGTGGCTCAAAGAGATGAAGAGTGGCTACGCCGATTGCCAATAGCCCTCGTCAAAGGATCACCACCGCCCACGAACGATCCAAGTTTATGGGAAAAGACAATCAGGGACAATTTTGATGCGGCCGTGGCGACGGCGTGGAACGATGCGCTGGCCATCGCTCGATATACACAGCAGGATATATTGCACATTAAAGATGCGATGGCCAAGCGCCACATCCCCATTCGCGGAGAGAAGACAAAATGAATAAGGTGATTCCTCTATTCAGCCAAGCCGATCTTGACGCCGCCGTAGCCCTGGCACAGGCCCGGACGATTGAGGCGGCTGTGAATGAAATCCTAACTAGCCAATCTACAGAAGATGGAGGATGGCTTGATTCACCAAAAGCTGTAGCGGCTGCCATCCGCCGCGCCATCGCCAAGGCCAGCGAGGAGCACGATCCGAATAAAGTGGGGGATTATATAGATAACTCCCTTGGGAAGCGAATCACCTATCAGGAGGTCATAGCGTGAAAGCAATATCTCTTTGGCAGCCGTGGGCTTCCTTGGTTGCGGATGGCCGTAAGCGTATCGAAACTCGGTCATGGAAGCCGCCAGAATGGCTCGTCGGGAAGAAACTGGCGATACATGCAACGAAGAAGGTGGATACTGATTATGCGAGGGAGTTTGGCTACGAGCCAGCGATAATCCCAAGAGGCGCAGTCGTTGCGGTTGTCTATCTGGATTCATGGATGCACTTCACAGAAGAAAACACTGAGCACATCACGGACGAAGAAAAGCGATACGGCGACTTTTATCCAGGCAGATTCGGGTGGGTATTCACGGACATAACCAAACTTCCAATTCCCTATCCTATGCGCGGACTGCAAGGCATTTTTGATTGCCCGGATTGGTGCGCAAAATACGGTGCCATTAAAGTAGAGGGGGCGTAAACATGACGTATGAGGAAGCATCGCGGAAGGCAAGCCGAGACGAAGACTTCATGGCGACTGTGTACGCGATGAATACGCTTTTAATCCATAAGGGTGTCTATACGAAGGCCGAATTTCGTCAGCTCTTTGTCGAATGGATGGAAAAGGAGGAGCGTAAGAAAGCCAAAGAAGCAGCAGTAACTACAACAAACTCGCCGGACGGAAAGGTTTCGCAGCTCAAGCGTGCCAGCGAGGAGCCCGAGAAGGCTGTGGCGGCTCGGGCGCAGGCGCAAGCGTATCGAACCATGGCTAGGGCATTATGCGTCGCAGAAATGAGCCGGTACAAGAACGAGACGAAACGTTCTTCCATGGAAAGAAGGCGTGTATGGCGTGAAAGATTCATAAATTTACGCCCGCCGCCTTACGCAACAAACTCGCCGTGAGGTGAAGGGATTGTCAGGCAGCAAACCAACGCTCGCCGGGAGCGGGTAAGCAGTTGAAGAGAGGCAGAAATGTTGCCTCTTGCTGTCCGGCCTTGCTGACATGATGCCGGGGAGAGGGCATGGAGACGGAAAGGTCTCGCGCAATTCACGTGCCCTCTCGCGGCATCCACTTTTCGAGGTGTAACTAAAATGCTCTACACGTGTCCAGTATGCGGCTATCCTAATTTGCCGGTTCGGGCCGCCGACTATGAGATTTGTCCGTCGTGTGGTACAGAATTTGAGTATCACGATGCCCGCCGAACCCATGACCAACTTAGAGCTGAATGGATAAGTAGTGGTATGGCGTGGCACAGTCGCGTCATTCCTCAGCCCGTAAATTGGAGTGCAATGAATCAGCTAATTGAGGCCGGTTACGTTCGCAAGGAGGAACGGTGATGATCTGCTGGCACAAGTGGAGCAAGTGGGTTAAGACAGGCGACGTAGCGCTAAAGGCCACACGCGACAGTCTTGGGTTACCCATCCCTGAGTCCGATCGGTATGTAATTGCCGTGTGCGAGGAGCAGCGCCGCGAGTGCGGCAAATGCGGAAAGTCTCAGCTGAGGACGGCGAGAGCGTGATGGCCGGGCTTGACGTACCCGGCCTAGGAGTTACCAGCTCCACGCTTGCCACGCTCAGGAGAGAGAAGGCAAGGCAAGATCAAGTGGATCGAAACGGCAGACCATTGCAAAACGAATCCGGCGGACGAACCCCGAAGCGTTTAATACATTCCGCAGATAGCCAGTGGCGCATGAAAGAATATCGGTCCTTGCCTTGGCATTCAGAACAAGTGACGCCGTTGGCGGCTCATGGTTTCTCCTTCTTGGACCGAAAGCATTCAAGGATTTGAGCAGCAACACATTGGAAGCAATTGAAGCGCGCCATAACATCGCGCATGTAATATAGTTCTGTATCAGAAAGTCCTTTAATTTCTTCGTAGTGACCGCATTTAAATCTTCCAACGCCAGAAACACAGCCTAATTCCTTTGCGACCTTATGAATTTCGATCACCCTTTTGTTTCTTCGCCAGGCTCGGTAGTAGTGGCTTCGAGGACTTTCATGGTCTCTTCTTCCAGCAATCCGGCAAAGATCCCGACTTGGACATCGGCATTGCGGACGTACATGTCAACGGTTTTGTCTTTGCCCAATAGCTCGCATGCACGCTCCACGCCCGTGCTTTTACCTGCGGTAATGTCCGAGAGCAAGCGCGACCTGATAACAGCTCTTACTTCTTCAGGTTGCCAAGTCAGTTGTTTAGCGGCTTCAACAAAGGCCATATTTACTCCTACGCTGTGATGACGCATGAAACTCGGACCTAGCTTTGCGCTCTTCGGACTGTATCCGGCTTCTAAAGCAGCTTGTTTGAACGTTTTACCTTCGCGTATGACTCCGTGAGCCAGCTTCTTTTGCCTTTCGTTTGGACCTTTGAATGTTGAGGACACACTTGCAAGATACGGGAAAGTAGCATATACGTCAATATGGTATTCGGATTCGTTGTCCCATTCTCATATAGCTGAGTGAGAGAAACAACGAACAGTAGTAAGGCTGCAGTGCTCACACAAAAGTGCCGGCTCTGTGCTTTGCGCCCCTTTTCTCACAACCG
>VFSW01000900.1_pt1 | contig 44012 bp, 35 predicted proteins | sample 5358111 | NCBI WGS metagenome assembly VFSW01 (sample SAMN11554181, study PRJNA540505) | mine drainage metagenome | isolation source: sediment from site ElyBrook_90M | place: USA: Ely Copper Mine, Vershire, VT | collected 2017
ACTACAGTCTACTGCCCAGAGGAGTTGATACACTTATTTCCTGACACTTCCTAAGCGGTTGCACGCGACCGCGGAACGGGTCGTCTACCGGTTCCCGGATGTCCTTCAGGATGCGCTCCCGCCGGTCTGGCGGCACTGCTTCAAGTTGTTTTACGGCATCGCGGTGGACGTTGATGCGCCACATGCTCATCTAAATCGGTTAGCGTCACGTACCTGCCCGCGCGCATCTCACGCCGCGCCTTGAGAATCTGGGCCGTCTCCTTAGCGGTGAAGGCGCCCTCGGCATAGGGCAGCTTGGGAACAATATTGTTCACGCTGCCGGAGACCGTGAATTCCACCCGGTCTCCCGTTTTAATGCCGGCCTTGCGGCGCACACTCTTCGGGGCCACAAGTTCATCTTTGAAGGTAACGACAGCGGTCATGATCTTTAATACCTGCTGTCCCGCCGGAAACGTTCATCTCCAACATATCAGGTGTCCGGCGGGCGCCAAGCTGATGACCGCCGCTCCCCTGCTTCCCTGCCCCGCCTCCCCGGCAGCGGTCGTTGCCGAGTTTAAGAATCAGTCACCCGCTATCGCGCACCCGTTTGCCCGGAGTGGTAGCGAGCCGAGGGCGCGCCGCTAGCCGTGCCCGTGCGGCCGCGTCACTTCGCGAACTTCGGTGCGCTTGTAGATTTCGCGAGTCTGCTCGATGCTGGCGAAGGTCGTGCCCGGCAGCCGCGCCGACGCCGTTCCCGCCGCCACGCTCCAGCGCATACTTTCGGCGAAATCCTTTTTTTTGACCCGCGCCCAGACGAAGGCCGCGGCGGAGGCATCGCCCGCCCCGATCGGACACAGCGCGTCGATGCGCGGCGGCAGCACCTCGATGATCCGCGTTGGATCGGCGGCCACGGCGCCGCGGCTTCCGAGCGACAGGATCGCCGTCTCCGCGCCCAGCGCCCTCATCCGCTCCACGGCGTCCAGGAAGTGCGCCCGCGTAATCAACGCGCGGTTCAGCAGCCGCTCGGCCTCCTGCTGGTTTGGCGTCACCACCGTCGGGCCCGCCTCGATTCCGTACACCAGCGCGTCGCCATCGGTGTCGAGCAGCGTCTGGACGCCGCGCGACCGCGCTTTCAGGATCAGCTTCCGGTAAAAGTCCGCCGACACCGTCGGAGGGATGCTGCCGCAAAGCATCAGCCATTTCGCGCGCCCGAGCCGCTTCTCGACGGCCGCTTCGAGCCGCGCCAGCTCTTCGTCGGCGAGCGGTGGACCCTGCTCGTTCAGCTTCGCCGTGAGCCCCTGCTGATCGGAGATCGTCAGGTTGGTGCGGATCTCGTGAGCGATCGGCACCGCGTCGAACGGGAAGCCCGCGCCCTCGAGCAGGCGCTCCAACTGCTGGCCCGTCTTGCCGCCGGATGGCAGCAGCGCGTGAGTTTTGGCGCCATAGGCGTGGAGCACGCGCGAGGCGTTGATGCCCCGCCCGCCCGCCGTGTCGCCGGTAGCGAGAATGTAGGCGCGGTCGTCGAAAACAAGGCGGTCGACACTGACGTTATGGTCCACCGCCGGGTTCACTGTAAGGGTCAGAATCAAGTCTCAATGGTACCCTGAAACGTGCGACGGCACCCCTATTTTTGGGCCTACTTTGCACTCTGTGCGGTTTGCCTGCTGTGGGGCACGACCTACCTCGGCATCCGCATGTCCCTCGAGATGTTTTCCCCCGGTATGCTGATGGGGCTGCGCTACGTTTTGTCCGGCGCGATTCTGCTCTCGGCCGCCCCGCTCGCCGGCGAGCACATACCGGGCGGACGGGAGTTCTGGCTGATCGCGGTCAGCGGCGTTGTCACGCTCGGCATCGGCAATGGAGCGCTCGTATTCGCCGAAACGTGGATTCCGAGCGGCCTTGCGGCGCTGTTCATCACAACCCTGCCGTTCTGGATGACCGGCATCGAGGCGCTCTGGCCGGGCGGGTCGCCGCTTCACCGGCTGGAGGTTGGCGGCATGATGGTCGGGTTTCTCGGAACTATTCTGTTGGTCTGGCAGGGCGGGCGTGGAGCGTCGGGGCGAGGTCCGGCGATGGTGGGATTTCTCGTGCTGCAATTCGGCTGCGCCGGATGGGCAGTGGGTTCGATCGCGCGCCGCCGTATCGAAACGCGCGCGCATCCGGTGGTCACGGGCGCGATTCAGCAGCTCGCAACGGGCGTGACATTCCTTGTTCCATCGCTCATCACGGGCGGATGGCACGTGCGGCCGTCCACGCGCGGCGTCGCCGCTCTCGCTTATCTTGTCGTCTTCGGCTCCATCGCCGGCTATAGCGCATACGCCTATGCGCTCGACCGGCTGCCCGTTGCGCTCGTGTCGATCTACAACTACATCAACCCGATCGTCGCGGTTTTTCTCGGCTGGCTTTTCTATCGCGAGCCGTTCGGCGTGCGGGAGGCGATCGCCGCGGTGCTCATCCTGACCGGCGTCGCCATCGTCAGCTTCGGCCGCGGCCACGAAGCCTCCGCGGGCGAGCCGGCCCTCGAGCGAACAAACGCTTGAGTCCGGCGAGTTCGCCTCCGGAACGCTACCGCGGCCGCTTCGCTCCGTCGCCCACCGGCCCGCTGCACTTCGGCTCGCTGGCCGCGGCCCTGGCGAGCTTCGCCGACGCGCGCGCCGCCGGGGGCGATTGGCTTCTGCGCATCGAGGATCTGGACACGCCACGCAACCGGCCCGGCGCGCTCGACGCGATCCTTCACACGCTGGATCGCTCCACCCTGCGCTGGGATGGCCCTGTTGTTGTCCAGAGCGAGCGGCGCGAAGTTTACTTTGCGGTTCTTGACCGGCTTCGCCGCGAAGGCCTTCTCTATCCGTGTACGTGTTCGCGCCGGGAGATCGCCGATTCGTCCCTGCGCGCTTCCGTGGGCGGCGCCGCGCGCTACCCGGGCCTCTGCCGCGAGCGCTCGTGGAGCGGGACGTTCGCCCGTCCGCCCGCGTGGCGCCTTCGCACCGATGCCCGCGCTATCGGCTTCGAGGACAGAGTCCGCGGACGCTTCGCCACCGGCAATCTCGAAGCCTCGGCCGGCGACTTCATTCTTCGCCGCGCCGACGGCGTCATCGCCTACCAACTCGCCGTTGTGGTCGACGACGCTGCCTTCGGAATCACCGATGTCGTGCGCGGCGCCGATCTGCTCGATTCCACGTTCCGCCAGATCTATCTCCAACAGACGCTCAGCCTTCCCACGCCACTCTATCTTCACGTACCCACAGCCACGAACGCGCGGGGAGAGAAGCTGTCGAAGCAGACGCGCGCCGTCCCGGTCGACCCCGAGCGCCCGGCGCCCGCGCTCCGGGCCGCGCTCGAATTTCTGGGACAGCGGCCCCCGGCCTCGCTACGCAACGCCGAGCCCGGCGATCTCATCGACTGGGCCGTCGCGCACTGGCGGGTTGCGGCGATTCCGGCCGTAGATGCTAGGAGCGCGGCACACGACCCGGTACACTGAAGAGGTAAGCTTCTGTCGCGGCATGTGCGCACTTCGGATTTTTTTGTTGCCGGTCCTCGTGTCGATCCTCGCGGGCTGCGATTCGGATGTGACGCGGACTCCGCCCATCGGCGAAGCCTACGTTGCCCCGTCCTCGCTCAATCTGCGCCAGGACATCAGCCTTCGCTCGCCCACCGTGGCGGAAGTGAAGCATGGCGACGAGCTCGACGTGATCGAAGCCAAGCGGCGGTGGGTGAAGGTGAGGACCGATCGCGGCGTGGAAGGCTGGACCGACACGCGGTCGCTGCTCAGCGTGCAGCAGATGCGCGAGCTGCGCCAGCTCGCCGCCGATGCGGCCCATATGCCTTCGGAAGGCGCCGCCGTCGCGCTGGAAGCGATGAACGTACACAACGCGCCGAATCGTCTCGCCCCCAGCTTCTACCAGGTGCCGGAAAAGGGAAAAATCGAGGTGCTCGATCGCCGGGTGACCTCGCGCAAACAACCGCCGCCCGAGGCCGTGTCGTTCCCTCGCCCGGTGCGCCAGCGGAAGCCCGCCAGGAAGCCCACCAACGAAATTGCTCTTCCCCCGCCATTGCCGCCGCCGCCGCCCGCGAACTGGGTCGAGATGTCGCGCACGGCCGCCATCGTTCCCGTTGAGGACCAATCGGCCCCGGCCCGTCCAGGCGGCCTCTTCGCCAAGGAGGCGCCCGCGGTGGATGACTGGAGCCTGGTGCGCACACCCGACGGTCACGCCGGTTGGGTATTGTCGCGGATGTATAACATGGCGATCCCGGATGAGGTGGCGCAGTACGCCGAAGGCCATCGCATTACGTCATACTTCGCGCTCGGAAAGATCGACGACGAAGAGCAGGGCGCGAAGAACCATTGGCTGTGGACCACCATGCCGGGCGTGATGGCCGATTGCGATTTCGATGGCTTCCGCGTCTTCATCTGGAACCGCCGCCGTCATCGCTACGAGACCGCCTACATCGAGAAACGGATCTGCGGCCACTATCCGGTCGAAGCGGGCCTCGGCGGCAAGGCCGGCGAGTTCGCCATCGTCACGGGCGACGAGCCAGGTCAGTGGATCCGCCGCACGTTTCTCCTCGATGGCTACCTGGTGCATAAGCTCAACGAGCAGCCTTACCAGCCGCCCGCTCCGGGCGCCGTGTCTCCGAATCCATCGGCCAGCCCACCGCCGCAGGCGAGCGGTCTGCTCGCGCGAATCAAAAAAACCGTGTCGAAGTGGTTCGCCCAGTGAGCGGCGCGCCGCTGCTCGACTTCGAGCGCGTGTCGGTGCGCCGCGGCGAGCGGCTTGCGCTCGACGAATTCACGCTACGCGTCGGCCGCGGCGAACACGTCGCGATCCTCGGGCCCAATGGCTGTGGCAAGTCCACGCTGCTTAAGACCATCATGCGCGAGTGTTATCCGCTGGCCGAGCCCGGCTCGCGCCTCAGGCTGCTTGGCCGGGAATGCTGGAACGTCTTCGAGCTGCGCGCGACGCTCGGCATCGTTTCGAATGACCTTGGCGCCACGATGGCGCGCGACGTCACCGGCTTCGAGGCGGTGCTCTCGGGCTTCTTCTCGAGTATCGGCATCCACGCGCACCAGGAGATCACCACCGAGATGCGCGAAGCCGCGCGCGACGCGCTCGACCGCGCCGACGCCTCTCACCTGGCGAACCGCTGGATGGACGAGCTGTCCTCGGGCGAAGCGCGCCGCGTCCTCATCGCGCGTGCGCTCGTGCATCGCCCTCACACGCTGCTGCTCGACGAGCCGTCGACCTCGCTCGACATCGCCGCGCAGTACGAGCTGCGCGAAACGCTGCGCCGCCTGGCCCGCGAAGGCCTCGGCCTGCTGCTGGTCACGCACCACGTGACGGAAATCGTACCCGAGATCGAACGCGTGGTTCTGCTGCGCGAGGGGCGCGTTTTTCTTGACGGCCCCAAGGCCACCGTCCTGCAGCCCGGCATCCTGTCCGAGTTGTTCGGCATGGACGTGGAACTGGGCCGCCGCGATGGGTACTACTATATCTGGTGATGGAAAACCTCTGGCGCAATCCGGTCAAGACGCGGCTCGAAGCTGGTGAAATCGTTCTCGGAGCCACCGTGACCACCAACGACATCGAAGCCGCGGCGCACATCGCGACGCTCGGCTTCCACTTTCTCTGGTGTGAAATGGAGCACTCGCCGCTCACGCTCGAGACTCTCCGCGGCATTGTGCTCGCTACGCGCGCGCTGCCGGCCATGGTCTTCGCCCGCGTGCCGGTGGTCGAGCTATGGACCGCCAAGCGCGTGCTCGATCAAGGCGTGAGCGGCGTCATCTTCCCCTTCGCCTCCACGCCCGGGCTGGCGGCCAAAGCGGCCGCGGCCTGCCGCTACCCTCCGCTCGGCGGGCGCGGCTCGGGCTCGGGTCTCGCTTCCGCCACGTGGCCGCAGCCCGATGGCTATGCGGATTCGGCCGATGCGAACGTGGTGACGGTGCTGGTCATCGAGCAGGTCGAAGCCGTCGAGAACATCGATGCGATCGCCGCCACGCCCGGCATCGATGTCCTGTTTATCGGAACGAGCGACCTGTCGTTCTCGCTCGGCCTGCGCGGCCGCCAGGATGAGCCCGCGCTCAACGAGGCCGTCGAGCGAATCGCCGCCGCCGCCAAACGGCACGGCAAGTTTCTCGGCCGTCCCGTCCCGGCGCCGCCGAAGATCCCCGCGTTTCGCGAGCAGGGCTTCCAGTTCTTCCAGTGCGCCACCGAGCTAGGCCTGATGCGCCTGGGCGCGCGCCAGATCCTCGACCCGCTTGGCGTCGGCGAGATGCCGCGCGAACGCCGCGCGATGTACTGAAGCGAGCCCGCCCCCCACGGTGCAGGTTCTCGATTTACGCTGGTGGAGTGACTACCCTTCGAATTGCACCCGCATGGGAGATGAGCGGCCGGGTCCAGCGCAGCTCCCGTGCCCGCGCGTGCTGGTTCATGGCCCTGGTTGCGCTCCCGGCCGTCGCCCAAACCCTCACCGTCACGCTCACCCCGTCGATCCCGCCGCCGGCGCCGGTGGGAACCCTGGTCACCTGGAGCGCTTTCGCTTACGGGTCGGCCGGCACGGTCTGGTACCGCTTCCGCCAACAGCGTCCGGGCCTGCCCTACCACATGATTCGGGATTTCAGCCCCTCCAACCAGCTCGCCTGGACCGCTTCCCGAGCCGAGGGAATTTACGGAATCGAGGTCACGGCGCGCGACAACTCGACGCTAGCCACCGCCGTTATGTCCGTGTCCTACGCCATCGCGCCCGCGGCCACCGGCAGCGGCCCCGTCATCAGCCCAACCGCGAATCCGCTCGTGTTCCTCTTCAGCGCACCCGCCTGCGCGCCCGGCGCTCGAATGCGCGTACAGTTCCAAGCCCCCGGCGGCCAGGCGCAGTTCACTCCGTCCCGCAACTGCAGCCCCCCGTGTCCGTCCACAAGGATCATCGTCAGCTCGCCCGGCAAACGCCCCGGCCGCGCCGGCGGCCTCCGCTCGGGTCCGTGCCCGCCGCAAACCACGATGAACTTCTACCTCGCCGGCCTCCGCCAGAACACCACCTACCTCGTCAATTCGCTCACCGATTCGTCATCCGGCGAGCAGATCGGCCCGACGTTATCGCTCACTACACCGGGCGTTTCGCTCAAATTCCTAAGCCTCTCGCTCGCTCAGCCTCCGCCGGCCAGCTCCTCTGGCGTCCTCCTGCATAGCAACCTCTTCGGCCCCTCCTTTGCCACCGATCTCGCCGGAAACCTCCTCTGGTACTATGCGATCCCCGTCACGTTCCTGACCGATCCCGAGCCGGACGGCAGGTTCATCAGCCTGACCTGGAATCCCAGCAACCAACCCGTGGACCAAATCTTCCGCGAATTCGATCTCGCCGGCACGACCCTCCGCGAAACCAACGCTGCGCGCGTCAACGAACAGCTCACCGCGCTCGGGGTTCGTAACGTGACCTGCTTCCACCACGACGCCCGCAGCCTCCCCGGCGGCGGTGTCGTTCTCATCGGCAGCACTGAGCAGATCCTAACCGACGTCCAGGGGCCCGGGCCGGTCGACGTGATCGGCGACCTCGTCGTCGTGCTCGATCCGGAGCTGCAGGTCGTCTGGACGTGGGACACCTTCGACCACCTGGATCCCCATCGCATGGCTACGCTCGGCGAAACTTGCCCGGGCTCCGGCTGCCCGCCCTTCCACCTCGCCTCCACGGCGAACGACTGGGTCCACGGCAACGCCGTCCAGCGCCTGGCCGACGGCAATCTGCTCTACTCGAGCCGCCAACAGGACTGGGTCATCAAGATCGATTACGAAGACGGCGCCGGAAACGGAGCCATCCTCTGGCGCCTCGGGCTCGACGGCGATTTTCAAATCGTCTCGAACGATCCCTCGCCGTGGTTCTCCCACCAACACGACCCGGACTTCCTCCCCGGCGACGACAACACGCTCACCGTGTACGACGACGGCGACCTCCGCCACGCCGTGGACCCAAGCGCCAACAGCCGCGGCCAGGTGCTCGAAATCGACGAACAGGCGCGAACCGCCACGCTCACCCTGAACGTGGACCTCGGCTTCTACTCTTTCGCCTTAGGCGAGGCCCAGCGGCTCGACAATGGCGACTACCAGTTCGGCGGCGGCTGGTTCCTTCCCTCCAACACCACCGCCACGTTCGAGTCCGATCCCAACGGGAATATCGTCTATACGCTCGACGTCGCCGGCCCGGAATACCGCACATACCGCATGCAGGACCTGTACACGTACACGCCGTAGCGGAAGGGGAAACTGGCTAAAACAAATCGGCCACGGAACGTTTTGCGCCGCGGGCGCGCAGCGCGCATTCGCACGGAGCGCCCGTGTCGCTTGAAGCATAAAGTGATCGAGGCTTGAACCATAAGGTGGCCACGGGTGTCCCGAGCCCGGCGTTTTCACCGTGCCCCATCCGACGGACCGGGCCGATTGAAGGATAACGCGGCCGGGAATTGGCGATCAGAACCATCGGACGGCCGCTCGTTCGGCTCCGAGGTCAGCACTGCCGGTAGTCGCCAAAACGGAATTCTGTTGTTAGCGTGTCAAGTTGTCCGGTTTTATGAGCAAGTGAAATGTCCGCTTCCCTTCGGCTGCCATACTGCAATCACCTGGGCGGGAGACACAGCTCTGCCGGGAAGCAACTCGAGCATTGACCCAGGCGCCGGAATGGCCGGGGCGGCGCTGAGCCCGAATGCCGTAAGAGGTTGGGGAACGATCAGCCGATTTCTGAAAGAGGTGAAACGGATGAGAGCTCAAGATTCGATGAGCTGTTTTGCCCACAAATAGGGGTTGCGCCGCCACGAAGAAGGCCCTCGGCCTCGACAAGAAATGTTTGCATCTGAATCTGAGCGGAGCGCGGCAGCCACTTACTTCGCTGCCGAAAATGGGCCGGGCGACCCGATGGAGATGGGTGGAAGCGGCTGTCCGAGTTCGGTCAAGCCGACTCGTGTCGGGAACCAGATCGCATTGGGTACGAACGACCCGAGTGGGACTGTTGAATCTGAAGATGCCGTCGCCTGCGCCGCGGCCGTGGATGATGTCGTTGCCGTCCCACTTGTGGAAATCGCCACGCAGATTCCCGCGCCGTCGAATGAGGTTGACCCAACGGCCGTCACGGTCAGATTCGATGCTATTCCAGGCTGGCAGGCCGGTGTCCCTTGCGGAGGCACCGGAACGATAAAGTTCAGTTGATAAAGACTTACAGAGTTGGGAGTGAGCCCGGAGAACAGCAGCGGAGATGGCAGGCACGTCACCTCGCACGCACTCGGTAAACCAGATCCGATCACTCCTCTGGAGGGCGCCGCGTTTGGCTGATAATCGAAGTTCAATTGGAACTGCGTCTGTGTCGTCGGCGCTGGCGATGGTGTCGCCTGGCCCGTAGGAGCCGCCAGCTTGGTCGCCCCCAGCCCCAATGCGTAGATTACAACTTCCTCGCCAGCCTTTGCCGGGCTCGCGGCGGAAACAAGAGTGCCGTCCGCATGGGCGATCAGCGGAGTGGCGCCGCAAGCCTGCGAAGCGGCCGTGTCGATGTCACAGAAATTGGCAACATGCACCTGGTCGGCCACGGGATTTAGGTCAATCGCACCACCTGCCAGGCCGTTCTCTGAAACAATGATCTGTGGATTCGGAACCGGCACCGGATCGCACGGCCCGCAGCGCTGATTTGGAACCAGCTCGAACGGTATCTCGACCGTTATAACGGCATAGTGGCCACACGCGGCGGACGTAAATGCGCCATTGACGCAGGTAGAAACCGGACGAACCGCAAGCAGGGGCACGGCTACGGACCGAGGCGTGTAGGCCTGCTCCAACTGCGCCGAGATCCCCGCCAGGATCGTAGGCAGCGGCAAGCTGGTTGCCGTGACTCGTTGGGTGAGGCTAGCGCCGACACCCTGCACGAACAAATTCAGAATTTGGCCGGGCGCGGCATTGATCGGCACTGGAAGGGAGTAGCCCGCGCCGAACACGGTATTAGCAGTTTGGGCGAAGGCTGCCGACGAAAACAGAAGCATGGATCCGAATAGAAGAGTTCGTGTAGGAAACATCGCATTTCTCCGGGAACACCGAACTCGTGAGCGGTGTCCATTGAGGCTGCATTTACGTAACGCTCGTTCAATTGAACGTATAAGTGGCCACATTGGCCATTTTATGATTCAAGTGTCAGCCCGCGGGGCGGCGGAGGGTCTCGGGTTAGCGGGCCGCGAGCAGCGCGCGCAGATGGCGGGCGCGCTCGGGCGAGCGAAGCTGCCGCAGCGCCTTCGCCTCGATCTGGCGGATGCGCTCGCGGGTCACGTCAAATTCCTGGCCGATCTCCTCGAGCGTGTGCTCGCGCTCGCAGCCGATGCCGAAGCGCAGGCGGATGACCTTCTCCTCTTTCGGCGACAGCGTTTTGAGGATATTCGCCGTTTCGTCGCGGACGTTGGTGTCGATCACCGCATCAACCGGCGAGCCCACCCAGCGGTCTTCGATCAGGTCGCCCAGCGCCGATTCGCCGTCGCGGCCGACCGGCGTTTCGAGCGACACCGGATCGCGCGAGATCGTCTTCAGCTTCTGAACCTTCTCGACCGGAATGTCCATCCGGCGGCCGATCTCGTCGTTGGTCGGCGCGCGGCCAAGTTCCTTCTCGAGCTCGCGCGTCGCGCGCAGGAACTTGTTCATGCTCTCGTTCATGTGTACCGGGATGCGGATGGTGCGCGACTGGTCCGCGATGGCCCGCGTGATCGCCTGGCGAATCCACCACGTTGCGTAGGTCGAGAACTTGTAGCCGCGGCGATACTCGAACTTGTCGGCCGCGCGCATCAGCCCGATATTGCCTTCCTGGATCAGGTCGAGCAGATGCAGACCGCGGTTCACGTACTTCTTGGCCACCGAAACCACCAGGCGCAGGTTGGCTTCGACCAGATCCTTCTTCGCGCGCTCGGCCTCGATCTCGCCATGGCGGATCACCGCCAGGCTGTGCTTCAGGTCTCCGAGCGGCGCGCCCGCAACCGCCTCGCGCTTCTTGATCTCGCGCCGCAGCTCGCGCATCCGCGCCTGACCCGGCACGCCGCCGCGCTCTTCGAGCTTACGCGCCTCGATGTCGAGATGATTGATCTCCTCGACGGCCCGCTCGATCTCCTTGGCGAACTGCTTCCACTGGATCGGCACGAACGGGATCCGCCGGATCGACTGCGAAACCTCGACCTTGGCCCGGTTGAGCTTGCCCATCAGCCGCTTGCGCAGCTTCTTGTTCGCCAGCGCCGTCGCGTTCAACTTCTCCTGAACCTGCTGGAGCTTCTTTTGCAGCAGAACCGTATTGCCGAACTCCTGCCGCACCTCGGCCTGCTTCTTCGCGTCGGCCGGGCTGCCATCCTCGACATCGCCCAGGTCGACGTAATGATCGAGCTCGAACGAGCCTCGCTTGATGCCCTCGGCGACGTCCACCACCAGGTTCTGCACCAGCGCGGAACGGCTGATCGCCTTCTGCATCCGCAGCTTGCCCCGCTCCATGCGGCGCGCCAGCTCGACCTCTCCTTCGCGCGTCAGCAGCGGAACCGCGCCCATCTCGCGAAGGTACACGCGTACCGGATCGTCCGTGTAGATCGACTCTTCCACCGGCTGCTGGCCGTGGAACTCATCGCCTTCGGGCGCTTCCTCCGCATGGAAAAACCCCGGCTCCTCGTCAAAAGGAATCCCGATCGCGCCGTGATTTTCCGGGATGAACTGATCTTCGAAATGGTCCACTGATGATCACCTTCCCCCGCTACCGCGGAGGCAAAGTCAGATTGACTGCACGCAACTTGACTTGATTCAACAAAACCTACCGCAGGCCACGCGGCACACTCCCACCGCCGGCCTGGACCTCTTTACCGATTTGATATGTGCCGTGGAACGCTGCCTCCAGTATAGCACCTCGCTCAATCCGTGATAAGTCCCTATTTGAAAGATGTTTCCGCTCGCCTTTGGTTACAGGATTCGCGGCACATCGTAAATTTTCCGGGCCGAAGGACCTCACGTCCGCTTCTGTAAGACCAGATGCCGCAACTCGTCAAGAAACGCTTCAACATCCTGAAAATCCCGGTACACCGAGGCGAAGCGCACGTATGCGATCTTATCAAGCCCGCGCAGCCGCTCCATGAGGATTTCTCCGATCTGGGTGGTCGGCATCTCGCGTTCCGGAGTATCGGCAAGCCGGCTTTCCACTTCATCGACCAGCTCGGCCAGCTTCGCCATACTGACAGGACGCTTTTCGCAAGCCTTCAGGAGACCATTCAGGATCTTCTGCCGGTCAAATTTCTCTCTTCTCCCATCTTTTTTGACGGCCATATAGGGGATTTCGTCCGAACGTTCGTAGGTCGTAAATCGCCGTTCACAACGGAGGCATTGCCGCCGCCGCCGCACTACATCGCCCTCCTTGCTCTCGCGCGAGTCGATTACGCGGTCTTCCTTATGGCCACAAAACGGGCACGTCATACCGGCACATCTTCCTTAATTTTCTTAGTGATACCCCATCCAATCCCTTGGCGGACCGCCAGCCACAAACCCACCGGAACCACCGGCAGGTAGCCCGCCGCCCATAACAGCAGAGCCAGCGCCGAGGCGGCCTCGATCCGAAGCCCGAAAATCTCCGTCAGGACGAGAATGGACGCCACTTGCACGCCACCGCCAATCCCGGGGAGCTGCACCGCTCCACCGAACGACACCAGGCCCAGGTACACCGCCGCCTGCGTCAGCGAGAACCCCGACGTGGCTGGAAACGCGGAGAACATGCAAGAGTTCGCTACCAGCAAGAGCGCCCACAATAGCACGCTGTATGCGGTGATCCGGGCAACCAGCCCGGCTTGCATCGTAGCTCCCATCCCCTCGGCGAATGACCTCGTAAACGTTTGCGCTTTCTCGCGAAATGAGGCGGGCAGGAAGTCCTCAGCGGCGGCCATCCGGCTCCCGGAAGCTTCCGAGAAGTGGCGGAACCCGAACAGCAGCGCCAGGCACAACACGCCGACGCCGGCGCTCAGGTATCCGCCGATGCGGAAGACCAGCCGCAGGCTCGGCCCCAAGTGCAGCCGCCCGGCGGGCGCCATCGCGAGCGCAAAGCCGAAGATCGCCAGCACCATCAGCAGATCGAAGATCCGTTCCAGAAGCCAGATCGCCATCTGAGAGGAAAAGCTGACCTTCTCCTGGGTGGCGATCAGGTAGGGACGGACCGGCTCGCCCGGCCGCCCGAGCAGCACAACCGCCGCAAAGCCGATCAACGTGGCCCGCAGCAGACGCGAAATGGGCGCATGCGCACGCAGCGGCCGCAGCATGGCCTGCCAGCGCAAGGCGCGCGCCCAGTAAGACAGGAAAACGAACCCGATCGCCGTCCCCAGCCACGGTCCGCGCACTCCAGCCAGCGTATGCACGAACAATCCCCAGGCAAACTGGGTTCCGCGCAGGCGCGTCCACAAGAATGCCGTCAGCAAGCCCATGACGGCAACGGCTGCGAACGCCCGTGTTTTGTTCGACACCGCGATCTGGCTCTCCGGGACCTTCGCCGGGCCGCAAATGGCGGGGCCGCCGGCTTGCCTCGCCGCAGCCGTCGCGAATTGGCCCGCACGTTGGGTTACGGTTCCTTGTACACTAGCAAAAAACGCGGCCCGAAACGAACTTCCCATGACAAATCTGCGTTTTCCCGATTGGAGACATACTAAGCGTGGCCTGCCGGACCGCCCAGCGGCATGGCAGGCGAAATCGCTCGGCTTGCGGTGTACTCCGCGGAATCGGCGATATTGGAAGGCGAATCCGGATGGCAACGGCAACGGCAATCTCGGCGGACAAGGCGGCCTGGAGCTGGTCTCCGGCCGTTTCTGGGCGCCCACTCGCCGGGATCGGAGATCGCTTGGATGCTGATGCCCAACTGGTAACCCGATGCTTGAAGGGCGAAGAGGCCGCCTGGGAGACGCTCGTCAGCACGCACACGCGCCGGGTCTATTCGATCTGCTACCGTTTCACCGGCAAGGACTCCGAGGCGCAGGATCTGACGCAAGAGGTCTTCCTGCGGGTGTTCCGGAATCTTTCGAGCTTCCGCGCCGGCGAAGGCTCGTTCTCGGTGTGGCTCGCGCGGCTCACACGCAATCTGCTCATCGACCACTATCGCCGAACGCGCAACGAGCGCTCGACGGACTCGATCGAGGATCAGATGCAGCAGCTCGAGGAGAAGAGCTCCACGATGGGCCGCACGGACGGGCTGCTGGCGGGCCGCGAAGCGGGCGACGTGCTGCGCGCCGCGCTCTCGCGGCTCTCGCCCGAGCTGCGCGAAACCGTCATCCTGCGCGACATCGAGGAACTCGACTACAAGGAAGTCGCGCAAGTGCTTCAGGTGCCCGAGGGCACCGTCAAATCGCGCCTCAACCGCGGCCGGGCCGAGCTCGCCCGCGTGTTGAAGCGGCAGGGGGTGCGGCTATGACCTGCGCCGAGATGGAAATCCTGCTCTGCGATTATGTCGACAATACGCTCGACCAGGCGTCGCGCGCCCAGGTGGAATCCCATCTTTCCGCCTGCGGGAACTGCCGCGCGCTGCTCGACGACGTCCGCGGCGCCGTCGCCTTCATCGGCCGCGCCGAAGAGGTCGCGCCGCCGCCCGAGCTGCTTACGCGCATCCTGCATGAGATGCCCGGCCACCATCTGGCGCGCCAGGCCAGCTTCTGGCGCCGTCTGCGCGGCGGCTGGTTCGCGCCGGTGCTCAATCCGCGGTACGCGATGGGAATGGCCATGACGATCTTGTCGTTTTCGATGATCTTCAAGTTCGCCGGAATCGAGCCGCGCCAATTGCGGCCGGCCGATCTGGATCCGGTGAAAGTGTGGGCCGCCGTCGACGGGCGCGCGCACCGCAGTTGGGACCGCGCCAGAAAATATTACGATAACCTGCGCGTGGTAATCGAAATTCAGTCCCGGCTCAGCGAATGGGCCGAGCAGAGCGACGCGGCGGCCGCGGCGCCCGCCGCGCCGGCCAACGCCGCGCCGCAGCAAGGGAGGGATGGAAAATGAACTGCGCCACTCATACCGGCACGCCGGCCGTGGCCTACTGCCGCACCTGCGGCGCCCCGGTCTGCGAAGAATGCAAACGCATCGAAGGAGGAGCCGTCTTCTGCCCCGCTCACGCGAGCGCCGCACCCACCGGCTCGCCGTACGCCTCGCCCTTCGCGGCGGCCGGCTCGCCGTATGCCGCGCCGGCCGCGGGCTTCAACGCGCCCGATCTCAGCGCGTCGCCGGGTCTCGCCTTCCTGCTCGGCCTGATCCCCGGCGTCGGCGCGATCTATAACGGACAGTACGTCAAGGGCCTGGTCCACGTCATCGTGCTCGGCTTGCTGATCAGCATCGTCAGCTCGGACAGCGCCGGCGGCTTCGAGCCGGTATTCGGCATGCTCATCGGTGTCTGGGTGTTCTACATGGCCTTCGAGGCCTACCACACCGCGCGCCGCCGCCAGTCGGGCCTCGTTCTCGACGAGTTCTCGAGCATCGTCCCGCTGCACCGCGACCGGCGCGGCTTTCCCGCCGGCCCGATCGTGCTCATCGCGCTCGGCGCCCTGTTCCTGCTGAATAATCTCGACGTGCTGCACTTCGGCCAGATCGTCCGCTATTGGCCGATCGGCCTGATCGGCCTCGGCGCGTACATGCTCTACGAACGCATCAACGGGCCCACGCCGTCCGGGGCCCACTCGCCGGAGGCGCCGCGTGAACCCTGATCTCTCGACGCTCGCCCGGACGCTTCGCGGCCCGGTCCTGCTGATGGCCGTGGGCGCGCTCGCCGCGCTCGATCATTTCAGCCCGTACGGCTTCGCGCAGACCTGGCCGGTGCTGATCATCCTCTTCGGCCTGATGAAGCTTTTGGAAATCGGCATCCGCCGCCCGGCCGCGCCGCCAGCCTATCCAGGAGGCCCCGTATGAGACGCGGTTCCATCGTTGCGCCGCTGCTGCTCATCGCCATCGGCGCCGTTTTTCTCCTGCACAACGTGTGGCCCGATCTGCCGGTGTACGAGTCGCTGGTCGCGTACTGGCCGTATCTTCTCATCGCCTGGGGCGCTCTCCGCGCCGTCGAGATCGGCTACCTGTTCATCCGCTCGCGCCCGCTGCCCCGCAGCGGCGTCTCGGGCGGCGAGTGGGCGCTGGTGACCATTCTGTTCGTCGCCGGCACCGGCATGTGGACCGCCCGCCAGCACCACATGTGGTTCGCCAACGGCGGCGCGCTGCACGGCCTGATGATGGACTTCGGCGAGCCGTTCGACTACCCGCTGCAGCCCGTCGAAAAGACCTGCGGCAAGACGCCGAAGCTGGTGATCGAGAACTTCCACGGCAACGCCCGCATCACCGGCGCCGACAACATCGACCGCATCCAGATCGCCGGCCGCAAGACGGTGCGCGCCATGCAGCGCCACGACGCCGACCTCGCCGACCGCTCGACGCCCGTCGAGATCGTGCCCGGCAACGACAATGAACTCCTGGTGCGCCTCAGCCAGGACAAGGCGCCCGATCGCACCCGCGTCATCGACGATCTCGACATCACCGTGCCGCGCGGCGCGAGCGTCTCCTGTCACGGCCGCTTCGGCGACTTCGACGTCCGCTCGATCGACGGCAGCGTCGATATCGACAGCGACAACGCGGGCGTCCGGCTCCAGGACATCGGCGGCAACGTCCACGTCGACCTGCGGCGCAGCGACATCGTGCGCGCCGTCAACGTCAAGGGCTCGGTGGATCTGCGCGGCCGCGGGCAGGACGTCGAACTCGAGAACATCCTGGGCCCGGTGAGCCTCGAAGGCGCCTTCACGGGCCAGCTTCAATTCCGCCGTCTCGCCCAGCCGCTCCGCTACGAAGGCCCGCGCACGGAATTGAAAATCGCGCGCGTCCCCGGCGAGGTGCGGATGTCGTCCGGCGACCTGACCTGCGACGGCGTCACCGGACCGGTGGTCGTCAACGCGCACTCGCGCGACATCCAGATCGCGCACTTCACGCAGTCCCTCGATCTCACGCTCGACACCGGCGACATCGACCTGCGCCCCGGCTCGACCGGGCCGCTGCCCCGCCTCGACGTGCGGACGCACTCGGGCGACATCGAGCTTGGACTGCCCCCCGCCGGGCGCTTCGATCTCAAGGCGCAGACCGACCACGGCGAAGTTCATGACGAATTCGGACCACCGCTTAAGACGAGCGAACTCGGCGATGGCGGCGCCATCCAGGGTCTCGCGGGCTCCGGCCCGTCGCTCCGGCTCACCACCAGCCGCGGCTCGATCACCATCCGCAAAGCCACCGAGGAAGACGCGAGCGCCGCTCCCGCGCCATCCCCTGCGCCCGTACGGCCCCCGCGCCCGCTCAAGCCCGGGCCGCCGCCCGGTCCGCCGGTCACCGAGTGATTCGTCGCGCGCCGTTCGCTACTCGGCCGGCGTGCGCAAGGCTACCAGATCGGAGTGAACGGGCACGCCTCGGGTGACCTTCACGTGCAGGAGCGCCTCGAACGGCGCGCCGGCCTGCCAGTGCGGAATGCGAGCTTCGAGCGCTACCACCGACGGCTCGTGCGTGACAAACTCCACCGCCGCCTGCGTCCCGATCGTCGTCGTGCCCGCAAGGATCATCTCCCAGCGCGACGAATTCAAGCCCGGCCGCAGCGCGAGCACCGCGTAGTCCTCATCGATCGGAGGCTCGGAACCCGCTATGTAGGTGGGCTGCTCGCCAGGCCTCGGGTGCGTGTTGAAGACCGCCAGATCGCCCTTGCGCGGACCCTCGCTCAGCGTCCGGAACACGAACTCCGTCGTCCCGGGAATCTCCCGCAGCACTAAGTTCTCCGACGGCGAGCCCACGAAGATCACATCGCTGTTCTTCAGATCGTCGAGCGAAAGCAACTGCCCTCGCTTCACGACCAGCGCACGCTGAAGATCGAAAAACACCCGGTCCAGCTCGTGGATCGCAAGCACCTCGCCCACGCCGGTGTAATAGTCCAGCACCCGGCCCGGCGGATCGGTGGCGGGGTTCATGTAGCGCAAACCGGTCTCCGGACGCCCAACAAAAGCCGCGTTGCTAAAGACCACCAGCGGGTCTTCGGGGTGCTGCATGTAGGGCGACCAGAACGCCCGCATGGGCGCGGGCACGCTCGCCGAGGCGCGCGCCGGGAACACCGTCTGTGGACGCAGCAGGATAAATCCGAGCGTCGCGAGAGCCACCGCCAGCACTGCGCCCAGCACCAGAGCCGCTGTGCGCCAGCGTCCACTTGGGGCTGGCGCCGCCTCGACGGTCGATGGCAAAGGTACGTGGTCGGATCGGGCCGGGGTCTCGACCTTGCCGAACACCAGCTCGCGCCGTACGAACGTGACCTGGTAGGCGCCCTTCGGAACTTCGATCACTATCGCGTCGCCCGCGCCCTCAGTCGAGTAGTATTCGGCCAACTTCGCCCGTAACCGCCCGGTTTGCACGCGCACTGTCGAATCGAGCCGCGGATCGAAACTCTCCGACCGCCCAAAAACTTCGGTGGCGATCTGATATTCCTTGAGCGCTACGCCAGGCTGCTCCAGGGCCTTCAGAACCAGGTAACGGAGCAGCTTGCATAGCGATTCCGAGCTATGCAGGACCGAACTCTGCACCAGCCGCTCGACCTGTGCGAACTCGGCCGCGTGAGGACCCGGAGCGGCTCCCGTAACAGCCATCGAGCCGAGCGTAACAGGCTTCGTAAGCTTTTGCAAGGCCAATGCTTCTATAATGTAACTTCATTAGCTTCCGTGCCTCGATCCGGGCTCGAGAATTTTCTCCGGCGGGATGCGCGTGAGTCTCCCCCTGAGTCACAATGTATCCGAAGGAGGCGGACGCGAAATCCATGCCTCATCGCCACCATTGGCTTCGTTTTTCCGGATTCATCGAGTTGGCCACGCTTTCCGGACTGCTAGCTCAGCAGCCCAGTCCGTCCGGCCTCGATGCCCTTCTGGCCGACGCCCGCGCTCGCATGTCTCAGGGAGACGCAGCCGGCGCCCTCGCGGATTACCAGCAGGCCGAAACGCTCGCTCCCCAATCGGCCGAACTGCATGATCAGGCAGGATTTCTGCTCGCCGTCCTGAAGCGCAACCCCGAGGCGATGGACGAGTTCCGCAAGGCTATCGCCCTCGATGCGAGCTTCGCCCCCGCCCACTACCATCTCGCCGTCGCCGACTGCCTTACGGGCGACAACACGGGGTGCATCGACGAGATGAAACGCGCCGCCGGCATCGACCCGTCGTCGTTCCTTTACCGGTACTTCCTCGGCAACGCCTACTTCTCCGCGAACCAGTTTCCCGAAGCCGTTACCGAGTTCAAGGCCGCCGCCGCGCTCGAACCGCAGAATCCGGAAGTGTGGAACCGGCTCGCCGCCGCCTACCAGGGCGCGAACGACTTCGCGGCCTCCGTCGTTGCCTACGGACGCGCGGCGCAGCTCGATCCCGGAAACCTCACCACGCGCAATAGCTACGGCCTCTCGCTGGTGCAGACGCGCGCCGCCGACCAAGCCATTCAGGAGTTCCAGCGCATCCTGGCCAAGGATCCCGCGAACGTCGACGCGGCCATGAATATCGGCTCCGCTTATCTGCTCAAGGGCGACATGCGCGACGCGGAGACGGCGTTCCGCGGCGCCATCGCCAAGGATCCCAGCCGCGCCATCGCCCACTACAACCTCGGCCTTGCCCTGAAGAATCAGGACGATCTGGATCACGCGCGCGTCGAGTTCAACCGCGCAATCCAGCTCGATCCTGCCATGGCCGAGGCGCACTACACGCTGGGAATTCTGTGGTGGCAGTCCGGCGACTTCGATCAGGCCATCTCGGAAATGCGCTCCGCCGTGGCGCTCCGGCCCGATTACGGCGAGGCGTGGTTCATCCTCGGCACCGCTCTGAAGCAGCGCGGGTCGCTCACCGACGCGGTTCAGGCCCTGCACGAGGCGATCCGGCTGCGGCCAGACGATCCCGGCCCATACAACACGCTCGGCCAGACGCTTCAATTACTTGGCGATGCCGCGGGCAGCCGCGCCGCGTTCGCGCAAGGCATGCACGCCAAATCCGTCCTGGATGCGAATCAAGCCGCTCTGCTCGCTCGCGGCGCCTCGAGAAAATGATCGCCTAGCAGTGTAACGGCCCGTGCATGCCGTCGTAACAGCTAGATCTTTCCTACTAGTTTCAATAGTATAAATCAGTTAACCGTAACAGACCTGAATAAACTTGTTTGAACTGTCGCAACAGGTGCATGATCGCTTAGTTAAGCCTTCACAAGGGGTTGGCACAGGGACGCATAGGTCGCTCCTCATCGGGTCGTGGGGTTGCTCTATGTCCACTTTTGTGATCGCGAATAGATGTTCCAAGTTGGAGCACAGGAGAAAAACATGGTTTGGTTTCGCAAAGCGGCTCTGTTCGCCATATGCATAGTGGTGGGGGTTGTGGGTCTTCAGGTTCCAGCCGTTGCCCAGCAGGTCTTCGGCAACATTGCCGGTCACGTCTCGGATTCATCAGGTGCTGCCGTGAGCGGCGCCAAGGTCACCATTTCGGATCCGTCCAAGGGCGTCAAGTTCGACGTCACCACCGATGCCTCGGGCAACTACCTGAAAGGCCAGTTGATCCCGGACTCGTATACGGTGACGATCGAGGCCGCCGGCTTCCAGAAGGTGATCTCGAGCGGAATCGCGGTCCGCGTGGACGAAGAGGCGCGCTACGACGCGCAGCTCACCGTGGGCCAGGTGTCGACTGAAGTGGAAGTCACCGCCGCCGCCCCCCTCCTGCAGGCCGACCGCGCCGACGTGCAGCAAGTCTTCACCGGCAAAGAGATCAGCGACCTGCCGAACATCGGCCGCAACGTTCAGTCGGACCTGCTCCTGAATCCCGGCACGGCGAAACTCGGCTGGCAGCACGCTTCCGACGAAGATCCGCAGGGCAGCGTGCAGATGGTCGTCAACGGCATGCTGTTCGACTCGACCGGGTATGAGCTCGACGGCACGACGAACCAGGATCCGATCCTCGGCATCATCGTCATCAACCCCACGATGGACTCGCTCTCCGAGGCGAAACAGGCTAATCAGGACTTCAGCGCCGAGTATGAGTACCTCGGAGGCGGTTTGGCCGCTTACTCAACCAAGTCCGGCTCGAACGACTTCCACGGCGACGCCTTCGAGTACCTGCAGTTGAACACTCCCGGCTTCGCCACGTTTGGCCGGGATCCGTTCAGCCAGCCCAACGGGGCCCCGACGTATCGCCAGAACCAGTTCGGTGGCTCAATTGGCGGCCGCATTATAAAGGACAAGCTGTTCTTCTTCGCCGACACGCAGTTGAACCGCGAGGCGCAGGGCGGCTCCGTCCTTACCACCGTGCCGACCGCCGCCGAGCGAGGGGGCAACCTGAGCGACTGGCTCGCCGCCAGCCCGAACTACCAGATCTACGATCCGGCCAGCGGCAACCCGGTCACCGGCGTCGGACGTCAACCGTTCCCCGGCAACGTGATTCCGCAGAACCGCATCAGCCCGCAGGCGTCAGCAATCCTCAACTACTTCCCGCTGCCGAACTCGAGCGCATTCGGCACGCCGTACCAGAACAACTACACCGTTTCCGGCGCGACAGCCATCACCGGCAACCAGTTCGATACACGCATGGATTACTACATCAATCCGTCGAACGCCATTTTCGGCCGCTACAGCTACGCCGGATTCACCGAGCAAGCGCCAGGCGCCTTCGGCCTGGAGGCGGGCGGCCCGCGATTCGTCAACTACGCAGGTAATTCCGTGGCGCTCAATCAGAGCCTCGCGCTAGGCTGGACCGACACCATCAATCCCACCATGGTCAACGAGTTCCGCTTCGGCTGGATGCGCTATCACGTTTTCGACGTCCCGAACGGCTACGGCACACAGCCGGCGCTGCAGGCGGGCATCCCCGGCCTAAACCTGGACAAGACGTACACCTCGGGCATGCCCGCGTTCTATATTAACGATCCGGGGGGTATATCCAGCCAACTCGGCTACGCGCTCGGTGTCAACCAGTGCAATTGCCCGCTGACCGAAACCGAGTCTCAGAGCCAGTTCGTCGACAACCTCAGCGTTGTTCATGGCAACCACAACTTCAAGTTTGGAACCGATATTCGCTTCGCGAACAACCTGCGCGTGCCAAGCGACTCACACCGCGCCGGCGAGTTGAATTTCAATGGCGGCATCACGGGGTTCATCTCCGCCGCGGGCGTCAACCCGACGCCCGGCCTCGGCCTCGCCTCGTTCCTGCTTGGCGACGTCAGCACCTTCAACCGGTACGTCAGCACGTCCACCAACGCCCAAGAGAACCAGCAGCGCATGTTCTTCTATGGGCAGGACGAGTGGCACATGACGCCCAAACTCACCATCACCTACGGCCTACGCTGGGACATCGTACTCCCGGAAACGGTCAACGCTGCCGGAAATGGCTCGACTCTCAATCTGAGCAACGGCCTGATGTATGTCTTCGGCGTCGGAGGCGTTCCGAACTACGGCATCCAGAACGCGATGTGGCACGACTTCGCTCCGCGCGTGGGCGTCGCGTACCAGCTCGATAAGAAGACCGTCGTGCGCGCCGGCTACGGCTGGGCCTACGACCTAGGCACGTTCGGCACCAGCTTTGGCCACAACGTGACCCAGAATCCTCCCGTGCTGGCCAATCAGAGCGTCAACCCGGCGAATCCGTTCTCGTCGGTGTTCACGCTTGCGCAAGGCCCGTCTCAGCCAACCGCAACTCAGGTTTCCTCGAACGGTACCTTTCCGCTGCCGAATGGCATCAGTCCGAAGTTCCGGCCAGAAACGGTGACGCTGCCTCAGACTTACCTATACAACGTTTCGATCCAGCGCCAGGTCACCAATAAGATCGCGGTGACGGCAGCCTACGTCGGCAACTCCTCGCGTCATAACTTCCTGGGTACAAGCCAGAACATCAATCCGAACGAGGCCATCTACGTTCCGGGTCAAAGTAACACGTACCTCGATCAGCCCTACTACGCCAAGTACGGCTGGACCCAGGGGCTGCAGTATTACTGCGACTGCGCCAACGACCAGTACAATTCGTTGCAGACACAGATTAAGATTCAGGCCTGGGACGGCTGGACCCTGAACGGCAGTTACACGTACCAGCGCCAGTACGGCCCCGGCTGGGGCCCGTACGATTCGAACTACTACTTCTATTACGATCGCGCCGCCGGATATGGTTACGGCAACGAGCTGGCAAACAACCAAATAACTCTTGCGCAGAACTACAGTATCCCGGTCGGCCGCGGACAGAAGTACCTCGCCAGCATCAACAAGTTGGCCGATTACGCAATTGGCGGCTGGCAACTTAGCGGCATCACGACGTGGTACAGCGGCTTCCCGTTCTCTCCGACGCTGGAATCGTATCCCGGCCAGCCAAACGTCGGGCCGAGCAACCGGCCAAATATGGGAACCGGCAATCCTTACTCGGGCGCCCAGGGCAACCGCAACCAGTGGTTTGTCGGCGGCATCGGGAGCGTGTTCACACTGCCCGCCGCCAACACCTTCGGCAACTACCCCATCAACACGCTGTACGGGCCGAGTTTCATCCAGCAGGACTTGAGCTTGTTCAAGACGTTCGCGATCACCGAGAAGATCAACTTCGTGCTTCGCACGGATGCCACCAACGTGTTCAACCACACCAATCTTGGGGGGCCGAACTCGGACATCCAGAGTCCCAACGCGGGCCAGATCACGGGTCTCGCGTTTGGCGGCAACAACATGCGCCGCCTGCAGTTCTCCGGCACGATCAACTTCTAAGCGGTCCGTGCCTGCCGTGCCGTCGCCTGACGGGTCCATTCGCCGCTGTTGGCATAATGGACCTATGGCGCCGGTTTGGATCTTCGCCCTGCTGCTCGCCGCGCCTCCTCCGACGGCGGGCAGCGTGGCGGAGGCCCACCAACGCGGCGTGGATCTGTATTGCCGCTGAAGTACGCCAACGCTCCCGTCGCGCTCGAAATCGCGGCCGCCTCCGAGCGAACTTCATGCGTGGTTACGTGTATCTTCAGGCAGACCGCTACCAGGACGCCCGAGTCGCCCCGCTGACGCAGCGGGGTTCATTCGCCGACGCGGTTCAGGCCCTTGCAACGAGGCGATCCGGCTGCGCCGCATTCGCCGAGGGCGTGCACGCCAAATCGGTTCTCGAAGCGAATCAAGCCGCTCTGCTCGCTGGCGCCGCCGCCGGGAAGTGAGGGCCAACCTCTGTAACGACCTCGTAATGCCAACGCAACAGCTAAATCATACCTACTAGCTTCAGTAGTATACATCGATTAACGTTAACAGCACGTGCTTCACCTGTACAAAGCGACGCATGAGGTGCATAATCGCCCAGTCATGCTATTGCGAGTTGTGACGGGGTTGGACGAGTCGCTCCCGATTTCGGTCATGGGCGCGGGCTACGGCCACCGTGGTGATCGAGATTGGCATGTTCCCAGCCGGAGGACAGGAGAAAAAAATGGTTCGAATGCGCAAAGCGGTTTTGTTCGCCATCTACGTAGTGGGAGGGGTGCTCTCTCTTGAGGCTCCGGCCGCTGCTCAGCAGGTGTTCGGCAACATTACCGGCAACGTCACGGACTCGAGCGGCGCGGCCGTCGTTGGCGCCAAGGTGACCATTTCGGATCCGTCGAAGGGCGTCAAATTCGAAGTAACGACAGACGCCTCGGGAAACTACCTGAAAGGCCAGTTGATCCCGGACTCGTATACGGTGACCATCGAGGCAAGCGGCTTCCAGAAGGTGGTGTCGAACGCAATCGCGGTTCGCGTGGACGAAGAGGCGCGCTACGATGCGCGGCTCACCGTGGGCAACGTATCCACCGAAGTGGAGGTCACCGCCGCCGCGCCGCTCCTGCAGGCCGACCGCGCCGATGTTCAGCAGGTCTTCACCGGCAAGGAAATCAGCGACCTGCCGAACATCGGCCGCAACGTCCAGGCTGACCTGCTGCTGAATCCCGGCACCACGAAGTTCGAATGGCAGCAGGCGACCGACGAAGATCCGCAGGGCAGCGTCATGACGGTCGTGAACGGTCTGATGTTTAGCGCGACCGGCTATGAGCTGGACGGCACGACGAACCAGGACCCCATCCTCGGCATCATTGTCATCAACCCCACTATGGACTCGCTCGCCGAGGTGAAGCAGGCCAATCAGGACTTCAGCGCCGAATACGAGTACATCGGCGGCGGCCTGGCCGCATATTCGACCAAGTCCGGCTCGAACGATTTTCATGGCGACGCCTTCGAGTACCTGCAATTGAACACGCCCGGCTTCGCCACCTTCGGACGGAATCCGTTCAACGAGCCCAACGGCGCGCCGACGTACCGCCAGAATCAGTTTGGCGGATCGATCGGCGGGCGAATCATCAAGGACAAGTTATTCTTCTTCGCCGACGCCCAGTTGAACCGCCAATCGCAGGGCGGCGGCGTCCTGACGACCGTGCCCACGGCCGCCGAACGCACGGGCAACCTGAGCGACTGGCTGGCCGTCAGCCCGAGATACCAGATCTACGATCCGGCCACGGGCAATCCGCTCACCGGCGTCGGCCGCCAGCCATTCGCCGGCAACATCATTCCGCAGAGCCGCCTCAGCCCGCAGGCGCAGGCCATACTCAACTATTTCCCGCTGCCGAACTCGAACGCGTTCGGCACTCCGTACCAGAACAACTACACAGCCTCCGGCGCCGTGGCGATCACCGCCAACCAGTTCGATACGCGCATGGATTACTACCTCAATCCGTCGAACGCCATTTTCGGCCGCTATAGCTATGAAGGCGGCACGGTGCAGGCGCCCGGCGCCTTTGGTTTGGAAGCGGGCGGCCCATCGTTTGGCACTTACGCCGGCAGTTCGCAGTCCCTCGACCAGAGCCTCGCGCTTGGCTGGACCGACACCATCAATCCGACGATGGTGAACGAATTCCGCTATGGGTTCGAGCGCTATCACATTTTCGACGTCCCGAACGGTTACGGCACGTCCCCGGCGACGACGGCGGGCATTCCGGGCCTGAATCTCAACCAGACCACCTCGGGCATGCCGGCGTTCTATCTCAATGACCCGACCGCATCCAGCCATTTAGGCTATGCACTCGGCATCAATTCGTGCAACTGCCCGCTTATCGAAACCTCATACCAGAGCCAGTTCGTCGACAACCTCAGCGTGGTTCACGGCAAACACAACTTCAAGTTCGGCGCCGACATCCGCTTCGCGAACAACCTGCGCGTGCCAAGCGACTCGCACCGCGCCGGCGAGTTACAGTTCAACGGAACGCAGACCGGTTACATCGCCGCCGCCGGCGTAAATCCGACCCCTGGCCTCGGCATGGCCACGTTCCTGCTTGGCGACGTCAGCGTGTTCAACCGGTACGTCAGCTCGTCCACCAACGCGCAGGAGGCGCAGCAGCGAATGTTTTACTATGCGCAGGACGAATGGCACATGACACCGAAACTTACGCTGACCTACGGGCTGCGCTGGGACATCGTGCTCCCGGAAACCGTCAACGCCGCGGGCAACGGCGCCACGCTTAATCTGAGCAATGGGCTGATGTACGTGTTCGGCGTGGGCGGCGTTCCGAACTACGGCATTCAGCAGGCGATGTGGCACGACTTCGCGCCTCGCATGGGCATCGCGTATCAGCTCGATAAGAAGACCGTCGTGCGTGCCGGCTATGGCTGGTCCTACGATCTGGGCACCTTCGGCTCGACCTACGGCCACAACGTAACCCAGAACCCGCCCGTGCTGGCCAACCAGAACATCAATCCAGTCAACCCGTTCTCGTCGGTGTTCACGCTTGCGCAAGGCCCACCGCAGCCAACGCCGATTCAGGTCGGCGCGAACGGCACCTATCCGCTGCCGAATGGCATCAGCCCGAAGTTCCGGCCGGAGGTGATGACGCTGCCGCAGACGTACCTGTACAACGCCTCGATCCAGCGCCAGGTCACAAGTAAGATCGCCGTCACAGCGGCGTATGTCGGCAACTCCGCCCGTCATAATTTCCTCGGTACAAACCAGAGCATCAATCCGAACGAGGCCGTATTCGTTCCGGGCCAAAGCAACATTAACCTTGATCGTCCCTACTACGCCAAGTACGGCTGGACGCAAGGTCTGCAGTATTACTGCGACTGCGCCAATGAGCAGTACAATTCGCTCCAGACGCAGATTAAGATCCAGGCCTGGGACGGCTGGACCCTGAACGGCAGTTACACCTACCAGCGCCAGTACGGCGACGGCTGGGGTTACGACTCCAACTACTACTTCATGTACGACCGCGCCGCGGGGCAGGGCTACACGAGCTTGCTGCCCCGCAATCAGATAACTCTCGCTCAGAATTACAGTATCCCGGTCGGCCGCGGGCAGAAGTACCTCGCCAGCATCAACAAATGGGCCGATTACGCGATAGGCGGCTGGCAACTTAGCGGCATCACGACGTACTACAGCGGCTTCCCGTTCTCTCCGACTCTCGAATCGTTTCCCGGCCAGCCCAACGTCGGCCCGAACAACCGGCCGAATATCGGCACCGGGAATCCGTACGCGGGCGCCCAGGGCAACCGCAACCAGTGGTTTGTCGGCGGCATCGGGACCGCGTTCACTCTGCCCGCCGCGAACACGTTTGGGAACTACCCGATTGACACGATGTTCGGGCCGCGTTTCATCCAACAGGACATGAGCCTGTTTAAGTCGTTCCCGATTACGGAGAGGATCAACTTCGTGCTCCGCACGGATGCCCAGAACGCATTCAATCACACCAATCTCGGTCTGCCGAACGGGGATATCCAGAGTCCGACGGCCGGTCAGATCACGGGTCTCTCCCGGGGCGGCGTCATGCGAGTCCTGCAGTTCTCCGGCACGATCAACTTCTAGCGGTCCGTGCCTGCCCTGCCGTCGCCTGACGGGTCCATTCGCCGCTGTTGGCATAATGGACCTATGGCGCCGGTTTGGATCTTCGCCCTGCTGCTCGCCGCGCCTCCTCCGACGGCGGGCAGCGCGGCGGAGGTCCACCAACGCGGTGTGGATCTCTACCACCAGCAAAAGTATTCCGAGGCCATCGCCGCGCTCGAAATCGCGGCCGCCTCCGAAGTTCCCGCCTCGAAGGAATTCCTCGAATCCGCCCTCCTCATCGGACAAAGCTACTTCATGCTCGCCCAGGCGCCCAATGCCATTCCATGGCTTGAGAAGGCGGGTGGCGGCAACGAAGCCAACTACATGCTCGGCTATGCGTATCTCCAGGCGAATCGGCCGCAGGATTCGCAAGCCGCCTTCGCGCGGCTGTTCGACTTATCGCCCAACACCGCCGCCGCGCACCTGATGGCGGGCCAGATGATGCTCAAGAAGGAGTTCTACGTCCAGGCCGCCGCCGAACTTGCGCAGGCGATCGCGCTTGACCCCAAGCTGCCACAGGCCCACTTCGTCAACGCCGAGATTCTCATCGGCCACGGCCAGATCGACGAGGGCATCGCGGAGCTTCAAAAGGAACTCGCCATTTCACCCGACTCGGCCATGGCCTGGTATCGCCTCGGCGACGCGTATTCGCGCGAGCATCGCTGGGACGACGCCATCCCCAGCCTCCAACGCGCCGTATGGCTCAGTCCCGCCTACAGCGGCCCGTACATTCTTCTCGGAAAGTGCTACTACAACACGCGCAACTATTCGAACGCGGAGGGCCTCCTTCGCCACGCCCTCGCGCTCGATCCGAAAAATTACGCGGCGACATATTTGCTCGGCCGCACGCTGGCTGGCGAAGGCAAACAGGACGAAGCGAAGGCCGTGCTCGAACGTTTGAAGACCCTGAACCAATGAGCGCCGCATGAATCCGCTCAGCCGCCGCCGCTTCGTCCGCTCGCTCTGCGCCGCCGCACCCGTGTTCTCCTTCGACCAGTTGATCGCCGGCCAGGGACTTGGGGTCCAGTTCGTCAACGTGGCCCGCGAAGCCGGCCTGCGCTCGAAGACCCTCTTCGGCAGTGAGAATCGCAACCGCTTCCTGCTCGAAACCACCGGCTGCGGCTGCGCCTTTTTCGACTTCGACAACGACGGTTGGCTCGATATCTTCCTCGTCAACGGCACGCGCTTCGAGGCCAACTGGCCGCCGGACCACGCTCCCGTGAGCCGCCTCTATAAGAACAATCGCGACGGCACGTTCACCGACATCACCCTGGCCGCGGGCATCGGACGTACCGGCTGGGGCCAGGGCGTCTGCGCCGGAGACTTCGACAACGACGGCCTCGACGAGCTGTATGTCACGTACTGGGGCGACTGCTCGCTATGGCATTACGACGGCAAACGCCGCTTCACCGACATCGCCCGCCAAGCCGGCGTGACAACGAATCCCGGCAACGGCCAGTCGCGCTGGAACACCGGCTGCGCATTTCTCGACTACGACCGCGACGGCCATCTCGACCTGTTCGTGGCCAACTACATCGACTTCGACCCGAAGACCACGCCGCTGCCCGAGTCCGGCCCCTGTCTCTACAAAGGCCTGATGGTCGCCTGCGGCCCGCCCGGCCTAAAGGGCGGTAAGAATATTCTCTTTCGCAACAACGGCGACGGCACGTTCACCGACGTGAGCGTCGCCTCGGGCATCGTCAACACGCCCGGAACTTATGGCCTCGGCGTCTTGGTATCGGATTTCGATAATGACAACTGGCCCGATATCTACGTCGCGGACGATTCGACGTCTTCGGCCCTCTACCGCAATAACCACGACGGCACCTTCACCGACGTGGCCATCGAAAGCGGCGTCGCGTATTCGCCGGACGGCAAGCCGCAAGCCGGCATGGGCGTCTCGGCCGCCGACTACGACTGCGACGGCCTCATCGACATCGTGAAGACCAACTTCGCCGGCGACACGTCGAGCCTGTATCACAACCAGGGCAAGCTGTTCTTCGAGGACCGCACGTTTCAGGCCGGCCTCGGCCGCAACACCCGCTTCCTCGGCTGGGGCGTCAGTTTCCTCGACTTCGACAACGACGGCTGGGCCGATATTCTCGTCAACAACGGGCACGTCTACCCCGAGGTCGCCGACACCGGCATCGAGAGCGGCTACCGCGAGCGCAAGGTGCTCTATCACAACCTTGGCAACGGCCACTTCGCCGACGTGTCGATGGACGCGGGGCCCGGCATCCTGGAACGCGTGCCGGGGCGCGGCTGCGCCGTCGGCGACTTCAACAACGACGGCTGGCTGGATGTGCTGGTCAACACGATCAACGATGTTCCGCAACTGCTGCGCTGCGATTCGAAGCTGGCGAACCGCTGGCTGAAGGTCAAGGCCATCGGCGTGAAGTCGAACCGCTCCGGCATCGGCGCGCGCGTCTATTGCACAACCACGGCCGGCGGCGCGCCGCACCGGCAGATGGACGAGGTGCGCAGCGGATCGAGCTACATCTCGCAGAGCGATCCGCGCGTCCACTTCGGCCTCGGCGCGGCCGATACCGCGGACATCGAGGTTCACTGGCCGAGCGGCATCGTCGACCGCCTGACCGGCGTGAAGTGCAATCAGATCGTCGTCGTGCGCGAAGGAAGCGCCCAGGTCGGCGGCTGAGCGCGGCACAAACGGGCCGGCGCATGGCGGTAAGATCACGGCATGCAGACCCTGCTCGCCGCCATGCCGCTCATGCTCGCCGCATCGTTGGCTCCCGCGCTCGCGCAAACGTTCGGGCAGGGGCAACAGCCCGAGTTCGTGCGACAAGGCCAGAGGCTGATGCGGGAGGGAAAGCTCGGGGACGCCCTGGCGTTGTATCGCGAGACCATCAAGACAGCGCCGGATTCGCTTCCCGCCCACATCGCCGCCGGCAGTGTGCTCGACCTGATGGGCAAAGGCGAAGAGGCGCGCGGCTATTTTTCGCGGGCGATCACGCTGGCCGGCACACCGGACCAGAAGGCGAATGCGAACCGCTCGATGGCGATGTCCTATGCCTTCGACGGCAACTGCGGGAAGACCGTCGAATACGAGCAACGGGTGATCGACACTTACAAAAGCGAGAGTAACTTCTACCAGCAAGGCGAGATCGCCGACGAAGCCGCCCGCGTTTGCATCGACTCCGGCAACCTTGACGCGGCCTATAAGTGGTACCGGACCGGCCATGACACAGGCCTCGAAGAACCGAACATCAAACCGGACCGGCGGGATCTATGGAACTTCCGCTGGGAGCACGCGCAAGCCCGCATCGCCGCCCGCCGCGGCGACGCATCCGCTGCCCAGCGGCACGTGGCCGCGGCCAAGGCGATCCTTGACAAAGGCGCGATCCCGCAGCAGGCGCCATTCTTTCCCTATCTCGAAGGCTACGTCGCATTCTACTCGGGAGACTACAAGACAGCGCTCGAGCAATTCAAACAGGCGAACGAGCGAGATCCCTTCATCCAGTGCCTGATCGGCCAGACTTACGAGAAGCTCGGCGATAAGACCCAGGCCTTGGAATACTACCGCAAGGCCGCCGCCGCGACGTCTCACAACCCTCCCGCCGCCTACGCGGTTTCCTTCGCCCGGAAGAAGCTGCGGTAAGCGAGGCGCGACGCCGCAACGCAATCTCGAAAAACGAGCCGAAAAGAAACGAAATCCCGCCTAGAATGCGGGTTCTAACCAGTTGAAATTCGGGCTCTTCGCGGCAATTTTGCGACTTCCCGTGGAATGTCAAGGGTTTTATCCCCCAAGCCATCAGCAAGTTACGCCGGGCGTGACTGGCGACCGAACGAGCCGGACGTACACTAAGGGCAGCCGTTCTGGCCTTATCGCTCCGCCGATAGACCGCTCTGCCCTTCGGGATCAACGAAAGGAGGGCCCTGAGCGTCATGATTACGACGGCCGTACGAAGGAGGCGATTGATGTTCGCCGCCAAAGCATTGTTGATCGCGGCTGCCGCGCTTAGCGGACCGACGTGGCTCGCGTCCACAGCGAGGGCGCAGACTTGCAACTATAGTTGCGGAAACGGCGCGTACTTGTACTCATACAATGAGTACGCATCAGGTTGTGGGGACGAAGGCAGTATCTGCTACTACACGATCTGCGGCGGGACATGCTACAACTCGCAGGGGCAGGCGTGTTCGCCGGGTCCGTACAACCCGCCGGGCTGTTTCTCCGGCGTCTACGAAATCGAGAGCTGCCAGGGCGCCATGCCTTGCGGATGCTCGTACTTTTGTTCTCAGTAGCGGCGGAGTTACACTCGGCAGCAAGGAGGCCACATGAATCGAAGGCAGTTGGTTTTTCCGGTAACCGTCGCCATCGTCGCGGCCGCGTCCATCGTGGCCACCGTCATGGTTCGGAAAGCGCATGCCGCCCCCGGCGCCGCTCAGGCAGGCGGCGGGTCAGCCGCATGGGTTCCCTACGAAATAACCTATAAGGCGTATAACAAAAAACCGGAATGGCCGCAGCCTATCCTTTCCGGCGAGATTGTTCGGGCCGTCCGCTCCGATGGTTCGTCGTTCGAATCCACCACGACCTACCGCCTGGACCGTTCGATCCACAACCAGCAGCGTCAGGTCAAATTTGCCGGGGGAATTAACATACGCGCCGATGACCGCCTCTCGCTGATGACGGCGACGAAGAACACGTCCGAGGATGCCGCCCGGCTGCGGCAGAGCTTCGATCCCGCGAGATCCTGTGCGGTATCCATGGACGGCGGGCAACCGCCGACGGGATGGACCGCGACGGCGGGGGAAACGTTGTCCGGCTACGAGACGTACAAGGTGGTCGTCGAGGCGCCAAGTAAGACGCCACGTTCCCGCATCACCATTTGGCGCGCACCCGCGCTCGGCTGCGCCGAACTGCGCGGGTTCGTCGAAACGCTCGACCCGAGCTCCGGGCAGGTGGTTCAAACTTATGAACGCCAGGCGGCCGATATCCGGCCCGGAGAGCCCGATCCCGCGCTGTTTCGACTGCCCAACGGTTTCCGAAATGTCTCGCCGATCGATTTCGCCGCTGCAGAGGCGCAGTTATGTTGCAGGGCGAAGTTGACTGACGCGAACATCGCGAACCTTCAGCCCGGCGAGGACTACTTCCGGCAGTATCGGTACGACTGGTAACAGTAGGGCCGGCCCGCGCGACGGTTCCGGCGCAATGGCGGCGCCGATCGCTCCTGTGCGGCGTGGGCTCGGCGTGGGAAAGGCCGGCCCGCACGCGCACGCTCCTTTGCGGCGCGATACAGCGGCCCAGACCCACGGCTTTCCATTTAATCCAGTTTAATCCGGCCGAAATGCGGCAGGATGTAACCGGAATTTCTCTTGACAGGCACGACCGAGCCGTTTAAGATCTGGACTCAGGAGGCACCCGGATGCGCCGGAAAATCGCAAAGGTATTAGCCACGGCTACCCTCTGTGGCTTGGTTACCATTGGAGCCGCCGCGGCTTGCACGAAAGCCTACTCGGACTATGACACGTGCGTTCAACCCGCCTATTACCGTTCCGACCCGAACTTTCGTTGCTACTGCACGAGCCCGGTTACGGCTGATCTGGGTCAGGAGCCCCACGCGGGGTTTCTCACTACCGAGACAGACGGCCATGTCCTGATCACGCGGGTTTTCCGCGACGCTCCCGCTGCAGCGGCGGCCATCCTGGCGCGCGACGGACCGGTCCGGGCTGACAACCGGGATCTCGCGTTCTCGTTCCTATCCTCCCGATACGAACCCCCGGCTGCGGTTAGGGCGAAACGGGCTAGAATTCGGAGGAGCGCCGACGTGCGTGACTACGGATTCGAGATGCTGCCGCTAAAAGCTTACCTGGACAGGATTTGGGACAGGGAGCCAATCCGTTTGGCACTGGTCGGCCAGCGGTCCTCGCGCGAGGTCGCAACCGACGCTTGCGACACGTCGGAACGCGTGCTCGGGACGTCACCCTGGGGGCGAGGTCTCCTGGTTACGGGCGTCCTCTCGGCGGGCCCGGCCGCGAACGCGGGTCTTTCCGTTGGGGACTTTCCTGTCGCAGTGAACGATTATTCCACGTTGCGGCCACACTCGGGTAATTTTCGCGCTCTGCATCGGCCGCTATCGGATGACTCCGAAAGCCTGCCGTGGGCCTATAAGGGCACCCGCCGCCATTCGACGCTGTTCCCGGTCAGTCCATTGGACCTGGTCCCTGCGTCGAGCGGCGCCGCGCCTGGAAGGCGCCTACCGCTCGTCACACGTTAGACGCGCTTCCGGGTTGAGCCGCGGCCGCCCCGGATTCAGATGTAGGAGGAGGGCGATGATTTCTCCGCGCCACGGGCAGGGGTTCGTTGCGTTCGCCTCCTGCTCTTTCGTGCTGGCGGCCCACGCGGCGGCGCAGACGATGCCCACGCCGGACCAGCCTCCCGAGGGAATCCCCGCGCCGGCGGCGGTTCTGAAGGAAAGCTACGATGCGAGCGCGGCGCTGTTCCCGGAGGAGCGGGCCTTCCTGCTTGGCTTCCTGGCCGACGCTGCGGCCGCCATTGATCCTCCCCAGGCCGCGGCTTGGGCGAAGGAGGGCCTTCGCCTCGCCCAGCGCCTTCCCGCGGAATGGAACACGCTCGCTCTCGAGAAGAACCTGCTCACGGCCCTCGCCGCTGCCGACGCGCCAGAGGCGATGCGCGGCCTATGCCTACTCGATGGCCCTCCGAAGATGGACGACGGCTCCATCCCCGAGGATCCGCGCGCCTACAGCACCCGCCGCATATTCCCGGCCTTCTGGAGCCAGACCGGCTATCGCGGCTTTGACGAAATCCGCCGCGTCAGCCAATGCCTCGCCGCGAACGGCCAGTTCCCCTTCGCAGGCGTTTCCCCCATCGTCGCCACTCTCCACAAGGGTCATCCCGACGACGCCCTCTCGCTTTACTTCCTAGCCACGAACTACATCCCCGCGCGACCCGACATCGAAGGCGCCAGCGCCGAGATCGTGGACTTTCTTCTGGCCCGGCGGGGCGAGATCCCTGGCAATTTGCTCACGCCCGCCTTCCGCGCCGTCGTCAAGCGTCTCGAGGCGCAGGCTGCGGCGCCGCCGCGGGCCAGCCTCAATTTTTCCAGCGTCCTCTCCGCCGGCAAGAACAAACTCTCATTCGACAACGAAGCCGAGATGCTTCTGGCGCGTGTGCTTCCCGATCTCGAGCGGCTGGACTCCGCGCTCGCCAAGAAAGTGATCGAAGAGTATCCCAAGCTCGCGGCCGCGGGCGGCGGGCAACCAGGAAAAGCCCGCGCCGACTCCGTCGTCGTCGAAGGACAAGCCGACCCGGCCACCCTTCAGGCGTTTCAAACCCAGGGCCTCGAGTACGGCCGCCTCGCCGAGGTCCAGCGCCTTGCCGCGACGGATCCCGGAGCCGCCGTCAGCCTCGCCAGCACCATCACCACACCCGATATTCACGTCCAAGCCATCGCCATCGCCGCCGCTGCGATGAATTCCAGCGATCCCTCCGCCGCGGGCAAACTCCTCGACTCGAGCCTCGACGGGCTGCTGGCGATCCAAGACGTTTCCCGCCGCATCGAGGCATCGCTGCCTGCCCTCCGCGCTCTCGCCGCGCGAAGCGATATGTCCGCATTCGGGCATCTGTACCGGCAGTTGCTTTCCGTAGGCATGGAAGCGTGGAAGGCGGACATGCAGGCGCACCCCGTGCGCGCGCCGTTCCTCTCCGGACTGTACGATCCGCTTTCGTCATTGACGCGCCTCGGAGCATCGCTCGATCCGCCTGCGACTCTCGCCCAAGTGCGTAAACTCGACGCCTCCGCCCGCTGCTATCTTCTTGTCCCGGCCGCTCAGGGTCTCGCGGATGCCAGCGCCTCGGCCTCGGCCCACTGAGGAAACGCCCGCCGATCCCTTACCGGCCCGCTGTCCGCGGCCTCCGCCACGGGATCAGCCCGGCCACGGCCAGCAGCGCGCAGGCGATGGGGAACCACTCGGGATGACGGGTGTAGAACGTCGTTCCGCTCTCCCAATTGAAGCCGACTAACCACGCCGAGCGTTCGAAGGGGCGGGCGATGCTTCTTACGCGGCCGCCTGGGTCAACCACCGTGGTCAGTCCGTCGTTGGTCGCCCGCAGGATCCACCGCGCGTTCTCGGCCGCCCTCATCCGCACCAGTTTCAAATGCTGCCGGCGCGCCGCGCTGGTTCCGAAATACCCGTCGTTCGACACGTTCACCAGCACCTGCGCGCCCGCCGCCGGAAACCGCCGCACCAGATAAGGGAACGCCGACTCGTAGCAGATGAACACGCCCAGCTTGTGGCCCTGCTCGCCGAACACCGGGTAACCGTGGCCTGGAACGAAATCGCCGGTCTCCTGCGTGATGCGGTTTATCCAGTGGAACAACGGCGGTACATACTCGCCGAACGGCACCAGAAAGTTTTTGTCGTAGCGCCCGGCCACTGAGCCGTTCCGATCGAGCAGGATCGCCGAATTCGTCGGCGCTCCGCCCGCGGCTTCGCCCACAGCGCCGAACAACACGGGCGCGTGCGCCTCCCTCGCCAGCGTCTCGAGCATCGTCCGCGAGCCGGCGTCGCGATAAAAATACAGCGGCAGCGGCGCCTCCGGCCACACGATGAGATGGGCCCCGGAGGCTCGCGCCGCCTGAAGCGACAGCGTCGCGAGCTGCAGCATCTTGTCATGCACGCTCGCCAGCGACCAGTCGAAATCCTCGGGGATGTTCGGCTGAATCAGCAGCGCGCGCTCGCGTCCGCGAACCGGCGCGGGCAGCGGAGGCAGCAGCGGCAGCACCACGACGAGCGCGATCCAGGCCAGCTCCCGGCGCTTCCGCCGCAGGATTGCCAGCGCGAACACGGCCGCCATCAGCGCGAAGATAAACGACAGCCCATAGACGCCCGCGATCGGCGCAAGCCGCATCGGCAGGCTCATCGACGTGCCCGCATCGCCCAGCGTCAGCCATGCGAAACCGAGCGGCCCGTTTGTCCGCTCGATCGCCGTCCACAGCGCCGCAATCGTCAACGCCGCCAGCGGACGGCGAATGAGCACGCCGGCCAACAGCGCGAAGGCGCCGAAATGCATCGCTTTCGCGAGAGTGAACAGAGCGAACGCCAGAAGCGCCAGCGCGGCGCCCATGTCGCCATAGCGGGCCAGCGTTCCTTCGATCCAATAACAGATGCCGGACCAGAACACGGCGCCGGCCGCGTAGCCGAGCAGGCAGCGCAACAGCGGACGCGTTTCGCGAGCCAGCGCGACCAGCAGCGGAGTGAGCGCGAACGGGGCGAGAAAGAAATAGCCGAAGCGCGGATAGAGCAGAACCAGCAGCGCGCCGGTGACCAGGGCCAGCGCGAAGTTACCCGCCGTGCGCCTGGTCATTCACCCGGTCGGCCATGTAGGAGCTGCGCACCAGCGGCCCGCTGAACACCATCTTGAAGCCGAGCCGCAGACCGTAGTCGCGCCAGGCGTCGAACCGCTCCGGCGGCACATACTCGGCGACCGGCAGGTTGCGCCGCGTAGGTTGGAGGTATTGGCCGATGGTGACCACATCCACGCCCGCTTCGCGCAGATCTCCGAGCAGCGCCTCGACTTCCTCCGGCCGCTCGCCGAGCCCCGCCATCAGGCCGGATTTCGTCACGACATCCGGGCGCTTCTCGTGCGCGAAGGCAAGCACGCCGAGCGACTGCCGGTAGCCGGCCTGCGGGCGCACCCGTCTATACAGCCGCGGCACGCACTCGATGTTGTGGTTGAACACATCCGGCCCCGCGTCGAGCACTCGCGCCACCGCGTTGAGATCGCCGTTGAAGTCGGGCGTCAACACCTCGACGCGCGCCCGCGGCAGCGCCCGCTTCACTTCAAACACCGTGGACGCGAAATGTTTCGAACCGCCGTCCGTGAGATCGTCGCGGTTCACGCTCGTAATCACGACGTAGCGCAGCCCGAGCGCCGCCGCCATGCGCGCCACGTTGGCCGGCTCCCCGGCGTCGAGCGTGAAGGCGCGCTTGTGCGGCGAGGCCTTGGGCACGGAGCAGAACCCGCAGCCCCGCGTACACAAGTTGCCCAAAATCATGAACGTCGCCGCGCCGCGCGAGAAGCACTCGTGCATGTTCGGGCAGCGCGCGGACTCGCAAACCGTGTGCAGGCGCAGGCGGCGAAGGTCCCGCTTCAACTCATGCACGGCGGCGTAGTTGGCGTGCGTGCCTCGCAACCATTCGGGCAGGCGCGGGCGCGCCGGGGGCATTTCTTCGATCTGAACCAGCGCCAAGTCCGTATTGTCGCACGCGCCCGCGGCGCGTTCCCGCTATCCTGAAATTTCCATGCCGTTCGATCCCATTCCCGACGCCGTCGAGGATTTCCGCGCCGGCCGCATGGTCGTCATCGTCGACGATGAAGACCGCGAAAACGAAGGCGACCTCGCCGTCGCCGCCGAAAAAGTCACGCCCGCCATCGTCAACTTCATGGCCACCCACGGCCGTGGACTGATTTGCATGCCGCTCGATGCGAAGCTTTGCGACGCGCTCGATCTGCGCCCGATGTCGGCGCGCAACACCAGCCGCTTCGGCACCGCGTTCTGCGAGTCGATCGAGGCCGCCGAGGGCGTCACTACCGGGATCAGCGCGGCCGACCGCGCGCACACCATCCTCACCGCGATCCGCGAAGGCGCCCAGCCCACCGACCTCGCCCGCCCCGGCCACGTCTTTCCCTTGCGCGCGCGCGAGGGCGGAGTCCTCGTCCGCGCCGGCCAGACCGAGGCCGCCGTCGACCTCGCCCGCATGGCCGGCCTGCGCCCCGGCGGCGTGGTCTGCGAAGTCATGAAGGACGACGGCACCATGGCGCGCGTGCCCGATCTCACCGAATTCCGCCGGCTCCACGGCCTGCGCATGATCTCGGTCGCCGATCTCATCCGCCATCGACTCGAAAACGAGCGCTTCCTCACGCGTGAGGACGAACGCTGCCTTCGCACCGCGTTCGGCGAGTTCCGCTGCATCACTTACACGAGCGCCATCCTTCCCGAACGCCACCTCGCGCTCGTGTATGGCGACATCGCCGGCCGCGCGAACGTCGTCGTCCGCATGCACTCGCGCTGCGTCTATGGCGACGTCTTTTTTTCCACGTCCTGCGGCTGCGGCCGCACGCTCGAGAGTTCGTTGCGGCGGATCGCCGCCGAGGGCGCCGGCGTGCTCGTCTATCTCCATCAGAGCGGCCCCGGCACGCGCGATCACAAGGCCGAGGCGAACGGCCAGCGGCCCTGCCACGAAACCGGCATCGGCGCGCAGATCCTCTCGGATCTCGGCCTTCACACGATCCGGCTGCTCACCAATAACCCCCGCCGCGTCGGTGGCCTCGAAGCGTACGGCATCCAGATCGTCGCCCAGGAGCCGGTGTAGCCGCACGCGAACGCCGCGGGCGCGCGCCTCCTATGATAAGAGGGGATGCGACGCGCCGCTCTCTCATTCGCCGCCACGATGGCCATGATTCCGCCTCTCGCCGCCGCCGACCCCAACCTCGCCGAACTGAATCGCATGAGCGCCCGCTTCGCGCCCGTGCGCCTGCACTCAAACTTCGACGCGCTGGGCCCGACGGACCGCCGCGCGCTTGCCCTTCTCGTCGACGCCGCGCGCGAGTTCGACGCCATCTTTCTCGAGCAGATCTGGAGCGGCAACGCGGCGCTTTACGCGCAGCTTCAGCAGGACCATACTCCGCTCGGCCGCGCCCGCCTGCGTGAGTTCTGGCTCAACAAGGGACCGTGGTCCGAGCTCGACGGCCACACCGCGTTCGTGCCCGGCGTTCCCCAAGTCAAGCCTCCCGGCGCGAACTTCTACCCCGAGGACATGACTCGCGAAGAGTTCGAAGCGTGGGTCAAGACGTTGAATGCCCACGAGCGCGCCGAGGCCACCGGCTTCTTCACCGTGATCCGCCGCGGCGCGGGGGGCCTGCATGCCATCCCGTACAGCCAGACCTATCATGACCGCCTCGCCCGCTGCGCCGCGCTGCTCAACCAAGCCGCGGGGCTGACCGCGAATGCCTCCCTTCGGCGCTTCCTCACGCTGCGGGCGGCCGCGTTTCTCGACAACGACTACTACGCAAGCGACCTCGCCTGGATGGATCTCGACGCGCCGATCGACATCACGATCGGCCCCTATGAGACGTACAACGACGAGCTATTCGGCTACAAAGCGGCGTTTGAAGCCTACGTAAACCTGCGCGATGACGCCGAAACCGCGCGTTTGGCGTCGTTCGGCGCGCGCTTGCAGGACGTCGAGAACCATCTGCCGATCGACGCAAAGTACCGGAATCCGAAGCTCGCCGCGAGCGCGCCGATCCGCGTGGTGAACGAAGTCTTCGCCTCGGGCGACGGCGATCACGGCGTGAAGACCGCCGCTTACAATCTGCCCAACGACGAACGCGTGGTGGCCGAGAAGGGCAGCAAGCGCGTCCTCCTAAAAAATGTGCAGGAGGCGAAGTTCGAAACCACGCTCACGCCCATGGCCCAACGCGTTCTCGTCTCGCCTGGCGATCTCTCCTTCGATGCGTTCTTCACCCACATCCTCGCGCACGAGCTCAGCCACGGCATCGGGCCGCAGCGCATTCGCATCGGCGGGCGCGACACGTCGCCACGGCAGGAGCTGAAGGAACTGTACAGCGCGATCGAAGAAGCCAAGGCCGACATCACCGGCTTGTTCATGCTCGGCTACTTCTACGACTCCGGCGTGCTGCCCGGCGGCGCCTCGGCCAAGCGCAAGCTGTACACCACGTACCTGGCATCCTCGTTCCGCACGCTGCGCTTCGGGCTGAAGGAAGCCCACGCCCGCGGCATGGCCGTGCAGTTCAATTCGCTCGTCGAGCAGGGCGCGTTCGTGCGTTCCTCCGACGGCCGCTGGGCGGTGGACTTCGCGCTTATGGACGCGGCCGTGCGCGAGGTTTGCCACGCGCTGCTGACCATCGAGGCCGAGGGCGATTACGCGGGCGCGGCGCGGCTGCTTTCTTCGAGCGGCAGCGCCGGCCCGGAGCTCGGCCGCACGCTGGCCTCGCTGAACGACCTTCCCGTCGACATCGACCCCACTTTCCCGCCGCTCCCGCCGGACGCCGGCCGCTAAGATCGCTGCGCCGGGCGCTACGATGAGAGGTGGAATGCCGCTCGTTCCACCCTATATTGAAGCGTTGCGTCCTTACGCCGCCGGCCGCAGCGCGGACGACGTGCGCCGCGAATACGCCCTCGATTCGGTGGCCAAGCTTGCATCGAACGAGAATCCCCTCGGCCCGTCGCCCAAGGCCGTCGAACGCGTGCTCGCCGCAATGCGCACGCTCAACGTCTACCCGGAGGGCGGCCTGCGCCTGCGGCGCACGCTCGCCGAATCGTACGACGTCAAGGTGGACAACGTCATCGCGGGCAACGGCTCGGAAGGCATCATGTCGAACATCATTCGCACGTTTCTGTGCGACGACGACGAGGTGCTCACCACCGAAGCGGCGTTCATCGGCTTCCAGTTGCTCGCCCAGTCCCGCGGCGTCGCCTACCGCACCGTGCCCTATCGCGACTGGCGCTACGATCTCCCGGCGCTTTCGCGCGCCATTACGCCTCGCACGAAAATTATCTACCTCGCGAATCCGAACAACCCGACCGGAACCATCTTCACCAAGGCCGAGTTCGACGAGTTCCACCGCCATGTTCCGGAGCGCGTGCTTATCATCCTCGACGAAGCGTATTTCGAGTACGCCAAAGACAATCCGCGCTACCCGGACTCGATGCATTACCGCTATGACAACGTCATTACGCTGCGGACGTTTTCGAAAGTGTACGGCCTTGCGGGCGCGCGGATCGGATACGGCTTCGCGCACGAGCGCCTGATCGCGAACCTGCTCAAGGTAAAGCTGCCGTTCGAGCCCGGAGCGCTTGCCGAGGCGGCCGGCATCGGCGCGCTCGCAGACAAGGAATTCCTCCATCGCTCGCTCGAGTTGAACGCCCGCGGCCTGCGGTTTCTAGCAAGCGCTCTGCGCGAACTTGGCTTCGAGCCCCCACCGTCGGAGGCGAATTTTCTTATGATCGAGTGCGCAAGCGCCGGGCACGCCGCGTCGCTCGACGAGCGGATGCTCAGGCAAGGCGTGATCGTGCGTCCGCTCGCCGCCTTCGGCCTGCCGCGGTGTCTGCGCATTTCAACCGGAAGCGATGAGGATAACGAGCGCCTGGTCGAGTCGCTGAAGCGCGCCACGGCGCTCGTCGAAGTTTGAAGGAGGAGTCCAGTATGCCGCGGACCGCCGAACCCATGCACGCCGCGCCGCCGGGCGCCGATTTCCTGCCGCTCGCCGGCGCCGATCATGTCGAGTTTTACGTGGGCAACGCGCGCCAGGCCGCCTATTATTACCGCGCCGCGTTTGGCATGCGCCTCATCGCGTACCGCGGCCCCGAGACCGGCACGCGGGACCGCGCCTCGTACGTGGTCGAGCAGGGCAAGATCCGGTTTGTTCTCACCACCGCGCTTTCACCGGGCTCCGCGGTGGCCCGGCACCAGCTTGCGCACGGCGACGGCGTCAAGGCGATCGCGCTCACCGTCGGCGACGCGGCCGCGGCGTGGCGGGAAACGACGCGCCGCGGCGCCGTTTCGGTGGCCGAGCCCGAAATCCATCGCGACGAATCGGGCGCCGCTGTCATTTTTTTTATTGATTTTTAGTGCTACTAGATCTACACCTTTGTCGAGCGCCAGGATTACCACGGTACTTTTTTACCAGGCTACCGCGGTGTCGCCGAAGATCCCGTCGCGCGGCCCACCGGCCTGCTGCACGTCGATCACATGGTCGCCAACGTCGGCTGGGGCGAAATGAACCGCTGGGTCGATTTCTATCGCGACGCGATGGGCTTCGGCCTCTATCAGCACTTCGACGACCGCGACATCAGCACGGAGTACTCGGCGCTCATGTCGAAGGTCATGTCCAACGGCAACGGCCGCGTGAAGTTCCCGATCAACGAGCCGGCCGAGGGACGCAAGAAGTCGCAGATCGAAGAGTATCTCGAATTCTACGGCGGGCCCGGCGTGCAACATATCGCGCTCGCAACGCACGATATTATTGCCACCGTGAGCCGCCTGCGCGATCAGGGCATCGAGTTTCTCCGCGTGCCCGCAACCTACTACCGCGAGCTCGAAGCGCGCGCCGGCCCGATCGACGAGCCGGTGGCCGCGCTCGAAGAACTCGGCGTGCTTGTCGACCGCGACGACGAAGGCTACATGCTGCAGATCTTCACCCGTCCCGTCGAGGACCGCCCCACGCTGTTCTTCGAGATCATCCAGCGCAAAGGCAGCCGCAGCTTCGGGAAAGGCAACTTCAAGGCGCTGTTCGAAGCGATCGAGCGCGAGCAGGCGCTGCGCGGTAACCTCTAACAGAAGGAGCCCGGACCCATGGCGCTGTTGCCGAAATTCTCGCTGCCGCCGTTGAGCGCGACGTCGATGAGCACGATACTCAAACCGCCCGCTGCGCCGGCCGCGCCCACGGCCGGAGCGACGCCCGCCGCCGTCCCGGCCCCGCCGGCGCCGCCGCAGCCTCAAAACATTCCCGGCGGCTACTTCCGTTCGTCGAATGGCATGACGCGCCACGACGTCGGCACAACCAGCGTCATCACCGACCCGCACGCCCAGCAGGTCATCTCGCTCGACCACGCGGCAAAGACCGCGACGATCATGCCGATGGCGTCGCAGACGCCGCCGGCGCCGCCCGCCTCCGGCGTGCTCCCCGCCGCGGCCGCTCAGCCGTTGGATGTGAAGGACCTCGGCGCATCGACGATCGATGGCATGCCGGTCGTCGGCAAGCAGTTCACCATGCCGGCGCTCAACTTCCCCAAACCGGCGATCCCCGCCCTACCGCAGCTTCCCTCGCCGGGCGCGCTGCCGGCCGCCGCGAAATTGCCGGCGCTGCCGAAGCTTCCCCAACTGCCGAAGCTCCCGCAGTTGCCGAACTCGCCGTCGCTGCCAAAGCTTCCCACGACAGCCGCCGCGCCGTCCGCCCCAGCCGCGGCCGCGCCGCCGCCTCCCGCCGCGCCGTCCGCCGCGCTGCCGAAGGCGCCGGCACTCCCCGGCGCGCCCACGCTGCCGGCGATGCCTTCCGCGTCCGCGCTCACGAGCAAGCTGCCGAAGCTACCGCAACTGCCGCAGCTCCCTCAGCTCCCCAAAATGCCCGCATCGCCGTCGCTGCCGAAGCTGCTCACGAACGAGAAGACGCCCGCCGCAC
>VFSW01000901.1_pt1 | contig 43979 bp, 37 predicted proteins | sample 5358111 | NCBI WGS metagenome assembly VFSW01 (sample SAMN11554181, study PRJNA540505) | mine drainage metagenome | isolation source: sediment from site ElyBrook_90M | place: USA: Ely Copper Mine, Vershire, VT | collected 2017
GGCGCGACACGCAGCACACGCTCTTGCCCGAATCACTGGCTGACGCGCTCGACGCGCTCGACGCGGACCGGCTGATGCGCGAGGCGCTAGGGCCGACGATCAGCGACGAGTTTCTCGACGCCAAGTGGCAGGAATGGGAAAGCTATCGCCGCGATGTCAGTGCGTGGGAGCTGCGGCGCTATCTGCCGCTGTTTTAACCGGCGATCGGGCGTGTCGTCCTCAATGGCGCTCGGCCTGAAACTGCTCGCGGGCGTGGCGGATGACCGCCCAGGCATTGGCGCGCGGCTCCCAGCCGATGACCGTCACTTCTTTCTTTTGCAGCGTCTTGTAGGTCGCGAAAAAGTTTTCGATCTCGCGCAGCCAGTGGGGTTGCAGGTGCTCCAGCGAGTCGATGCCCTCGAAGCGCGGATCGTCCGCCAGCACGGCCAAGATCTTGTCGTCTTTGCCCTTTTCGTCGGTCATCAGCAACAGGCCGATGGGCCGCGCGCGCAGATAGCAGCCCGGAAACGTCGGCTCCTCGACGATGACCAAAATGTCGAGCGGATCGCCGTCGTCGGCCAGCGTGTCGGGAATGAAGCCGTAGTCGGTGGGATAGTGCACCGAGCTATAGAGCACGCGATCGAGCCGGAAGATGCCCCGCTCGTGGTCGAATTCATATTTATTGCGGCTGCCGCTGGGGATCTCGATCACCACTTCGAGCCACTGATCCTCTTCCATTGTCATGTCACTGTTCCTTTCTCGTCGGCGCTCCACATGAGGGAGGACACCACCTCATTTCATTCTACCAGGGCGGCTGATTCTCCCCGCAACGATCGCGCCAGATTTTGCCGTGTGCGATACTGCAAGGGCGACACTGCATCAAGCGAGGAAGACGATGCCCCATCGACCTGACCATACACGCGACGATCCTCACCCGCGCGACGAGCATGGCGATCAGCCGGCGATGCCTGATTACCTGAGTGGGCCGGCCATCGTGCCTGAGCGCATCTCGGCGCATATGACCGTTGCCGATCTCATCGACACCGTCTTTCAGGCGTATAACGCGGGCCGGCTCAACGAGGCGTGCCGCCTTTTCGCGGGCAAGATGCTCGACCCCGCCAACGACGTGACCATCGCGCTGACTGTGGCGGGCGCGATGACACCGGCGGGCGTCGGCGGCGCGATCATCACGCTGATGGACTATGGCGCCGTCGATCTGCTGGTCAGCACCGGCGCGAATCTCTATCACGACATCCATTACGCGCTGGCCTACACGCTGCACCGGGGGCGCTTCGACCTCTCGGATGTCGCGCTGCGAGAGGCCGGCGTCATTCGCATCTATGACGTGCTCTTTCCCGATCAGGTGCTGCTCGACACCGACGCCTGGCTGCGCGAGCAATTCAAGACGTTTCCGCAGCGGCCGATGTCCACTGCCGAGCTGCACTATCTGCTTGGGCGGCGGCTGCTCGAGATCGGCGTCATGCCGGAATATTCGGTCGTGGCGCAGGCGGCGAAGTATGGCGTGCCCATCTATACGTCGTCGCCGGGCGACTCGTCGATCGGGATGAATCTGGCGCGCCACCAGCTCGACGGCGGCGATCTCACGATCGATCCGCTCTTTGACGTGCACGAGACGACGGCCATCGTGCAGGCGGCGCATCAGAACGGCGTCATCATCCTGGGCGGCGGCTCGCCCAAGAATTTCTATTTGCAGACGCAGCCGCAACTATGGGAAGTGCTCGGAATCAACAAAGGCGGGCACGATTATTTCATCCAGATCACCGCCGACGCGCCGCACTGGGGCGGGCTGTCGGGCGCGACACCCTCCGAGGCGGTCTCGTGGGGCAAGATCAAGCCCGGCCAGCTGCCCGACAGCATCGTCGTGTACGGCGACTCGACCATCAGCCTGCCGCTCTTGACGGCGTATGCCGTGAGCCGCGCCGCGCGACGCCCGCTGCGCCGGCTCTATGACCGGCGCGACGAGAGGCTCGCCGCGCTCAAGGCCGGCTATCGCGCCGGCGCGGGCCAGAGTGAGGACGGCGCGCGATGAGTGATCAGACACCCGCCCCCACCTGGGGGGCGCAACTCGCCTGGGGCGTGGAGCGCATCGCGGCCTCCGGTGCGCCCACGCCCAAGCTGGATGCTTCGGTGCTGCTGGCGCGCGTGCTCGACGTGCCGCGCACCGTGCTGCTGGCCTACCCTGAGCGCGCCTGCGACGCCGGGCCGGTCGCGCGCTATGCCGCGTGGGTGACGCGCCGCGCCGCCGGCGAGCCGGTCGCGTACATCACCGGCCACAAAGAGTTCATGGGGCTGGATCTTACAGTAGACCCGCGCGTGCTGGTGCCGCGCCCCGAAACCGAGCTGGTGGTCGAGGCGGCCCTCGCGGCCTTGAGCGAGCGCCTGGGCGAGCCGGAGGACGATGACGACGCCGTGCCCGACACCTCTCAGCCGGACGTGCTCGCCGCCGACATCGGCACGGGCAGCGGCGCGATCGCCGTGGCTCTGGCCTCGCTCGAGCCGCGCATCGGGCGCGTCTTTGCGGTGGATGTCTCACCGGGTGCGCTCGCGGTCGCGCGGCACAACGCCGATCGCCATCACGTCAGCGACCGCATCTCATGGCTGGAGGGTGATCTGCTGGCTCCCCTGCCCGTGCCCGTGGATCTCATCGTGGCGAATCTGCCCTATGTGACGACTGACCCCGCCGAGGTGGACCCCAATGTGGCGCGCTACGAGCCACAAGTGGCGCTCTTCGCCGGGGGCGACGGCCTCGCGCTCATTCGCCGGTTTGTCGCTAGCGCGCCCGGCAAGCTGCGGCCCGGCGGCACGCTGGTCATGGAGTTCGGCTATCAGCAGCGAGCGGCGATCGCCGATCTACTGGCGGATCGCTTGCCAGCGGCGCGCGTCACCTTTGGCGTCGATTACGCCGGATGGGACCGCTTCGTCGTGGCACGAATTCCCGGTTGAGGCGCTCGTGCCGGCGTCGCGTCTTCCCCCGTTGTCACCAGCGCGGCGAAACAATCGTCCAAACTAGCACACGCGCGTTATCATGCCGGAAAGTCTCGCGCCACGAGAGGGGAGGGCCGCTGATGCAATGCGATCGCGTGGTGGCCGCCGCGCTCGCCAGCACGTGCGACGCCGAGCGCCAGGCACTGATCGAATGGGTCAGCGCCAGCGTCGCGCCGCCCGATCTCGTCGATCTCGCCCAGGCGATCAAGTCACAGGGCTTCGATCCTTTGCTCAATACGGATCTCGTCCGCGCGCGTCGCATCGCCACTCTTCTCTATGAGCTGGGCAATGACGCGCGATCGCCGGCGGTGACGGCGCTGGGGCTGCTCGCGCGGGGTGACGCCGCGCGCCAGGGGGGCGATCCCGTTGGGGCACTGGGGTTGCACGAGCGCGCCGGGGCGACGTTTCTGGCGGCGGGCGATCGCGTGGGCTGGGCGCGTGCCCGCGCTGGCTGGCTCATCGCCGCCACGCACGCTGGCACCATCACCACTCGCGCCGTCGCCGCCATGGCCGGCGCGCGCAAAGTGCTGCGCGCCGCTGGCATGCGCTATCGCCTGGCCGTGCTCGAGCAAAACATCGGACTGGCCTATCGCATGTTGGGGCATTGCGACGCGGCGCTGGCGGCCTTCGAGCGCAGCGCGGCGGCCATCGCCGGGGACGACTCGCGCGCGGCGGCGGCGCAGCGCGCCACGCTGCTGGCCAACACCGCCGAGGTGCATCAGTTCGAGGGGCAATTCGCCCGCGCGCTCAGCCTGCACCAACAGGCCTACGACACCTTCGCGCGCCTGGGCTATGCCGCGTCAGCCGCGCGCGAAGCCTTCAACATCGCTGTCATCTCGCGGCTGCAAGGGTGCTATCGCGAGTCGATCGCGCTCATGCAACGAGCGATCGACGGCTTCGCCACAGCAGGCCTCGCCGTCAACGTCGCGGGATGCCTGATCAACCAGGCCGAGACGCTCATGGCGCTCAACCGATTGGAGGAAGCCGCCCAGGCCGCCGAACAAGCGGTGAGCATGATGCGCTCGTTTTCGATGAAGCCGGGTCAGGCGATGGCATTGCAGATGCTCGGGCGCGTGCTGTTGCGCAAAGGAGCGTATGCCGACGCGCTGCCCCATCTCGCCGAAAGCGCCAATATCGCCGCCGACGCCGGCTATTGGGAATTGGCCTTGCCCGTGTCGAATGGCCACATCGCGCTGCTGCTTGCGCTCGGCGAGCTTGACGCAGCCCAGAGCGAGATTGACGCGCTGCTCGCCTCACCCAGATTCCGCGTGTACAAGCGCGAATTCGTCTTCACGCGATTGCTTGCCGCTGAGGCACAGCTGGCGCGCGGCAACCTCGACGGCGCCGCTCGTCTGGCCCACGCCGTGTCACGAGAAGGGCGCGGCGCGGCGCAGCCCCAGGCCAGTGCGCGCGCTGATGTGCTGCTGGCCCGCGTCGCGCGCCAGCAAGGGCGGCTCGCGGCGGCTTGCGCGTCCTATGACGGCGCCATCGCCACCATGCGCGCCCTGGCCGGTGATCTCGCCTTTGACCAGCGCGCGGAATTCCTGCTCGATAAAGACAACACCTTTCTCGAAGCGCTGGAATCCGCGCTCGACGCGGGCGAGCCGGCTCGCGCTCTGGCCTACCTGGAGCAGGAGCGCGCGCGTCCCACCTGGGGGCTGGCGATCGCCGACGACGCCAACGGGCGCAAGCTGGCCGATCTGCGCCGCCGACACCGCGCCGTCAGCGCCTCACTGCTGGCCGAGTCGCCGGGGACGACGGCCTATGGCAGGCTGCACGGCGAATTGCGGCGCTTGGGGCGCGCGATCAGCGATACGCACGAGGCGCTGGCCGAGCGGCGCGGCGATGGCGCACTCCTCGAGAGCGACGCCGCCAACACACTGCCCACTGGCATGACCGTGCTGGCCTGGGCGCTCTTGCCGCGCGATCTCGTTATCTTCGTGGTCAGCCAGGGCAATGTCACGGCCCGGCGCCTGCCCGGCGGCGCAACAGCGCTGCGCAAGCTGGATCGCGGCCTGCGCGTCGCGATCGACGGCATGGCGGCGGCCTTGCAACACGTGGGATCAGACGAACTTCGCGCCGTCGTCGCCCGGTGGGACGGCCCCATTCGCCTGCTGCTTGGCCAGATCTGGGCGCGACTGATCGCGCCGGTGTCGGATCTCTTGCCGCCTGACGGCGCGCCCCTGGCGCTGGCGCCCCATGACGTGCTGCACGCGCTGCCCCTCGCCGCTCTGTGGGACGGCCAGCGGTTCCTCATCGAGCGCTGGCCGGCGCTGATCGTGCCATCCTGCCAGGCGCTGGCGGCACATCAGGCGACAACGGCAAGCCACGAGGAATCGGTGCTGGCGCTGGGGTACGATCACGCGGGCCTCGTGCCCCAGGCGAGCGCTGAGGCGCTGCGCGTCGCCCAAATCCTCGGCGGCACGGCGCTCGTGGGGAGCGACGCGACCTGTGACGCGCTGGCGCGCCTGGCGCCGAGACGCCGCTATGTGCATGTCGCGGCTCACGGCGCGCAACGGCTCGACGCTCCCGGCTCCTCCTTCGTGCAGCTAGCCGACGGTCCTTTTCACGGCAGCGACGCGCTCGAGCTCGCGCTAGACGGCTGCCGGCTCGTCACGCTCTCAGCCTGCCAGACGGGATTGGGACGCCAGAGCGGGGGCGACGAGCAGATCGGTCTGGTCCGATCGCTGGGCATCGCCGGCGCGGGCGCGGTGCTGGCGACGCTCTGGCGCGTCGATGACGCCTCGACCGCCGCGCTGATGGAATGTCTTTACGCGGCTCTCGCGGCGGGGGCAACGCCCGCGGAAGCGCTGCGCCACGCGCAGATCGCCTTTGCCGGTGATGTTGTAACGTCCCACCGGCGACATCCATTTTTCTGGGGCGGATTCCAGCTCGTGACCCACCGGCCATCCATCAGTCCGCGCGCGAGCGACGGCACCGCAAAAGAATCCGCGCGATCGTTGATCGCAACAGGAGCGGATCGCTCTTGATCGCTGGCAATCGTCCGATTCTCCTCCATCATATCCGGCCGCTGACGGCCGGGAAAGTCGAGCACGCTTATGGCTACCCATGCTTCCAGTGTTGTCCCACGGCGCGGCGGGCGATTGCTCTCATCCGCGAGCGCCGTCGCTCCGATCGCCATTCTGGCCGTCATTCTCGGCGTGCTGCAAGGGTGCGCCAGCTCTAGCAGCGCGAATAGAGCCACGCCCACTACCCAAGGGGGGCAGCGCACCTGCGACGTTGCCGAGACGCGCTATTGGGCGCGCGACGACGTGGCCGTCAGCTTGCTCTTTTCCCAGCCGATCACTCTGGCCGCGCCGAGCGATCAGCAGATCCTCACTGCTGTCGCGAGCCAGATCGATGCGGTGCTCAAACAGCCAGGGCCGACTGGCGTAGTAGTGCCCGCAACAGTGGTGCCCGAAACCGAATCCAAGCTGCCCAATGTGTTGCGCCAGCAGCGCAGCGCCACTGTCTTCTTCACGCTTGAGACGGACGGCACGACCATGAATAAAGAATGTGACGCCAGCCTGATCGCGTCGATCGATATGATCAACACCACCATCACCAGCACGAAAAGCGGCCAGCAGATCTCATTCGGCGGTGGACTGACGGCGACGCTGGCCGGTGCGTCGCCCGATTGGCTCGGCACGAGCGATCAGGGTGGTTTTGGCGACCATGTGACGGGCAGCCCGGGCAATGTGGCCACGCCCGCCCCGTCAAGCGTGACGATCAATAAGCCCACGGCGCAGCCGCTCACCTCGGTGGTCTATGTGCTCGACACCGGCTATGCCCTCAGCGGCGGCCACAGCGCGCCAGTGGCGTGCGATGGTGTCGCCGGATGCCTGCCATCGTCGCAGCCGCTGACGCCAGCCGAGCTGCAAGCGGACCTTGGCGGGGCGCTGCCCGGTGGCGCGTTGGCGTCGCTCTTAAGCGATCTCTTGCCCAATCTGCAAGAAACCGATCTGGCGCTTTCCGACGAATCGTTATACGAGGATTTCGGCACGCACGCCCCCGTCGATGTGCGCGATCACGGCCTGTTCATCAGCGAGATCATTCACCACAGCGCGCCGGGAGCGCAAATCAGGCTCATTCGCGTGCTCGACGATGACGGCGTGGGCGATCTGCGCGCCTTCCTCTTTGCACTGCAAGGCATCGAGTTCGAGTCGCAGCAGTTCAACCTGCCCAAGACGAATGGCGGCTATCCCATCGTCATCAACGCCAGCCTGGATTTCGGCCCGCCCGCCGATTGTCTCGCCGCCATCTGGCATTCGTGGTCACTACAAGTCGCCGGCCAACCGGCGATACCTTGCCGGACCATTGGCGCGCTGACCTCGCTCACCCCCGCTGACGCCGCGCTTTACGCCACAGTGGGCGTCGCGGTCAACGACCTCGTCACCTCGACACCCATCAACGCGCCGCAGATCAATTTCGTCGCGGCGGCGGGCAACAACTCGCAAGGTGAGCTCCATCTCGACGCCGACATGCCGGCGGCGTTTTGCGGTGTCATCGGGGCCGGCGCGATGCCCGTCGCGGGGCCATCGTCCCCTTTCAACAGCGCCATCCTCGCGCCATACTCGAACCTGCCTTATGTGCAGAGCCTCAAAATCCCCAGTTGTCTCGCGGTGGATCAGAGCAATCCTAGCGCGCCACGCATCAAGCTCACTGCTCTGAGCGATCCCACACTGCCGGCGCATACGCTGCCGATCACGGCGCTCGGCAGCAACGTGTGCAGCCTGCACCTGGGGCCAATCGGTGGGGTGACGCCACCGGCGGGGCTGGCGCTGTGGTCGGGCACGTCCTTCGCCACGGCTTTCGTCAGCGGCTATGTCGCCGAGACCGGCTCGATCGTCAATCTCGGCTCGTCGCCAACGCCGACTCAGATACAGCCGTGCACCGCTCCGTAAATTCATGTTAAAGAGGATCTGGTGTGATTCACCCTAGTTGGTTGCGCACGTTGAGCACGCCGGGGATGTGCCACACGTCTTGCTCGACTGAGGCGCGCAAGCGCGGCGAGAGAGGTGGGCCGGCCAGCGTGACCGCGCCGTCGATGACGCTTACGCGCACGCCGCTCATAAACGTCTCGAGCGCTGGATTTTTGCTGAGGATGGCATAGACCTCTTGCACCAGCTCGGCGTCGTCGCGCAACACCAGGCAGCGCGACACCTGAGCGGCGCTCGCGTCGAGCTTGAGGCAGCGTGTCGTGCCCAAGAGCGTTCGGCTGGTCTCTGGCTCTTTGGCCCAGGAGGGTGGCACCAACACGCGCTGGCCCTCGACCACCAAAAGCGCCGCCAGCGGATCAGTCGGGCCGGGGATCTGATCGCCCAGGCGGCCCGGCACGCGCATCACCAACTCGGTGACGATGCCGGTCGCCGTCTCGATGACCACGCCATAGAGCTTGCCCACGTGTCCTTCGTGGCATTCGAGAATCATTTGCGGGTAGAGGTCGATGAAGGGTGGTGTCGGCGTTGCGGGCTGCTGGTCGTTGAGTGGGATGACGCGCGCCTCGACGCGCTTGAGGCTTGGCGGCCAGATTTGTCCATTCAGCCCCTCGCTCAAGCGGCACCAGGCAAAGCTGGTCGTAGGCTGCAAAACGATGACGCCGAGCCGGCCATTGAGCTGCGACGCGCGCACGCGCCAGCGGTCTGGAATGCTGCTGATTCCCGCGAGTCTGACGGCGCCGCCCAGGCGCAACACCATGCGCCGGGGTCGGCTATCGAGGGCAGCCCCACCCTCGTACCCGTTATATGCCACGATGCCCTCCGCGCTATCTTCAACCAGTGAAGTGTATCCCACGCGGCGAGCTGGTGTCAAGCGGGCGACTATACGATAACCTGTCTCGCGTCAAGCGCTGTTCGGGCCGTCGAGCGTGTCGTCATCGTCACTGTCCATGTGCGCGTCGTCGATGACCGGGTGCAGGGGCAGCGCCAGGTGCACCGCCGTGCCCAACCCGTTGCCGCTGCGCACGGCCAGATGGCCGTGGTGCGCCCGCACGAACGCCGCGACGACCGCCAGGCCGAGGCCCAGCCCTTGCGCGCTGCGGGCGGTCGAGCTATCGACCTGATAGAATGGCTCGAAGACGTGCCGGTGATGCTCTTGGGCGATGCCGATGCCCGTGTCGCGCACGGCGATGAGCAGCCAGGGATCACTCGCCTGAGGCGGCACGAGACCCTCGGGCGTCGAGGTGACGATCTCTTGCTCGATGCCCGGCTCGCTGGCGACGATTTTGCCGTGTTGCGTCACCGCGATAGTGAGCGTGATGATGCCGCTGCGCTGGGTGAATTTGACGGCGTTGTCGATCAAATGAATGAGCGATCGCCGCATTTGCGCTTCGTCGACGACGATCGGGGGCAGCTCCGCCGGTAAGCGGGCCGCCAGGTGCAGCCCGTGTTCTTGCACGCGCGGGCGACATTCATCGACCGCTGCCTGTGCCAGCGCGCGAATGTTGCAGGTGCGCAGGTAGCGCGTCGGGTGCGCCAGATAGAGCAAGTCATCGATGATCTGTGTCAGGGCGCTGGCGCTGCCGCGAATGCTCTGAATCAGCTGAGTGCGGCGCTCTTCGCCGACCTGCTGGCTGCCGCTCAAGATCTGCGACGCCATGTTGATGACTGTCAGCGGTGCGCGCAGCTCGTGATTGATGATGCGCAGGAACTTCTCTTGCTTCTCTCCGGCCTCGGCGCGGGCGTGATCGACTTCTTCGCTGGTGCGCAAGATCGCGCGCAAGCGCGCCTGAAACTCAGGCAGCTCGAACGGCTTGGTCAGATAATCCTGCGCGCCGGAGTCCAGCCCAATGACGCGATCGCCGACGCCATTCTGCCCGGTGAGAAAGATCACCGGAATCTGGGCAGTGCGCGCGTCGCTTTTGAGCTGGCGGCACACGGAAAAGCCGTCCATCTCAGGCAGATCGACATCGAGCACGATGACGCGCGGATGCAGCGTCGTCGCGAGCTGCATCACGTCTTTGCCATTCTCGACGATGGTGGGGTGATAGCCTTCCGTTTCGAGGTGCCGCCGCAAAAAGTGGCCGAGCGTCTGATCGTCTTCGGCGACAAGAATGACTGTTTGACCAGAGTTGGGGTGTTGCAAGGCGTCCCTCCCGCTTTCCAATGGCACGCAGCCTTGCGCGCAAGAGTCATCCCCACTAGAGCAAAATCGTTGCCCAATTCACAGTGCAGGCCGTGAGTCTTGGGCACGCGCGCTCACCTCCAGCATATGCGCGCGGCACAAGAAGCGTGCGCAATGCGCGCGGCGCGGATGCGAAAACAAGGGAACACTCGACTTCAGCACAAAGAAATCAGACACGAGATCTCTTTACCACGTGAAGCTGTCGAACGCCGCCAGCTCGTCGGGCGACGCGGTATCCCAGCGGTAATAGCTGACGCCGATGCAGCCGAAATCCTTCGCCGCTTGCAGATCGCCCGCGATCTCCGCGCCTGAGGGATTGTTCCCATCGGGATTGCCAGGGGGAACGATGTCATACATCATGCCCAGCTCTTCGATGGGAAAATCGCGCCCCCCAAGCTCGGCGCGAATCGTCGCCACCGTCAGCGTCAACAGCGCGCGCGGGCTGGCGGCGGTGAAGGTGTCGTAGGTATTGTCGTGCCAGTAATCTTGTGGCGCGATCACGTTGAAATTCGCGGCGACCTCGGGAAAAGGATAGCTCATCCGCGCATAGGGATTGTAGGTCGTGACGACCAGCAGCGTGTCGGGGCCGACCATCTGGCGCAGCACCTGCCCATAGGTATAAACGTCGGGCGGGGCGGTGTCTTCTTCGATGTCGGCGGCGATGCCGTCGGGGCGATCACCGTTAGGCGTGCGAAAGCTGACGACCTGCTGTGCGAGCAGTAAATCCTCGGCGACCGTGCTGACACCTTCGCCCAGCCAGGGATAAACCCAGGCGAGCACGGCGATGCCGGCGGCGTGCGCGAGGGGCAGAAGGATGTCGAGATTGTGCTGGCCGTAAAAGCCGTCGCGCGAGGTCGCCACTTCGAGGTAGATATGCGTGATGCCGGCTTTCTTGGCGGCGGTGATCAGCGCGTGCGCGTCAAAGTGGCGCGGCATGTAATTGACGACCCACATGCCCTTGCCGGCGACGGGCGCCCAGATGGGCTTGCCGTTGACCTCGTGCGTGCCGGGGTCGGGGGCGTCGAACCGCAGCGCATAGGCCCACAGCCAGCCGAGCGTGCCGCCGGCGTGCGCCAGATACCACACGTCGCCGTCGCTGTCGCCGGACCACGCGCTGACCGTTGCGCGCTGGCCGGGGGCGAGTGTCGCCACCACCCGCGCCGTCTTGCCGGGCGACGAGCGCAGCAGCGTTGGCTGCACGATCGTGCCCGCGCCGCGCAGCGCAGAGGTGCCCGATGCGGACGATACCGGATTGCCATAACCGGGCGGCGTGCCAGGGAAGGGGCAGCCATCCCAAGAATTTAATTCCGTCGCCGGGGGTGCGGGCGCGACTGCGGAGATCGGCACCCAGGCGGGGATCTCGTCGAGCAGCTCGACGCCGTACCACTGGCCGTCTCTGCTCAGGCCGGTCACGCGCAGCTCAGAGCCATCGGCGACATTCGCCAGCATGGCGCTCGACTCTGACGGCTGGCTCCAGATCGCGACGCAGATATTTTGCGTATAGACATTGGCGGGCACCGCCACGCTGGCTGTGCCGTTGAGTGGCACGAGCGCGGCGGAGAGCGCCAGGGGCGCCGCCAGCCAGCGCCATCTCGCCCGCGCCATCACGCCATCGCTCCTTGCTCGTCCATCGGTGTGAAGGTCTCGCCGGTCAGCCATTCATAGGCCTCGATATAACGGCTGGTCGTGCCCGCGATCACGTCGGCGGGCAGGCGCGGCGCGGGCGGCGCTTTATTCCAGCCCGACGCTTCGAGCCAGTCGCGCGCGAACTGCTTGTCAAAGCTCGGCGGCGATATGCCGGGGACATATTCGCCCGCCGCCCAGAAACGCGAAGAATCGGGCGTGAGCATCTCGTCGATGACGATGAGCCGGTCGTCAAGCAAGCCGAACTCGAATTTGGTGTCGGCAATGATGATGCCGCGATCGATGGCCAGATCGGCGGCGAAGCGATAGAGCGCGAGACTCGCGCCAGCGAGCGCCTGAGCCAGATCGGTCCCGACGGTGTTGGCCATCTGATCGAGCGTGCAGTTCTCGTCGTGGCCGCTAGCGGCTTTGGTCGCGGGCGTAAAGATCGGCTCAGGCAATCGATCGGCCTGGCGCAGGCCAGGGGGCAGCCGCACGCCGCAGACCATCCCCGTCGCCTGATAGTCTTTCCAGCCAGAGCCGGCCAGATAGCCGCGCGCCACGCACTCGAAATCGATTCTCTTCGCCTTGCGAACGATCATCGCGCGGCCCGCGAGCTGCTCGCGCCACGACTGCGCCACTGCCGGCAGATCAGCGGGATCGATGCTGACGAGGTGATTGGGGATGATAGCGCTCGTCTCGTGAAACCAGAAGGCCGAGAGGCGGGTCAGCACTTCGCCTTTGTGGGGAATGCCGTCGGGCAGCACGACATCGAAGGCCGAGAGGCGGTCGGTCGTCACCATCAAGAGGCGATCGCCGAGATCGAACGTCTCGCGCACCTTGCCGCTGCCAAAGCGCGGCAACGGCAGATCGACGGCGAGGAGCGGGGTGGCAGGCATGGCGTCAAGCCTCCGGTTTGTTCTGCCTGAGGTCGCCCGGGTTTCTCTGATGCCGGCTCCCTCGCCGTCTCTGGCGAGGGGGCGCGATGACAGGCGCTGCCCGATTTGACCGCTAGAGGCCGTTGGCGGCGAAGTTGTAGGGCGTCGGCGTCACGAGCGGGGCGCCATACTCAAGCCAGATGTTCTCGTGTGACTTGAGCACGATCTTCATCGGATCGCCAGTGTAGATCTTGCCATCGATATAGATGGTCAACGGATGATTTTTGTCGATCGGGTGTCCGAAAAACGAGGCCGATGAGACCTGCGGATCGCCCAACAAGATGGTTCCTGACTGATTGACCGTCTTCGACCAGACGGCGAAAAAGTCGCCCAGGTAATAGACGCGGCTGGCATTGGGCGTCTCGATGTGAATCACGCCGCTCGTGTCGTGCGTGTGCAGCCAAAAGAGGCAGCTACCCCCTGGCCCGAAGCCGACATCGGCAGGCACTTTTTCGTTCTGGCCGTTGACGATGATTTGCAAGTTGGCGTGATAGTGTGCCGCCGTGCCTTCCAGGGCGTCACACGTGATGCCCTGAGCATAGCCGTTGACCGCCCCGCTCGACGGCGCATTCGTCGCTGTGGCGGAGTGAATGAACAGGAAAAGCACCGCCGCGATGGCGACAACGCCGACGACCAGCGAGATGCGCCCGATCATCTGGCGCCGCCTGGCCGCTTGCAATTGTGCCTGCTTTTGCTCGCGCTGTTGTGTGATGGAGGCCAGGCGCGCTTCGCGGCGCTGATCGCGCTTGGTGGAGGAAGCCTCTGACTCAGCCGAAGGCGTGCTACGAGGTGGCGTCTTATAGGCGTCGGTGGCGCCCGACGCTGGCTTCGTCACCGACGCCCCTGCAGGCGGGCGTGACGGCGTGCCGCTGGTGGGATTTTTTTTCGCGTCCGCGCCCTGGCGCAAAGACGATTGCGCGCCGGTAATGTTCGCCTTGCGATCCGCGCGGCGCTGGTCGCGCTTGTTGGGTGGTGTCGTCATCGCTGGATCTCGTGCCACTTTCGTGTATTGCTGCTCTCGCCCGGCTCTTCTACCCGGCATCTCTAGTAGTACTATACGAATCGCGCTGGTGACTGTCAAATAGCGGGCCGCGATGATAGGACCCCATGCGTGCGCGGCTCTACGCTTCTTGTATCGTGTGAGACAATAAGACAATGGGGACGGCGCATTGGCATGCCCTTTGCCCAATGCCAATACGCAGGCCAAAAAAATGTATGAACCTTGGCGCGATGAAAGGATCGCCAATCGACATTGATGCAAGACGAGAGTCAGGATCCGCGCCGCCGTGAAGAGCTGATGATTCGCTTGCGCGCGCGCCTCGCGGTCGAGCTGGGGGGAGATCGCGTGCTCGACGCGGCGCGGCACCCGGCATATGCGGTCGAGGGGCGCCAGCCGGGCATCGTCATCTGCCCGGAGACGCCCGCCGAGGTGGCGATCGCCCTCGAAATCGCGTCAGACGAAGGAGCGGCGGTGACGCCCTGGGGCGGGGGCACGCAAATGGCGCTGGGCTATCCGCTCGCTCGGCTGGATGTCGTGCTCTCGCTCGAGCGCCTGGCGCGCGTCGTGGCGCACGACTCCGTGGCCAAACTGGTGACGGTGCGGGCGGGGATGAGCATCGCCGCGCTGAATAAGACGCTCGCGCCACTGCGCCAGATGGTCGCGCTGGATGGTCCCCTGAGCGCGCGGGCCACCGTGGGTGGGCGTCTGGCCACCGGCGCGCCCGGCCTGCGCCGCGCCGCGTATGGCACACCCTCGCGCCTCGTGCAGAGCCTCTTGCTGGCGCGCAGCGATGGCACCCTCATTCATACCGGCGGCGCGGTCAGCCGCCATGACGTCCCCGGCCACGATCTCAACAATGTGCTCGTCGGCTCGCTGGGCACGCTGGGCGTCATCATCGAGACGACGCTGCACACGACGCCCCGGCCCGAAAGTGAGGCGACGGTCGCCCTCGCCTTTGACGATGCCTCTTCGATCTGGGCGTTGCTCGACGATCTCGCCACCGCGCCCGTGCGCCCCACCGCGCTGGTCGCGTGTGGGCCGGGCTGTGTGGGGGTCGATCGCGGCCTTTCCGACAGCGCCGCCGACGCCTTGCAGCCGGCGGCGCATCTCTTGTTGCTGGTGCGGCTGGCCGGCGCGGGCTATGCCGTGCGCAAACAAGCTCTGGCGGCGCACACACTTGGCCAAAAATTTGGCGCCACCGGCATGCTGATGCTGCGCGGCGGCGACCTCACCGATCTGTGGGAGGCGGTCGAAGACCTGCCAGCGACGGTTAGCCTGACACCTGAGGAAGCTGTGATCAAAGTCAGGGCGCTGCCGTCAGAGATCGGCACCGTGGTCGAGATGGCGCGCGATTTCGGCGCCGAGCACGGCATGCGGCTTTGCTGGCTGGTTGATGCCAGCACCGGCCTGGTCTGGCTGCGTGTCGTGGCGAGCGCCGGCCCTGGCGATCCGCCGCCCACGCCGTTTGGCGCGGCGCTGCACGCTTTGCAGGGCTTGCTGGTCCGTCGCTGGCGCAACGTCGTGGTGGCCGGCTGCGCCCCCGCGCTCAAGCCCGGCCTCTCGCTGTGGGGCGAGTCGTCGCAAGGGCTTGAGGTGCTGCGCGCCCTCAAAAGCACCTTCGACCCTAAAGCGATCATGAACCCCGGCCGCCTGACCGGCCAGGTTTAAGTCATCAGTGGCATGGAATGCTGGCGGCGCGCCCGCAGGCCCAAAATGCGTCCAGAGCGAAAGCCCTGGGTTGTTTTCAGGGGGTGATTGTTGCCCCGCATGTCTCATTTGGGCTTGCCAATGGGTCATTCTCAACAGGAAGGGCGAAAAGGTCTTCTCAAGCGAACGGATGGATGGTAGAATGCTCTGCGAGCGGCGCGGCAAAGTATCTCGCGCCGCGCGAGCACGCCAGCGGCGGCGGTCTCTCTCGACCCCTGTCGCGGAAATGGACGAGTCAGGATGCACAAGCACCGCCTGGGAATCTCGCTCGGACTCATCATCGTCGTGCTAGGTGGTGGACTCTTTGGGTACATCATTGGCAGGATTTCACCCGATCTCGTCAGCAATACTTTGGGTGTTTCGTCCTCTGCGGTATCCGTCGTGGCTGGGGCGATCGTCGCCCTGGTGGCGGGCGCCGTGTGGCTGATCTTCGAAGGGATCGTCGCCGCGCTGCACCTCGCCGAGCGCGACGCCATTATGATCAAGCTGGCGATCTCCATAGGTGGATCGCTCTTTAGCCTGGTCAGCGCCGAGCTGCATTTGTTGGGTGTCGAGATCTTCACGACCGGCGGCCACAGCTTGTTCGCCTTTGTGCCGCTGGCGTCGGGTCTCGGCTCGGTGGCGCTGGGCGTGCATGCTCTGGTGCACCAGCTGCGTCTCGATCGTTTTGGCGGGTAATGTCTCCGGCATCGCCGGACGATAGTGAGAAGCAAAGGATATTTCGTCGAAGGCGCATGCGCCGCAAGCCGAGCAGGCGAGCGCGCCGCCATGAAACGGCGCGCCGTGCCGAGCCGCCACGTCTGTGAGAGACGCACGCATGCACAATCGATTGGGTGGTTGAGAGGAGCCAGCGCCAGCAATGTCAAACCAACCTGTGACCGCGACCGCGACCGCGCCAGCGTCCACTGACACGCGCTTTGCCTGGTGGTCGCCGTTGACCTTTGGTCTTATCAGCGCAATCGTTCTGGGGCTGGTCGCCCTGCTCATGACGAACCTGGGCGCCGCCGTTTTCGCGGTAGGCATCGCCGCTTTCGCGCTTGCCGCCATCGGCGTGGCGGCGCTGGCGCTGGGCGGCTCAGCCAACTACTTGCGCTGGGGCATCGCCGTCGTGGCCCTGATCGCCGTGGGCGTCGTCGGCGTGCTAGCCGCGAACCCGGCCTATCACGCGGCTATCGCGCTCGCCAGATCAAACGGCAACTATGCCACCGCCGTCAGCGAAGAGCGCGCCATCGGAGAAGCGCCGCCCTATTCGCAGGATCTCGCTCAGACGTATCTCGATTGGGCCAAGGCCGAGATCGGCGAGCATGCCTTCGCGCCGGCTGTCGATCACCTGACGTATGTCGCCGCACAGTTTCCCACGCTGCCCCAGGCGGCGACAGCCAGCGCCCAGCTGCCCGACGTGCATCTCACATGGGCGCGCTTCGCTTCACAGCACAACGACGCCATCACCGCCGGCCAGCAATACCAGATCGTCCTGACCACCTATGCGTCATCCACCGCCGCCTCACAAGCGCGCGGTGAAGCGGCCCCCGTGCTGCTCGCGTGGGGGCAGCAGCTGATGCGAGCCGGGTATTATCAGGACGCTTTCACCGCCTTCTCGCTCATCCTCAAAGATTTCGCCGCCAGCCCGCAAGCCACGCAGGCGCACGCGCTGGCCGCGCAAGACGAGCTGACCCTGGCCCAGGCAGAGACCGCCGCGCACCGCTACGATCTGGCCGCGCAGAGCTATCAAAATCTCGCCGCCAACTTTGGCGGCACCAGCCAAGGCCAGCAAGCGAATAAGATCTTGAGCCAGGGCGTCGAAGTCATCGGCCGGCTGTTCCGCACAGACGGCAAGACCCCCGCCGTCATGCACACCACCGTGCGACTGTCGAGCCAATGGACCCTCTCAAACGGCGTGTATTTCGCCTCGGGCCGCCAGTATTACGCCGACACCGACGCGAACGGCTACTTCGCCTTTCTCGATGTCGTTCCGGGCCAATACCTGCTTGAATGGCACAACACCTCCGGCGTCTACGAGACGCTGGTGAATGGAAATACTTTTACGGCAGTCATCTCGGTGTTGCCCTTGCAGCCGCGCGTCCTCGCGCCGATCGTGACCGACGAGGCGACCAGCACGCCCTAAGCTTGGATGGCCTTTCTCGCCCCCCACCTCTCTCTTCATTGTGATGGAGAGAGAGGTTTTTTCTGGCCAATTTTTCCCATTGCCTCTTGTGCCTCTTGGAGGGCTATGATATAGTACACCAAACCATAGACGACTATGGCTCAGCTTCGCCTTTGCGGCAGGCTGACCACAACAGCCGCTATCCCGTTGCCTTGCGGCGTTCGGGACTACTTGGTGCCCTGAAGGTGCTTCGTCTGGCGATCAAGACGGCTTGGGCAACCAAGGGAAGTCTACCACGAAAGCACGAGAAAAGCCATGCCGGAAACAGCAGACATCGCAAGAGATCGCAAGATTTCTTGTTTGCGTCAACAATACTCTGCCCAATATCGATCACGGGCCGCTGGCCCCCTGAGCGATCCAGAAAAGAGGCGCGATTGTGGCGAGCAGGTTTGACGACCAGTATCAGTATGATGAATGGGAGAGCGTGCCCTTTGACGCCGATGCCGAGTATGAGGATCAGCAGTCGGGCCGCTATGATCTCACGCCCTATGGCGAGCACGGACTGACCGCGCCGCCGCCGCCGCCCATGCCGTCGCTGGTGGGCGTGTCGGCGACTGTGACGAATTACGGCGCCCCGCTGTTGTCGTACACGCGCACCATGTCGCGGTTCTATCAGACGCGCAAGCAAGTGCTGAGCCTGGGCCGGCTGAAATGTGTCATCTGCAACGATCGCATCAGTGGCTGGGCCTGGTCGTCGCCCGACGGCAACGGCCACGCGCACGACGGCTGCTATGATCGCCTGGCCTGGGCCTGGGCCAGCGTCTATGCCGAGCAGCAGCACATGGCGTCACGCGGCGAGCTGGAATAGCCGTCCTCGACACGAGCGGATCCCTCACCCCTGCTCCATCGAGACGGAGCAGGGGTGAGGGATCCGCTTCGCCTGGCGCTATGAGCCGCCGAGCGCCAGCGCGATCTGGTCGAATTGCGGCGCGCCCCAGCCGGTGACGAAATCCCAGCCGGTCGTCGCGCCATAGGTGGGCGTGCTCGTGATGCCACCGCCTTGCGTGATGTCCACGAACGCCTTGCCATAATTGGAGCTATTCGCCAGGGTATAGATATTGGTCACCGCGCCCACCGGTGATTTGTGCGCGGCGGCCAATGCCTGATCGACCACGTCGATGCCTGAGGCCCAGATGGGCGCCGCCGCGCTGGTACCGCCGACGGAGAGCCACAAGCCTGAGTAGTAGAACGAGATGTTGATCGCCGCCGCCGCGACGTCAGGCACCTGACGCGCGCCGGTCGAATATTGGTTGCTGACGCCGGTGCCCTTTTGCCAGGAAGGAATGGTGAAGCTCGGCACGATGCTGACGCCGCCACCGGACCCCCAGGTATTCTGGCACGAGGTCTGGTCGGGGCTGGTGTTCGTCCACGAGGTCTCGCTCGTGCGATCGCCGGTCACCGGGTCCGCGGTCAGGGTCGTGCCGCCGACGGCGGTGACCCACGGCGCGCTCGCCGGGAAGCTCAGCGCCCGGGTGCCATATTGCCCGCTGCCAAAAGCGCCGCAATCGCCACTGGCGACGAAGACGCTGATGCCTTCGGCGGCCAGGACCTTGAGCGTATTATTCACCGTCGCCATATAGCTCGGCGTCATGTCTTGCTCGAAGTCGCCATAGCTCACCGAGAGCACCGACACCTTTTTGTCGCTGGCGACCTTGTTCAAGATGTCTTCGAACTCAGATTCCCACTGCGCGTTGTTGGGGGCGTAATAGTCGATGATCTTGGTGTTGACGCCCGTCAGGCCGGCGGCAAGCTCCAGGTCGAGCGTGGCCTCGCCGGCGCCGGCGCCGGAATCAGGCGCTGCCCCACCCTGATCGACGACGACGTTTTGCAGGCGATTTTGCGCGTACGTGCCGGCGCAGATCATGTAATTCACCACGTCGGGCCGGGAATACGTGTCGAACTCGACCATGCCGATGGAGCTGTTGCCACCGTCGAATCCCGCTCCTTGCAAAGCGTTGAAGCCGTAGGACTGGCGCAGCTGCGCCCACGTGAGCAACGTCGGCAGCCCGCTGCCGCTGATGCCGCCGAGCGGCACGCCGATGCTGGCCAGCGTGCAATCGCCGATGCTGGCGGCTTTGGGGGCTTGCGACGCTTTGATCTGCTGAATCTGCGCGGCGGTCGGCATGGTGAACGAGCTATAGTGGTGGATAAGCCCGCAGTTCTCTTTGGGATCGCTGATATTGCAGTGTGCGGTCGAGACGTCGCTCAGGCCGGCGATATCCGAGATCAGATTTTGCACATCGCTCGGCAAGGTCGGCGCCTGGTTGGGCGCATAGACCTGGCGCTGGCCCACCTGATACTGATTGAGCGTGATGTTGAACGCTTTATTGACTTCCGACGCCGTGCCGTCAACGGAGAGCGCCGCGTTGGTGGAGTACGTCTGGCTGACGGTTAGGCCGTTCGAGGTGAGATATTGCTCGACTTTGCTGACCTCGGCGGGGGACGGCGCGAACCGGGAGGCAATGTCTTGCGGACTGAGATACTGCCCGTAATTCGGCGAAGAAGGATCGTAGAGCGACGCGACGCAGGCATCGAGCTGGGCGCGGTTGATGTTGAGGGAAATATTGAGATGAATGGCCTGATCGCCCGCGAGCGTGCCCGTCGAGGTGCCGCCGGCAATCGGCGTGCCCAGATCGCCGCTGGCGCTCGTGCCCGGAGTCGACGCCTGCCCGCCGGCGCAAGCGTTATTTCCATTGGCTGTGGCTGAGCCGCCGGTGAGCGCAGAGCAACCGGTCAGCACCAGCGCCGCCAGCGTGACAACCCCCAGCGCGGTGCGTGAGATGGAGCGCTGCCATAGGCGGGGCGATCCTCGTCGGTCAACGGGTCTCGCAAAGGGAAAAAAATTGTGCATGCTCGCGCGGCGGCGGCCCAGGGTGACAGGTGTGTCACAGGAATCGCAGCCGCTCCCCCTTTCTGTCTAGGCCGTGGGATGACAGGTTCAGTGACCCGCGACGCGGGTGCTGTTTGACCTGAGCATACTGCATTCTCGCGCTGACACAAGGCAAATGAATGTGAACGGCGTCACACTGCCGCGCAACCTGTGATTCCTTCACAGTCACGGGCGTCTCATTCCTGTGAAATGGCTCACAGGCCGCGCGGATTGCCGTGTTTTTGTGATCGTCTTCCTTGCCAGCGACACGGCACACTGCTATCCTTTCTGCTACAGACGTGCCACACGAGCGTGCGGCAGACGACCGGCCTCTTATCACAGAGAGGGGAAGCGAGCAACAATGTTTCATCAGCACCAGATCGCCCGGCAACCACGCCGGGCGCGCCTGTGGGCGGCGGGCATAGCCATAGCCGCGCTAGCGACCACCGTGATGTTTGCCGGGTGTGACCTGTCGGGTCTCACCGGCACGGCATGCACGCCTCAGACCTGCGACTATTTTGTCAATAGCCTGGTTGCCGTGGGAGGCCAGGGGTCGGTGACGCTTTTGGCCGATAGCGGCAATGCGCTTTATCAATATACTGGCTCCCAGTGGAGTCAGGTGAGCACCGAAACAGCCCAACAACACGGCACGCTGTTCGCGTCTCCGGCATTCGCCACCGATCATACGCTCTTTTTAGGGAATACCACATCGACCGATGGTGGCAAGACGTGGCACCAGATCTGCGCGGCGGTCATCGCCATCTCGCCCAACTTCGCCAGCGACCACACGGTCTTTGGCGTCAACGCGCCGGTGAATAGCAGCGGCTCGCCTCCTGGCGCGCCCGCGACCGGCACTCCCCCGAGTGGCGGCGTCACCGGCTGCCCAACCAGCTCAGGCCTCTATTACGTCTCAACCGACGGCGGCCAGACCTGGCAGGCGGCAAAGGCTCCGGCGAACGCGACGAGCCAGCCGAACGTCTTCGTGCTCTCCGCGTCATTCGCGACGGATAAGACGGTTTTCGCCACATTCGCCTCCACCCAAAACCAACAACCCGCCCCGGCGCTCTATGTCTCGACCGACGGAGGCCAGACGTGGAATTCCGTGCTGACCGGGTTGCAAGACATCGTGGCCGTCTCGCCCAACTTCGATCAGGATCATACGGTGATCGCGGTTGACGCCACCGACGTTCAGCTTTCGACCGACGGCGGCCAGACGTGGAATAAGCTCGCCGATCCGCTGCCTTCAGCCAGTGACGTCGCCGAGATCGCGTTCTCGCCCAACTTCGCCAGCGACAAGACGATCATGCTTGTCAGCGCTGCGGTCGATCAGGGCAGCACAGCGGCGCACGGCACCTTCGTCTCGACCGACAACGGCCACACGTGGACCAACACCGGCCCTGTCACGCAGCGCGAGACGGATGAGCCGGCGATCCTCTTTTCACCGAACTACGCCACGGACAAAACGATCTATGCTTCGTCGCTCGATCAAGGCAAAGGGCCGGCGAGCAGCACCGATATCGGCAAGACCTGGACGGCGATGAGCAACGGCCTGGTGCTCCAACAGCCGCTCGGCGGGTAAAGCGGAGGGCTGGAGGATTTACAGAAACGGCCCAGAAAGCCGCTGCTTTCCAGCGGCAGATGTATGGGTCCGCCGGCTTGCCGTTAAGGGTCGCGCAAGTCGCCACAGCGACCCTTGACGACTCGCTTCCCGCGCGCCAAGGGCGGCGCCCGATTTCAACATGAGATCGGGCGCCGCTCTATCACTTTATGCTTGGCTATGAGCGCCCCTTGTGTTTTGATTGTGCTGGTGAAGCTCAAAAATGCCAAGTGGTGAGCTATGGCGCAAGAAGAGGACGCCATTCGCCGTCGTGATAGGAACAGGCCCCTTGTATGCCACCTGACAGGCTAAAGGTGCTATCGTTACACTCAGCAACATAGCCATGCCCTTTCCAAAACGAGGGGATGCAATTGAACCAATTGCAAAAATCGCTTGGTGGGATGGAAATATGGTTGCAGCACTGGAAATTGTAATCCCATGGGTTGTTATTGACCGCCGGGTAGGGCAATGGTGTTGCTGTCGGCGGTTGTGGTGCGGGCGTCGCTGTGGGTTGTGAGCGCGGCGTTGAAGTAGCAATGAGCTTAGGATTTGGAGTCGCTGTGAGTTGTGAGCGCGGCGATGAAATAGCAATGAGCTTAGGATTTGGAGTCGCTGTGAGTTGTGGGCGCGGCGATGAAATAGCAATAAGTTTAGGCTTAGGAGTGGATTTGGGTTTCGGGGTTGCGGATGAGGTGGTCACACGGTTGCCGATTGTTCCTTGGGTGCTCTGGATTGTATTTGACGCGCCGCTATTCGCGACAACGAGCACGCCGAATAAGCCGGGTATGAGGAGGCTGATGGCGACAATGCCGATATTTCGGCGCGCGAGCTGGCCGTTTTGGTCATGTGCCTTGGCAACCACCTGTGGTGACGTGCGCCAGGCTTGCACCAGGTAGGCTATATAGGTGATGGGCAAGAGCAGGATATAGGCGGCCAGCGTTAGCCACTTGCGCCAGCCGCTCAAGCTCGACCAGATGATCAATCCACGTAAAGTGCGCGCACCCCGCCAGTCAATGACCAGCATCGTGAGAGCCAGTACAATCACTAAGGATGTTCCAAAGCCGACACCATTAACCGCAAGGATGAAAGCAAATAGGGTGAGAGCAGTCAGAGCAATCAAATGCCAGGGCTGGTACTGGCGAAATATCGGCTGAGGCGGCTGCCGTGATTGTTGGGATGGGGCCATCATGATTCCTTCCTTGGAATGAAGTGGGACAATCAAGTAAAGTATACCTCAATGTAGCAAATAATCGCTTTAAAACACCCCTTCTCGTTCAGAGAGGGAGTTTCCCTTTCTGGAGCGATGGCCCCGCCGCACGCGACTGATCGGTCGCGAGATGGTATACTGAGCGCATGCAAACGACATTTCTTCATTGCGCCGACATTCACCTGGGCTATAACCAGTATCAGAGCGACGAGCGCTTCAACGATTTTACGCGGGCTTTTGACGCCGTCGTCGCTGACGCGATTGGCCGGCGGGTAGCGTGCGTGCTCATCGCGGGCGACCTCTTTCACAAGCGCGCCATCGACGCCCAGACGCTCATAGCCGCGCAGGACGGGCTGGAAAAGCTGCAAGAGGCGGGCATTCCGGCACTGGCCATTGAGGGCAATCACGATCGGGCCTATTTTCGCGACGGGGGCACGTCGTGGCTCTGGTTCCTGGCGATGACGGGCAAAGTCGCGCTGCTCACGCCTACCCTCGTCGAGGGCGAGCCGCGCTTCGTGCCGTGGACCGCTGAGAAAAGGGCGGGCGGCTTTTACGACGTGGCGGGAACGGGCGTGCGCGTCTATGGCCTACCCTGGTATGGCGCGAGCACGGCGGCGATGATCGCGCGGACGGCGGCGGCGCTCGCGGCGATGCGCGCGGCAGAAGACGCGGCGGGCGTGACGTTTCGCGTGCTGATGCTGCACGCCGGCGTCGACGGCGAGGTCCCGCGCACCCATGGGCTGCCAACCCGCGCGCAATTCGAGCCGCTGCGCGGGCTGGTGGATTACGTCGCGCTGGGGCACATCCACAAGCCCTATGCGCTGGGCGACTGGCTGATGAATCCCGGCTCGATCGAGACGGTGAGCGCCGAGGAATGGGACTGGAAGCGCGGCTATTACGTCGTGACGGTTGAGCCAGGCGCGACGCCGCCATTCCACGCCGAGCACGTCGTCTCGCGCAAGCGTCGCTTTGTGCGCTGGGTCTTTCACGTCGAGGGCGTCGCCAACCCCGAAGAGTTCTATGATCGCTTCGCGTCTGAATTCGCGAGACGGCTGCGCCGGCCCGACGACCACGGCCCTTTCGCGGAGGGCGACCCGGTGATCGACGTGGCGTTGCGCGGCACGCTGAGCTTCGACCCCGGCGCGCTCGATCGCCGCATGCTCGAAGAGATCATTCGGCGGCAGCCGCCGGCCTTGCTGGTCAAGATTCAGAACGACGCGAACCCCTTTGACGCCGCCCCCGGCGCGGAGGGCATCGACGGGCGCGACCGCGCCACGTGGCAGGCGCTCGAGCGTGTCACGCTGCGCCAGTTGCTGGAACGCGACAGCCGCTATGCCGCCCACGCGACGGCCTGGGCCGAGGTAGTCGCCGCGCTCAAGCAGCACGCGCTCGACAGCGACCCACCCGAGGCCATCGCGACGTGGCTGGCTGAGCAGCGCGCCCGCATCGAGGGCGACGCCGGGTGAGCGCAACACGAGAAAGCAGGACGGCCTGTGAGCGCATTCCCCGCGCTGACCGATGAGTTCCTGGCTAAGCTGGTGGCGGAATTCTCCACGCCGGAGCACCACGCCGCGCTCTTGGGCGGCAGCGTCGCGCGAGGCGCGGCGACGGAGTGGAGCGATGTCGATCTGGCGTTCTTTCCGCCCGACGGCACGCCCATCCCCGACAAGCGCTACGTCTGGCGGCGCGGCTGGCTCGTCAGCGTCGGCGTCAAGACCATCGCCGGTTGGCGCGCGCAGCTCTATCAGCCGGATCGCGCCATATTCGCCGTGTCGTCGCTGCGTGAGTCGCGCATCCTCTTCGATCGCGACGGCGCGCTGGCGGTGCTGCAAACCGAGGCGCGCTCGATTCCCACAGAGAAATGGGACGCGCTGTTGCCGGAGCGGAACCGCCGGGCGACGTTTTATCTGCTCGAGAGCATGCAGTGGGCGCTTAAAGTCGCCGGTGGCCTGGCCGCGAACAATGCCGGCATGCTGGCCTATGCCACCGAGCGCACGGTGGACGATCTGACGATGGCGGTCGCGACGCAGCGCTTGCTTCTCATCACCAGTCAAAATACGATGTTCGACCAGATCGACCAGGTCGTGGGTGTCACGAGCAACTGGTCTATGTGGCGGCGGCGCGCGGTGGGCTATACGCAGGAGGGCGCCGTGCCCGATCTCGCCGCGCGCGGGCAGGCGGCGCTGCGCTTCTATCTAGCGACGGTCGATCTGCTCAGCGACGCGATCGCGCCCGGCGAGCGCGACGCCATCCGCGAAACCGCCGATCGCGTCAGGCAAGCGCTGCGACAATTGGCTTAAACCGCGTCGGTCATGTCCAGCTCCATCAGGTCCTCTTGCGGAAAGGCGTCGGTCAGTCCCGATTCCACCAGGGCGTCGAGCGCATCGGTATATTCGCTCCACAAGAGACGGCGGTTGAGCGTGGGATCGTTGTGCGCTTTCCACGCGGGGAAGTATTGGTCCATGACGCTGACCGGCACGTCGGTGCCGAGCGCGGAGGCGATCCAGGCGAGCACGTCGCGGGTGCCGGCTATGCCGTTGGGCATAACCAGGTGGCGGATGAGCAGGCCGCGCACGGCGATGCCCTCGTCGTCGAGCGTGAGCGGCCCCACCTGGCGATACATCTCAGTGAGGGTGGCACGATTGGATTCGACGTAATGGGGCATCCTCGACGTGCGCAGGGCCAGCTTGTCGTCGGCGTATTTGGCGTCGGGCAGATAGATATCCACCACGCCGTCGAGCAGCTTGAGCGTCTCGATGCTTTCATAGCCGGCGCAATTATAGACGATGGGCAAGCGCAAGCCCTGCCCGGCGGCGATGACCAGCGCCCGCAAGATCTGGGGCACATAGTGCGTCGGCGTCACGAAATCGAGGTTGTGCACGCGCCGCTTTTGCAAGAGCAGCATCATCCGCGCCAGCTGCTCAGGCGTGACGTGCTGGCCGTGGCCGTCCTGGCTGAGCCAGAAATTCTGGCAATAGGTGCAGCGCGCCTGGCAGTGGCCGAAAAAGATCGTGCCCGCGCCGCGCGTGCCGCTGATCGGCGGCTCTTCGCGGCGGTGGACGTTCCACGAGCCGACGATGATCTCCGTCGCCGAGCGGCACACCGCGCGCTTGCCAGCCAGCCGGTTCACGCGGCAGTTTTGCGGGCAGATCGTACACGATTCGAGAATCTGCCAGGCGGCGTCGGCGCGCCGCTCTAATTCGCCTGACGCGAGCAGGTTGAGATAACTGGGATAGAGCGTGGCCATGCGTGCGGCTCCTCGCTGCTGTCAGGCGCTATGATCGCCCCTCGTTCCTCGAACTATAGCACACGGGGCCGACAGGCTGACAGGACGCGAGCTGATGGAGAGCCACTCATTCATTTCCATTCATAGCGCAGAGTATGTCGGTGGCCGCATACGTCTGCCAGTGTCCTTGACTCTCATGCAGGATGAGACCGTCATCGCCGACCGCCCATCCTTCGTCAGCGGAGATCAGCGAGACAGCGCGAATATCAAGATTGGTCGCGCAATCGCCGTCTTGCCAGACCCCGTTCTGGTAACGCAGCATGAGGCCGCCAGCGCCGAGCGCCCATCCCTCCGTCGGCGAGGTGAATACGACACTGGTAATCGCCCAGGTGCGCCGCGTGGGAACAATGCTCCACCGCCCTTTGGAATATTCGAGGAGAGTGCCGCGATTGCCGCTGGCCCACCCGTGCGTGGCTGAGAGCATGCTCACACTGAGGAGTGGCTGGCTGGTTGGGCTTGGCACGCTATCCCAGCGCGTGCCGTCGAAATGCAGAATCGTGCCCTGGCCGCCCACCGCCCAGGCATCCTGTGACGAGATCGCCGCGATGCTGTTGAGCGGAGCGCTCGTCGGATTCATCATGCGGGTCCACGCGCCTTGAGAATAGCGCAAGATCTGCGTTGCGCCAACCGCCCAACCTTGCGTCGAGGAAAGCATGGCCACGCTCTTCAGCGTGGGATCGCCAGCAGCCTTCGAAACTGGCTGCTCCTGCCACGAAACGCCGTTGAAATGCAAAATCAGGCTGCCAGATGGCGCGACCCCCACCGCCCATCCTTCACTAGCCGAGAGCATGGTGAGGGCATAGAGATAGGTGTGCGCGGTCAGCGCGCTCTGCGGCGCATCTTGCCAGCGTCCGTTGCTATACGCGAGCAGCAATCCACGCGACGCGGGATCGTAGGCCGTTTCTCCCAGGCCGCCCACCGCCCAGCCGTCTTGCGCGGAGACCATCGCAATGCTCAGCAGGTGGACGGTGGGGGTGTGATGGGCGAGATTGGCGCATGCCACTGACGCCGCGCCTGACGAGGCCACGCCACAGGCGGCGAGCGTCAGCGCCGCGATCGCCCCGCCCAGCGCACAGAACAGCTTTCGCATCATAAATCCTCCTTGATTGCCTGATCGCCCGCTCCCACGAATCCTCATCCGGGCGAGCTTTCTCGGCGGCTCGATTGGTAGTTTTTTAAGCGGGTTCAATCCCCTAGCCTACCCGCGCAGGCTAGCTGCCAGTCACCAGCACGAATCCTTCCATCGGGATCGGATACTCTGAGGCGAAGCTTTTGGCAAAGACGCGCAACAGGTTTGGGTCCACCTGAGAGTGGGTGAAGCAGAAATAGTAGTACAGCCCTGGCTGCGTGAAGGTGATCGACTTGCTCTCACCGTTGGGCGGTACCAAATCGCTGCCACGCAGGTTGTTGATGCCTACGTCAACGGGATTGATGGGCGCGCCCCACCCCAGAACGGTCTGAAAGAAGTGAGCATCCGTGTCATAGTTGTGCCAGGTGACGGTGCCGCCGGTCTGAATCGCGAGAAAGTTGATGGCGATCTGGTCTTTGAGATGGACCACATAGTTGAAGGCGTGCGAGGGTAGCCCCGCGATGTTCCCCTGCACCCAGATGACCCCTTCCATCGCCATCGGATAGCGCGGAATGCCCTGGTCGGGCATGACACGGTTATATCCGGTGCTCCACGAGCCGACCGTATTGTCATAATAATGATACAGCCCCGGCTGCGAGAGCGCGAGCGTGGCGCTTTGCCCTGAGGCAACGGTCAGGCTAAAGGTCGTCAGGTTGAGAAAGCCTGATGATTCAGGCGTGGTCACGATGGTGTGGGCCGTCACGTCCGCATTGTGAAACGTGACAGTGGCGCCTGGCTGCACTTGCAAGATAAACGGATCGAAAACGTCTTGCCCGCGCAACATGGTGATCGTGTTGGGCGCGCTGGCCAGACCGGCATCGGTCGTGCCGGTGGCGGGCGACGAAGGGCCACATCCCGCCAGCAGGGCAGGGATGAGCGCGAGAGCCGCCAGCATGACGGCGCCGCGACGAAACGCAAGCTTCATGATGAGCGATTCCTCCTGCAAGGTGCTGAGATGAAGTGCGGCATACCTGCGATGTGACATCAGGCGGCGCGCTGGAGTCGCCAGGGGATGTCAGGCGCGTCGCTGTCCGGGGCATCGGCGTCAAGCTCCGGCGTCTGGTCGCTCAGGCGAAAGGCGCTCATTGCTTGATGCAATTGCTCAGCGAGCTTCTTGAGATCGCTCGCGACATCGGCAGTCCCCGCGACCTGTGCGGCCATCTCTTCAGTCGCGGCAGAGACGGACTCCGCGACAGCGCTGTTATCCTTGCTCACGCTGGCGATGTGCGCGAGAGCCAGACTTGCCCGCTGGGTGCTCTCGACCATTTGCCCTGCTTTTTGTTGAGCGATCTGGGCCGAGCTGGCGCCTACATCGATCCCCGTGACGCCGCGATCCATCGCCACGATAGCGGCCTGGGTGTCTTTCTGCGTGGCGAGGATGATCTGACCGATCTCCTGGGTTGCTTCAGCAGACCGCTCGGCTAATTTCCGCACTTCATCGGCGACGACGGCGAAGCCACGCCCGCGATCCCCAGCGCGCGCCGCTTCGATCGCCGCGTTGAGCGCCAAGAGGTTTGTCTGCTCGGCAATCTCACTGATCGTCCGCACAATCTGGTCGATCTGGTGTGACCGCGCACCCAGCGAGCGCACATGGTCAGCCGAAGCCGCGATGTCGCTCTTGAGAGCAAGCATGCTGGTGAAGGTCGCGTGCGCGTCGTCGCGCAGGACTGTGCTCTCGCGGTCGAGCGCCTCAATCTCGCTGGCGGCGCGGGCGACCTCAGTGGTCTGGTTTTGCGCGCCTGTCGCCACCTGCTGAATCGAATCAGCCACCTGGCGCGTCACCCCACCGATTTGCAAGGCCACTTCGGCCATCTCGCTCGAGGAGTGCGTCACGTCACTCCCAATCACCGCGACCTGGCTGGCTAGATCGCGCAAACTGTCGATCATCTCGCCAAAGGTGATGATCACCTGGCCTGTTTCATCACGTCCGCCATAGCGATCGACGAGATCGTTGATCCGCGCGAGATCACCGCCGGCCACACGTCTCGCGGCCCCCATGATCGCGATCAGAGGCAGAGAAATGATGCGTGCCACCAACAAGCCCAAGACGACCCCTAACACCACCATCACGAACACCGCGCCGCACAGCAGCCACACGAGCTGCGCATGAATCCCGCTCGCCAGCGACGATGCGTTGTCAACCTCGGTCTGGTTCAAAGCCGTCAGCCGGCTGAGCGAATTCATCACGGCCTGGCGTTGCGGACCCCATTGATACACGATTTGCAGTGACACGCGATATTTGGTATCCGCTGAGGTATCGCCCGCGACAGACTCAATCGCTTTATAGGTATTCAGCCAGCGTTGATAGACGCGCGCGAACACACCCATCTCTCGCACCGCCGCCGCGGAGTGCGGCAACGCTTGAAACGTGGCATAATCATTGGCCAATCGCTGAATGTCGCCGTTGGATTGCGCGAGCAGCTGCGCGCTGTGCTGTGGATCGTAATCCAGTACCGAATCGCGAAAGTCTGATTGTGCCTGCAAGAAATCAGAACTCATCGAGGTAATGGCGTTGATGCTAGGGATGTTATGGCTGATAATGTGCTGCGATTCCGCTTCCATCCGGCTGGTAGCCCAAATGCCCAGGCCGCCGGTTCCCACCATGAGCACGCCCATGACGAGAAACGCGCTCGTCAATTTGGTCGCGGTCTTGAGATGCCGCATCTGGCCGGCGAGATGACGAATGCTCCGCATGGCAGGTCCCTCCTCAAAAATTGTGGCGCTTTCCCTGGCTGATGGCTCTCACGCCTGCTCGATCACCCAAAACCACAAACAATGAGCGCGCCGACTATCCTCGGTACTCTGAAACACATCCATCGTCATGATATGGCCTAAACTTTAGGCATGCCTGCTTGGGCCTGTGCCTTTTCTCTGGAGAGTGGGCAGAACATCCCGGCGACCCCTCCGCTTGCGGCGCGGCGCTCAGGTGCGGTACAGTGTGAGCAACGGCACGGCGCCAAATCTAGGGTATGCGGCATCGCCCTCCACGCCACGAGAAAGCAGCCACGCGATGATCGATGAAACGCTCATTCCCGCCACACCGCCCGATCTCAGCGGGGTGCGCGAGCACTTTCCCTCTCTCAGCCAGCAGGTCAACGGGCAGCCCATCGTCTTTTTCGATAACCCCGGTGGCACGCAGGTCCCCACGCAGGTGCTCGCGGCCGTCGGCGAATATCTGCTTTTCGCCAACGCCAACACGGGCGGCGCTTTCGTCACCAGCCAGCGCACCGACGTCATCATTCACGAGGCGCGCGTGGCGATGGCGGATTTGCTGGTGTGCGACCCCGATGAGATCGTGTTTGGCCCAAACATGACGACGCTGACTTTCGCACTGAGTCGCGCGCTGGGCCGCACGCTCGCCGCCGGGGACGAGATCGTCACGACCGCTCTCGACCACGACGCGAATATCGCTCCCTGGCGGGCGCTGGCGCGCGACTCAGTGCTAAAGTCGCGCCAGGTCGCGCTCGACCCCGCGACCTGCACGCTGGATATGGATGATCTGCGCGCCAAGATCACCGATCGCACGCGGATCGTCGCCATCGGCTATGCGTCGAACGCCGTCGGCACCATCAACGATGTGGCGACCGCCGTGCGGCTGGCACGCGAGGCCGGGGCGCTGAGCTTCATCGACGCTGTGCAATTCGCGCCGCACGGGCCAATCGACGTGCGGGCGCTTGGCTGCGACTTCCTTGCCTGCTCGCCCTACAAATTTTTCGGTCCCCATCTGGGCGTGCTCTATGGTCGGCGCGAAGTACTCGACGGCATCACGCCCTACAAAGTGCGGCCCGCCACGGACGAGACGCCGGGCAAATTCGAGACGGGGACGCAGACGCACGAATTGCTGGCGGGCCTGCTCGGCACGATCGATTATCTGGCGCTGGTGGGCAACGCCTATGCCAATGCCACGCCCGACATGGCGATCGGGTATCAGGGACGCCGCCGCGCGCTCAAGATCGCGCTGGGCGCGATCGTCGCCTACGAGCGATCGCTGGCGCGGCATCTGCTGACCTCCCTCTCGTTGCTGCGCGGCGTGACGGTTTACGGCCTGAGCGACGCGAGCGACGTGGCGCGGCGCGTGCCCACAGTGGCCCTGCGCCTGGCCGGCCAGACGCCGCGCGCTCTGGCCGAGCGACTGGCCGAGGCGGGCATCTGCGCGTGGGACGGCAACTATTACGCGCTCGATCTGATGGAGCGGCTGGGGCTGGAAGCATCAGGCGGGGCGCTGCGCATCGGCCTGACGCACTATAACACGACGGACGAGATCGACCGCTGTGTGCGGGTGCTGGCAGAGGTGGCCCGTGCGTGAAGGTCTCATCGCCCTCCATCTGTATAATTTCATCGAGATTTTGACCTTCGGCTCGCTCACCTTCGTTTGGGGGGCGCGGCTGGTGGTGCTGCGCCGCCCGCTCAGCGACGGCTTTCGCGCCGCGCTCTTCATCACGGCGGGGATGGGCCTCATCGAGGCGGCCATCGGGGGCATTCTCTTTCTGTCAGGCTGCCGGCCCAGCGACAACCTGCACCTCGTCTATGGGCTGATCGTGCTGGTGGGCATTCCGGTGGCGTTTACGTACACGAGCGAAAAGATGACGCGGCGCGATATGGCCGTGCTGGTCTTCGCCGTCTTCGCGGTGGTGGCAGCGGCGCTGCGAGCCTTCGCGACCGGCGCTGGCGGCGTCTGCCCGCCATAATCCGCTTTTATGGCACGCGGCGAAAGATGACACTAGGCGATGAGCCGCCGTTAGCCACATTGCCGCCAAATGCCCACAGATCGGCGGGGTGTCCGTTGGCGTCCCACGAGACCGCCGTCAGAGAGAGGTCATACCTGTCAGGCGTAGTGGCGGGAGCGGCGAGTGCCCAGGCGTTGCCGCCAGGCGGCAGCGTGTACACGCCGTTCGGATTCCATGTAAAGTACGTGCCGTCGGGCGTGCTCTCAATCGGCTGGAGCGCGAAGCCACTACTGATCACCGGAGCGGGGATCGAGTTCCAGGTCTGGCCGGCGTCGATTGATACGTCATAGGTCAGAGAATCACTGCCTATACCAAGCAGAGTCTTGCCATCAGCCGCCAGCTCGATGGTGTTTGTTGGCACAGTCCCTCGCGGATGAACGTGATTCCATGTCGCGCCATTGTCACTGGTGGCGGCGATGACGAGCGATGGCGTATTGCACGGGCCGCTATTGCCGCAGCCGGTGCCGGTGAGTATGACGTAGAGGGTCGAGCCGATCACGTACTCATAGCTCGCGATGACCGACGGGTCGGTCGCGCCCGCATAGAGCGTGCTCTCGTTGACCCACGCCAGCGGCCCGCCGCTGGCACTCACGGCGATCGTGTGCGACGGGCGCTGCGCGAAAGGCACGGTCCGCGCGTAGGCCACCGTCAGATACATCCTCGTGCCGAGCCAGACGGGATCGTCGAGATACCAATATTGCCCCAGGTTGGTCGGCATGGCGAGCAACGTCCACGAGCGGCCGCCATCGAGCGAGCGATAATCGACCACCGGCCCATACGAGAAGCATTCGCCTGTGCAATAGGGATAAATGAGCATCACGATGTCCCGCGGGTTGAGCGGGCTGACGGTGACGCCGCATATCGCGCCAGTGGCAGGGGTCGCCGCCGGTGACTGCCAGGTCTGGCCACCGTCGCGCGTTACGCTCAGCATGATCGCGTGGTTGCCCGCGCTTTTATTCGTCGTGCCGCACGCATAGCCGATCGCGGGCGGGCTGGCGGCGAATTGGAGGCTGCCGGCAAAGCTGATGGCGGGCACTGCCTGCCAGGGCAGCGACGGATGGGGCGTCGCGGTGCGTGTCGGCACAGCGGTCGTCGTGGCCGCCCGAGTCGGCGTCACCGAGATGGGATGCGAGCCGCCCGCGTTACTGAGCACGGTCGCGAAAAGCGCCACCAGCGCGATCACGGCCACAACCGCCCCACAGCCCGCCCAGAGTGCTCTGGCGCGCGAGAGTGGCCGGCGCGACCGGGCAATCCGTGATTGCACCCCTTGCCACACCCGAGGCCCCATCTCAGGCGCGTCAAAGCGTCGCAATCGCCTGATGTTTGCTTGATACTCAGCGAGATACGCCTGGCATGCTCGACAGCCCGCGACATGCGCGCGAACCCGCTCAGTGGCGGCGGCATCCAGCGCGTTGTCGTGCCAGGCGGCGAGCATTTCCGCTGGCATGGCTGCGGGACATTGGCTGACTGGCTGGCTCATGGGGCGCCCTGATCCTTTCGGCGATAACGCTGGCGAAATTGCTCGCGCGCGCGTGAGAGGGCCATTTTCGTCGCATCCGCCGACATCCCTAGCAGCGCGCCGATCTCCTCGAAGGACAGGCCATAGACATCACGTAACACCATCATGGCGCGTTGTTTGGCGGGCAGATCGAGCAGCGTCTGGCGCACCAGCTCGCGCTCGACAATGCGCCGCGCGGGATCGCTGCTGGCGGGGTCGTCCCATCCTTCGAGCCGACTGGCCGAGCCGACGGGTGACGCGCGCCGCCGCAAGTGTTGCAGCGCCAGATTCGTCGCGACGCGAAAGAGCCACGACGCGGGCGAGGGATATTCGCGGATGGTGTCAAAATGCTCCCAGGCGCGAAAAAATGTTTCCTGGCTGAGATCGAGTGCTGTCTGCTCGTCGCAGGTCATGCGCCAGAGATAGCCGGTGATCTGGCCTTCGAAGCGCCGAAAAAACGCCTCGTAGTGCTCTTGCGTGCCCATCGCCATGATCGCTCACCTTCGCGCCTGATTAAAAATGACAGCATACCTACTGTGCTTCTCATATTCATATCCACAACTCGTCCTATCGTAACAACGAGGTGTGGTGTGAGGGCGAAATGAGGCGAAAGATGAAGAAATAATGCCGGAAGCTTAACGCGCCGGCACGCCCAGCGCCGCGCTCAGCGTCGTCGCCAGATCGCGGGCGCGCTGCTGGCCGAGCACCATCGCCACCGACCGCTCGATCTCACCGATGATCCGCGCGACGGTCGGCACCGTCACCAGCGTCGTGCGCGCTAGCGTCTCAGGGTTGAGCCGCACGGCTTTGAGCGCGTCGTCGCAAAACATATCCGCCGCCACGCCCAGGGTCGGCATCGCCGCCACGACGATGGCCCGCGCGAGCCGCTCGCCCGCCGAGAGCGATTCCACCACGATATGGCCTACGCGCGCCAGGGCCGCCGCCGTCTCGCGGCAGCGCAGCCCCCCCAGCTTGAGCCGCATGGCGATCGTGCTGAGCTGTGTCTGGCCGTCGCACCGCGCCAACATCTGCGCCTCGGCGGTGTGAATCTCAGGGGGTGGCCGCGAGCTGGCCGCGCGACGCGGGCACACCCGCAGCGTCGGCACCAGCTCGCGGGCGCTTTTCCAGCCGTCGAGCCGCGCGATGCCCTTGAGCATCAAGATCTCATAGCTCGTGAAGAGATTCGCGGGCGGCAGGTTGTTGGCGGGCAGCGAGCGAAACGCGAATGAGCCGGCTTCCCACAGAAAAAGGTTCTCGACGGCAGGCTCGCCGCGCCGCTCCGCGAGAAAGGCCGCGTGCATGCCGCCCTCGCGGAAATAGATATGCCCCGTCTTGATCGGACGATCGCGATAATTTAGCGGAAAGAGCGGCGTCAGCTCGAGGTCTCCGGTCTTATAGCTCATCGCGACGAGCTGAATGATCTCACTGAGCGCGATTTCTTGCAGCAATCCTTCGGTCACCGTGCCGCTCCGTCGTCCTCAAAGTCGTGCCATGACCAGCTTGCAGATGGACCGCAACGTAGGAAAGACGCCCGCGCCCGTCAGCGCGACCGCCTCAAAGCTGGGCACGCCGCGCCGGTTCAGATAGCGATCGAGGACGGGCGTTGAGAGCGCGTCGGGCATGTCGCGCTTATTCCACTGCATAATCAGCGGAAAATCACGCAAGTCTTTGCCCAAAGCGTACATATTCGCCTCTAATTCGACCACGCAGCCATAATTTTCTTCGAGACGATCGCGGCGCGAGTCGGCGACGAAGATGATGCCGTCGGCGCCGCTGAGCACCGCCGAGCGCGTGCGCTCGTAGCGGATCTGTCCCGGCACGGTGTAGAGATGGAAGCGCACACGATAGCCGTGCACCTGCCCCAGATCGAGCGGCAAAAAGTCAAAAAAGAGCGTCTGCTCTTGCTCGGTGGCCACCGAGAGCAACTGGCCGCGACCCTCTGCCGGCGCGTGCTGAAAGATATAGTGCAGGTTGCTCGTCTTGCCGCTCTGGCCGATGCCGTAATAGACGATTTTGCACTGGATTTCGCGGCCCGCGGAATTAATCAGCGCCACCGATCGCTACCCCTCATCTATCGAATCGTCGTGAAAGAGCCGGTCGAGCGTGTCGTCAAAACTGGCGCGAAACGCCGCGCTGTGCAGTGTCGCGCGCGCAGCGTCGAGGTCGCTCGCGTCGAGGGCCGCCAGCTCGCCGGCCAGCGTGTCGGCGAGTTGCGCCGCCAGCATGCGCACCAGCCCCACATGCGCGTGCCGGTCAAAGATCGTCACCAGCAGCCAGCGCTCGCCGATGAGCATGGTCAAGACGCCGCGTTGCGCGCCTTGTTGAAACAGGGTGCGAATGTCGTCCTCGTCACAGAGACGGCCAAGCTGCCGCGCCGAGCTAAAGACGCCGGCCAACAACGCTCCCAGCGCCACGCCGTCTTGACTGGCCCCCACGCTTTGCGTGCCCTCGTCGCACACGACATGGCCGCCGGTGTCGAGCACCAGCACCCGCGCCGCGCGCGTCTCGCCCGCATAGGCCCGCGCGCGCGCCTGGATCCCCTTGATCGGCGCGGCGATCGCGGATGCCGCCTGCTGATCGTCGTTCACAGAAGCAGCCCTTTCTCACCAGCGCGCACCGCGCGCCCGCCTCGATTATAGCAGAGTGGAGATAGGCTGCAAAGGATCGCATTCGTCGTAACTGTTCAGAGTTGAGGCAAAGGTCTTTGAAAAAGACGACGAACTTCCTCAAGGGGATTGCGGCCCTGGGCCATCCACGCCCGCACCAGACTGGCCAGAGTCATCACCATCGGCCGGATCCCACACTCCGCCTGGTTGTTGTCAACGGCGATCGGCGCTCGCGCGAGGAATGAGGATATGGCGGCAGTCATCGAAGCTGAGATGGAAGTCGTGCACTTTCTGGCCAGCCATCCTTCGCCGGATCAAATCATTGCGTTTCGGCCCCCTCAGCCCGTGACGGAGCGATACTATGCGCTGATCGCCCGCGCTCGCGAGCAACAGATCAGTGATGAAGAACGACAAGAGCTGGAACACTATCGCTCTATCGAGCACATGCCGCGCCAGGTCGTCAGGGCGGCAAACATGAAGGCTCAACAGAGGGCAGTCTCGCGTGATGTGTTGAGGCGTCCCTCCATTCAGCTGTCGATCTGTGCGCGCTGCAAGCGGCCGCTATAGTCGATATAGATCGCCTTCCACTCGGTGAAAAACTCCAGCGCGCCCAGGCCCGCCTCGCGGTGGCCGTTGCCGGTGCCGCGCGTGCCGCCGAAGGGCAGCTGGATCTCGGCGCCGATTGTGCCGGCGTTGATATAGACGATGCCGGTCGAGAGATCGCGCATGGCGATCTGGGCGGCGTTGACGTCGCGGGTAAAGATGGCGCTCGACAGGCCATAGCGCGTGTCGTTATTCACAGCGATGGCTTCCGCGAGCGTGGCGACCTCGATGACGGAGAGCACGGGGCCGAAGATCTCCTCTTGCGCGACGCGCATGTGAGGCGTCACGCCGGTGAGAATCGTGGGGGGATAAAAGCTTCCCTTCGCCAGATCGCCCTCGGTGGGGATCTCGCCGCCGACGAGCACGTGTGCACCTTCCTCGCGGGCGACAGCCATATAGCCGTGCACGCGGTCGCGCTGGCTGGCGTTGATCAGCGGCCCGACATCCGTGCCGGCGTCAAGCCCGTGCCCCAGGCGCAGCCGCGAGACGCGCTCTGCCAAGCGCTGCTCCAGCTCCGCGCGCACGCCGCGCTGCGCGATCAGCCGGCTGCACGCCGTGCAGCGCTGGCCCGCCGTGCCAAACGCGCTCCACACGATGCCCTCCACCGCCAGATCGAGATCGGCGTCGTCCATGACGATGATGGCGTTTTTGCCGCCCAGCTCGAGCGTTACGCGCTTGAGCCGCTCGGCGGCGGCGATGTTGACCGCGCGGCCCACGTCGTTCGAGCCTGTGAAGGAGATGCCGGCCACGTCAGGGTGCCGCACCAGCGGCATGCCCACCTCGTCGCCGGTGCCACACACGAGATTGAGCACGCCCAGCGGCAAGCCCGCGTCGATGAAGGCTTCGACCAGCTTGAGCGACGAGAGCGGCGTGTCGGTCGCGGGCTTGAGCACGACGGTGTTGCCAGCGATGAGCGCGGCCATCACCTTCCAGCTGGGGATCGCCATCGGAAAGTTCCACGGGGTGACGCAGGCGACGACGCCCAGCGGATCGCGCATGGCCAGCGCGGCCTTGTTGGGCAGCTCGGCGGGCACGACGGAGCCAAAGAGGCGGCGTCCCTCGCCGGCCATGTAATAGGCCATGTCGATGCCTTCTTGCACGTCGCCGCGCGTCTCGACAAGCACTTTGCCCATCTCGCGCGTCATCTGCCGGGCAATGTCTTCTTTGCGCTCGCGCAACAGCTCGCCCACGCGAAAGAGGATCTCGCCACGCTTGGGCGCCGGAGTCAGCCGCCAGCCGTCGAAGGCCTGGCGCGCCGCCGCCACAGCGCGATCGACCTCGGCCTGGCCGGAGCGGGGAAAGATCCCCACCAGCTCGCCGTTGGCCGGATCGCGATTCTCACTGATGCGGCCATCCGCCGCGGGCAGCCACTCACCGCCGATTGAGTTGTGATACACGGGTGCGTCACTCATCAGAATGCCTGGCTCCTTTCACGCGCTGCTCTGTTCGCTTCACTGTATGCTATGCGCCCGAACTTTGTCTATCGCGGGGAATCGGCGCGCGCGAAAAAGCCCGCCACGGCGGGCGGGCCTGTGGTAGCGCATACGGGATTCGAACCCGTGATCTCCGCCTTGAGAGGGCGGCGTCCTGGGCCACTAGACGAATGCGCCTCACGACATCCTCAGTGTATCCAATTCCGCCCTGTCTGTCAAGTTCCGTGTGGTTGCCGGTGGTGCGCCCGCCGGCCCAACATGCGCGCCTCGCGTCCGCCTGTCGCCTTGCTGCTGAGCGTCGCGCTGGCGTTGCTTTTCACCTGGGGCGGCCTGACCATCGCCTATTACCAGAGCGGGGCCGTGAAGGCCCCTTTCTTCCAGATACGGGGATGAAACGGCCCGTCGCCCGCAGGCGACACCGTACCTGTCCCCTTGCATTTTCTCTCCCTGCATGGTATAATTTATGTGAAGGGAGATGCGATGCGTAAGACGTTCAAGTACCGCCTGTATCCCACCAAAAAACAGATTCGTATGCTGTCGAGTCAGTTGGAGGAATGTCGCTGGGTCTACAATCATTTCTTGGGGGAACGCAAACAGGCATGGGAAGAACGCCAAGAGGGCATCGGCCTCTATGATCAGCACGCGGAATTGCCCGCCCTCAAGGCGGAACGTCCCGCGCTCAAGAATGTCCATGCGCAGGTCGCTCAAAACGTCGCGGTGCGCGTGGATCTGGCCATGCAGGCGTTCTTTCGGCGCGTGCATGAGGGCGAGACACCAGGCTATCCCCGCTTTAAGGGCAACGGATGCTATGATAGCATCACCTTTCCCCAGGTGCCCTCTGGATGCAATTTGACCGCCAATGGGCGGCATGTGTACGTCTCCAAAGTGGGCACTGTGAAGATCATCTATCATCGGGTAGTGGAAGGCATTCCCAAGACCGCCACCATCCGCCGGTCGAGCACGGGCAAGTGGTACATCACCTTCTCGTGTGAATGGGACCCCACCGCCTTGCCGCCGACGGGCAAGCCTGTGGGCATCGATGTCGGCTTGAAGACGTTTGCCACCTGCTCTGATGCCACCACCATTGAGAATCCGCGCTTCTTCCGTGAGGAGGAGAAAGCCCTGGCCCAAGCCCAACGCAAGCTCAGCCGGGAAGAGAAGGGCACCCCACAGCGAGAGAAGCGCCGCAAGGTAGTGGCGCGGACTCATGAGCGCATCACGTGGCGGCGCGAGAATTTTGCCCACCAGCACAGCCGGAAGATTGTCAACACCTATGAAGTCATTGCCGTGGAAGACCTCAGCATCAATCGGATGGTCCACAATCATTGTTTGGCCAAGAGCATCCACGACGCCGCGTGGGGCCAATTCGCGGAACTGATTGCCTGTAAGGCAGCATGGGCCGGCAGGCGATACGTTGCCGTGAATCCCGCGTATACGTCGCAAGACTGCTCTTCGTGCCATCATCGCAAGTCAGACCTTTCGTTGGCTGATCGCATCTACCACTGCGACTGTTGCGGCCTGGTCATCGACCGCGACCTCAACGCCGCGCTGAATATTTTGGCAGTGGGACTACACTGCCTGGGCCTCGCCCGAGATGCCCCCGTCTTTAGACGTGGGGAGTAGTCACTCACCCTACCCGGTCAGCTTCTTCATCACCAGCCTCGCCTTTGGCGGCTATCTGCTGACACGCGGCGTCTTGTGGGGATGGGGGCGCAGAGGCCGGCTGCCCGCAACCAGGCGGGCTTAATCACTGCTCGCGTGAGTGGCGGGTGGGGTGCCAGATTTCCGGTGGCGCCAGACCCCCAGGGCGATGAGCGTGAAAAGGGCTGCCGGCAGCGCGACGGCGAGCGCCAGCGTTGCGAGCGACTCGACCACCAGCGCGGCGCCGCCCGTGGTGGCGATGGCCGGCCCCGCGTCGCTCTCGAACCAGCGCTGCACGCCATAGCCAGCGACGCCCGGCAGCAGCGCGACGAGCGCCCGCGGCTGCGTGATGGCGGAGCGCGTGGCGTCGTCGGGGGCGACGTTCTGGCTGATGATGGTGATGACGCTGGCGCTGATGACATCCCAGCTGGCGGCGACGGCCAGCCCCGTGATGACGGCCTGACCCATCTGGCGCGCCGGCACAGCGCTGCGCTGGCGGACCACCAGCCACCAGAGCGCGGCCACGAGCGCGAGGCCGGCGGCGAAAAAGATGGCGAGCAGCACGACATCCGCGACGAAGGCCGGCCAGGCGACGGATGCCACCGGGGGGGGTCCATCAACGGCACGCGCCCAGGCGGCGGTGGAAAGCTGCGACGCGTCAAAGCGCGCATACGCGAGCGGCCAGCCGGCGGCATACGCGACGTGACCCGCGCCTGAGGTATCGAGCGCCGCGCTGGCGCCGCGCTTGCTCGTCAGCTGCGTGACGACAGCTCCCAAGCTGGCGGGCGCCACCAGCGCCAGCGAGACGAGCCACTGGCGGCCCGACAACGGAGCCGTCGCGGTCGCGGCGTGGACGCTGGCGGCGGGCGATGACGCTGGCGCGAAGGAGCGCACCTGCCAACGTGACATAGTACCTGCCTTGAGAGTGGTCTCAGGAGCCGTCTCTAGCCATATAATATATGATACGACTGAAGAGTCTCAGTCGCCAACGATGTACAAGATCAGCCACGACGGCTATAATACGAACAGTGCCAGCATCCCCCCGCGAGCGAGCCTTGTCAAGCGCGTGAGGGAAGAAAGCAGGTTTGAGAGCAGCATGTTTCAGCGCAAATCCTCACGACAGCGCCCTGCCCAGGCCGCGAAACCATCGCGTCGCTCACACGCCATGAGCGATAAAAATGGACCGCAGCAGCGCCCGCCCAGTCCCCAGCGGCCCGGACAAAACAGCCCCGACGGCGGCAATTCGCCACCACCGCAGGGCGGCGGCGTCAACTGGCTGTTGCGCCTGAGCATTCTGGCGCTGGTCGTCTTTTTAGGCATTCAGGCCTACCAATATTACATATCGAATAGCAGCGGCCCGCAGAATACCAGCGTCAATTACAGCTATTTCATCGGGCAGGTGCAAGACAATAACGTCGCCAACGTGACGATTCAACAGGGCACGGTGACGGGCATCTTCAAGACACCGGCGGATTACCCGGCGACGGGCGCGGCGAATGCGACTAAGGTGACGAACTTTTCGACCTACGAGCCTGACGGGCAAGATCCCTCGCTGGTGCCGCTGCTCTTGAATCATGGAGTGGAAGTCGATACGAAGCCGCCCGATCAGGGAAATGCGCTCGTTTCGTTCTTGATCAATTTCGGCCTCATCGCAATCTTCGTGCTGATCTTGCTCTGGATCTCGCGGCGCGCGACACAGAGCCAGCAAAACATCTTCAACTTTGGGCGCAGCCGCGCCAAGTTGATCATGGAGGACCGCCCGACGACGACCTTCGCTGACGTGGCAGGCGTGGATGAGGCCAGGCACGATCTGGTCGAGATCGTCGAATTCTTGCGCACGCCGCAAAAGTTTCAGCGGCTGGGCGGGCGCATTCCGCGCGGCGTATTGCTGGTCGGGCCTCCGGGCACCGGCAAGACGCTGCTGGCGCGGGCTGTCGCCGGCGAGGCGCAAGTGCCGTTCTTCTCGATGTCTGGCTCGGAATTCGTCGAGGTGCTGGTGGGTGTCGGCGCCAGCCGCGTGCGCGATCTCTTCGATCAGGCCAAGCGCGCCGCGCCGAGCATCATCTTCATCGACGAGATCGACGCCGTGGGCCGCCAGCGCGGCACAAGCCTGACGACCAACGACGAGCGCGAGCAGACGCTCAATCAGCTGCTCGTCGAGATGGACGGCTTTGACACACGCCAGGCCGTCGTCGTCATCGCCGCGACGAACCGCCCCGACGGGCTGGATATTGCGCTCTTGCGCCCGGGCCGATTCGATCGCCGCGTGGTGGTCGATCGCCCCGACTGGAAGGGCCGCATGGCGATTCTGGCCATTCACTCGCGCAACGTGCCTCTGGCCCCCGATGTGGACCTGCAACAACTGGCTCGCTCGACGACCGGCATGGTCGGCGCCGATCTGGCGAACCTGGTCAACGAGGCGGCGCTGCTGGCCGCGCGGCGCAATCTCGACAAAGTGACGATGGCCAACTTCGAGGACGCGCTCGACAAGATTCAGCTAGGAGCCGAGCGGCCCCTTGTGCTCACCGAAGGCGACCTGCGCGTCGTGGCCTTTCACGAGGGCGGGCACGCACTGGTGGGCTTGCTCACGCCGCACTCGGACCCCGTCACCAAGGTGACGATCGTGCCGCGCGGGCAGGCGCTCGGTGTGACGCAATATACCCCGCTCGACGACCGCTTCAACTATTCGCGCGAATATCTTTTCGCGCGGATCATGAACGGCCTGGGGGGGCGCGCCGCCGAAGAGGTCGCGCTCGGCAGCGTGACGACCGGCGCGGAAAACGACTTTCAGGTGGTGACGGCTATCGCGCGCCAGATGGTGACGCGCTGGGGCATGAGCGCGCGGCTGGGGCACATCTCGTTTAGTGATCGGCCCAGTCCCTTCTTCACCGGCGGGGCGATCGACACCGGCGCGCGCGAATATTCCGAGATGACGGCTCAGTCCATCGACAGTGAGGTGCACGATCTGGTCGAGACGGCCTATAAACAGGTGGCCGAGCTGCTGACGAAATATCGCGCCACGCTCGACCGCATCGCGCAAGAGCTGCGGCGCAACGAGACGCTCAACTTCGAGCAGCTGCAAGCTATTCTCGACGCGACGGGCGCAGGTCCACAGGCGGCGGCGGTGCGCGCGCAGCAAACATACGAGAGCACCGGGGTGGTGGCTCCCGTCGCCGAATAACTGCGCCGCTATCGCCATAGCACGCGGATGATCGACTCTTTTCGGGTCGATCATCCGCATTTTTGATCGAAATCGTGCCAGTTTTGGTCTTTTCCCTGAAAAAGGATTGAAATAGGAGCGCTTAATAGTGTATGCTACTCTCGGTACCCGACCGAACGGCAATGTCAGCGCCAAATCCTCGCTGCTCGAGGCTCACGCGATCGCAACTGCGCCGCCCCGGAATCACGCGGAACCACATCAAACCCCCAGCGTAGGAGGTTGCCTCTCGTGAGCTTCGAAGACAAGACACTGCATTGCCGCGACTGCGACCAGGACTTCATTTTCACCGCCGGTGAGCAAGAGTTTTATCAGCAAAAGGGGCTGATGAACGAGCCGGGCCGTTGCCCCACCTGCCGATCGGCGCGCCGGTCCGGCAATCGCGCAAGCGCCGGTCCGCGCGAGATGCACACGGTGACGTGCGCTGAGTGCGGGCGCGAGGCACAGGTGCCCTTTTTGCCGCAACAAAACAAGCCGGTCTATTGCAGCTCGTGCTTCGAGCGCGTGCGCGCGCAATAACCAGTGCGAGCGGCGGCACACCACCGGCGGGGGAGCGCGTGGCGACACGTCGTTCCCCCGCCGCATGCTCTGGGCACGCCCGCGAAGGCTGCCCGCTCGCCGGAGAGG